>Ga0209471_1000360_pt1 | contig 31678 bp, 28 predicted proteins | sample GraSoiAngelo_128_FD_185885 | JGI IMG/M metagenome (GOLD analysis project Ga0209471, IMG submission 185885) | Grasslands soil microbial communities from the Angelo Coastal Reserve, California, USA - 14_0927_12_20cm (SPAdes) (version 2) | ecosystem: Environmental > Terrestrial > Soil > Grasslands ... | reverse complement strand
GCCCACCCATCCTCCCGCGAGCAGCGAAGGAGTGAAGCCGATGAACCAGGCATCGCGATGCTCGCTCGCCGTCCCGGTCTTGCCGGCGATGGGACGCTCCAGCGCGATGAGCGAGTGCGCCGTGCCCGACGGGTCCTCGATCACCGAGCGCATCAGGTCGGCGGTGAGATACGCCGTCTCCGGCTTGAGGGTCTGCTCGAAATTGCCCGGCGGCGCGAAGATCACGGCGCCATCGCGAGAGAGCACCTTGCGGATCAGCGCCGGAGCGGCGCGCTTTCCCTCCGAGGCGAGAGTGGCGAAGGCGTTGATCTCCTCGAGGACGCCGACCTCGCCCGTACCGAGCGCCGCCGTATAACTCTGCGGGATCTCGCTCTCGATCCCCGCTGCGCGCGCCATGGAGCGGACCTTGTCGAGGCCGAGATCGATGAGGAGCTTGACCGCCACCGTGTTCTTCGATTCGGCCAGCGCCTTGCGCAGCGTGATCGATCCGGCGAATTCGTCCTTCTCGAAGTTCTGCGGCTTCCACGCCTTCCCCGTCCACGGATCGGTGATGACCTCGGGCGAGTCGTCCATGCGCGTCGTCGGCGTGTACTTGCCGCTGTCGAGCGCCGCCGCGTAGAGGAAGGGCTTGAACGACGAGCCCGGCTGCCGCCTGGCTTGCGTCGCGCGGTTGAAAGACGACAGCGCCATGTCGTATCCGCCCACCAGCGCCAGGACGCCGCGGGACTTGAGATCCATGCCGACGAAGGCGCCCGCTACTTTGGGCGTCTGCTCCAGCGCGAGCTCGAGCCGCGCCGCCCGCATCCTGCCGGCCCGGTCGCGCTCGCTCTGCAGCTTGAGCACGCGCACCGGAACGACGTCGCCCACCGAGAGGACATCGGCCGGCGAGCGCGGCGAGGGAGTCGCTCGCTCGGGCTTGAAGGGACGCGCCCAGGCCATCGTCGAGAAGGGCACGCTGCCGGCGATGCCGGGGGCGAGCTCGACCACCGCGTCGCTGCGCAAGACCTGCGTGACGATGCCCGAATAGATCTCGTCTTGCACGAGCGGCCGGGGCTTGGCGGTGCGCGCGACGGCATCCGGCGCGGCGCTGCCTGCAGGGATTTCCTCGGCGGCATCGCTCTCGTCGGAGTCGTCGCGTTTCTTCGCCAGCTTCTTGCCGGTCAGCTTGCGCACGGCGGCTGCGTGGATGCCCTCGAGGTCGGCGACCCAGACCTGGTCGCTGGTCTGCGCGACCGAGGCGAGCTTGCGGCCGAGCGCGCTGCGATAGGCGTCGAGCCGATCCGGGTCGAGCTTGACCTCCGGTCCGCGCCAGCCCTGCCGCTTGTCGATCATCCGCAGGCCTTCCTGCAGCGCCTGCTCGGCGGCGGCCTGCAGCCGCGGGTCCATCGCCACTTCGACCGTCATCCCCGAGGTCTCGACGGGCGCCTCGCCGAACTGCGCCACCAGCTGGCGGCGGACTTCGTCGAGGTACCACGCGCCGGGCGGCTCGGGCGGAGGCGGCGGCAGCACGATGGGCTTCTCCATCTCCCGCCGGTAGTCCTCGTCGGTGATGTATTTGTTGGCGAGCATGCGCGAGAGCACGTAGCGCTGGCGCGCCTTGGCCCGATCGGGATGGCGCCGGGGATTGATGCGCGCAGGATTCTGCGGCAGCCCGGCCAGGATCGCCGCCTCGCCCAGATCGATCTCCTCCACGTGCTTGTTGAAATAGTAGAGGGAAGCTTCCTCGACTCCGTAATGGGCTTTGCCGAAATTGATCTGGTTCAAATACAAAAAAAGGATGTCGTCTTTGGAAAGATTGCGCTCGAGGCGGAGCGCGAGCATCACTTCCTTGAGCTTGCGCTTCCACTTCTTCTCGCTGGAGAGGAAGAAGTTCTTCACCACCTGCTGGGTGATCGTCGATGCGCCGAGCCGCTTTCTTCCGGAGAGCGCGTCGACGGCGAGCGCGCGCACGAGCGCAGCCAGGTTGAAGCCAGGGTGCTTGTAGAAATCCTTGTCCTCGGCGCTCACCACCGCCTGCACCAGCACGCGGGGGATGCGGTCCATCTTCACCACCGTGCGGCGCTCCCGGTAGAACTGGCCCAGCACGGTTCCGTCGGAGGCGATCACTTTCGAGGAGACGATGGGGTGGTAGTCCTTGATCGAATCGAAGGTCGGGATCTCCCTCGAGATGTAGACGTACCCGCCGAGGGCGCAGAGGAGCGCGAAGACGAAGAAGACGGCGGCGAGGGTTCCCGTTCGCCGCAGCCTCGTCTTCCACTTCGGCTCGCCCGCGGGAACGTGTCCGGCGTAGTCGTCGGCGGGAACGGGCCGGTACGGCTCGACCTCCGGCTCCGCCTCGGTCGGCGGCGGCGGCGCGGGCTTCGGCTTCTCCACGCGAACGAAGGCGGTCGCCCCTGGAGCATCGTCCGGGGAAGGCTCGTCGGGAATCTTCGGGTGCTCCTCGTTCCACCAGGCGCCGCGCCGGCCTCGCTTCTCCTCCGGCGGCGGCGCGACGGGCCTCTTCGCGGGTGGCGGCAACGGGTCGCCGGGCAGCTGCACTCGCACGAAGGCCGTCGAGCCCGGCACGTCGTCGGGCGTCGAGTCCGGAGGCGTTTCGGCGGCGTCGTCCATGACGACCGTCGACCCGGTATCGTCGGGTGCCTTGGGCATCGAGGTGTCCTGAGGATGCAACAGAGCAGTCCCAAGGTCCATGCCGAAGCCGCTCCTTGACACGCTTGCGCCGCGCGGTTACGTGGGCGCGCACATGCGACGCCTGCTCCTGCTCTTCGCTCTCGTCCTCGGCGGCTGTCCTGGCAGGGTCACCTACCCGGAGTGCAAGGTCGACGAGGACTGCGCCGCGCACGGCCAGGTCTGCAGTAGCGGCTTCTGCAAGGAGTGCCGCGACGACGCCAACTGCGCCTCGCATCCCGACAAGCCCGTCTGCCGCGACGCGATCTGCACCGCGCGGCCGCAATGCGCGTCGGCCAAGGACTGCCCCGCGGGACAGAAGTGCGCGCAGGAAAAGTGCGTCCCCGAATGCAGCGAAGCGACCGCGGCGCAAGACTGCGGCGCCGGCAAGAAATGCATCGGCGGCCGCTGCACGGCCGAGGAGGCGTGCCTCACCGACGCCGACTGCGGCCAGGGCAGGGCGTGCGTCGACCGCGTCTGCAGAGGCGAGACGCTCGCCGGCAAGACCGATCGCCTCGGCGACTGCCGGCTGCGCGCCGTCTATTTCGGCTTCGACGACTCCAATCTCACGCCCGATGCGCGCAAGGCGCTCGACGAGGACGGGCAGTGCCTGCAGCGCGCGACCTTCCGCCGCGCGACTCTCGCCGGCCACTGCGACGAGCGCGGCACGACCGAATACAATGTCGCGCTGGGGATGCGGCGCGCGCAAGTCGTCAGGCGCTATCTGGTGGGGCTCGGCGCCGACGCGGCGAAGATCAAGGCGATCTCCTACGGGAAGGAGCGGCCGGCCGATCCCGGCCACGGCGAGGCGGCCTGGGCGAAGAACCGGCGCGTCGAGATCGCGGTGGAGCAATGATGAAGCGCGCCCTCCTCCTTCTCCTCTTCTCCTGCAGCGGCTGCTTTCTCTGGACCAGCGCCACGCAGGGCGAGCAGATGCGCGCCGACATCGATTCGGTGAAGACGGAGGTGAAGAAGGAGCAGGAGACCGCCGCCGCCGAGCGGCAGAAGATGGCCAACGAGACTGCCGCGCGCGCCAAGGCGCTGCAGGACGCGCTCGACCAGCTCGGCCGCGCGGCGCGCAAGAGCGGAGCGGACCTGGCCGTCGATCTGGAGAAAGCGCAGAACGAGATCGCCTCGCTGCGCGGAACGCTGGAGGTGATCCAGCACAGGCTGGACGCCATCGAGAAGACGCAGGCCGATCAGCAGAAAGGGCTCGACGCCGTCAACCAGTTCGTGGCGCAGCGGCAGAAGGAGCTCGACCGGGCGGAGCATCCGACCGATCGGATGGGGATCTACAACCTCGCCCGGCAGAAGCTCGACCAGGGGCAGATGCAGCGGGCGCGAGAGCTCCTGCAGGATTTCCTCGCCCGCCATCCCAAGGACGAGCTTTCCGCGAATGCGCAGTACTGGCTGGCGGAGACTTACTACGCGGAGAAGCGCTGGAACGACGCCATCGTCGAGTTCCAGAAGGTGATCAAGGAGCACAAGAGCTCGGACAAGGTGCCCGACGCGCTCGTCAAGATCGGCATGTGCTTCCAGGCGCAGGGCGACTGCAAGAACGCCGAGCTCTTCTACGAGGAGGTGGCGCAGAGCCATCGCGCCTCTCCCGCCGCCAAGATCGCGCGGGAGAAGTCGGCCGAGTGCCGCAAGGCGGGGAAAGGGCCGAAATAGCTCTACGGCATCGTCACCACCGTCAGGTCGCGCTTCGGAACGCACTGGCATGCGAGGCGCTTGTGGTTCCTGAACAGCCTGCGGTGGAGGAATCGCTCCTTCCAGGTCGGCGGCGAGACGGCGCCGTCGGGCGCGCGCAGGAAGATCGAACAGGCGCCGCCGGTGCAGTACCCCTTGCCTTGGCAGGGATGGGCGGCGGCGAATCCGCGCTGCAGCACGATGCCGGCCTTCTGTGCCGCGTCCCAGAGGGTCTGGCCCTCGGGGATCTCCACCGTCACCGATTCCATCTCGAACGAGACCTTGGGCATGCGCTCGCGTTTACAGGCGCAGGCGGTAGCCGCGCAACAGGCGCTCTTCGATTTTCTCCATCAGCGTCAAAAGGTCACGCCGGTTGAACTTGCCCTTGGCGAATTCCTGGAAGGCGAGCCCGCTGTCGACCAGGTAGCGGGTGATGAAGTGCGCGGTCTGCTCCTCGAGCTCGTTGGGGAGCAGCCGGCGGTACTCGGAGCTGCGGCAGAAGCGGTCGATCAGCTCGTACTCGCGCAGCATCTCCTCACGCGCCATCTCCAGCGCGACGCGATAGGTCTCCAGCTCGGGCCTCCCCATCCGCGCCAGCACTTTCGCGTAGCGGGCCTTGAGCGCCTCGTCGAGCCACTCCTCGATGGGCGGAGGAAAATTGCGCAGGTCTTCGCTGAGCGCGTCGGCCACCTGGTCGAGGACGTAGTCCTTCAGCTCCTGCGGCTTCTGCTCGAGGACGCGCTCCCATCGGGACGGCATGCGCGCATTCTACGGCGCTCCCGGAAAGCCCGGGCGCGCGTAGACGATGACTTGCGGCGTTTCGTCGAGATAGAGACCGAAAGCGGGACGGCGGGTGCCGTAGGCGTTCCAGGTCTCGGGCTCGCGATCGCGGAACTCCCGGTGCCACTGCAGAGCGGCGTAGTCGGAATTCGTAGGCGAAGGCGCGTAGCGAAGGTCGCCGCGGAGCATTCCGGCGAGCTGGTAGGCGCGGTAGCTCTCGACGTTGACTTCGTGGAAGTAGACGCGCGCGCCGGGCGGGCAGTGCGCATTCAGCCAAGGCAGGACGGCGGTGACGTTGTTCGACCAGTATTGGCGCTGCATGCCCAGGCTGGCCGCGCCGGGGATGCCGCCGGCCAGCTCCCCGTAGGCGCTCGTGCCGTAGGGGTGGACGTGCGCGATCTGCCAGAGGCCGGGCAAGAGGGCGGCGAGCGCTCCGAGAGAAGGCGAGGGCGCGATGCGCACGACCAGGTCCGCCGCCTCGGGCGAAAGGAGCGCGAGGAACGCGAGCCAGTGCTTGATTCCGCCGAAGATGGGAGTCGTGCGCAGCATGAAGGGCAGCACGGCCGCGCCGGCGAGACCCAACTCGAGCAGCCGCTGCGCATCGAGGCGGCGCCGGGCGAAGTCGACAAGGAGCTTCACGCCCGCCGCCGAGAGCAGCGCCGCGATCGGCAGCGGCAGCACCAGCGCGTCGAGCACCAGCGGATAGAAGAGGGGGAAGGGCGGACCGCGCAGGACTTCGCCGAAGTAGTACCAGGCGTAGTGGACGTGATGGGTGTGGAAGGCGATCCAGTCGCCGAGGTGCCGGAGCGGGTCGTGCCAGAGCAGCGGCCAGGTCGCGAGCAGCACCAGCGGCGAGAGCAGGAGCCAGGGCAAGAGGCGCAGCTTCGCGATGCGCTGCTCGCGCGCCAGGAGCAGCGCATGGACGAGCAGGACCGGCGGCAGGAACCAGGCGTTGTGCTTGGTCGAGAGCGCAAGGCCGTAGAGGAAGGCGAGCCACGGACCACCGCCGCGCAGCCAGGCGACCGCGACGCCGGCGGTCATGGCGCAGATGGGGATGTCGAAGCAGGCGAGGTGCCCGTGAAAGAACGTCCGCTCCGCGCACCAGAAGAGGAGCGGCGCCAGCACGCCTGCAGCGCGCGAGCGCGACTGCCCCAGGAGGCAGAGCCAGTACGAGATCAGCCCGGCGAAGGCGAAGGCGGGCAGCCGCCAGGCGAGCGTGTCGCCGACCGAACTGGAAAAGCAGAGATGGGAGAGGGCGAAGAGCAGCTTGATCAGCCCTGGATGCTCGAAGTTGTAGGACCAGTAGCGCTCGGTCTGTGCCAGTGCCTGCAGCGGCGCTTGCCAGAGGAGCCGAAGCCAGGCCTCATAGCTCTGCGCGGCGGCGAAGTAGTAGCCCTCGTCGCGCACGAAACCGACCGACGACTGCGTCAGCGCCATGGCGGCGGCAGTGCCGAAGCCCAGCAGGCGCGCCAGGGCCTTGCCGCTCATCGCGTCGTCCAACCCTGCAGGCAGAAGGGGCGCGCGGCGTCGGGAGAGGAAACGGCGAAGAGGAAGTCGCGCTCCTCGGGACCCGAGGGCAGCTCGACGTCGAGCTTCCGCCAGCCGGGGCCGTCGACGGCGAGCACGCCGAGCGGCGCGCCGCCGGAGAAGATCTGCACGACGATCGGCGGCCGGCCCTTGTCATAGGCGCGCTCGCCGATGATCCCCGCGCGAAAGTGCAGGATCCTGCCCGCGGCGCCGCGCGAGGCGATGCGCGATCCGATCGCGAGGCGCAGACAGCGGCGGGCGACGTAATCGACTTCGTGCTCTTCGTCGGCGCGAGTCAGGTCGGCTGCCAGTTGCGGCGCGTGCAGATCCCAGGGCTGCAGCGCGAGCGCGCCGAAGCGTTGCTCTTGCGATGCTGCCGTTGCGCCGCGAGCGCGTAGCGCGCCCTGCGGATTGCGCGCGTAGGGCGCGCGCGCCAGCGACAGGAGCCAGAGCCGCTGCACGCCGACGTAGTCGGCCTGCGCGAGATCCTCCTCGGCCAGGAGGGGCGCCGCATCGACGAACATCCGCGCCCGCTCCGCCCAGGCCGGCCAGATCTGCACCGCATCGCCGGGCCGCGCCGAAGAGCGCAGCGCGCCCGCCGCCTCCGCCCAGTCGCGCTCGGAGGGCAAGCGCAACGGCAAGGTGAGATCGAAGATCAGCGAGCCCGCGCCGAGGCAAACCAGAGAGGCGAAGGGAAGGATCCTTCTCAGGTGGAGCCCAGCTTGATCTTTCGCTCGCTCTTCTCCCGGTCGAAGAGGCAGAGCGCGACGTCAGGATAGGCGGCAAAACCCGGCGACCAGCCCGGGTGCATGGCGCAGCGCGGATCGAAGCAATGGTGCAGGTCCCAGAGATGTCCGACGTAATGCGCGGCGCGCTTGGCCAGGCCGACCTCGAGCGGCGGAAGGCCCTTCTCGCCCAGGCCGTGCGAGGTGATCACCGCCTTGCCGCCGCCGTACTGTGCGTAGCCGTCGACCGGGCCGCGGCCCATCGGTCCCTCGGGCGCCGTCAGCGGCTCACGCGTCAGGTAGAGGATCTTGTCGTCCGCGTAGAGCGCGACGTCGTCGTCGATCTCCTCCACCACCTTGACGGCGTTGTAGGCCGACTGCTCCTCGTCGAGAGCGCCGCTGGGCATCTCGCCCTCGCCCTCGAATTCGCAGCCCATGCCGTACGCGGCATGCACGCGGCGGGCGATGAAGTCGATCACGTCGGGTGGAAACTCCGAGAGCGTGACGAGGCGGATCATCGCTTGCCTTTCGTCTTCTTCGCGGCGGCCTTCTTCGCCGCGGCCTTCTTCTTCGGCGCCTTCTTGGGCGGCGCTTTCTTTGCCGCTGGCTTCTTCGCCGCAGGCTTGGCTTTCTTCGCCGGATGCGGAGCTGGACGCGGATGGCGGGCGGGCTTCGCTTTCGCTCTCGGCGTCTCCGCCTTCGGCACATGCGGGGGAGGCGCCGGCGCGGCCTTCTCCTCGCCTTCCTCTTCTTCCTCTTCGGCGGCGACCGGCGGAGGCGGAGCTGCTTCCTCTTCGTCCTCCTCGAGACCGATCTCCTCTTCTGCGGCGCGCACCACCGGCGCGGGCGGCCCGAGTGTCGCGGGCGGCAGGACTTGCCCCTTGCGCTTCATCCCCGGCGGCGGCCAGAGCGCGTAGTCGAGATTGTCCTCGGCGACGTGCAGGGGAATGTTCATCGCCGCAGCGATCTCGCCGACCAGCAGGTGGCGCGCGTTGTCGTACAGCTCGCGCTCTTTCTGCGGCAGCGGCCGCACCCGGCTGAGCGCATGCAGGCTCTTGAGCACGGCCACCGTGCCGAAGAGGCCGCCGCCGCTCATGAGATCTGCGTTCTCGCGGTGACGGATCTTCCAGTCCAGCTGGGGATCGTTGCCAGGCGCCGCCAGCAGATCGAAGACTTTGTCGATGGCATCGATGTCGGCCACCTTGCGCAGTCCGATGCCCATCACCTTGCCGCGCGGAACCATGACGGTGGCGCCATCCTCCTCGCGCCGGAGGGTGACCACTTCCCAGTCGCGGCCGGCGATCTGCTTTACCGAGACCCCGGTGATCCGGCAGATGCCCTGGTTGGGATAGACGACGCGGTCGCCGACGTGGAGGCTGCCATCGCCGATGACCGGCTCCTGTGGCTGTTTGCTCGCCATGAAGCGTTTTGGCTACCGCAGCGCGAAGCGGCGCGCAAGGCGCTGGGCAGGAAAGTTGACGGAACGCGCGCCGGTGGGAGGTTGACGGAATCGGAACGCCCGAGGATCGCAAATGAAACTGACGGTCGCAACGGTCGCCTCCGCTCTGGTCTGCCTCCTCTCGCTCGCGGAGCGATCGAGGCGCGCCGCGCAACTCGAAGCGCAGCCCGCCCTCTCCACCGAGGAGCGGATCGCCCTCGCCTCCGTCGACGAGAGCCTGCGCAAGACGCTCCGCCGCCTCGTCGACCGCTAGAGGGACCCCCGAAGAATTTCGTCAGCCGCTGCGCGGCCGGCTGAGCGACCCCTTGCACCATCCAGCACAGATGCACAAATGAATTGCGCGTGGCGTCATGACGCGGATCGCATTGCGTCGTCAGGAGGCGCGCATGGCCGAGCAGCAGCTCTCCTCTCCCGTCGAGCAGCCCGACCGAGGCGGATCGTTCCTCTTCCTCCCGGTGGGTGCGCGGCCCTTCATGACGCCGGAGAAGTTCTCCGAGGAGCAGCGCCGCTTCTGGAAGACGGGCGACGACTTCCTGCGCAGCGCGGTACTGCCGCAGATCGGTCGCCTCGAGCAGAAGGACAACGCGCTCCTGCGCGACCTGATCGCTCGAGCCGGCGAGGTGGGTCTGCTCGCCGTCGACATCGCCGAAGAGTTCGGCGGTCTCGCTCTCGACAAAGTCACTTCCATGCTGGTGGCCGAATCGCAGTCCGCCTACGGCGGCTGGGCCGCCACCTTCGGCGCGCACACCGGCATCGGGACACTGCCGATCGCCTTCTTCGGCACGCCGGCGCAGAAAGCGAAATTTCTCCCCGACCTCGCCAGTGGCAGAAAGGTCGCCGCTTACGCGCTGTCGGAAACGGGCAGCGGCTCCGACGCCCTCGGCGCGCGGACCACCGCGCGTCTCTCCGCGGACGGCAAGCACTACCTGGTCAACGGCAGCAAGATGTGGATCACCAACGGCGGCTTCGCCGACCTCTACGTCGTCTTCCTCAAGATCGACGGCGCCTTCACCGCGCTCATCGTCGAGCGCGGCACGCCCGGATTCACCCAGGGCCGCGAGGAGCACAAGCTCGGCATCCGCGGCAGCTCGACGACGCCGCTCGTCTTCGAGGACGCCGAGGTGCCGGCCGAGAACGTGCTCGGCGAGATCGGTAAGGGCCACAAGATCGCCTTCAACATCCTCAACGTCGGCCGGCTGAAGCTGGCCGCCTTCGCCATCGGCGGGATGAAGGACGTCCTCAAGCTCGGCGTCGAGTACGCTGCACAGCGCAAGCAGTTCGGCAAGAGCATCGTCGAGTTCGGCCTCATCCGCGAGAAGCTGGCGCGCGCCGCCGCGCAGATCTACGCCAACGAATCGATGGTCTACCGCGCTGCCGGCGCCATCGACGAAGCAATCGCCGGGCGGACGGAGCCGGCCGAAGTGATGGCCGCCATCGAGGAATACGCCATCGAGGCCTCGATCATGAAAGTCACCGGCTCGGAGTGGCTCTTCCAGATCATCGACGAGGTCTTGCAGATCCATGGCGGCAACGGATTCGTCACCGATTATCCCATCGAGCGCGCCTATCGCGACAACCGCGTCAACCGCATCTTCGAAGGCACCAACGAGATCAACCGCCTCCTCATCCCCGGGATGATCTTCAAGCGGGCGATGAAGGGCGCGATGCCGCTCTGGGAGGCGATGGCGGCGCTGGATGCGGAGACCTCGTTCCCCTCGCCGGTGGGCCGGCTGGCGCCGGAGCGGCGCGGGGCGGAGATGGCCAAGCGCGAGCTGCTTTTCGCTGCCCGCTGCGCCGCATCGCTGGGACCTTCGTTGGAGAAGCGCCAGGAGGTGCTCGCCGCGCTCGCCGATTGCGCCATCGAGGTCTACGCGATGGATTCCATGCTCGGCCGGACGCTGGCGGCCGGCGATCGGCCCGCGCTGCGCGACGCGCTCTGCCGCTTCTTCTGCATGGAGAGTCGCGAGCGCGCCTATGATCGGGCCCGCACGGCTCTCTGCGCGGTGCTTCCGCCGGAAGCTCTCGAGGAGCAGCTCGAGAGGCTCGCCCGCCTGCATCGATATACGGCGGTGAACAGCAGCGAAGTCCGCGAGCAGATCGTTCCGGCGCTGCTGGAGGCGGAAGGTTACCCGCTCGCTTATTGATTCGACGTGCAAGCTCCAATGTGCGTGCACAACTTCCCTGTGGGGGTCTCGGGCGGGGGGCTTGTGCCAAACTCGGAGGTAGGTCGTACGGGGGCGGTCCGGCCGCTCTGGTCGGAAGCGGACAGTCTGAGCGAGCGAATCGCCGAGGCGGCCGCGCTCTACGGATTCTTTTCGTTCGATCACGCGCTCGCCCAGCGGGCTGCGCACGGTCACCTGCGCACCAATCCCGCCGCGCGGGCTGCGCTCATCAGGCTTTGTGCAGCACCGAACACGCGGGGCGCGGTGATTTCCTCCCGGAGCGTCGAGACCCTGCAGCGGCGGTTGCGGCTGCACCGGCTCGCCTACGTGGGAGTGCATGGCGCCGACGTGCAGGGGGTGGGGCTGCGGCTCGTGACCGAGCCGGATCTCGAAGGCGCCGAGAAGGCGGTCGAGAAGCTGCGCCGCGCCTGCTCGAGGATGGGGGCGCTGCAGGCGGCCGGCATCGCGCTCGAAGATCGCACCTGGTGTCTGGTGCTCCACTTGCGCCACGCCGCTCCCGACGTGCGCGTCGCGGCCGCCGAGCAATTCGGCGCGCTGGTCGCAGGCGAGGGGTTGCAGCTGCGCCGCGGCGCCGACTCGCTCGAGGCGCTGCCGCAGGACGCCAGCATCGGCCGCGCGGTTCTCGGCCTGTTGGTCGGCTTCCCCGAGGCGATGGCCGTCTATGCCGGCGCGGGCGATGGCGACGAAGAGGCGTTCAAGCTGCTCAATCGCCGCGGCGGAATCACGGTCCATGTCGGTCCGCCGCCGCGCAGCGGTACCGCTGCCCGCTGGCATGTCGCGGACTGCGGCGAGGTGATCCGCCTGGTTCATTGGCTGGCGGACGCGCGGCGCCGGAGCGCATAGGATTGCGGGGCGATGCCCCGCCTCGACCCGCACAGCTACGCAGACAGCGAGCAGCCGCAGACGAAGAGCATCGAGCTTTCGCTCGAGGTGGATTTCGTCTCGCGCGTCCTCGAAGGCGAGGTGGCGCTTCGCTTTCATCAGCCGGGGACGGGGCCGATCGATCTCGATACCCGCGGACTGCGCATCGACTCGGTGCGATCGGCGAGCGGTGCGACTCTCCCCTTTGCGCTCTCGCCGCCCGAGCCGATCCTCGGCTCGCGGCTGCGGATCGATCTTCCGCCCGCCACTTCGGGAGCGCGCATCCGCTACGCGACGAGCCCCGAGGCGAGCGCGCTGCAGTGGCTCGCTCCGGCGCAGACGGCGGACGGCGCGCAGCCCTTTCTCTATTCGCAGTGCCAACCCATCCACGCCCGATCGCTCCTGCCGTTGCAGGACACGCCGCGCATCCGGGTGACGGTGAAGTCGGCGCGCTTCACCGTGCCCGTGCGACTGCGCACCCTGATGGCCGCCGCCGCCAAGGGGCGTGAACCCGCCGGCGAGGGCCGCGCCACCGACGTCTTCGAAATGCCGCAGCCCATTCCCCCTTATCTGCTCGCCTTCGCCGTGGGCGATCTCGTCCCGCGCCAGCTCTCGCCGCGCAGCGCCGTCTGGTCCGAGCGCGCGGTCGCCGACGCGGCTGCAGAGGAGTTCGCCGGCGTCGAGCGGATGATCGGCGCGGCCGAACGGCTCTTCGGACCCTACGAGTGGGATCGCTTCGACATCCTCGTCATGCCTCCCTCCTTCCCCTATGGCGGCATGGAGAATCCGCGCCTCACCTTCGTCACGCCCTCGATCATCGCCGGCGACAAGTCGCTGGTGAACGTCCTCGCGCACGAGCTGGCGCACGCCTGGACAGGGAATCTGGTCACCAACGCTTCCGCCAACGACTTCTGGCTCAACGAGGGATTCACCGTCTACGCCGAACGGCGAATTCTCGAGGCGCTCGAGGGCCGCGAGATGGCCGAGCTGCACGCGGCCGTGGGCGCGCACGATCTCGCCGTCGCGCTGGAGCGCTTCGAGGATCAGCCCCAGCTGACGCGGCTGCGCAACGATCTCGCGGGCGTCGATCCCGACCAGGCGTACTCCACCGTCCCCTACGAGAAGGGATTTCTGCTCCTGCGCCGCCTCGAGGAGCTGGCCGGCCGCGAGGCCTGGGATGGATTCCTCCGCTGGTATCTGGAGAAGTTCCGCTTCCGCAGCATCGTCACGCAGGATTTTCTCGAGGCGCTGGAGGCACGGCTGCCCGGCCTCGCGGCGCGCGCCGGAGCGCTCCGCTTCATCGATGAGCCCGGCGTTCCCGAAGATGCGCCGCGGCCGCAGTCGGCGCGGCTGCGCGAGCTGCAAGAGCTGGCGTCGCGGCAGAAGCTGCCGGAGCAGCGGCTCAATCCCACCGAGCTGCTCGTCTATCTGAAGTCGCTGCCTGCGCCCGAGCGCGACACGGTCAGGGCGCTCGACGGACTCTTCGGTCTCTCGGAGCGAAGGAGCCTCGAGCTGCGCCACAGCTTCGTGCTTTTGCAGCTGCGCGCCGGCATGAGCGAAGGGATCGAGGGCGCCCGCAGAATCGCGCGCGAGACGGGCCGGATGAAATATCTGCGCCCGATCTTCAGCGAGCTGGCCAGGACCGGGCGCGAGACCGCGCAGCGCATCTATCGGGAATCGCGCCACGCCTACCATCCCATCGCGCGCGCGGTCATCGAGGGGTTGGTTGACGATCGGCTTACGTAGAGGTACGCGGATGTTGTCGTACCGACGTGAACCCTTGAGGGGAGGACCACATGCGCAAGATGCTCGTCGTAGCGGGGCTGCTGTGTCTGAGCACGGCAGCGATGGCAGACAAGTACGGGACAGCGGGCTGCGGGCTGGGCTCGATGGTCTTCGGCAACCAGAAAGGCATCGTGCAGATCTTCGCCGCCACCACCAACGGGACCTTCGGCAGCCAGACCTTCGGCATCACCACCGGCACTTCGAACTGCGTCGACACCAGCGGCGGCCTGGCGAGCATCAAGTCCTTCACCGAAACCAACCGCGAGGCTCTCGCCAAGGACATCTCGCGCGGGCAGGGCGAGACGGTGAAAAACCTGGCGGTGCTGGCCGGCTGCAGCGATGCGAGCGCGGTGGGGAGCGCCTTGCAGAAGAACTATTCGAGCATCTTCCCCAGCGCTGCGGCACCCTCGGGTCAGGTGGCGGACGCCATCCTCTCCACGCTGCGCGGCAAGGCTTTGGCCTGCGGCAAGTTGGGATGATGATGACTGGATGTTGAAGGCGCTGGTGCTCGGGTCGCTGCTCGCGTGGGCCATGCCTGCGCGAGCAGCGTCGTCTTTGCAGGAGCTGATCGCCCGGGCGCGCGCGCTGCGGCTTGCGGAGGAGCCGCAGTGGATCAAGCTCGGCCACTGGCACAAGACGCTTCTGGGCGGCCTCAAGAGCGAGGCCGACGGACCCGACTTCTTCCTCGCTCCAGACGGAGCGCGCGATCCGGCGGCCGAGCTGGAGGCGACCCTGCGCGGGGTCCTCGGATCGATCGAGCTGAAGGAGGAGGAGAAAGCGCGCGGCTTGTTGCCTCCGCCTTGCCGCTTTCCCGCGCGCGCCGCCTGGCTGCACGCCAAGCTCGGGTTCGACGTCCCCGAGGTCTCCTGCCCGCGGCTCGACGAGTACTGGCGGAGGCTGCAGCCGGAATCGGTCAGCATCATCTTTTCTTCCTATTACTTGAACAATCCCGCCTCCGCTTTCGGCCATACCTTCCTGCGCATCCGCAAGAACGACCCGGCCGTCTCGCCGGAGAAGCGCGAGCTTCTCGACGCGGGCATCGATTATTCCGCGACCGCCGATACCAGCAATCCCATCCTTTACGCCTTCAAGGGGCTGACCGGCTTGTTCCGCGGATACTTTCGACTGTTCCCTTACTATTACAAAGTCCGCGAGTACAATGACTATGAATCGCGCGACATCTGGGAGTACGAGCTCTCCCTCACTCCGGCCCAGGTCGCCCTCCTCGCCGCGCACGTCTTCGAGCTGGGCTCGACCTGGTTCGATTACTATTACATCGACGAGAATTGCTCCTATCAGGTGCTCGCCGCGCTGGAAGCGGCTGCGCCCGAGCTGCATCTGCTCGAGGAGCTCAAGGTGCCGGTGGTGCCGGCCGACACCGTCAAGGCGCTCTACGCCAACCCCGGCCTGGTTCGCGCCGTGCGCTATCGCCCCAGCGCGATGACGCAGTTCCGCGCGCGGATCGACGGGATGCCGCGCGACGAGGTCGAGACCGTGCAGACGCTCGCCAGGAATCCCGAGGCGCGCGTCTCATTTTCCTCGCCCGAGCAGATCCGCATCTTCGACGCGGCCGCGGACCTGGTCGACGTCCGCTACGCCAAGGACCTGCCGGTGGAGCCCGACGGCGAGGGCGGCCGCATCAAGCAGCGCGTGCTCGAGCGGCGCGCCTCGATCCTGCAACCCAGCGCAGAGCTCGTCATCCGGCCGCCGCTCGACAAGCGGCCCGACCAGGGCCACGGCTCGCAGCGGATCGAGACCGACGGCGGCTGGTCGAGCGCGCGCGGCGCGATGCTCTCGCTCGGTTTCCGCCTGGGGCTGCACGCTCTCGACGATCCTCCGGCGGGCTATCCGGAGCTGTCGCAGATCGAATTCTTCCCGCTCTCGCTGCGAGCCTATTCCCGCGGCGGCTCCGTCGAGCTCGAGAGCGCGGAGCTGGTCGACGTCGTCTCGCTGCACGCCGTCTCCGCTTTCGATCAATCGCTCTCCTGGAAAGTCCGCGCCGGCGCGCGCCGGCTGCGCGACGGCGGCTGCGACGGCTGCCTCGCGGGCGCGTTCGAGATGGGGAGCGGCTTCACCCTCGCGATGGCCGAGGAGCGGTTCGCGCTCTTCGCACTCGGCGACGTCGCGATCCAGGCCTCGCCTTCCTTGCGCGGTCTCGAGCGCGCGCCGGCGCTGCGAGCGGGTGTCGGCCCCTCGGGAGGCGCGCGGCTGCGCCTGAGCGACCGAACCGTCTGGATCGCCTCGGCGCAATGGCTCTACTTCCCCGCGGCCCTGGTCCGCTCCGGCTGGTCGCTCTCTTCGACTCTGCGTTGGGAAGCCCGGCCCGGACTCTGCCTCGGCCTCGATTGGCGCCGCCAGATCGGCGCCACCGAAGCTGCGCTCCAGCTGCTCTTCTACTACTGAGCGCGGCCCACTTCTGACTACCGAATCGGTTGTCGCCTGCGCTACCCGCGGGGGTGGGAGAAGGCGCGCTCCGCAAGCTGTCCGCCTGCATTTCCGTTCAGGATCCCGTTGCTTGACAGCCCCTCGCCGCCGTGGTGGATCGAAGTGGAAAGAAGTGGATCAGCAGGGAGGGAAGCGGTGTCTTTCACCGGCGTCTACGAGCACGCGATCGACGCCAAGGGGCGCACCAGCCTCCCCTCACGCTTTCGCGAGATCCTCGTCGCGCAGGGAGCCGACAAGCTGTTCGTGACCACGCACATGATCGACCAGTGCCTGGTCGCCTTCGCACCCGCGCAGTGGGACCGCATCGTCGCTCGGGTGGGCGAAGCGTCGATGTTCGACGAGACCGCGAACCTGCTCGTCCGCTCCTTCATCGCCCCGGCGCAAGAGTGCGCCGTCGACAAGCTGGGCCGCATCCTCATTCCGCCCAGTCTGCGCGAACAGATCGGCCTTGGCGAGGAAATCACCTGGGCGGGGACCGTCTCGCGCATCGAGATCTGGACGCCCAAACGCTGGGCCGAAGTGCAGAAGCGGGCGCGCGCGAAAGAAGTGCAGACCGATCTGGCGAAGAAGCTGGCGACGATTCTCTAGGCGAGAATGCGAGGGAGATCTGCGATGGCTGACAAGTCTTCACGCAAGGAGCTTCGCGAACCCAGAAGCGCGGTGCTGGCGCTCAAACCCGCCCCGGGCCAGCGGCCTGCGGGCGTGCGCTGGGAGGAGAACGTCGCCACCGTCGCGGTGCGCGGCGATCTCGATCGCGAGGCGCTCTGGGCCATCGACTACACCATCGGCCGCGCCGCCACCGACGCGGGGCGCATCGTGCTCGACCTGCGCGAGGTGGGCCATCTCGACTACTCCGGCGTTCCCGGGATCGTCGCGCGCCGCAAGGAGCTTCGGGCGCGTGGCGGCGACCTGCTCATCGCCGTGCGCAATCCCTATGTCTCGAACATCCTCAAGGCGGCGGGCGGGACGGAGCTGGCGCTCTTCCGCAGCGTGGAAGAGGCGGCCGGCGCCGCCGCCCAGCTCAAAGTGCGCATGCTGCGCAAGGCCAGGTGATCGATGGAATTCGCTCACCGCACCGTGCTCCGCCGCGAGGCGGCCCGCTGGCTCGCGGCGGGCCCGGGCAAGGTCATCCTCGACGGCACGCTGGGCGGCGGCGGTCATGCCGAGGCGCTGCTCGAGACAGGAGCGCGGGTGGTGGGCATCGATCAGGATCCGGCGGCGGTGCAGGCGGCGCGCGAGCGGCTCAAAGGCCGCGACATCGTCTTCGCTCACGGCAATTTCCGCGACGCCCGCGCGCTGCTCGACGCGCTCGGCGTCGGCGAGGTCGACGGAGCGCTGGTCGACCTGGGCGTCTCGAGCCCGCAGCTCGACGATCCCGCCCGGGGATTCTCCTTCCGCGCAGAGGGGCCGCTCGACATGCGCATGGATCCGACCCGCGGCCGGCCGCTGCGAGAGCGACTCGACGAATGGGACGAAAAGGCGCTGGCGCGCATCCTCGATTCGCTGGGCGAGGAGCGCTTCGCCCGGCCGATCGCGCGCGCGATCCACCGGGCGCACAAGGAGCACAAGCTGGCGAACACGCGCGAGCTGGCGGACCTGGTGGCGAGCGCCGTCCCGCGCAAGGCCTGGCCGCGCGAGATCCATCCCGCCACCCGGACGTTCCAGGCGCTGCGCATCGCCGTCAACGACGAGCTCGGCGCTCTCGCCGACTGGCTCGCGCAGCTGCCGCGCATCGTCGCGCGCGGCGGACGGGCGGCGGCCATCAGCTTCCACTCGCTCGAGGACAGGCTGGTGAAGCAGGGTTTCGCCCGGCTCGCAACGGGATGCGTCTGTCCGCCGCAACTTCCGGTCTGCGCCTGCGGCCGCACCGCTTCCTGGAAGGTTTTGACGAGGAAATCGGTCCAGGCCGGCGACGAGGAGGTGCGCGAGAACCCGCGCGCCCGCAGCGCGCGGCTGCGCGCGGTGGAGAGACTGTCATGAGGAATGAGTCGTTCGTGCGGAGAAACATCGAGCGGCGCGGACTGGCGAACTTCGCAGCGGCCACGCTCGCCTGCGCGATCCTCGCCGCCGCGGCGCTCTTGCATCTCTGGGTGCGCACGCGCGTGACCGAGCGCGGCTACCAGCTCGCGCGCCTCTCCAGCGACTCTCGCGACCTCACCCGCGAGCACCAGGCGCTGCAGATCAAGGCGGCAGAGCTGAAGAGCCCGCAGCGGATCGAGCAGCTGGCCCGCGCGCATCTCGGCATGGGCCCGCCGGCGATCGACCGCGTGCTGGTGATGCCGCAAGCCCGCAGCGCCCAGCTGCTCGCCTCCATTCCCTAGGAGCCATGAGGCGTCCGGCAAAAGAGGGAAGCTGCGCCCGCTGGATGCGGCTTCGCCTGCTCTTGCTCGGCGCGCTGCTCCTCGTCCTTTTCGGCGTGGTCCTGGCGCGCGCCGCCAAGGTGCAGCTCTTCGATCGCTCGCGGCTGGCCCGGCTGCAGCGCGACCAGACCCGCCGCGAGCTGGAATGGGCCCCGCGGCGAGGAATGATCACCGACCGCCGGGGCGAGCCGCTTGCGGTGACGCGCGAGGTGGATTCCATCTTCGCCGATCCTTCCGCCTTCGAGACGATCAAGAGCCGCGAGGCCGCCGCCGACGCGCTCTCGCGCGTCTTGCTCCTGCCGCGCAAGAAGATCGTCGAGAAGCTGCAGCTCCCCGACAAACGCTTCGTCTGGCTCAAGCGCCGGGTCGACGAGCGCACGGCGATGCGCGTGCGCGACCTCGGCCTCGACGGCATCGAGCTGGTGAAGGAGCCGAAGCGCTTCTATCCGCAGCACGAGCTCGCCGGACATGTGCTCGGCTTCGTCGGCGAGGAGGCCGGACAGGAGGGCCTCGAGCGCGAGCTGGAGCAACACCTGCGCGGCCGCGCCCTGCAAGTGCAGGCGACGCGCGACGCGCGCGGGACCATGGTGCTGGAGCACGGCGCCCCCGACACCGCCGACCTCACCGGCTCGACGGTGACCCTCACTCTCGACAGCGCCATCCAGCTCGCCGCCGAGCGGGAGCTGGCCAAGGCGGTGGCTGCCGCGAGAGCGGTGGCCGGCTGGGCGGTCGTGCTCGATGTGCAGAGCGGCGCGGTCCTGGCGCTGGCCAGCAATCCCGCGTTCGACGCAAACAAGCCCGGCCGCGACCCGATGGTGTGGCGCAACCGCGCCGTGCAGGATCAGCTCGAGCCCGGTTCGACCCTGAAGAGCTTCGTGGTGGCGCGCGCGCTGGAAGAGGGCGTGCTCGGGCGCGACGAGCTCCTCTACTGCGAGCACGGCGTCTGGTTTCGCGCGGGCAAGAAGATTCACGACACTCATCCGGTCGACTGGGCCACGCCGGCCGCCGTGCTGCGCGAATCTTCCAACATCTGCGCCGCCAAGATCGCCGAGCGGCTGGGAAAGGGACGCCTGAGCGATGGGCTCAAGGCTTTCGGCTTCGGCGAGAAGACGCTGGTCGGTCTGCCCGGCGAGGCCCGCGGCTCGCTCCGCGATCCGAAGTCGATGCCGCAGATCGCGCTCCTCACCAGCGGCTATGGGCAAGGAATGTCGGCGACGGGGCTGCAGGAAACGGCGGCGATGGCGGCCATCGCCAACGGCGGCGTGCTGCTCAAGCCCTACCTGGTGGAGAAGATCGTCGCGGCCGACGGCGGAATCGTGCTGCAGCGCGGCCGTGAAGAAGTGCGCCGGGTGCTGCGGCCCGAGACGGCGCACGCCATCGGCGCGATGCTGGAGGAGGTGGTGCGCAAAGGGACCGGCACGCGCGCGGCGCTGGGCGAATATCGCGCGGCGGGCAAGACCGGAACGGCGCAGAAAGTCGATCCCATCCGCGGCGGCTACGGCGAAAAGCGCCTCGCCAGCTTCCTCGGCTACGCCCCGGCGGAGGCGCCGCGCGTGGCGATTCTCGTCGCCATCGACGAGCCCGAAGGCAAAGGGGCGGACATCGTCGGAGGCGTGGTAGCCGCGCCAGCCTGGGGAGCGATCGCTCGGGAAGCCTTGTGGCAGCTCGGGGTGATGCCGGTCACGCAAGAGCGGCCGGCGGCTGCGATTGCCGGGCACGGTGCTAGGGTGACGGTCGCAGTGGCGCCGTAGGGATAGGCTGGATAGAGGAGGAATGTGAAGCTGCGCGATCTTTTCGCTGGCGTGGAAGCGACCGTGCCGACGGAGGCGGAGTCCGTCGAGGTGCGCGCGCTCGCCGTCGACTCGCGCCGCGTCACGCCCGGCGCGCTCTTCGCCGCGCTTCCCGGCCTCAACGCTGACGGAGCCGACTTCGCTCCGCAAGCGCTGGCCAAAGGCGCCGCGGCAGTTCTCGCGCAGCGGCCGCTGCAGCTTGCCAGCGCGCCCGTCGTCGTCGCGCCCAACGCGCGCAAGGCCTTCTCGCAGGCGGCCTCGCGCTTTCATGGCGAGCCCTCGCGCCGGCTCTCGCTCTTCGGCGTCACCGGCACGAACGGCAAGACGACCACGGCGTATCTGGTGGAGCAGCTCTCCGCCGCGCGCGGACTCGGCACGGGCCTCATCGGCACCGTCGAATGCCGCTGGCCGGGCGGAAGATTGCCGGCGACGCACACCACCCCCGAGTCGCACGAGCTGCAGGAATTGCTCAAGCGCATGCTCGAGGCCGGAGCCCAGGTGGTGGCGATGGAAGTCTCGAGCCATGCGCTCGCGCAGGAGCGCGTCTCGGGCTGCGCCTTCGCCGGAGCCGCCTTCACCAATTTGACGCGCGATCACCTCGACTATCACGGCACGCTCGAGGAGTACTTCGCGGCCAAGGCCAAGCTCTTCCGCGAGCTGCTTCCTCCCGGCGCGCCCGCCGTGCTCAATTTCGACGATCCGCGGGTGGCGGAGCTCGCCTCCCAGCTGCCGGAGAAAGACGTGATCGGCTTCACCCTTCATGGCGCGCGCGGGGCGGCGCTTCTGGCGGAGGAGCTGCGCAGCGATCTCGACGGTCTCTATTTCCGTCTGCGCACCGGCGCGCCGCTCGAACCGCAGCTGATCGAAGTGGAGAGCCCGCTCGTCGGCGCGCACAACGCCGAGAACCTGCTCGCCGCTTTGGGGCTGCTCGCCGGGTCCGGTGTTCCGCTCGCCGAGCTGACCAGACTCGCGCCGGAAGCGCAGGGCGCGCCGGGACGGCTCGAGCGCGTTCCCGACAGGGAAGGCGGCCGCGTGGTGCTGGTCGACTACGCGCATACCGACGATGCCCTTGCCCGCGTGCTCGAAGCGCTGCGAAAGGCGGCGGGCCGCGCACCGCGGCTCATCTGCGTCTTCGGCTGCGGCGGCGACCGCGACCGCGGCAAGCGTCCCTTGATGGGTCGCGCCGCAGCAGCTCACGCGGATCTGGTGATCGCCACCAGCGACAATCCGCGCAGCGAAGACCCGCTCGCGATCCTCGGCGAGATCGAGCCGGGTCTCCTGCAGGGGGGAAAGAAGCGCCTCGATCCCCGGCACGCGCGTTCCGGCTCGCCCGGCTATTGCATCGTGCCGGACCGGCGCGAGGCCATCGAGCTGGCCCTGCGCTGTGCCGGCGTGGGCGATGCGGTGCTCATCGCCGGCAAGGGGCACGAGACCTACCAGATCGTCGGCGCCGAGAAGCGGCCCTTCGACGATCGGGCCGAGGCGGAGCGCGCGCTGCGGGAGATGCGCGCCGAGGAATCGGCGGTCCGGCGTCGCCAGCCGCCGGAACCCGGGCGGAGGCGCAAATGAGCGCGCGCTTCACGCTCGAGCAGGCCGCTTGGGCGGCGGGCGCGCAGATCGTCGCGCGCGGCGGTCCGTTCGAGGGCGTCTTCACCGATACGCGGACGCCGCGGAAAGGCGGCCTCTTCGTCGCCCTCAAGGGAGAGAACTTCGACGGGAGCGATTTCGTCGACGCGGCCGTCAAGGCCGGCGCGGCGGGCGCGCTCGTCTCCAAGCCAGCGCTGGAGAAAGCGCGCGCCAAGATCGGCGGCGCCGCGCTCCTGGTGGCTCTCGACGCGGGTCGCGCGCTCGGCCGGCTCGGCGCGGCCTGGCGGCGCATGCTGCTCGACCTCAAGGTCGTCTGCGTCACGGGCTCGACGGGCAAGACCTCCACCAAAGAGCTGATCGCCGCGGTCCTCGCCACGGCCGGCCGCACGCTCAAGACCGAAGGCAATCTCAACAATGAAGTCGGCGTTCCGCTCACGCTCCTGCGCCTCTCCCCGGAAGACAAGTTCGCGGTGATCGAAGCGGGCATGAACCACCTGGGCGAGATCGCGCGGCTCGCCACCTGGGCCGATCCCGACGTGGGCCTCGTCAACAACGTCGCGCCGGTCCACCTCGAGGGCTGCGGGTCGCTCGAAGGAGTTGCGCATGCCAAGGGCGAGCTCTTCCACGCGCTGCGCGAGGCTGCCGTGGCAGTCGCCAACGCCGACGACCCGCGCACGCTGGCGCAGGCGCGGCTCTCGCGTCGCAAGCTGATCACCTTCGGCGCCTCCTACGGAGCGGACGTGCGCCTTCTCTCCGCGCATCACGGAGGCAAGGGGCTTCTCGTCGAGCTCGAGCTGGCCGGAGCCCGACGCATGACGGAGCTGCAGCTGATCGGAACCCACAATGGCCACAACGCGGCTGCCGCCGCCGCGGTCGGCGTCGCCCTCGGCGTCGGGCCGGACGCGATCCTGCGCGGCTTGGGAGACGCCGCCATTCCCGGCCGGCGCATGCGGCCGGTGCGTCTGCCCAACGGCGGCTTGTTGATCGACGACGCCTACAACGCGAATCCCTCGAGCACCAAAGCCGCGCTGCTCACGCTCACCCATCTCGTCCGCGGCAAGGGGCGCGCCATCGCGGTCCTGGGGGACATGCTCGAGCTGGGTCCCACCGAGCTCGATCTGCACCGCGACGTCGGGCGCTTCGCCGCCGGCGCCGGCCTCGCGCTGCTGGTCTGCTTCGGCAAGCGCGCGCGGGCCATCGGCGAGGGCTCGCAGGAGGCGGGACTGCCGCCCGACTGCATTGAATTCACCGAGGATGTGCAGGAGGCGGTGGGCCTCTTGCAGTCTCGGCTGCGTCCCGAAGACGTGGTGCTGGTGAAGGGCTCGCGGGGAATGAAGATGGAGCGGATCAGCGACCCCTTGACGGGCGTGCCTGTCGGCCCGGGAGATCACTGATGCTTTACATTCTCCTCTTCCCTTTCTCCGACCGCATCAGCCTGTTCAACGTGCTGCGGTACCCGAGCTTCCGCATGTTGATGGCGGGGCTCGTCTCGCTGCTCATCGGGCTCTTCCTCGGCCCGACCTACATCGAGGCGCTGCGCCGCCTTCAGCACGGAACGAACAACGTCCGCGAGGACACTCCCGAAGCGCACCAGAAGAAGAAGGGCACTCCCTCGATGGGCGGCGGGCTCATCCTCTGGGCGCTCCTGCTCGGCACGCTGCTCTTCGCCGATCTCACCAACCGGCTGGTCTGGGCCGCCCTGATGTTCACTCTCGGCTTCGGCGCAATCGGCTTTGCCGACGACTGGCTCAAGTTCAGCAAGAAGGATTCCAAAGGGCTGTCAGGAGCCAAGAAGCTCTTCTGGCAGACGGTGATCTTCATCCTGATCATGGGGATTTTCTTCGTCGACTGGAAGACCGGCGCCCTGCGCCTCGACACGCGCCTGACCATTCCCTTCGTGAAGGTCAAGGCATTCCATCCCCACCTGGGCTGGTTCTATCTGCCCTTCGCGTTCATCGTCATCGTCGGCACCAGCAATGCGGTCAATCTCACCGACGGCCTCGATGGCCTGGCGATCGGACCGACCATCGTTTCAGCCCTTACTTTCCTGCTCCTTTCCTATCTGGCAGGAGCGGTCATCAAAGGGCTGAATATCGCCGACTATCTTTTGATTCCGCATATCGACGGCGCTACCGAGCTGGCCGTGTTCTGCGCGGCCATGGCCGGCGCGGGAATCAGCTTCCTTTGGTTCAATACCTATCCCGCCACCGTCTTCATGGGCGACGTCGGCTCCCTGGCGCTGGGCGGCGGCCTGGGCGCGCTCGCAGTCCTCACCAAGAACGAGGTCGACAGCGTCATCATCCACGGGGTCTTCTTCGCCGAGATCCTTTCGGTGATGGCGCAGGTCTTCTGGTTCAAGCGCACCGGCCGCCGCATCTTCCGCATGGCGCCCATCCACCACCACTTCGAGCTGGAGGGCTGGGCCGAGCCGAAGATCATCGTCCGCTTCTGGATCGCGTCGATCATGCTCTCGTTGATCGCGCTGGCCTCGCTGAAGCTGAGATGAAGCTCGAGGGCAAGAGCGCTCTCGTGGTAGGGCTGGGCAAGAGCGGGGTAGCCGCGGCGCGGCTGCTCGCGCTCAAAGGCGCGCGCGTCGTCGCCGCCGATGACAAGCCGGCCGCCCAGCTGCGCGAGGTGCTGCAGCAGCTCGGCCTGAGCGAAGTGCGCCCCGTCGCGCCCCAGTCGCTCCGAGACGTCGACCTGGTGGTGGTGAGCCCCGGAGTGTCGCCCACGCTGCGCATCTTCATCGAGGCGCGCGCGCAGGGCCTGCCCATCCTCGGCGAGATCGAGCTGGCGGCCCGCTACATCGACGAGCCCGTCCTCGGAATCACCGGCACCAACGGAAAGAGCACCACCACCGCGCTCTGCGGGCATCTGCTCAAGACCGCCGGACTGCGCGTTTTCGTCGGGGGAAACCTGGGCGATGCGCTGAGCAACCGCGTCGTCGAGGGCGAGCCGCTCGACGCCACCGTCTGCGAGCTCTCCAGCTACCAGCTGGAGACGGTGCAGAGTCTGCACTGCGCCGCGGCCACGGTGCTCAACGTCACGCCCGACCATCTCGATCGCTATCCCTCGCTCGAGGCCTACGCCGCGGCCAAGGCGCGCATCTTCGAGCGGCAGCAGCCGGGCGACATGGCGGTGCTCAATCTCGCCGACGCGCGCGTTGCGACCATGGCCACGGCGCCGCACGTGGCGCGGCTGGGATTCGATCCGCGCCATCCGCGCCCCGAGACGCAGCTGCCGCCGCACACGGTGCTGGCCGGATATCTCAAGGAGCCGCGCACGCTGCACGTCATCGCTCATGATCTGCAGCTGCGGGCTCCCACGCTGCGCGGCGCGCACAATGCGGAGAACGCGCTCGCGGCTTGTCTGCTCGCCTATCGCCTGGGCCTCAATCCCGAGCAGATGCAGCGCGGTCTCGACAGCTATCCGGGCCTGCCGCACCGCCTCGAGCGGGTGCGGCTGCTCGATGGTGTGGAGTGGATCAACGACTCGAAGGCCACCAACGTCGACAGCGTGGAGAAGTCGCTCGCCTCTTTCGAGCGCAACGTCATCCTCATCATGGGCGGCCGTGGCAAGGGCGCGCCCTATGCGCCGCTGCGCAAGCTTTTTGCTGGGCGCGTCAAGGCGCTGCTCACCATCGGCGAGGAGGGGGACAAGATCGCCGCCGAGCTGGGGCCGGCCACCGCCTGCGGAGAGCTGGCCGCCGCCGTCGAGAAGGCCCGCTCGCTCGCGCGCGAAGGAGACGTCGTCCTGCTCTCGCCGGCCTGCGCCTCCTACGATCAATTCAAGAACTTCGAGGAGCGCGGCGAACAGTTCAAGCAGATGGTGCTCGCGCTATGAGCCTTTCGGCCGCCGCGGGGATGCGGGTGCAGCGCCAGCGCGACTCCGCGCTGCGGCCGATCTTGCGCTACGACCCCGTGCTCCTCGGCGCGGTCCTTCTCCTGCTCATGCTCGGCGTGGTGATGGTCTACAGCGCCTCGGCCGTCTACGCCGGCGCGCGGCTCGGCGACGGCCTTTGGTTCTTCAAGCGCCAGGCCGGCGCGGCAGCGGCCGGAGTCGCGGTGGTGCTGCTCGTCATGCGCGTCGGCTATCGCCGCTTCGAGCCCTTGGCCGTGCCGCTGGTGATCCTCTCCCTGGCGCTGCTCGTCCTCTTGCAGTTCCCTGGGTTGGGCCACGCTGCGGGCGGCGCGCGGCGCTGGATGAAGCTCGGCTCGCTCATCTTCCAGCCGAGCGAGATCGCCAAGATTTCCCTGGTGCTCTGGCTTTCGCGCTCGCTGGCAAGGAAGCAGGACCGCATCCGCGTCTTCTCGGTGGGCTTCTTGCCGCACATAACAGTGCTCGGGCTCTTCACCATCCTCCTCTTGCTCGAGCCGGATTTCGGCACCACCGTGGTCCTCGGCGTCCTCACCGTCGCGCTGCTCTTTGCGGCCGGCGTGCGCCTGAGCTGGCTGCTCGGTCTCGGCGCGGCAACCGCCCCGGTGCTGGCCTTGCTCGTCTGGCGCTCGCCCTATCGCATCCAGCGGGTGCTCACCTTCCTCGATCCCTGGAAGGACCCGCAGGGTCACGGCTACCAGACCGTCGAGTCGCTGCTCGGCTTCGGCGCGGGCGGCTCCTTCGGCGTCGGCCTGGGCGACAGCCACCAGAAGCTCTTTTTCCTCCCCGCCGCTCATACGGACTTCATCCTCAGCATCATCGGCGAGGAGCTGGGCTTCGCCGGCGTGGCCGCCGTGCTGGTGCTCTTCGCCGTGGTCCTCTGGCGCGGCCTCAAGTCCGCCTACGCAGCCTCCGACGCGTTCGGCTGCTGGCTCGCGCTCGGCGTCACGCTGCTCTTTTCTCTGGAAGCGCTCGTCAATGCCGGAATGGCGCTGGCATTGCTGCCGACCAAGGGGATGGCGCTGCCGTTCCTCTCCTATGGAATGACCAGCGTCGTTACTTCCTCCTTCGCGGCCGGGTTGTTGCTCTCGGTCAGCGGTGGGCCGGGCGGCTTCCTCCAGCGCGGCGCAGGAGCGCGGCGATGAGGCTGCTCATCGCCGGCGGAGGCACCGGCGGCCATCTCTTTCCCGGCCTGGCGCTGGGGGAAGAGGTGAAGACCCGCCATCCGCGCAACGACGTGCTCTTCGTCGGCTCGGCCCGCGGCATCGAAGCGCGCGAAGTGCCCAAGGCTGGATATCCGCTCGAATTGATCGACGTCGGACCGCTGAAGCGCGTGGGCGCGTTCGGCTTCGTCAAAGGAATGTTCCGCCTGCCCCGCGCGCTCTGGCAGAGCAAGCGGATCCTGCGCAAGTTCGATCCCGACGTGGTCGTGGGCGTGGGCGGATTCTCCAGCGGCCCTGTCGTGCTGGCGGCCTGGCTCAGGCGGATCCCCATCGCCATCCAGGAGCAGAACGCGCTCGCCGGCTTCACCAACAAAGTGCTGGGCCGGTTCGCCGACGCCATCTTCATCGCCTTCGAGGAAGCGCGCAGCGGCTTTCCGCCCGCGCGCACGCACCTGCTCGGCAATCCCATCCGCCGCGCCTTCCTCGACAACTACTTGCACACCAAGGTCCCGGAGGAGAGGCTCTCCATCCTCGTCACCGGCGGCTCGCAGGGCGCGCACATCCTCAACCTGCGCGTGGTCGAGGCGATGGAGATCCTCGCGCCGCAGATCGGCAAACGCCTGCGGCTTTTCCACCAGACGGGCGTGAAGGATTACGACGCCATCGCGGCGCGCTACCAGAACCTCGCCCCGACCGGTCTGCAAGCGCAGGCAGTGGCCTTCATCGACGACATGGCGCGCGCCTACGCCGGAGCGGACCTCCTCGTCTGCCGCGCCGGCGCGACGACCATCGCCGAGCTGACCGTCTGCAAGAAGCCCGCCCTGCTGGTTCCGTTCCCTTTCGCGACCGACGATCACCAGACGGTGAACGCGCACTCGCTGGTCCAGTCGGGCGCCGCGCTGCTGCTTCCCGAAAAGGATCTGACCGGCGATCGGCTGGCGCAGGAGTTGCGCGGTCTGGAAGGCGACCGCGAGCGCCTCCGCAAGATGTCCCGCGCCAGCGGCCTTTTGGGTCGCCCCGAAGCAGCCCGGGAGATCGCCGACGTCTGCGTTTCGCTCTGTTCCAAGCGGCTGGTGCGCGAGGGGCGCCACCTGCCCGAAGCGCGCAAATAGACGCTATTGATTATCGGAGATCGAATCGAGTACATTCGCTAGCGTGGAGGGAGGGCTTCCCAGGTGTTCCGCAACAAGAAGGTCAAGGTCCACTTCGTCGGGATCGGAGGGATCGGGATGAGCGGCATCGCGGAGCTCCTCTTGAACCTCGGCTACCGCGTCAGTGGATCGGACCTGAAGGAGAGCGAGATCACCCGCCGCCTCGCCTCCCTGGGCGGAGCAGTCGCCATCGGCCACCGGGCCGAGAACGTCGCGGCCGACGTCGACGTCGTGGTCACCTCCAGCGCCGTCAAGCGGAACAACCCGGAAGCGATGGCGGCCCGCGACCGCGGCATCCCGGTCATCCCCCGCGCCGAGATGCTGGCCGAGCTGATGCGCCTCAAGGAAGGCGTCGCCATCGCCGGCAGCCACGGGAAGACCACCACCACTTCCTTGATCGCCACCGTGCTCGCGCATGCCGGCCTCGATCCCACCGCGGTGGTGGGCGGCAAGCTCAATGCGCTCGGCAGCAACGCCAAGCTGGGCAAGGGGCACCTGATGGTGGTGGAGGCCGACGAGTCGGACGGCTCGTTCTTGCGCCTCTCGCCCACCATCGCGGTCATCACCAACGTGGACCCCGAGCACCTCGATTACTACGGCACCGTCGAGGCGCTGCAGCAGGCTTTCGTCGACTTCGCCGACCGCGTGCCCTTCTACGGCCTCGCGGTGATGTGCATCGACCACCCGGTGGTGCAGCATTTGATTCCGCGGGTGGGAAAGCGGCTGGTCACCTACGGCGTCTCGCACCAGGCCGACTGGCGGGCGGACGAGGTGAAGCTCTCCGCTTTCCAGGCGCGCTTCTCGGTTTTGCACCGCGGGCAGCGGCTGGGCGAAGTCTCCTTGAAGATGGTCGGCGCGCACAATGTCTTGAACGCCCTCGCCTGCTGCGCGGTCGCGCACGAGCTGGGCATCCCCTTTGCCAAGACCGCGGAGGCCCTCAACGGCTTCCAGGGAGTGCAGCGCCGGTTCACCGTCCGGGGGGAAGTGCGCGGCATCACCGTCGTCGACGACTACGGCCATCATCCAGCGGAGATTCAGGCGACCTTGGCCGGCGCGCGCGCCTCCTTTCCCCAGCGGCGCATCGTCTGCGCCTTCCAGCCGCACCGCTACACGCGCACCCGCGATCTGCTCGCCGATTTCGCCACCGCCTTCAACGACGCCGACGCGCTCCTCCTCACCGAGATCTATGCGGCGGGAGAGGATCCCATCCCCGGCGTGAGCGGCGGCCGGCTCTTCGAAGCCGTCAAGGCCTGCGGCCATCGCGACGTCGCTTTCGCCGAGCGCGGCGAGCTGGCCAGGCGGCTGCGCGAACGCCTGCGCGAAGGCGACCTGGTGATCGCGCTGGGCGCGGGCGACATCACGCACGCGTGCGAAGAGCTGCTGGAGCTGCTCGCTTGAGCGCTTTGCTCAAAGAGCTGCGCAGAGCCGCACGGGGCGAGGTGCTCGAGCAGCAGCCGCTCGCGCAGCGCACCAGCGTCCGCGTGGGCGGTCCGGCAAGGCTCTGGGTGCGGCCGTGCGATCCGGCCGCGCTCGTCGAGGTGCTGCGCGCTCTCTCCGCGGCCGGCGTGGGCTGGTTCTCCCTCGGCGGCGGAGCCAACACCATCGTCGGCGACCTGGGCGTCGAGGGCGCGGTGCTTCGTCTCGCGCAAGACTTCGCCGCCGAAGAAGTGGAGGAGGGCGGCGATCACGTCATCGTCACGCTAGGAGCCGGCGCTCCCATCGCCCGCTTTCTCTCGCTGGCGAAAGAGCAGCGAGGCGTCGGCGTCGCCTGGGCGGCGGGAATTCCCGGCACCGTCGGCGGCCTCGTCGCCATGAACGCCGGGACGCCTTCCGGATGCATGGCCGATCATCTGCTCGCCGCCGAAGTCGCCTTGCCCGACGGCCTGCAGTGGATCGAAGCGCGCCACCTGCGCCTCTCCTACCGCCACTGCGAGCTGCCCCGCGGCGCGGTGCTCACCCGCGCGCGCTGCAGGATCCGCCGCGGCTCGGATGCGGAGGTCGTCGAGCAGCAGCGCGCCGCCAAGGCCGACGTCGAGCGGCGGCGGCAGACGCAGCCGCTCCAGCAGCCCAACTCCGGCTCGGTCTTCGTCAATCCGCCGGGAGATTTCGCCGGCCGCCTGATCGAGAGCGCCGGGCTCAAGGGCAAGAAGCAGGGCGGCGCGCAGATCAGCGAGCGGCACGCCAACTTCATCGTCAACCTCGGCAACGCCCGGGCGGCGGAGGTGATCGAATTGATCGCTCTCGCCCGCGAGACCGTGCTGGCGAAGGCGGGCGTCGAGCTGAAGCCGGAAGTGAAGCTGGTGGGCAGCTTCGATCCGCCGCTCCCGCCCGAGCTGCGGACGCATCACGTCGGTCTCGTCTGCGTGGCATCGATGCCCCCGCCGGCAGTCGATCTGGGCGACGGCAAAAACTCCTTCCTCCGGGTGCAGCCATGAGGCCCTTCGATCCGCAGGCGGTGGCGGCGCTGCGCAGAAGCCAGACGCCCTCCGGGATTCACGCTGCTCTCGACGCCACGCTGCGCACTCTCGCCGCGGCGCTGCTCAGCGCGGCGCTCGGCTTCGGCGCCTGGCATTCGTGGCGCTGGGCGAGCGGCTCGCCTCTCTTCGCCTTGCGGCAGATCCATTTCAGCGGGCTCGACCATGCCAGCGAGGCCGAGCTGCGCGAGCGCAGCGGCCTTGCACCCGGTCAGAACCTGTTCGTCATCGATCTCGCGCAGGCGGCGCGCGCGATCGAGTCGCACCCCTGGGTGGTCTCTGCGCTCCTCGAGAGGCGGCTGCCCGACGCCGTCGAGGTCACCATCCTCGAGCATCGTCCGGCTGCGCTGGTGCAGCTCGAGCAGCTCTACCTTCTCGACGAGGAAGGACGGCTCTTCAAGCGCGCCGAGCCGCGCGACCACCTCACCCTGCCGCTCCTCAGCGGCCAGGTGCGCGATCCGCTGCGGCTCTTGAAATCGCTGCACCTGCTCGACGCCTGGCGCGCGGCGGGTTTCGCCATCGGCGCGCTCGCCGAGGTGCGCCTCGACGAGGGCACGACGCTCTTCGCCCGAGACGGCGACCGCCTTCAAGAAGTCCGCCTCGGCAGCGGCGACCTGTCGCTCAAGCTGCGCCGCCTCGCGCAGGTGCGCGCGGCCCTGGCCCGGCGCGGAGAGCGCGCGGCCCGCATCGATCTCGACAATCCGGCGCGCCCCGATCTGGCCGCCGCAACCCTTGCCCAGCAGAGGTAGCCGGCATGGCTCAGAAAAGGACCGAGATCATCGTCGGACTGGACATCGGCACCACCAAGATCTGCTGCATCGTCGGCGAGCTGAGGCCCGATGGCATCGACGTGATCGGCATCGGCACGCATCCCTCGCGCGGCCTGCGCAAAGGGGTGGTGATCAACATCGAGGCCACCGTCGCCTCCATCCGTCGCGCCGTCGAGGAGGCCGAGCTGATGGCCGGCGCGCAGATCAATTCCGTCTACGCCGGCATCGCCGGCGGACACATCCGCGGCTTCAACTCCCAGGGCGTGGTGGCGGTGAAGGACAAAGAGGTGAAGGCGGGCGACATCGAGCGCGTGCTCGACGCGGCGCGGGCCATCAACATCCCCCAGGACCGCGAGATCCTCCACGTCCTCCCCCAGGAGTACATC
>Ga0209471_1000356_pt1 | contig 31796 bp, 24 predicted proteins | sample GraSoiAngelo_128_FD_185885 | JGI IMG/M metagenome (GOLD analysis project Ga0209471, IMG submission 185885) | Grasslands soil microbial communities from the Angelo Coastal Reserve, California, USA - 14_0927_12_20cm (SPAdes) (version 2) | ecosystem: Environmental > Terrestrial > Soil > Grasslands ... | reverse complement strand
CACCGCCGCTACGGCAGGAGCGCCGCTGTCGCAGGGCAAGGCAGGAAACAACCTGTGGGGAGCAATTAAATGAAGAACGCACAGATAACTCGGCAGCTCTTGTTCCGACTCTTCCGACCCCTGGTTGCCAGCGTGTTGTTGGCCGTGGTCGCGCTGCCCATCGGCGCCGTCGATCTCAAGACGTCCGACGGCTCGTGGACCTTTTCTTTGAGTGGCAACGTGAACGTGCACTATATCTATTCCAGCTGCCAGAACCCCAGCAGCGCAGTCGACACCGGTGGTTTTGGTCTGACCTGCGTCGGCACGGTGAGCGGCAACAGCGTATCCAACATCGGTAACGGTCTGTTGCCGGCGGCGTTCTCATTTGGCGTGGCTACGACCCAGGACGGTTACGATCTCGCAGCGCATCTCGGGCTCTATCCCGGCATCGCCGCCAACGATAGCGGTAGCCCGAACATAGGGCCCCTCGTCAATCCACGGAATACCGCACTCTCGACCACCGGGTTGGATATTCGTCAGGTCTACATGACCTTCGGCAACAAGACGATGGGGACCTTCACCCTCGGCCGCAACATCGGCCTGTTCGGTGCCGACGTGATCCTCAACGATATGACGCTGCCCGGAGTAGGCGCGCCCGGCTCGGCCGCCTCCTCTGCGCCCGCTAACACCACGCTGGGCGGGATCGGCTTAGGCTATATCTATACTGACTGGCTGGCGCAGATCGACTACACGACACCCGAGATCCAGGGGTTCAGCGTCACTGGCGGCGTCTTCGATCCCATCAACTCGCTCACCGACGCCGGCACGGTGCAGCCCAAGAAAGCGCCCGGCTTCCACGCCAAGGCGTCCGACACCATCACCCTCGCCGGAGGCAGCAAGCTGTACCTGTCGGTGGCGTTCCTCAGCCAGCAACAGTACAACGCGGTTGGCGGCACCTCCTACGACTACACCGGCACCGGCGTGGATGTGTTCGCCAAGGTGAGTGTGCAGGACCTAGAGGCGTTCGCGTACTACTATCACGCCGACGGCCTCGGCACGACCGCGTTGTTCAACGGCGGCACTTTCGGCCTGGGCCAGACCCGCACTTCGGACGGCTTCCTCGTCCAGGCAACCTACAAGATTGGAGCGGTCAAGCTCGGGGTCAACTACGGCGAGAGCAAGCTCGACTTTGCCAATTCGGCCGATCAGCTCGCCACCCCGACCTTGCTGTCGAAAAACAAGAAGGGCACGGTCGGGGCGTACTACTCGCTGACGAAGAATCTGACGCTGCTAGGCGAGGTGAGCCGGGTCACGAGCGACTCTCACGCTGGCGGCAGCAACGACGCCACCACCGTCAATGTAGGCGCCTTCCTCGGATTCTGAGTCGGCGCGGGATGATTCGCGGGCGCGTGGCACCAGGTGCTGCGTCGACGGCGGTTGCGCCGTCGGCGCATGACTGCAGGCAGCTGAGGACGCGAACATGATCATCGTGAGCGTCTTGTATCCGAACGGACCGAAGGCCAGGTTCGATATCGACTATTACACCCGCAAGCACATGCCGATGGTGCAGCAGCGCCTGGGCACGCCGTTGCGGCGCGTCGTGGTCGAGCAGGGCATCGCCGGCGGGGCGCCGGGCGCAGCGCGCAGCCGGTGATTCAGATCGGCGAATTGCGGATGTAGCGTGCCGTGTCGGATCAGCGGACTCGTCAGCTTGACGATAGTGCCGGCGCCCCATACGGACCATGCTGGAGCTATGCTGCACGATTGCGGAGCGCGAGTGTGCCAGCCGTGACACACGGGCTGTCGCCTGCGCACCACTTTGGTTCTTTGCTGCAGATGGAGACGAATGAGTCTACGATGTCGCGCCTGAATTTCTCGCTGAGTTCAAGGGAAGGACCGGAACCGTTCCGGAGGGCTAAGTAAAGAGGTTGCGCTGTGTGTCTCACGGCGCCCGAGCACGCCCCGTGCGATGCCCGGCGACAACGAACGTAAAAACCAAGTCTTAGGAGAATTGCGTATGCGATCCAATTGCAACAACAGCCTGCGCATCATAGTCGCCGCGCTTGCACTTGGAGGGTCGAGCGCGGCGGCAATCGCCGATGAGGTCACCGATCGGTCGCAAGATCCGAATCTCTGGGCAGCGCCCGGCGGTGATCAGGCCTTGACACGGCACAGCGCACTCAAGTCGATCAATGCTTCGAACGTGCGCCACCTGCAGATGGTGTGGTCGCAGTCGAGCGGCACGCTGCGCGGACACGAAGGGCAGCCGCTGGTCGTCGTCGTCAACGGCAAGCCGATGATGTACATGGAGAGCGGCTGGCCGAACATCGTCCAGGCGCTGGATCTGACCGATCCCGATCATCCGAAGGAAGTGTGGAACTACCGCAAGACGAGCAATCGCGACGAATCGGCCGTACCGCGCGCCTGCTGCGATACCGTCAACCGCGGGCCGTCCTTTGCCGACGGCAAGCTGGTGTTTGGCACGCTGGATGGCTTCGTCATCGCGCTCGACGCCGCGACCGGCAAGGAAGTCTGGACCGTCAAGCACGCGCATCCCGACAAGGGCGAGACGATCACGCCGGCGCCGCTCATCGCCGAGGGCAAGGTGCTCATCGGCTTCGGCGGTGACGAGTTCGCAGCCCGCGGGCGCTTCACGGCCTACAACCTGGCCGACGGCAAGAAGGTCTGGGAGTGCTACAACACCGGCAGCGACTCGGACGTGTGCCTCACGAAGCAGAGCAACAAGAAGCACCCGGAGTACGGCACCGCCGGCCACGACCTCGGCATTTCCGGCTTCCCGGGCGATGAGTGGCAGCGCGGTGGCGGCGCGATGTGGGGCTTCTACAGCTACGATCCGGAGCTGCACCTCGTGTATGCATCGAGCGGCAACCCCGGGCTGTGGAGCCCGTCCTACCGCTGCGGTGTCAAGACCCACGAGGAGTGCAACAACGGCAAATGGGACAACAAGTGGTCCATGACCATCTTCGCGCGCAAGGTCGATACCGGCGAAGTGGTGTGGGCGTACCAGATGACGCCGTTCGATCAGTGGGACTACGACGGCATCAACGAGAACATGCTCGAAGATGCGACCGTCGACGGCAAGCCGCGCAAGATCCTGATGCACTTCGATCGCAACGGCTTCGCCTATGTGCTCGACCGTACCGACGGCACGCTGCTGCGCGCCACCAAGTACGTGACCACCAACTGGGCCGAGAAGGTCGACATGAAGACCGGCCGCCCGGTGAAGGTCAAGGAGCATTCGCCGCTCGAGGCGCACCGCAACACCCAGGCCTGTCCGTCAGCGATGGGTGGCAAGGACCAGCAACCCTGCGCGATCGACCCGGCTGAGCCCGGCATCGCATACTGCCCGACCAACAACTGGTGCATGGAGGATGAGCCCCAGGAGCGCTCACACACCCAGCAGGGTACCGTGTACGTGTTCGCGAACGTGTTCATGTATCCGGAGAAACCGGGGATCACCGGCAAGTTCAAGAAGTACAACACGCTGACCGGTGAGACCATCTGGGAGATTCCGGATCCGTACCCGAACTGGGGCGGTGCGCTGGTCACCGACGGCGGGCTGGCGTTCTACGGCAGCCTGAATGGCGACTTCCGCGCGGTCGATCGCAACAGCGGCGAGGTGCTGTGGCAGCGGCGGCTGGGGTCGGGAATCATCGGCAACCCGATCACTTACAGCGTCAACGGCAAGCAGTACGTGTCCGTGTGGAGCGGCATAGGCGGGTGGATCGGGCTGCCGGTCACGGCGGGGCTCGATCTCAATGACAAGTTCGGCGCCATCGGGGCGACCGCAATGACCAAGGCCGCGGGACTCAGTATGATCCCGCAGGGTGGAACGCTCTATACCTTCGCGGTTCAGGAGTGAGGAGGACGAGGGCGAAAAGCAATAAACGAGCCTGAGCGAGGGCGTTGTCGAAGAGGCGGGCAGGGCGCGGGCGCGTCCGGCAGTGAGAGCGGGCGCGCCCGCCAGAGCAACACCCGGGACACCGAGGGGCCCAGACGCATGACAACGGGGAAGAGAGGCGGGCTGGCGCTGACCGCGGCGCTGGTCACGGGAGCGGTGGCGCTCACCGCGGTGCCGCGCGAGACGCAGGCTGCGCTGCGGGTGTGTGCCGATCCCGGCAACATGCCGCTCTCCGACAGCCGCGGCGAAGGTTTCGAGAACAAGATCGCGCGCGTGCTCGCACGGGCGCTCGACACCGGCCTCGAGAACTATTACCGCCCGGGCGTCGAGCGCGGGCTCACGCGCACGACGCTCGACGCCGAGCAGTGCGACGTGATGCTCGACATGCCCGCCGATGCGGAGGACGTGCTCACCACCACGCCGCTGTACCGCTCGACCTACGTGCTCGCCTACCGCAGCGATCGGGGCCTTGCCATCAAGAGTCTCGACGATCCACGCCTCAAGACCCTGAGAGTCGGCGTTTACGAGACTTCGGCCATCCGCGAGGCGCTCGCCGAGCACGACGTCCGCAAGGTTCGCATTCACTACCTCAGCCACGACGCCGATCTGGTGCCGGCGGATCAACCGAGCCATCAGGTCCAGCAGGTGATCGACGGCGAGCTCGACGTGGCGGCGGCCTGGGGCCCGCTGGCGGGCTACTACCGCACCGTCAAGCAGGCACCGCTGGTGATCCAGCCCGTCAACCTGATGGATGACTACGTGCCGCTCGAGTTCGACATGGCCGTCGCGGTGCGACGCAACGATCGCGATCTGCAACGCCGCCTGGAGCAGGCCATACGGCAGGAGCGCGACGCGCTGCGCGCGATCCTGGATGAGTACGGCGTGCCGCTGGTGCGCTGCGATACCTGCATCATCAGCGGCGACCTGCCCGCGCATGGGCCGTACCGGAAACGCCCTCCGCAGGCTCCGGAGCGCGGCGGGACGTCGGTGAGCATCGCGCAGCTGAACGACTGGCTCGCGCATGGCGCGAGCATCGCCGTGGAGCTCAACAACGCGGTCCTGGCCGACGACCGGGCGCGCGTGCTTTACCTGCTCGAGAAGAAGCACGCGCAGGTCGGAGCGCTCGACCTGCAAGGCGAGGCGCCGCTGCATCATGCGCTGATGCAGAGGTCCGATTCCATGGTGGGGCTGTTGCTCGCGCACGGGGCCGACGTCAACCAGCGCGATCGCGACGGCTGGACGCCTCTCATGACGGCGGCGTACTACGACGATGCCGCCGACATCAAGGTGTTGGCCGCACGCGGCGCCGATCCCAATGCCGTGAGCGCGCAGAATCTCACGCCCCTCGGTATCGCCGTGCAGTACGGCAAGGACGCCGCCGCCGTGGCGCTCGTCGAGGCAGGCGCCGATACGCGACGTCCGATCGGCGAGGCCGCTTACACGCCTTTGATGCTCGCGAGCGCGAACGGCTCGCTACGCGTAGCCCACGCTCTGATCGAGAAGGGCGCCGACTTGAACGCCCGCAACAGCGGCGGCGTCACCGCGCTCATGATCGCGGCCGCCAAGGGTCACGCCGACGTGGTGGAGCTGCTGGTGCGTGCCGGCGCCGACGTCGGGGCGCAGACGGAGCATGGCGATACCGCGCTGTCCATCGCGCGCGCCAGGGGCGACCCGAAGGTGATCAAGCTGCTCGATGAAGCGCCCCGCGGGCGTTCCGGCGCCTAGGCGGGGCGCACAGTGCAGAGGGGTACGTTCATGATGTGCGTGGCCGGTCTGACGTCGAGCCTGCTCTCCGCCGGGCAGGTGAGCCCGCCCGTGCCGGCCGCGCCGAGCGCCCCGGCCCCCGCGGCCCCGGCTGCCCCCGCGAACGGCATGATCCCGATGCAGCGGGCGGATGCCACGCCCAAGGGCCAGCTCAAGAATCCCTATTCGGACGGTGATGCGGCGGTGGTGGAGTCGGGAAAGCAGTTCTTCTTCAAATACGCCTGCAGCGGCTGTCACGGCGGCAACGGTGGCGGGGGCATGTGTCCGCCACTCACCAATGACGTCTGGGTCTACGGCGGCGACGACGATACCCTCTTCAGGCTGGTCGCCTACGGCACCGAAGCGCTGCAGGCCAAGGGCTACGGCCGCAAGGGCACGGAGAACGTGGTCGGCCCGATGCCCCCGATGGGGCAGATCGTGCAGAGCGACGACGAAGTGTGGCGCATCCTCGCGTTTGTGCGCTCGAATTATCATGGAGCGCCGGAGTGCAAGTTCGGCTGCGGGAGCGATTAGCCCGCCTTCGGGGAGCGAAGGGAGCCTTGACATGATGCGTACGCGAGCTGCGTCCCACAACGGTCCCGACCCGATCGCCAATCTGGTCCGCAGGCACGGTGCGGAGCTGCCCATCACCGACGTTGTCCGCAGCTCCTGGAGCCGGTGCCTCAACGCCTTCGCGCTCGACCCTCACGAGATCCGGCAACCCCACAGTGTCGAGCGGGCGGACCTGCAGGCGCGCCGCGAGCGCCTCGGAGTGCTGCTATCCATCGCGCGTATCGAGATGGAGGCCTTGGGGAAGCTCATGAAGCACTCCGAGTACAGCATCATGCTGACCGATAGCGACGGGGTGATCGTGAGCTACCTCGGTGACACGGGCTTTTCGGCTACGGCCCGGCGCAGCGGTTTCCGCGAAGGAGTGATGTGGGGCGAGCGCGAGATGGGTACCAACGGCATGGGGACCTGCCTGATCGCCGAGCGGCCCGTCATGATCCATCGCACCGACCACTTCCTGGCGCAGAACACGCAGCTGACCTGCTCGGCGGCGCCGATCTTCAACATGCGCGGGGAACTGCTGGCAGCGCTCGACATCTCCGGTGCCTCGTCCAGTCCGCAGCCGCACACCCTGGCGCTGGTCGACATGGCGGCGCAGAACGTCGAGAACCGCACCTTGCTGAGCGCCTGCAAGGAATTCCACGTGGTGCGTTTTCACCGCTGTCCGGAATTCGTCAGCACGCCGGGCGAAGGCGTGCTGGCGTTCGACGATCAGGGCCTCGTCAAGGGCGCCAACCGCGCCGCGCTCAAATTGCTCGGGTATCGAGACCACGAGGCGGTGTGCGGGCAGCCGGTGGAGCGCATCCTCGATACGAGCTTCGCGACGCTGATGCGCTTGACGGGACACAGCGGCTATCCGGCCGAGCCGCTCGGCTCGAGGCTGCCCCAGCGGCGCTGGTTTGCGAGCGTGCATACGCCGGCACGGGCGTCGCGACCCGCGCAGGCGAGTGCCGGCGCCAGTGTGCGCACGGAGGGCGGGGCGGGCGCTGCCGAGGCGGGCGCTGCCGAGGCGCGCGGCTCCCTCGATTGCCTGGAGTCCGCGGATCCGACCATGCACTCCTGCGTGGAGATCCTGCGGCGGGTCGTCGATCGCGACATCTCGGTGCTGCTGCTCGGCGAAACCGGTACCGGCAAGGGCTATTGCGCGCGCGCCATCCATAACGCCAGTAGCCGCGCCGACAAGCCCTTCGTGACGGTCAACTGCGCCGCCATTCCCGAGACCCTGATCGAGAGCGAGCTGTTCGGTCACAAGGGGGGCGCCTTCACCGGCGCCACCCGCGAGGGCGGCATGGGCCGCATTCTGCAGGCGAACGGCGGCACGCTGTTCCTGGACGAGATCGGCGACATGCCGCTCGCACTGCAAACGCGGCTGCTGAACGTGATCGAGGATCGCGAGGTGATGCCGCTCGGCGGCAACAAGGTGGTGAGCGTGGATGTGCGTGTCATCAGCGCCACGCAGCATCATCCGCTCGACCTGATTGCACGCGGGCAGTTCCGCGAGGATCTGTACTACCGGCTCAATGGGATCACGGTGCGCCTGCCGCCATTGCGTCAGCGCACCGATGGCGCGGAGCTGATTCGCAAGCTGCTGCACGACGAGGCTCCCGGCACGCTGTTCGAGCTCGAACCAGCGTTGCTCGAGCGGTTGCTGGCTCACGGCTGGCCGGGCAATCTTCGACAGCTGCGCAATGTCCTCCGTACCATGCTCGCGTTGCGCACCTCGGATCGACTGACGCTGGCCGACTTCAATGAGGAGTGGCTCGCCGGGAATGCCGCGCAGGGCGCACCCGGCGCCGCGGCGTCGCACCCCGAGCGCGACGGCGAGAGTGTGCTGAGCGATGCGGAACGCGATGCCCTGCGGCGCGTGCTCGAGATGTGCCAGTGGAACGTCAGCGAGGCCGCAGCCCGGCTACACATCAGCCGGCGCACGATTTACCGCAAGATTCATCGACACGGATTACTGCGCCACGCTCAGAGCCTCAGGGCGGGCACGGGGGAGTCCGAATGAGTTCCTTAACTGAACTCGAGATGTCGCGTTCAAACCCAGAGGCGAGGCTAAGACTACCATGGCAATCAAGATTCACCCGCTGGTTGATCAGGGTGTAAAGCAAGGCGCGGCGGGCTTCGCCGGCGGAACACTCACCTGCAGGTGCACGCGCGATCCGGTCACGGTGCGCGTCGCGTCGAACGTGGCGTTCAACCACGTGTGCGGCTGCACCAAGTGCTGGAAGCCCGAAGGCGCGTTGTTCTCGCTGGTCGGCGTAGCCGGACGGGACAAGGTCAGCGTGACCGCGAACGACAAGAAGCTCAAGATCGTGGACGAGAAGGCCGCCATCCAGCGCCACGCCTGCACCGGTTGCGGTGTGCACATGTACGGACGCATCGAGAACAAGGCTCACCCCTTCTTCGGCTTCGACTTCTTCCATGTCGAGCTGTCGAAGGAGAGCGGCTGGGAGGCCCCAGGCTTCGCCGCGTTCGTCTCCTCGATCATCGAGTCGGGATTCCCACCGGCTCGCATGGGTGAGGTCCGTGCACGGCTGAAGGAGCTGAAGCTGGAGCCCTACGACTGCCTGTCGCCGGCGCTCATGGATCTCATCGCGACCCATGCGGCCAAGGCGAAGGGCGTGCTCGCCGCGTAGCGCCGCAGCTGCGGGGAAAATAGCGCCCCGCGCGTGCGCGGGGCGACAGTGCTTCGGACTCCTTACCGCTTCCGAATGAGGAATAGCTTTCGCCATGAAAACACGTGCTGCAATTGCTCACGCCGCCGGCAAGCCACTGGAAATCGTGACCGTCGATCTCGACGGCCCCAAGAGCGGCGAAGTGCTGGTCGAGCTCAAGGCCACGGGGGTGTGCCACACCGACGAGTTCACGCGCTCCGGCGGAGATCCGGAAGGCCTATTTCCCGCGATTCTCGGGCATGAGGGCGCCGGGATCGTGGTCGATGTGGGTCCGGGAGTCACCTCGGTGAAGAAGGGCGACCACGTCATCCCGCTCTACACACCCGAGTGCCGGCAGTGCAAGAGCTGCCTGTCGCGCAAGACGAACCTCTGCACCGCGATCCGCGCGACCCAGGGAAAGGGCGTGATGCCGGACGGCACCAGCCGCTTCTCCCTCGGCAAGGACAAGGTGTTCCACTACATGGGCTGCTCGACGTTCTCCAACTTCACCGTGCTGCCCGAGATTGCGGTGGCGAAGATCCGCGAGGACGCCCCCTTCGACAAGGTCTGCTACATCGGCTGCGGCGTGACCACCGGCATCGGCGCGGTGATCAATACCGCCAAGGTCGAACCCGGCGCGAACGTAGTCGTGTTTGGTCTCGGCGGCATCGGCCTCAACGTGGTGCAGGGCGCACGTCTCGCGGGCGCCAACAAGATCATCGGTGTCGATCTCAACCCCAATCGCAAGGCGCTGGGTGAGAAATTCGGCATGACGCATTTCGTGAACCCCAAGGAGGTCGAGGGCGATCTGGTGGCGCACCTCGTGGCGCTCACCGACGGGGGGGCGGACTACAGCTTCGAATGCGTCGGCAACGTGAATCTGATGCGTCAGGCGCTCGAATGCTGTCACCGCGGCTGGGGCGTGTCGGTCATCATCGGCGTGGCCGGCGCGGGCCAGGAGATCAAGACCCGTCCCTTCCAGCTGGTCACGGGCCGTGTGTGGAAGGGCACCGCCTTCGGCGGCGCCCGCGGGCGCACCGACGTACCGAAGATCGTGGACTGGTACATGGAAAAGAAGATCGCCATCGATCCTCTGATCACGCACAAGATGCCGCTCGATAAGATCAACGACGCCTTCGATCTGATGCACGCGGGCACCTCGATCAGGAGCGTGATCACGTACTGAGCCCGGGATGAGGCGAAAGACCAGGGTCGACACGGGGTCTCGGGTGGCGGCTGCCGCAGCGCTGCTGGCGGCGACCTTGCTCTCCTCGGGCGTCGCGGCCGCTCCCGCCAGCGGGGCGCCGCCGGAGCGCCTCTACGTCTCCGACGAGACCGGCGGCGACGTGGTGATCGTCGATCCGCAGCGCGAGAGCGTCGTGGCGCGCATCGCCGTCGGCAAGCGTCCGCGTGGCATCCAGCTGTCCTCGGATCACCAGAGACTGTACGTGGCACTGTCGGGCTCGCCGATCGCTGGCCCCAATGTGGATGAGTCGAAGCTGCCACCCCCCGATCGTCGCTACGACGGCATCGGCGTGGTCGACCTCAAGCTGCAGAAGCTGATCAACACCTACCCGAGCGGCGCGGACCCCGAGGCCTTCGCCCTGTCACATGACGGCAAGGTCCTGTACGTCTCGAACGAGGACGTCGGCAAGCTGTCGGCCGTCGATCTGACCCGTGGCACCGTGCGCGCGACCGTGGCCGTCGGGTCGGAGCCCGAGGGGGTTGCGGTCAGCCACGACGACCGCATCGTCTACGTCACCTGCGAGACCTCCAACAGCCTCTATGTGATTGACGCGCATACCATGCGCGTGCTGGCGCAGATTCCGACCGAGAAGCGCCCGCGCGGTATATTCCTGGGGCGCCAGTCGCACCGCGGCTATGTCACGGACGAGTTCGGCGCGGCGCTCACGGTGTTCAGCACCGACGACTACCAGGTGGTGCAGACGATTGCGCTCGGCGACCCGAAGGTCGTGCGTCCGATGGGCATCGCCTCGACGGACGGCCGGCGACTGTACGTCACCACCGGGCGATTCGGCGCCTTGCTGGAGGTGGACCCCGGAGCGGGTCGAGTTCTCAGGACCATCGAGGATGTCGGAAAGCGTCCCTGGGGCGTGGCGTTGAGCCGAGATGGTGAGAAGGCCTACACGGCCAACGGCCCCTCGGGCGATGTCTCGGTCATCGATCTGCAGTCAGGTCGCGTAGCGACGCGGATCGCGGTCGGAGGCAGCCCCTGGGGCGTGGTGGCGGCGGCGGTGCGCTGACCTGTGCGGCAGGTGGCTGCGCCTCGTCGCAGCGAGCTTTCGCTGCGTGCGGCGTGCCGTGAGGCACGGCTTACGGCACCACGTGCGAGGGTCCGAGGTCCTTCCACTCGTAGCGCGGCACCTGAACCCACTGACCGCTCTTGAGCTCGGGCACTTTGTGCACCCGGGTCTGCTCGATGGTCATCTGGCCGTCCTTGTCGGTGATCCAGAAGTCGATGTCGTAGATCTGGTCCTTGGTGCCGACCGCGCGAAAATCGGTGCAGGCGAAGTAGTGACCGTTGTCATCGAGCTGGCGGACGGGCAAGTGGGTGTCGATGAACTCCAGATCGAGCACCTTGCCGGTCTTGTCATCCTTGAGCTTGAACACGCCGTGGTTCTTCGTGGCTTCGGCGAGGGCACCCTGCTCAACCGCCGACATCACCTCCCAGCCCCGCTTGGTGGCCATGTGTCCGGGGTGCTCGGAGGCCGGAATCCACCACCAGGGCACCGGTGAGCGTGCCGTCAACGTCCACGAGCCCTCGGCCTTGATCGGCTCCTTGTAGATGCGGATCTCCTGCACCTTGAGCTGCCCGTCGCTTGGGGCCACCCAGAAATCGATGAGGTAGCGTTTCTGCGCGTCGGCGGGATCGTGAAACTTCACGTCCGGGAAGAAGCCATAGCCGTCGATGGTGCGCGTGAAGTCGATGCCGTCGAACGCCAGTTTCAGCTGCGTCCCGTCGGCCGGGTCCCCGAGCGGGAAGAGGCCGCCGTTGGCCTTGGCGCGCTCTTCGATGAGCCCCTTGACCAACGTCTCGGCATCGCCGCTGTCGAAGTTCTGCATCGCCTTCTCGGTGGAGTCGGCGCTGCTGGCGGCGAGGAAATCGCGTGCTTTCTGCAGATTCGCGCCCGGGTTTTTCAGGAAGGATTTCTTGGCGTCCTCGCTGCTGAAGCAGTAGGTCTTGCCGTCCTTGTCCGCCCAGGTGACTGCGCACGGGGTCATGATGTGCCGGCCTTGGGACAGGCCTTCCACGCACTGCCCACCGAACTCGGCCGCGGCCTCCGGCGTACCGGCGCGGGCGGGCATGAGGGCAGCGCAACCGAGCAGGGCGCCGATGAGTGCGACCCGCTTGATGCGGGGGAAGGTCAAAGCGCCGTAGAGGCTCAGGGTATCGGGCTTCATAGGCCAGTCGCTTTGGCGCGTGGCGCACCGTATCCGCGGTGCCGGAAGGTGAGAGATCGATGCTACTCCTGCGCCGCGGCGTTTTCCGCAACCAGCTCGTTCCCCTGCCTGAAATGCTGCGCGAGGTAGGCTTCGGCGTTCTCGAGCATGAAGTAGCGGAACGCCTCGGCAGGCGGGGAGAGTGTCTTCGCCTGCGTGTGCACCACGTGCCAGCGGCGCATCACGGGCAACCCTTCCGTCTCCGGCGCGGCGATCAGGCGCAGATCGAGCTCGAGCCCGATGGTGTGCAGCGAGAGGAGCGAGATGCCCATGCCGGCCATGACCGCCTGCTTGATGGCCTCGTTGCTCGACATCTGCATGATGACCCTGGGGGTCATCTGGTAGGCGTCCATGAACTCATCGAGCGCCGCGCGCGTCCCCGACCCCGGCTCGCGCACGATGAAGTCCTCGCCGAGCAGTGCGCTCGCCGGAACCTTCTCGGCGCGCGCGAAGGGGTGCTCCACGCCGGTGACCAGCACGTGCGGATGCATGGCGAAGGGCTCCGCGCGCGAGGGCCAGTCGCGCGGCGGCCGCCCCATGATGGAGAGCTCAACCGTGCCCTCGCGCATCAGCGCGACCACTTCCTCGCGGTTGTTGCCGACGTGCAGCCGGATCTCGACGCCCGGATGCTCGTCGCGGAAACGTGCCAGCAGGCGCGGCAGGAAGTACTTCGCCGTGCTCACCATGGCGACGTCGAGCGGTCCGGTCCGCAGGCCCCGGAAGCGCGCCACCATGTCCTCGGCGTCGCGCATAGCGCCCAGGACGCGCTGGGTGTAGGCGAGCACGTACTCGCCCACCATGGTGAGGGAGACCTTGCGGCTCGTTCGGTCGAAGAGCGGCAGCCCGACTTCGGTCTCCAGCTCCTTGATTTGCATCGAGACGGCGGGCGCTGTGAGACCGACCTCCTCGGCAGCGCGCGCAAAGCTCGAGTGCCTGGCCACCGATGAGAAAACCCGCAGCTGCCTGAGCGTGGCGTTCTTCATGTGATCGTTAAGAATTTCTTAACTTGTAGTTAATATAAAGTGACTTTACCTGAATGATAGAGCGCCCCTACAGTCCTCTTCAACCCAACGACGAGGACTGCAGCGATGGCGATCGGGGCAGAAGCCGGAAATGAGGGAGCGCAAGCCCGCAACGACGGGCCCACGGCGATTACGGACGCCAAGCGCCGCTACCGAGCCGGGGTCATCAAGTACCGGCAGATGGGCTACTGGGACCCGGACTACGTGCCCAAGCCCACCGACACGATCTGCCTGTTCCGCATCACGCCTCAGGACGGCGTAGATCCGATCGAGGCGGCCGCTGCGGTGGCGGGGGAGTCGAGCACGGCCACCTGGACGGTCGTGTGGACCGACCGGCTCACCGCGTGCGACAGCTATCGCGCCAAGGCTTTCAAGGTCGAGCCGGTCCCCAACAATCCCGGCCAGGTTTTCGCCTGGATCGCCTACGACATCATCCTGTTCGAGCAGGGCTCGATCGCCAACATGACGGCGAGCCTCATCGGCAACGTATTCGGCTTCAAGCCGCTCAAGGCACTGCGCCTCGAGGACATCCGGATCCCGGTCGCCTACGTCAAGACCTTCGACGGTCCGCCGACCGGGCTCATCGTCGAGCGCGAGCGGCTCGACAAGTTCGGTCGCCCGCTGCTCGGGGCGACCACCAAGCCCAAGCTCGGCCTCTCGGGGCGCAACTACGGCCGGGTGATCTACGAGGGCTTGAAGGGGGGGCTCGATTTCATGAAGGACGACGAGAACATCAACTCGCAGCCCTTCATGCACTGGCGCGACCGCTTTCTCTACGTGATGGATGCGGTCAACAAGGCGAGTGCGGCGACCGGTGAGGTCAAGGGCTCCTTTCTCAACGTCACGGCCGGAACCATGGAGGACATGTACGAGCGAGCGGAGTTCGCCCGCGAGCTCGGCTCGGTCGTCGTCATGATCGACCTGGTGGTCGGGTGGACCGCGATCCAGAGCATGTCCCGCTGGGCGCGCCGCAACGACATGATCCTGCACATGCACCGCGCCGGTCACGGCACCTACACGCGCCAGAAGGCTCACGGCATCAGCTTCCGCGTCATCGCCAAGTGGCTGCGGCTCGCGGGAGTCGACCACCTGCACGCCGGCACCGCGGTCGGCAAGCTCGAGGGTGACCCGCTCACCGTGCAGGGCTACTACAACGTGTGCCGTGACAGCTTCACGCGCCAGGACCTGCCGCGCGGGATCTTCTTCGACCAGGACTGGTGCGACCTCCGCAAGGTGATGCCGGTCGCCTCCGGGGGCATCCACGCCGGTCAGATGCACCAGCTGCTGGACCTCTTCGGCGACGACGTGGTGCTGCAGTTCGGCGGCGGCACGATCGGCCATCCGGCCGGCATTCAGGCCGGCGCGGTCGCCAACCGCGTGGCGCTCGAGGCAATGGTCAAGGCGCGCAACGAGGGCCGCAACATCCGCGCCGAAGGCGAGGAGATCCTGCGCCAGGCGGCGCGCTCGTGCCGCCCGCTGCAGCAGGCGCTCGATACCTGGGGCGACATCACCTTCAACTACACCCCGACCGATACCTCGGATTTCACGCCGACCGCCGCGGTGGCGCACTGAGGCGCGCCCCGAGGAGAACACGCGCCATGATGACCAACCCCGTGCACCGCATCACCCAGGGCCAGTTCAGCTTCCTCCCCGAGCTCACCGATGCCGAGATCTCGCTGCAGCTCGAGTACGGCCTCGCGCGCGGCTACGCCTGGAGCATCGAGTACACCGACGACCCGCACCCGCGCAACACCTACTGGGAGATGTTCGGCATGCCGATGTTCGAGCTCGAGGATGCCGCCGGCGTGCTGCTCGAGCTGCAGAGCTGCCGCAGGACCTTTCCGCAGCACTACATCCGCCTGGTGGCGTTCGACGCCACGCGCGGCGTGGAGTCGATCGTCATGAGCTTCATCGTCAACCGCCCCTCGAGGGAGCCGGGCTTCGGCCTCATCCGGCAGGAGGGCCAGGGCCGCAACATCCGCTACACGCTGCACGGGTACGTCACCGACCGCCCGGAGGGTGAGCGCGGCGAGTGAGGCGGAGCCGGCACGGCCTTGCTGTCGGCGAGCGCTGGCAGGCACGGAAGCCAAGGAAGCACAACTCGCGAAAGGCTCGAGTCATGTACCTGATCGCCCCATCGATTCTCTCGGCCGACTTCGCCCGCCTGGGCGAGGAAGTGACGCGCGTTCTCGCCTCGGGCGCCGACTGGATCCATTTCGACGTCATGGACAACCACTTCGTGCCCAACCTCAGCATCGGGCCCGCGGTGGCGGCGGCACTCAAGCCCTACCTCGGCCGGCCGCAGGGCGGACGCGCACTCCTCGACGTGCACCTGATGGTGCAGCCGGTGGATGCGCTGGTGGAGTCGTTCGCGGCCGCCGGCGCCGATCTCATCAGCTTCCATCCCGAGGCGTCGCTCCACGTCGACCGCACGCTGCAGCTGATCCGCACCGCCGGCTGCAAGACCGGCCTCGCGTTCAATCCCGCCACGCCGCTGGAGGTGCTCGAGTATGTGATCGACAAGGTCGACCTGGTGCTCGTCATGAGCGTCAACCCGGGCTTCGGCGGCCAGAGCTTCCTCGACGCGGCGCTGCTGAAACTCGAGCGCGCGCGGCGGTTGATCGACGCCTCCGGGCGCGAGATCCGCCTCGAGGTCGACGGCGGCATCAAGATAGGCAACATCCAGCGCGCCGCGGCCGCCGGCGCCGACACCTTCGTCGCCGGCAGCGCCATCTTCGGCTGCGCGGACTATCAGGCCGTGATCGAGGCGATGCGCTACGAGCTGCGCCGCCTCGCCCCGGCGAGCAGGGTGGCCTGATGGGCTTGCCCATGTATTCGATCCCCGGCACGGCCGCGCCTGCCCCCGAGGGCCCGCCGCACTCAAGCTCAGCCGCCGCGACGGACACCGCGGCGGCCCGCGTCCCGCCCGCTGACCGTGCGCACACCGTGAGCGAGGTGCTCGGAGAGAGCCAGGCGGATGCGGTGATCGACGAGCTCGATCGCGACCTCGTGGGGCTCGCGCCCGTCAAGGCGCGCATCCGCGACATCGCGGCGCTGCTCGTGATCGACAGGCTGCGCATGAATCTCGGGCTCGAGGCCCAGGCGCCGAGCCTGCACATGAGCTTCACCGGCAACCCCGGCACAGGCAAGACCACCGTGGCGCTGCGCATGGCGCAGATCCTCAATCGCCTCGGGTACGTGCGCAAAGGGCACCTCGTGGCCGTGACGCGCGATGACCTCGTGGGCCAGTACATCGGTCATACCGCGCCGAAGACTCGCGAGGTACTGAAGCGCGCAATGGGCGGCGTGCTGTTCATCGATGAGGCGTACTACCTCTACCGGCCCGAGAACGAGCGCGACTACGGGCAGGAAGCGATCGAGATCCTGCTGCAGGTGATGGAGAACCAGCGCGACGACCTGGTCGTGATCCTCGCCGGCTACAAGGACCGCATGGATACCTTCTTCCGCTCCAACCCCGGGATGAGCTCGCGCATCGCGCATCACCTCGACTTCCCGGATTACGCGCCGGCAGAGCTGCTGCTGATCGCCGACAGGCTCCTGGCGCAGCAGAACTACCGCTTCGCCGCCGGCGCGCGCGAGGCGTTTGCCGAGTACCTGGCGCAGCGCACCGGGCAGCCGAACTTTGCCAACGCGCGCAGCGTCCGCAACGCGCTCGACCGGGCGCGGCTGCGCCAGGCGAGCCGGCTGTTCGCCGATCGCGAGCGGCGCCTCACGGCCGAGGAGCTCACCTCCATCGCGCCGTCCGACATCCGCGCCAGCCGCGTGTTCCAGGCCGCGCTTGCTGCGCCGAACCCGAAGACCTGAAGCCGAAGACCTGAGGAGTCGCGACCATGTATCTCGGGCGCACCACGCTCTCGAAGTTCCTGATCCAGCAGCTGACCGGCATCCCGGGCGCGAACGATCTCGGCGCGCTGCTCATCGACGTCGCGGCGGCCATCAAGGCGATCGCGGCGATGACCGCCAAGGGCGCGCTCGGCGGCTATCTCGGCGAGCAGGGCGGCAAGAACGCCCAGGGCGAGACGCAGCAGAAGCTCGACGTGCTGGCGCACGAGGTCATGATCCGCAGCTGCGAGTGGGGCGGACTGCTCGCGGGCATGGTGTCCGAGGAGCTCGAGGATCCCTGCGCGGTGCCCGAGGAGTACGCGCGCGGGCGCTACCTGCTGGCCTTCGACCCGCTGGATGGCTCGTCCAACATCGACGTCAACGTCGCGGTCGGCACCATCTTTTCGGTGCTGCGACACGACAGCCTTGCCCCGCCCGGCGCCGCGGACTACCTGCAGCCGGGCTGCCGGCAGGTCGCGGCCGGCTACGCGATCTACGGCCCCGCGACCATGCTGGTGATCACGGTCGGCAAGGGCACGCACGGCTTCACGCTCGATCGCGAGATCGGCAACTTCATCCTGACGCATCCGGACCTCGAGATTCCTCCCGATTCGAGCGAGTTCGCGATCAACACCAGCAACGCGCGCTTCTGGGAGCCGCCGGTGCACCGCTACGTGAGCGAGTGCCAGGCGGGCAAGTCCGGCATCCGCTGCCGCGACTTCAACATGCGCTGGATCGCCTCGCTGGTCGCCGAGGTGCACCGCATCCTGATGCGCGGTGGCGTGTTCATGTATCCGAGGGACACCCGCGACGCGAGCCGGCCGGGCCGGCTGCGGCTGCTGTACGAGGCCAATCCCATCAGCCTGCTGGTGGAGCAGGCCGGGGGTCGCGCGACGACCGGCAGCCAGCGCCTCATGGAGGTGGATCCGCTCTCGCTCCACCAGCGCGTGCCGCTGATCCTCGGCTCGCGCAACGAGGTGGAGCGCATCGAGCGCTACCACGCCGAGTACCAGAGCGGCACGGACCGGCCGTACGTCTCGCCGCTCTTCAACGAGCGCTCGCTGTTGCGGCCCGAGGCGCTGACGTGAGCCGCGTGCGCTGGCGCGGCCGGGGGTCGGCTCGAGGAAGCCCGACATGTCCGTAAAGCATCCGATCATCGCCGTCACCGGCTCCTCCGGCGCGGGCACCACCACGGTGATGCAGAGCTTCGCGCACATCTTCCGGCGCGAAGGCATCAAGGCGCAGGTCATCGAGGGCGATTCCTTGCACCGCTACAGCCGCGTCGAGATGCGCGAGCGGGTGCAGGCCGCCGAGCGCGGCGCGGGTCCCCCCATCAGCCATTTCGGGCCCGAGGGGAACCTCCTGCGCGAGCTGCAAGATACCTTCGCCGAGTACGGCGCCGCAGGCGGCGGCAAGGTGCGCCGCTACGTGCACGATGCCGCGGAGTCGAGGGAGCTCGGCTGCGAGCCCGGCACCTTCACCGACTGGCAGCCGATGCGCGCCGACAGCGACCTGCTGTTCTACGAGGGCCTGCACGGGGCTTACGTCGGCGGGGACGTGGACGTGGCGCGTCACGTCGACCTGCTGATCGGCGTCGTGCCGATCGTCAACCTCGAGTGGATCCAGAAGATCCATCGCGACCAGCATCACCGCGGCTACAGCCAGGAGGCCGTGGTCGACACGATCCTGCGCCGCATGCCCGACTACGTGAACCACATCTGCCCGCAGTTCAGCCGCACGCACGTCAACTTCCAGCGCGTGCCGACCGTGGACACGAGCAACCCCTTCATTGCCCGCGACATTCCGAGCGCCGAGGAGTCGATGGTGGTGATCCGCTTCGCCAGCCCGAGAGGCATCGACTTTCCCTATCTCATCTCCATGCTGCAGCACTCGTGGATGAGCCGGCCGAACAACATCGTGGTGCCCGGCGGACTCATGGGACTCGCCATGCAGTTCATTTTCACGCCCATGATCCTGCGCCTGATGGATCTCAAGCGACGCGCCTGAGCTAAGGAGGAGGCTTCCCGCATGAATGCCCAGTTGAGACCGCAGTTCGCCGGGCGCCGCCTGTTGTGCAACGCCCTGCGCTTCCTCGCGATCGATGCCGTGGAGCGAGCCGGGAACGGTCACCCCGGCATGCCGATGGGCATGGCCGAGGTTGCCGAGGCGCTCTGGCGCGGGTACCTGAAGCACGACCCGGCCGATCCGCACTGGGTCGACCGCGACCGCTTCGTACTCTCGAACGGGCACGGCTCGATGCTGCTGTACGCGCTGCTGCACTTGACCGGCTACGACCTGCCGCTCGAGGAGCTCAAGCGCTTCCGTCAGCTGCACAGCAAGACCCCCGGCCATCCGGAGTTCGGCGTCACGCCCGGCGTCGAGACCACCACCGGCCCGCTCGGCCAGGGGCTCGCCAACGCCGTCGGCATGGCGCTGGCGGAGAGCCTGCTGGCGGCGGAATTCAACCGCCCGGGCCATGCGATCGTCGATCACCGCACGTGGGTGTTCGTGGGCGACGGCTGCCTGATGGAGGGCATCAGCCACGAGGCCTGCTCGCTCGCCGGAACGCTCGGGCTGTCGAAGCTGGTGGCGATCTACGACGACAACGGCATCAGCATCGACGGCCACGTCGAGCACTGGTTTACGGACGACACCCCGGCCCGCTTCGAGGCCTACGGCTGGCGCGTCATCCGCGACGTGCCCGGCCACGACAGCGCGGCCATCGAGGCGGCGCTCGGCCAAGCGTGCAAGGAGGGCGAGCGGCCGACGCTCGTGTGCTGCCAGACCGTGATCGGCCACGGCAGCCCCCACAAGGCGGACACGCACGAGGTGCACGGCGCGGCCCTCGGCGCGGCGGAAGTCGCAGCAACACGCGCCCATCTCGGCTGGACAGCCGTGCCGTTCGAGATCGCCCCGGAGATCCGCGCTGCCTGGGACGCGACCACTCAGGGTGCGGCGCGCCACACCGACTGGCGGCGCCGCTTTGCCGCCTACGCCGCGGCCCATCCCGAGCTCGCGGCCGAGTTCGAGCGCCGCGTGTGCCGGCGCGAGCTGCCGGCGCACTGGCAGGACAGCGTCGGCAGCATGTTGGCGGCGGCGGTCTCCCAGGCGGCGGCGATCGCCTCGCGCAAGGCGTCGCAGAACGTGATCGAGGCGCTGCAGCCCCTGCTCCCCGAGCTGCTGGGCGGCTCCGCCGACCTGACGGGCTCGAATCTGACGGCCACGCGCGGCAGCGTCGCCGTGCGCCGCGGCCGCGGCCCGGGCAACCACATCAACTACGGCGTGCGCGAGTTCGGCATGAGCGCGCTCATGAACGGCATCGCGCTGCACGGCGGCTACCTGCCCTACGGCGGTACCTTCCTCACCTTCTCGGACTACAGCCGCAACGCCGTGCGCATGTCGGCCCTCATGCGCCAGCGCGTGATCTACGTGTTCACGCACGACAGCATCGGCCTCGGCGAGGACGGCCCGACGCACCAGCCGGTGGAGCACGCGGCGAGCCTGCGCCTGATTCCGAACAACGCGGTCTGGCGCCCGAGCGACGCCGTCGAGACCGTGTGCGCCTGGCAGGCCGCGATCGAGCGCCGCGACGGGCCCACCTGCCTGCTGCTCTCGCGTCAGAACCTGCCGCACTTCGTGCGCAGCGGGCAGCAGCTCGACGATATCCGTCGCGGCGGGTATGTTCTCGCAGGCGGCGATGGGCCGGCCGCGATCACGCTCCTCGCGACCGGCTCCGAGGTCGACCTCGCCATGCGCGCCCGCGAGACGCTGGCCGCGGAAGGCATCGCCGCGCGTGTGGTGTCCATGCCCAACTGCGCCGAGTTCGACCGACAGACTCCCGAGTATCGCGGGGCGGTGCTGCCGCGGGCGCTGCCGGTGCTGGCGATCGAGGCGGGCGTGAGCGGCTTCTGGCGCGCCTACACGGGCTTCGACGGCGATGTGCTCGGCATCGATCGCTTCGGCGAGTCGGCTCCGGCGGCGCAGGTAGCGGCGGCGCTCGGCCTTACGCGCGAGGCGGTGTGTGAGCGCGCGCGCGCTCTGGTGCATGGCGCGCGGTCGCGGTGAATACGCTCGGCGCGGCCAGCTCCGGCGTGCGGTCCGTGCGCGCGGTGCTGTTCGACCTCGATGGCACGCTGCTCGACACCGCCGCCGACATCAGCGTCGCTTTGAACCGCGCGCTCGCCGAGCAGGGGCTGCCCGAGCTCGCCCCCGCCGTGGTCCGCGTGCTCATAGGAGGGGGTGTGCCGGCGCTGATCGGGCGCACCGTGGCGCGGCTCGGCGCGGGCGCGGCGGCCGTCGACGCGGAAGCGCTGCTCGACCGGTTCACCTTTCATTACGGGTGGATCAATCGACACGAGGAAATGCAGACGCGCGCCTATCCCGGAGTGGCCGAGGGACTCGCGCAGCTGCACGCCCTGGGACTGAAGCTCGCGGTCGTCACCAATAAGCCGCGCCAGGCCACGATCGAGTTGCTGACACGCCTGGGTCTGGCTCGACCGATCCGGGCGGTGGTGGGCGGGGACAGCGTCGCGCACCGCAAGCCGCATGCGGAGGGGCTGCTGCGGGCCTGTGAGGAGCTGCGGGTCGGGCCGCGTGAGGCGCTCATGGTCGGGGACTCGCTCACCGATGTGCTCGCGGCGCGCGCCGCGGGGCTCAGCGTCATCTGTGTGCCCTATGGCTACAACGAGGGCGCTGATCCGCGCTCGCTGCCGTGCGATGCGTTCGTTGAGAGCGTGGCCGACCTCCCGCCTCTTCTGATCGCGTCGGGTATCGTGGCGCTGGCCTGATCGCGGATCATTTCAGACGGATACGCACCCCTGCCCAGAGCGCACGCGGCTGCGCCGGCGAGAGCGCATTCTCGTTGGTCCAGTTGGCCGGCGCGGGAATGAAGCTGCCGCGGGCAGTGAACGCATTCCGGGTGAGGAATCCGGCGGTCGAATATTGCCTGTCGAAGAGGTTGACCAGCCGCGCGAACATCTCGGCGTGTTTCCCCAGGCGAAGGCTTGCGTGCAGATCGACCACGGCGTAACCGGCGATCCATCCGGATCCGGCGATGTAGGCGCCGCCGGCATTGGTCGCCCCGGCCCGGTTGAGGCCATTTTCGTTGCCGCGCAGATAGGAGCCGGACACCGCGAGGGCGCTGGCGCCGAGACTCCAGTGCTCGCCGGGAGCGTAATCGAGCAGCAGCCGCGCGCTGTTACGCGGGATCAGCGGAATCCGGTCTCCGGGGCGGACCAGGATGTTGCCGGCGGCGTCGGCGGTGCTGTTCGACGGGGAGCTGAGCTCGAAGGCCGAGCGAAAGGTGGCCGCGACCAGACTGTAAGTCATGCGCCACTCGAGGCCGCCCGCCCTGCCGCCCAGCGCGAGATCCAATCCCTGACGGCGCGTGCCGCCGAAGTTGGCGAAATAGCCCGCATTGGTGGCGGTCGCGACGAATTGAATGTCATCCGTGTTGATGGTGTGGAAGACATCCGCGCTCCACAGCGCCCGCCCGCCGGGGAGCGTACCGCGGATTCCCAGCTCCTCCGTGCGGGCGACCACCTGCGCGAGATTCGGGTCGCCCGCGAAGGCGTTGGGCAGGCCGCAGGGGACGGCGGGATTGGAACAGCCGAGCTCGATCACGGTCGGCGCGCGGCTCGCCTCGTTGTAGTTGGCATAGAGCGTCCACGCCTCCCCGGGGGTCAGCGTGAATCCGACCGCCGGATTGAGGCGGCTGAACGTGTGCTCGCCTGCGAGCGGGTTCGACTGTCCGAAGCCAGGTCCGAGAACGCTATTCAGGCTGTAACCGTCGAGAGTCTCGGCGTTGCGGCCGTAGCGCACTGCCACCGTGAAATGCAGCCGCTTGCTCGTCGAGAGGGTGTCGGTCAGGTATGCGCCGTAGGTCCTGCTGCCGCCGCTGAGCGAGATCACGCTCGGGTCGTTGAACCGACTGGCGGCGTAGATCAGCGTTCGGTCTGCCGCCAGCGTGCCGAACTGCTGCGCCTGCGCAAAGGTGTTGGTGGAGTGGCTGAAATCTCCACCGACGATCGCCTGGTTGGGCAGTCCGAACAGCTGGCGCGAGTCGGTCAGCTGCACGCCGGCGCCCGTGGTGCTCTGGGTCAGGCGTCCGGTGGCGTTCTGTCCGGGGGCGCAATAGTCGAGAGCCGTCAGGCTCCCTGGCGATGCCGTGCAGTCGAGTGGGGGCCCGCTGTAGTTATCCGAAAGGTAGCCGTCGTTGACATTGGTATTGCTGCTGGTGGTGGTCAAACGGCGGTAGTAGACGTTGCCGGACAGGAGCAGCGTTCCGGTCAGGAACTGCGAGCCCGTGAGATTCACGAAATTCAGGAGATTCGCGGTGAGATCCGGCGTATAGCTCGCCTGGCGCCGGTACGCCAGCATGCTCTGCGGCGTCGCGCCGTTCCCGTGGAGACGGGTATCCGCGTAGCTGTAGCTGAGGTCGATGTCGGTCCGCTCGTTCTGCCAGCCGGCTTTGCCGAAGCCCTGCCGGACCCGCGAGGCCGACAGATCCCGCCACCCGCTCTCGTCGAAGAGGGTCGCGGTCAGGAAATAGTCGAAATTGCCGAGCTCTCCGCCGGTCTCGCCTTCGAAGGAGCGCCGACCGAAGGAGCCCCCGGTGGCCTCGAACCCGGTCCCGGGGTTGTCATGGCCGCTCTTGGTCCGCAGCAGGAGTGCGCCGCCCAGAGTATTCAACCCGAACACGGGATTGGAGCCCGACATCAGGGTCACCGTCGAGATCGCCGCTTGCGGGATCAGGTCCCAGTTGACGGTGTCTCCGAACGACTCATTGACCCGTACGCCGTCCACGTAGACCGACAAGCCTTCGGGCGTACCCAGCAACGGAGAGGCGGTAAAGCCGTGGTAGTTGACGTCCATTTGAAAAGGGTTGGCGGCGCTCCCGCTGGCGCTGACACCGCTGAAGCCGGCGTTCAGGTAATCGGCGAGATCCAGGCTCTGCTGCCGTTGCATCTGTCTGCTGTCGGCCGTCTGCACGTTCGCCGGTATTTCATTCGCCGGCAGGCCGAGCCCTGCGAGCGGCGCGTTGGCGATCACGACGACCTGGGGCAGCTCCTGTGCGGTTGCGGGATTGGCCGCCGGGGCCGGCGCTTGGGTCGAGGCGGGGGGCTCAGCAGCCCGAGCCGCGCAGACTCCGAGCGCCCAGGCGATCAGCGTGCCCACGATCAGCCTGCAGACGATCGGCATGCAGACGATCAGCGCGCGCATCGCTCCGGCAGGAACGACCGCACGGGGTCGGCTCAAGGAGCGGTCGGGCAGCGGATACACCGCCGAATATTAAGGTGGTTTGTGCGGCGTCGCTGTCCGTCCGTTCTTTACGGGCGCTGCAACGCGGCGCGTGCTACCGTTTCCCGCACCGATCGGGTGCGAAGCAGCGGGAGGTCAGCGGCATGTTCGAGCGGCTCGAGACCGTCATTCCGGATCCGATTCTCGGCCTCATGGCCGCATTCCGCGCCGACCCCGACCCGCGCAAGGTCGACCTCGGCGTCGGGGTGTATCGGGACGGCCGCGGGGAGACGCCCGTGCTGAACGCGGTGCGCGAGGCGGAACGCGCGGTGCTCGCTCACCAGACCACCAAGACCTACGTGGCCGCCTCGGGCAATGCCGCATTCAACGAGGCGATCGAGCGGCTGGTTCTCGGCGACCAGCACGAGGCGCGCGTCACCGCGCGGGTGCGCACCGTGCAGGCCCCGGGCGGTTGCGGCGCGCTGCGGCTCGGCGCCGAGCTCATCCGCGCCGCCGCCCCGGATTCCGTCGTGCACGTGAGCACGCCCACCTGGGCCAATCACACCCCGCTCCTCGCCGGGAGCGGCCTCAGGCTCGAGCGCTATCCCTACTTCGATCCGGCCACGGGCGGCGTGCAGTTCGGCCACATGATGGCCGCTCTCGAGCGGTTGCCGGCGCGCTCGGTGGTGCTGCTGCACGCGTCCTGCCACAACCCCACGGGGGCGGATCTGTCGCAGGATGAGTGGCGGAAGCTCCTCGCGCTCGTGCAGCGCCGCGGGCTCGTGCCGTTCATCGACATCGCCTACCAGGGCCTCGGCGCAGGCCTGGAGGCGGACGCATTCGCGGTGCGCCTGTTCTGCGCCGAGCTTCCCGAGGTGCTGTGCGCGGCGTCCTGCTCGAAGAACTTCGGACTCTATCGCGAGCGCACCGGCGCGCTGCACGTCGTCAACGAGACGCCGGCGGCCGCGGACGCCACTTTCAGTCAGCTGGTGCGCATCGCGCGCGGCATCTGGTCGATGCCCCCGGATCACGGCGCCGCGATCGTGCACAAGATCCTCACCGAGGCGACGCTGCGCGCCTCGTGGACTCTGGAGCTCGACGCCATGCGCGAGCGCATCGGGGGCCTGCGCGAGGAGGCGGTGAGGCAGCTCCGGGAGCACTGCCCGCAGCGCGACTTCGGCTTCATCGCCACGCAGCGCGGGATGTTCTCCTTCCTCGGAATCAGCGGCGCGCAGGTGCGCGAGCTCCGCGAGCGCCATCACGTCTACATGACCGAGGACAGCCGCATGAACGTCGCGGGGCTGCGCCGCGAGAATCTCGAGTACTTCGCGCGCGCCGTCGCGCAGGTGCTCTAAGCGTCCGGCACGACGATGCGATGGGTGGACTTCACTTCCTCCATGACGAAATAAGTGTGGGTCTGCTGCACGCCGCGCACCGCGGCGATGCGGTCGCCGAGGAAGCGGCGGTAGCTTTCCATGCCCGTTACGCGCACCTTCAGCAGATAGTCGAAGCCGCCCGCCACCATGTGGCACTCCATCACCTCATCGTGCGCGAGCATCACCTGCTTGAAGCGCTCGAAGGCATCGGGCGTCGTGCGATCGAGCAGCACCTCGACGTAGGCGAGCAGCCCGAGCCCGAGCCGCGCGGGGTTCAGTCGCGCGAAGTACCCCTCGATGTATCCGGCGCTCTCCAGACGCCGCACCCGCTCGAGTGCCGGCGTCACGGTGAGATGCACCTCACGCGCAAGCTGCGACACCGGCGTCCGCCCGTCCTGCTGCAGCCGCGTGAGGAGCCGGCGGTCGATGCGGTCGAGCCCGCGGCGGGGGCTCGCCGCGGCGGCTGGTGAGGGCGACTCCCGGGCCGGGGATTTCTGTGCCATGGCAGTCGATTTCGCTATTTAAACGGCTAAAACGTGACATTATTCTCTGCATACGAGGCTAACATAAGGAGAATTAACTGGCCACCACCGGACCTCGTCACATGGCTGAAGTGCTGAGCGCGGGGCGGACGACTCCCGAGCGCCAGGCGCTCGAGGCGCTGCGGGCGAGAGTGCGCGCGGCGACACTGCGCGCCGAGGCGGACGCCTCCGGGGAAATCATCGCGGACCTCACCGAGGAGCGCCCGGCGCTCGAGCGCGCCCGTGCCCGCGCCGCGCGCTGGGTGGAGACCGCGCGCGCCGACCGCCGCTCCCGGCCGCTCCTCGACCGCATGCTCGAGCAGTTCCCGCTCGACAGCGCGCAGGGCAAGGCGCTCATGAGCCTGGCGGAGGCGCTGCTGCGCACGCCGGACGCGAAGCGCGCCGATCAGCTGATCGCCGAGCGGCTTGCGGCGCTGCGCGGCGCGGGGGTTCCGGGTGACACGGACCTGTTGCTCCGGACCGGGTTCACGCTGCTCGGCGCGGCGGGGAGACTCCTGCCCGAGGTGTCGGCGGAGCTGTCGGGCGAGTTCTCGCCCTCGAGCCTCACCAAGCCGATGATCGCCCCGATCGTGCGGGCGGCGCTGCGCCAGTCGATGCAGCTCCTGGGACACGCATTCATCGTCGGCGAGACGATCGATGCGGCGCTCTCGCGCGGGCGCGCCGAGCCCGGGCTCGCGCTCTGCTCCTTCGACGTGCTGGGCGAAGGCGCGCGCACCGAAGCGGACGCGCAGCGGTATTGCGACGCCTACCGCCATGCGATCGAGGCGCTCGGCGGTCAGCCGGTAGGATTGGTGCACCAGCGCTCCGGCATCTCGGTGAAGCTCTCGGCGCTCGAGCCGCGCTACACGCAGCTGCAGAGCGCGCGGGTCAACGAGCGGCTCGCTCCGCGCATGCTCGAGCTCGCCCGCCACGCGGCGCGCGCCGGTATCGGATTCACGATCGACGCCGAGGAGGCGGACCGGCTCGATCTGTCGCTCGACATCGTCGAGTCGCTCGCCCGCGATCCGGCCACGCGCGCCTGGGAGGGGCTCGGGCTCGCGGTGCAGGCCTACGGGCGCCGCGCGCCGCTGGTCCTCGATTGGGTGGCGGCCCTCGCGCAGGGCAGCGGGCGGCGCATGACCGTGCGGCTCGTCAAGGGCGCCTACTGGGACAGCGAGATCAAGCGCGCCCAGGAGCGCGGGCTCGCTACGTTCCCGGTGTATACCTCCAAGGCCGCAACGGATGCGAGCTATCTCGAGTGCGCCCGGCAGCTGCTCGCCGCACGCGACGTGCTCTATCCGCAGTTCGCGACGCACAACGCCTACACGGTCGCCGCGGTGCTGGAGCTCGCGCCCCCGGACGCCGCGTACGAGTTTCAGCGACTGCAAGGCATGGGCGAGGCGCTCTACGACGCCGTGCGCGCCGAGGTCCCGGATCTCCCGCCCGTGCGGGTCTACGCGCCGGTGGGCACTCACGAGGAGCTCCTGCCGTATCTCGTGCGGCGGCTGCTCGAGAACGGTGCCAACAGCTCCTTCGTGCATCAGTTCAGAAATCCGCAAGTCCCGGTCGAAGAGGTGGTGCGCGATCCCCTGTCGTCGCTCGCCGCCGCGACGCTGCGCGAGGCGCGCCTTCGCGAGCCGCGCGCGCTCTACGGCGCGGAGCGCGCCAACTCGGAAGGGGAGGATTTCGGGGATCCCGCGGCGCTCGCCGCCCTCGAGGCTGAAGTAGAGCGGCAGGCCGCCGAGACCTGCTCCGGCGGCCCCGTGCTGAGCGGCCGCATGGTGACCGATGCGTCGACGCCGGTCGTCTCTCCGGCCGACACGCGCGTCACGCTGGGACTCACGCGCGATGCGAGCGCGGATGAGATCCGCGCCGCCATGCAGGCGGCGCACGAGGCGCAGCCGGCGTGGGATGCGCGGGGCGCGGCCGAGCGCGCCGCGTGCCTCGAGCGGGCGGCGGAGCTCCTGCAGGCGCGGCGCGGGAATTTCCTCAGTCTCCTGGTGCGCGAGGCCGGCAAGACGCTTCCGGACGCGCTGGCGGAGCTGCGCGAAGCGATCGACTTCTGCCGCTACTACGCGGCGCGCGGCCGCGAGCTCTTCGGCGCGCCGCAGGAGCTGCCCGGGCCGACCGGCGAGCGCAACGAGCTCTCGCTCCACGGACGCGGAGTGTTCGTCTGCATCAGCCCGTGGAATTTCCCGCTGGCGATCTTCACCGGCCAGATCACCGCGGCGCTTGCGGCCGGCAATGCCGTGGTGGCGAAGCCGGCGCCCGCGACTCCTCTCATCGCGCATGCCGTGACGAGACTGCTGCACGAGGCGGGAGTGCCGGAGGCGGCGCTGCAGCTGACTCCCGCGGACGGTCCGCCCTTCGGCGAGGTCGCGCTCAGGCACCCGGCGCTCGCCGGAGTGGCGTTCACCGGCTCGACCGCGACCGCGGCCACCATCAATCGCACGCTCGCCGCCCGCGAGGGCCCGATCGTGCCGCTGATCGCCGAGACCGGCGGAGTGAATGCGATGGTGGTCGATGCGACCGCGCTCCCCGAGCAGGTGGTCGACGACGTGCTCGCGTCCGCCTTCACGAGCGCCGGCCAGCGCTGCTCGGCGCTGCGCGTGCTGTATCTGCAGGAGGAGACGGCTGACCGCATCATCGAGATGCTGATCGGCGCCATGCGTCTCCTGAAGATCGGTCCGCCGCAGGATCTCGCCACGGACGTAGGCCCGGTGATCTCGGCGGCGGCGCGGCAGCGGCTCGCCCGGCACGTCGGGCGCATGCGCACGGAGGCGAAGCTGCTCTACGTCTGCGAGATGCCGCCCGGCCTCGCCGAGACCGGTCATTTCTTTCCGCCGCACCTCATCGAGCTGCGCACCCTCGATCAGCTCCGGACCGAAGAATTCGGGCCCATTCTCCACCTCGCGCGCTATCGGAGCGGGGAGCTCCCGCAGGTGCTCGAGGCGATCCGCAGCACCGGCTTCGGGCTCACGCTCGGGGTGCACAGCCGCCTCGAGAGCGTCGCCCAGCACCTGTTCCGCTCGCTGCCGGTCGGTAACACCTACGTGAACCGCAACATGATCGGCGCGGTCGTGGGGGTGCAGCCCTTCGGCGGCCAGGGCCTCTCGGGCACGGGGCCCAAGGCCGGCGGACCGCACTACCTCCTGCGCTTTGCCACCGAGCGCACGCTCACCGTCAACACCGCCGCCATCGGCGGCAACGTCGAGCTGCTGTCCTGAGCCGCGTCGCGCGGCTCGTGCGAGCGTGCGGCGCGGGGCGCTTCGCTAGGTGCGCAGCTGGCCGGTGAGCGTCGCGAGGGAATCGAGCGGCGCCGAGCAGGTGCTGCCGCGGCAGAGGTAGGCGACGATGTCCCCGCGCGGGGACTTGTCCGCGAGCCCCGGCGGCAGATCCTTCGCCTCCGCAGGTATCGCGAGCACCAGCTCACGCGGCGCATAGGCCTTCGAGAGCTCCCGGCGCCAGCTCTCGAGCGACGCCTGCCGCCCGCGGAGGATAACGGTCGCGGGCGGATGCAGCAGCTCTTCCAGCGCCGTGAGCAGACTCATATGCGACTGCGGGTACCTCGCGAGCGCTGCCCACGCCGCCCGCAGTGTCCTCTCGGCCGCCGCGAGGTAGCGGGGCTCGCCGAGGAGGTTGCCGAGGCGCAGCAGCACGCTCGCGGCGACACCGTTGCCCGAAGGCGTGGCGTCGTCGCTGAAGCTCTTCATGCGATGAATGAGCGTCTCGTGATCGTCGGAAGTGAAATAGAAGCCGCCGGCCCCCTCGTCGGCGAAGTGCTTCAGCACCACCCCGATGAGCTGCTGCGCAAAATCGAGCTCCTCGCGCCGGAAACGCAGCTGCTGCAGCTCGAGCGCCGCGTCGGCGAGGAACACGTAGTCGTCGAGATAGGCGTTGAGGTGCGCACGGCCCTCCATGTAGGTCGCGAGCAGCCGCCCGTCGCGCCACAGCCGCGTGCGGATGAAATCGAGCGCTCGGGTCGCTGCGGTCACGAGCTCATCGTCCGCGAGGGCGCGCGCGGCTATCGCCATGCCGCGGATCATGAGCGCGTTCCAGGAGGTCAGGATCTTCTCATCGCGCGCCGGGCGTACACGCTGCGCGCGAATGCCGAGGAGCTTCGCGCGGGCTCGGGCGAGGAGCGCCTCGACTTCCTCCTCCGTGCGGCCGGCCTGCCGGGCGATGTCGGAGGTGGCGGCGGCGACGCGCAGGTGCCAGCGCCCCTCGAAGTTCGCTTCCCCGTCGAGCCCGAAGCGTGGCGCAAACACCGCGAACTCCTCGGCGCTCAGCGCTTTGCGGACCTCGTCGCGGTCCCAGGCGTAGAACTTCCCCTCGTGACCTTCCGAGTCGGCATCGAGGCTCGAGTAGTAGCCGCCCTCCGGGGACTGCATCTCGCGCAGCGTCCAGTCGGCGATCGAGCGGGCCACGCGCGCGTGCGATGGATCGCCGGTGGCGAGCGCCGCCTGCGCATACACGGCGAGCAGCGCGCCGTTGTCGTACAGCATCTTCTCGAAGTGCGGGATCATCCAGTACTCGTCGACCGAGTAGCGGCAGAATCCGCCGCCCAGCTGGTCGTTGATACCGCCCTCGGCCATGCGGCGCAGCGTGAGCGTCGCCATGTGCCGGGCCTCGAGGTCCGGCTCGGGCGCGCCGGCGCTCGCCTGCCAGCGCCTGAGCAGCCACTCGATGGTCTGCGGGTGCGGGAACTTCGGTGCGCCGCCGAAACCCCCGTAGCGGGGATCGAAGCTGCGCGCGAGCTGCTCGCGCAGGCTCGCGAGCGGGGCCTCCGTGAGCTCGCTGTCGGGGCCCGCTGGTTGCGGGTTGAGATCCGCGAAGGCCGCCATGAGCGCATCGTTCTGCTTGCGCAGATCTTCGCGGTGCTCGCGGTAATGCCCGGCGACCCGCAGCAGGATGTCCTTGAAGGCCGGCAGGCCGTAGCGGGCTTCCTTCGGGAAGTAGGTGCCGCCGAAGAACGGCCGCTGGTCGTCGTGCGTCAGGAACATGGTGAGCGGCCAGCCGCCGCTGCGCTGGGTCAGCATCTGCTGCGCGATCTGGTAGATCCTGTCGATGTCAGGACGCTCTTCCCGGTCGACCTTGATGTTGACGAAGTTGTCGTTGAGGATGCGAGCCGTCTCTTCGTCTTCGAAACTTTCTCTCTCGAGAACGTGGCACCACCTGCAGGCGGAATAACCCACGCTCAGATGAACCGGCTTCCCCTCCCTGCGAGCGCGTTCGAACGCTTCGCTCCCCCACGGGTACCAGTCCACCGGATTGTGGGCGTGTTGTTGGAGGTACGGACTCGTCTCGGAAGCGAGGCGGTTTGTGTACTTCGGCATGCCGTCGCGGTTGAGGTGGCTGACTTTCATCCGGATCTCCAGTCCCGATTGTATACTCGCCCGTGCCCCTCATCCGTCCCGGACTCATGTCGAACCCCTCTGCCTCCCACGTCGAGCCCGCTGCGC
>Ga0209471_1000354_pt1 | contig 31924 bp, 30 predicted proteins | sample GraSoiAngelo_128_FD_185885 | JGI IMG/M metagenome (GOLD analysis project Ga0209471, IMG submission 185885) | Grasslands soil microbial communities from the Angelo Coastal Reserve, California, USA - 14_0927_12_20cm (SPAdes) (version 2) | ecosystem: Environmental > Terrestrial > Soil > Grasslands ... | reverse complement strand
ACCGCTGACATCGGCGGCTTCGACGCCACATACAAGCTGGCCATCGTCGCGTCCATCGCCTACGAGATCAAGGTGCGGCCGGGCGACATCTATCGCGAGGGGATCGACGGCATCGAACCGGTCGACTTTCGATACGCGCGCGAGCTTGGCTACGCGATCAAGCTCATCGCGCACACCCAGCGCCATCCGGGACGGGTCGAAGCTCGGGTGCACCCGGCCATGGTCCCGCTCGATCATCCCCTCGCCCGGGTCGAAGGTGCGGAGAATGCCGTGTTCGTCGAGGGCGACCTGGTGGGTCAGGTGCTGCTCGTCGGGCAGGGTGCGGGAGGCAGGCCCACCGCTTCCGCCGTCGTCGGCGACCTCATCGACCTTGCGCGATCGATCCGGCGCGGCGTCCAGAGCCGGCCGTCGTTCAGCTTCGACGACCGCATCGGAGTGATTCCGATCGGTGAGGTGAAGACCCGCGCCTACTACCGCATTCGAGTCGACGACCGGGCGGGCGTGCTGGCCGCGATCGGACAGGTCTTCGCCGAAGAAGGCGTCAGCATCTCGAGCTTCATACAGAAGGACGCGTGGTCGCATGACCACACGGCCGAGCTGGTGGTGACGACGCACCCGTCCCTGGACTCGAGCCTGCAGAAGGCCCGCGAGCGGATGGCGCACCTCGAGCCGGTGCACGCCGTCTCCTCCTTCCTGCGCGTCTTTTAACGAGGGCGCGATGGGTGTCATCGCTCGCTATCGCGAGCATCTGCCGGTCGGGCCGGCGACCCCAGAGGTCGATCTCAACGAAGGCTCGACCCCGCTTGTGCCGAGCCGCAACATCGGCCGCGCGCTCGGATTGCGCCACCTCTACTTCAAGTACGAGGGGCTCAACCCCACGGGGTCGTTCAAGGACCGCGGCATGGTGGTGGCCGTGGCCAAGGCGCTCGAGTCGGGCAGCCGCGTCTTCATGTGCGCCTCCACCGGCAACACTTCGGCCTCGATGGCCGCCTACGCGGCGCGGACCGGGGCCCGCGCGATCGTTGTCGTTCCGTCTGGCGAAATCGCTTTGAACAAGCTTTCCCAGGCCCTTATGTACGGAGCCAAGGTCGTCGCCTTGAAAGGAAACTTCGACGCGGCACTGGACGCAGTGCGTGACGTCACCAACCACTATCCCGTCGCGCTGATGAACTCGATCAACCCACATCGCATCGAGGGCCAGAAGACCGCCGCCTTCGAGATCGTGGACGAGCTGGGCGACGCGCCCGACTACCTCTTCCTTCCAGTCGGCAACGCCGGAAACATCACGGCCTACTGGAAGGGATTCAAGGAGTACCAGGCGGCGGGCCGCACGACACGATTGCCGCGCATGGTGGGCGCTCAAGCGGAGGGCGCGGCGCCGATCGTGAACGGTTCTCCTGTTCTGAATCCGCGAACCGTGGCGTCCGCGATCCGGATCGGCAACCCGGCCTCGTGGGAGGGCGCCACCTCGGCACGCGACGAGTCGGGCGGCACGATCGCCGCCGTCACCGACACCGAGATCCTTTCCGCCCAGATCCGCCTCGCCAACAGCGAGGGCCTGTTCGCCGAGCCGGCGTCGGCGGCTCCGCTGGCCCTGCTGTTCCGGCTGGTCCGCGACGGCAAGGTCGAGAAGGACGCCATCACGGTCGTGGTGCTGACCGGCTCGGGCCTCAAGGACCCTGACGCGGCGCTGAAAAACGTCGAACCGCCCATCGAGCTCGACGGAGACGCGCGCACACTCGCTAAGGTCTTGAAGCTGTGAAACCGTCGGATAGTCCGGACTGTCCAGCGTTCTGGGCCGCCAAAACCTCGGATAGTCGCGACTATCCGAGATGCGGGCGTGGATGAGAATCAAGGTCCCGGCCTCGATCGCCAACATCGGTCCGGGCTTCGACTGCATGGCTATGGCGATCGACATGTGGCTCGAGGTCGAAGCCAATGAGTCGGAGCGGCCGGGGTGGGACTACGAAGGCGAAGGCGCTGATTACCTGTACGCCCATGAGAACCCCTTCACCCGCCTGAACATGAAAGGCCGCGTGCGCAGCGATATACCGCTCGGCGTCGGCCTGGGCAGCAGCGCGGCGGCCCGGCTGGCCGCATCTGCGCTGAGCAGCCCGTGGGACGTGAAGAGCCACGTCGTCGACGCCGGCGCGCGCGAGAGCCACTACGACAACGTCGCCGCCGCTGCTGCGGGCGGAATCCGGATCGTCTCGGAGAAGGTGGACGAGAAGCTGCCGAATCCCGGTTGGGGCCTGGCGCTTTTCATCGCGCATCAGCCGCTGCCGACTGAGAAGGCGCGCTCGGTGCTGCCCGATTCGGTGTCCCTGGGCGATGCGACCTTCAACGCTGCGCGCACCGCGCTGCTTGTGCGATCGATCGTGTCCAAGCGTCCGGGGCTGCTCGGTGAGGCGCTGCGCGATCGCCTGCACCAACCGCACCGCCTCCACCTTTATCCGTGGGTGGAAGAGGTGATCCACGTCGCTGAGGCTGCGGGCGCCTACGGCGCGGCAATCTGCGGCGCCGGCCCGAGCGTTTTTGCTTTCTGCGCTCCGTCGCAGGCCAACCGGATCGCGAATGCGATGGAAGAGTCGCATCCGCTTCGCGGTCGCGCGCTGGTCACGAAGATCACCGACAAAGGCATGTTCCGTACGTTGTGATCGTCCAGAAGTACGGCGGTACTTCCGTCGGCTCGGCCGCCCGCATCCGCGGCGTCAGCCGCCGCATCGCCGACACGGTCAAACAAGGTCACCAGGTCGTCGCTGTCGTTTCGGCGATGGGCCACACGACGGATCGTCTGATCGCGCTGGCCGAGAGCGTCAACCCCGAGCCGCCCGCGCGCGAGCTCGACATGCTCGTCGCCAACGGCGAGACCATCACCGCTCCTCTGGTCGCGATGTGCCTCCAGGGCATGGGCGTGCCCGCGGTCTCCCTTTCGGGGGCGCAAGCAGGCGTCCGCACGAGCGAGCATCACTCGCGAGCCCGCATCCGCGACATCAAGCCCGACCGCATCGTGGAAGCGCTGCGCAACAAGCAGGTGCCGGTCGTGGCCGGCTTTCAAGGCGTGACTGAGGAGCTCGAGATCACGACACTCGGCCGAGGTGGTTCGGACACGACGGCGGTGGCGCTTGCCGCCGCGCTGCGAGCCGAGACTTGCGAGATCTACACGGACGTCGACGGGATCTTCACGGCAGACCCGCGCGTCGTGAAGTCGGCCCGCAAGCTGACCCACGTCCAGTACGACGAGATGCTCGAGCTCGCTGCGGGAGGAGCGCGCATCATGCATCCGCGCGCCGTCGAGATCGCCGAGCTTTACAGCGTGCCAATCCACGTCCGCTCGAGCTTTCACGATGGCATCGGTACGATGATCGTCGCTCACGTACCGATGGAAGATCGCCAGCGAGTGCGCGGAATCGCACAAGAGAAAAACGTCGCGAAGATAACCGTGATCGGCGTACGCGACCGCCCGGGCGTCGCCGCCGCGATCTTCGAACCGCTTGGCGCGGCTGGAATCTCCGTCGACGTCATCGTGCAGAACATCGGCCGTTCCGGCCACACGGACCTCACGTTCTCTGTCGCGGAGTCCGACCTGAAGGCGGCCGAGAAGCTCGTCAAGGCTGCGGCGAAGAGCGTGGGCGCGACGCGGGTCGTGTCCGCCGGAGGAATCGCCAAGCTCTCCATCGTCGGCACGGGCATGCTCGGAACTCCCGGCATAGCAGCGCGGATGTTTCGCGCTCTCGCCGACGCGGGAGTGAACATCGAGATGATCAGCACGTCGGAGATCCGCATCACCTGCATGGTCTCCCGCGACCAGGTCGACAAAGGCGTCCGGATCTTGCACAAAGCCTTCGAGCTCGACCAGGAACTGGCTTAATTGCCGGTAAACGTTGCGATCGTCGGCCCGGCGGGGGCGGGCAAGACCACGCTGTTCAACGCGCTGACAGCTGGTCGCGGGGCGGACGGCGTGGGGATGGTGGACATCCCCGACGGGCGGCTGACGCGGCTTGCCGATGCGGTCAAGCCGGCCAAGGTGACCCCGGCGCAGGTGCGGGTCGAGGACACGCCACCGGGCAGCCGGGCCCAGCGCGTGGCGTTCGCCCGCCAGGCCGACGTGCTGCTCAAGGTCGCCCGATGTTTCGGCCCTGCCCCGGACCCCGCCGCCGAGCTCGAGGAGTTCGCCCTGGACCTGGTCCTGGCCGACCTGGCGTCGGTTGAAAGGCGGCTCGAGGTTGTCGGCAAGGAGGCGCGCGCCGGGAAGAAGGATGCCGCCGCGGAGACCGAGGTGCTGGCGGCCGCCAAAGCCCATCTCGACGCCGGCCGGCAGCTGCGCACGCTGCAGCTCGAGCCAGACCAGCGCAACCTTCTGCTTGGCATCTTTCCGGTGACTTTGAAGCCGGCGGTCTATGTCGCCAACGCGGCCGAAGAGACCGGCCGCCAGGCCGCGCTGCCAAACGGGGGAGAGCCGGCCACGAAGGTGAAGAAGCTGGCCGATGCCGAAGGCGCTCCGTCAATCGTGCTGTCGGCGCGCCTGGAGGCTGAGCTGGCCGAGCTCGACCCCAGCGAGCAGGCCGAGATGCGGGCCGGATACGGCATCGATGAGTCAGGCCTGGGGAGGATCGCCCGCGCGGTGTGGGAGGTCGGCGGCCTCATCACTTACTTCACGGCGGGTGAGCCCGAGGTGAGGGCGTGGCCCTGCGAGCGCGATGCTCCCGCACCGGTGGCCGCGTCCAAGATTCACACCGACTTCGAGAAGCACTTCATCCGCGCCGAAGTCACGTCGGTTGATGAGTTGGTTGCTGCTGGTTCGATGGAGGCGTTGCGCGGAGCCGGAAAGCTGCGCGTGGAAGGCCGCGACTATCTGGTCAAGGACGGCGACGTCATCTTCTTCCGCATCGGGCGCTGAAATTTCAGAGGATGCCGTACGCCTCTCGCGTCTTTCGCTGCAGCAACAAGACGAAGACGGGGATTCCAACGATGACGAGTGACCACGCGCCCGCGACCAGCACTGCGACGACCCACCCCCAGGGGCGCCGCCGTCTCAGGCCGTAGTAGGCCGCGCCGTGCAGGCCGGCTGCGACCGCCTCGAAGACGAAGATCAACACCAGGTAGGCGGTGAGGACGGCGCTCACGTCGTGAGTGATGCCGGCGTTGACCAGCGTCTGCTGAAGCCGGTCCCGGCCGACCGGAGCCGCCACCGTGGCCGCCGCCTGCGTGAGCTGGACCAGCCAGAAAACCGCCCCGGCGGCGAACAGGAACGGCAGCCACCGGATGGACCCGGAGGTGGGTGGGCTAGGCGGTGGGGACGGCCTCAAGATATTTGCTCAAATCTCTTGACAACAACTACATTCGGGGTTATAACTTCGCTTGGGACACAACATATCGTAGCCCACGTCCCAGCAGGTTGAGTCCCACGGCCCAACGACAGGCAGGCGGAACCCTTCCCGAGTCGCACCCCACGACGCAGCACCAGCTCCCCCAACCGCCTGCCTGCCTTAATTTTTCACCTCTTCACCTCCCCACTTGCTGGGGAGGTCGGCGGCAAAGCCGCCGGGTGGGGAGTGGTGTACTTCCCATTCGACTCACAGCCCGCCGTTTTCACCGCCCTCTAGACTTGCAGATCTATGAGTCGCAAGGGCAAGAAGCGAGCCAAAGGTAAATTTCGCCAGCCGATGCGGCCGCCAGGGCCGCTGACCCCGGTCGCGAGCGGCTCAACCTCGACAGCCGCGACGCAGCCCGCCACTCGCAGCGTCTCGCAGGCCCGCGTCGGCGGCGACCAGGCCCTGGTCCGAGCCGTCGAGCTGTCACTGGGCGCGCGCAACCAGATCATCAAAGGTCGAGGTGGCCGCTTCACGGTCGAGTCCACCGACCCGTCCATCCCACTCGACCGAGTGCCGTACTTCACCAAGGACCTGGTCAGGTTGCTGGTCGTCGGTTTGTCGATGGTGGTGCTGCTTGGAATCGGCTCCGTCCTCGTTCCATTGATCGTCAAGTAACTCTGTAGACACCGCCCGGCCCAAACCCTAGAGTTTCAGCCGCCCCATGTCTGTTCGCACCAGCGACACCGGTCATACCGCGCTCAAAGAGACCCTGCGCCGGCACAAGGTCGTCTCCGGGGACCACAAGCATCCGGTCAACGTCGTCCACCACGAAGAGGCGACCTTTGGCGAACGGCTTGCGGACAAGATCTCGTTCGGCATCGGTTCCTGGCCATTCCTGATCGTCCAGACCTTCATGGTCGCCGCCTGGATGGTTGGCAACGCGATCCTCTTCTTTCATTTCGATCCCAAACCTTTCATCTTGCTGAACCTGCTGTTCTCGATCCAGGCCGCCTACACCGGCCCGGTCCTCCTTCTCGCCGGCAACCGCCAGGCGCAAAAGGACCGCCTGACCCTGGAGCACGCGGCCCACGAGGCTGACAAGGCCGACAGGCAGAACGTCCAGATCCTCAAGGCGATCGAGCACAACACAGAGGTGACGATCCAGATCCTTCGCCACGTCGAATCACTGGTCGGGGGCCACATGGCGGAAGACGCGGCGAGGGACGCAGCCCAACGGGCGGAACAGAACCGAACGTAAACTCACCGGGTGCGGGTAGTCCTCTTCACCGGTAAGGGTGGCGTCGGCAAGACCTCGGTCGCTGCCGCAACCGCTGTGCGATGCGCCGCCGCCGGCTACCGCACGGTCGTGATGAGCACAGACCCCGCGCATTCGCTGGGCGACTCTTTCGACATCGAGCTGGGCGCTGAGGCGACAAAGGTCGCGAAAAACCTCTGGGCCCACGAGGTCTCCTCGCTCCATGAGATGCAGCGCCACTGGGCCAAGCTGCACGAATACGCGGTCGAGGTCTTCTCGACCCAGGGACTCGACGAAGTCCTGGCCGACGAGGTGGCCAATCCTCCAGGCATGGACGAGGTCGCGTCCCTGATGTGGATCAAGCATTACGCGCAGCGCGCGGAGCACGACGTCTTGATCGTCGACTGCGCCCCGACCGGCGAGACGTTGCAGCTGCTCACCTTCCCGGACGCAGCCAGATGGTGGCTGGACAAGATCTATCCGTGGTCGCGCCGCGCGATGCGGGTCGCCCGCCCGGTGCTGCAGCCGCTTATGGGTATGCCGCTGCCGTCGGACGAGGTCTACGCCTCGTTGAAGGACCTGCTGATGGACCTCGAGGGGATGCGCAAGGTGCTCACGGACCCGGAGGTCACGACGGTTCGGATCGTGCTGAACCTGGAGAAGATGGTCGTCAAAGAGGCCAAGCGTGCGTACACGTATCTCAGCCTGTTCGGATACGTCACCGACGCTGTGATCGTGAACAGGCTGCTTCCAGGCGATCTCCACGACGAGCTGTTTCAGAAATGGCAGCGCATCCATCAGCGCTATCAGCTCGAGGTCGAGCAATCATTCGCGGGCATTCCAATCTTCAACGTGCCGCTGTTCGACAGCGAGGTGGTGGGGGAGAAGATGCTTGCGCGTATGGCGCAGGCGATCTACGGCGAGGAGGACCCATCGCGTCGCTTCGCCACCTCCAACGCGCAGCGCATCGACAAGCAAGGGACGGACTACGTGCTTACGTTGAAGGTTCCCTTCGTCGACAAGTCCGCGGTCGATCTGAGCCGGCATAACGGCGAGCTCTACGTGACCGTGGGCAATTACCGGCGCGAGATCAGCCTTCCCCGCGTGCTGGCCCGCCGGGAGACGGCAGGTGCGTCGATCGAGGATGGCGAGCTGCGAGTCCGGTTCGCACAGCGCCCGACCGCCGGCAAGGGGCCGAAAGCATGACCCGCGACGGCGAGCGCGTCATCGAGCTGATCAACGAGCTCGGCTCGCGGGTGGGCAACGTACTCTCCGAGATGGTGCCGCCCGCCGCGCAAGTCCACCTCTTGAATGCGCAACGCGAGCTGATCACCGCGTTGATGCTGATCTACGAGAACCGGGTCGCTCCCGAGCCTTCGACCAGGCGCGTTCGGCGCGCCGGGGCCTCGCGGCGAACGACCAAGCGCGACAGCAAAATCCGCGTCGATTGAAAGCCCCACGAAATCTGGGACCCGCGCCGCGATCCGCGAAGCGGGTCGCGAAGCGGCGCGCCTGTGATTTCGCGGGACCCCAGTAATTGAGGGGCTTCGAGCAGCTCGTCATCGGGGCGTTGCTCCTGGTGCCGGCGGTGCTCATCGCCATCCCCGTCCACGAGATGGGCCACGCGGTCGCCGCCTACTTCCTGGGGGATCGTTCGGTGCGCTACTTCGGCTACTTCAAGCCCGAGCCACGCCGGTTCCTGGAGCCGGTCGGCGTCATCACGGTGGCTGTCGCCCTGGTCGGCTGGGGACGCCGCGTTCCCATTCAACCGAACCGGATCAGCACGACCGGCCAGAAGGTGCTCTACGAGCTGGGCGGCCCGGCGGCCAACCTCGCGGTCGCCCTCGCCCTCGGCCTGATCCTCCAGGTCCTGCGCCGAGTCGGGATGCCTTATTCGTTCGACCCCGGCGCTGGACTCCTCCTCGCGGCGGTGTTCGTCATCGTTTTTCTTAACCTCTCGCTTTTCGCCTTCAACCTCCTTCCGATTCCCGGCCTCGACGGCTGGAACATCATCGAGGCCATCTTCAAGAGCCGTAATGCGCGCTTTTTCTTCAATGTCAGCGTGCGCCGGCGCGAGATCTGGGCCGGGTGCGCCATCGCCCTGGTGGTCTTCCAGTTCCTCCTCGGCATCAACCTTCTTTCAGTAGTGATGACGCCCTTCTACGAGCCCGCAAGCCTAATCTCATTGGGCGAATGCGACGGATACAGGATTCCCGGCCTGGTCGGCCTGTTTCCCTGCCTGCGGTAGGAACGCTCGTCAATGAGCCGGCTTATGCCGAGCTCGTGAAGATATACGGGCGGGAGCGCGTGGTGGAGGCGATCCGCACGCAGATCGCGGCGGAGCGCGAGGGCGAGACATCTGAGGGCGCAAGGGAGGACGCCGTCGCGGCAAGGCTGCGTGCGGTCGTCGCCCCAAGGCTGCGGCGGGTCATCAACGCAACCGGCGTCATCCTCCATACCAACCTGGGTCGCGCACCCCTGGCCGGGGCCGCGCTCGACGCGCTTGCGGTGGCCGGCGGCTACAGCAACCTCGAGCTCGATCTCGAGACCGGAAAGCGTGGCGAGCGGGCTGCACTGGTCTCCGGCCTGCTGACCGCGCTCTTCGGATCCGATGCGGCCCTGGTCGTCAACAACAACGCCGCCGCGGTGCTGCTGGCGTTGACGGCGCTGGCCAAGGGCAAGGAGGTGATCGTCTCGCGCGGTCAGCTGGTGGAGATCGGCGGCTCGTTCCGCATGCCTGACGTGATGCGACTGTCCGGGGCGCGCATGGTCGAGGTCGGGACGACCAACCGGACGCGTGCGTCCGATTACAAGGACGCGATCACGCCACGTACCGCGGTTCTGCTGCGGGTGCACACGTCCAACTTTCGGGTGACTGGTTTTACAGAATCGGCGACCCTTGCCGATCTCTCTGCCGTCGCCCGCGCGCAGGGATTGCTCCTGATCGACGACCTGGGCAGCGGCGCGGCGGAGCCGGTCGGCGACGAGCCGACGGTCGCCGAATCGCTGGCGCAGTCCGACGTGGTCACATTCTCAGGAGACAAGCTCCTGGGCGGACCGCAGGCCGGGATAGTGCTCGGACGCGGCGAAGCCGGCGTCGAAGCTGTCCGGAAGATGTCGCGCCATCCACTGGCGAGGGCGGTGCGGATCGACAAGCTCACGCTGGCGGCGCTCGAGGCGACTTTGAGGCTGCGCCTGACCGGCCACGCCGAGGATCTCCCGGTCGAGCGCATGCTGCATGCACCCGTCGAAGACGTCCGGCGCCGCGCCGCCATGTGGTCGGTGAAGCTGGCCGAACGTGGCGTGGAAACCAGGCTGGTCGAGGGCTCCTCCGCGGTGGGTGGCGGCTCGCTGCCCGAGCATGGCGTCGCGACGATCCTGCTGGCGCTGGCCGGTCCGGCGTCACGCCTGTCGAACGCCCTGCGCCATGGCGATCCGCCTGTCATCGCACGCATAGAGAAGGACGAGTGCTGCCTGGACCCTCGTACCGTGCAAAAGGGTGAGGACGAAACCTTGATCGACGCCGTGGAGAGCGCGGCCCGAACCATCCGGCCATGAGCTTCGTCGTCGGGACCGCCGGCCACATCGACCACGGGAAGTCGACCCTGATCACAGCCCTTACCGGCATCGATCCCGATCGCCTGGCCGAGGAGAAACGTCGCGGGATGACGATCGACCTCGGCTTCGCGCACATGACGATGCCCAGCGGTCGGGAGATCGGCATCGTCGACGTTCCAGGCCATGCGCGCTTCATGCGCAACATGCTCGCGGGCGCCCATGGCCTTGATGCGGTGCTCCTCGTGGTCGCGTCCGACGAAGGCGTCATGCCGCAGACCCGCGAGCATCTCGACGTCATCGACCTGCTTGACGTTCGCAGCGGCATCGTGGTCCTGACCAAGGTCGATCTGGTCGACGGCGACTGGCTCAGCCTCGTGAAGGAGGAAGTCCGCGCCGCCGTCAAAGGCACGTCCCTCGAGAAGGCGGCGATGGTCGCGGTCTCATCGGTGAGCGGCGAGGGCCTGCCTGAGCTGGTCGCCACGCTCGACGCGATGCTCGAGACCTCGGCTGCTCGCGTGGACTCCGGCCGGCCGCGGCTGCCGATCGACCGGGTGTTCACCATGAGCGGCTTCGGCACCGTCGTGACCGGCACGCTGGCCGACGGGTCGATGAGCCTCGGGGACGAGATGGAGGTCGTCCCGGGAGGCAGGATCGTTCGCATCCGGGGGCTGCAGCGCCACAACGAGAAGGTCGAGCAGGTCGGGCCGGGAAGCCGCGTCGCCGCGAACCTCACCGGCGCCGAAAAGAGCGAGCTCGAGCGTGGCGACGTGCTGGCCGCGCTGCGCTCGCTGCAGCCGGCCAACCGCATCGACGCGAGTCTCCGGGTCCTGCCGTCTGCTCCCCAACCCGTCCGCCACGGCGCGGAGATGGTGGTGCATACCGGAACGGTCGAGGTCGGCTGCCGCGTCATCGTCCTCGACGGCGACGAGATCGCGCCGGGCGGCGAAGGCTGGGTGCAGCTGTACCTGGCGCGAGCCATCGCGGCGGCGGCCGGCGATCGGTTTGTGCTGCGCGTGCCGAGCCCGGCGATGACGGTCGCGGGCGGCGGATTTGTCGACGTCGCGCCGCGCAAGCACCCGCGCCACGACTCTGCGGTTCGCGAATCTCTGGCGCGTCGTGCCTCGGGCAACGTGCTGCAGGAAGAGCTGCGCAAGTACCCGCGCGGGGTCGCGGTCAGCGCGCTGCTCAAGGCAAGCGTCGCGCCGCAGTCCGACATCGACACGCTTGATGCCCGCAGGCTCGGCGACTGGATTTTCAGCGATGACGCGTGGCGTTCGATCGCGACGCGGGCCTCGCAGGAGCTCGAGACATATCACGGCGCATATCCGTTCCGGCCTGGGATGGCGCGCGAGGAGCTGCGCAGCAGGCTGGGAGTGCCTGCACCGTCATTTCCCGCGGTCGTGCGGGGCCTGCTCGAGGACGGCTTTGCCGTGGAGCGCAATGGCTCGCTCGCCGCGCCGGGTCACCTCGTCACCATCGAGGCCGATGGGTCCGCGATGAACCTGGTTCGGTTGCTCGAGGTTCAAAAGTTCGCGCCGGCATCGCTCGCGGACGCGATGCAGCAGACCGGTGCCGATGACGAAACGGTCCGCGCGCTGGCGCAGCGCGGCGACATCGTGCGCGTCAGCGACGACGTCGCGTTCAGCAGGGACGCCTACGAGTCGGCGGTCGCGCTGGTCAAGGAGATCGTCGCCGCAAATGGATCCGTCACCGTTGCGCAGCTGCGCGATCGCATGTCGGCGAGCCGGCGTCCGGTGCTTGCGCTGCTCGAGCATCTCGACTCGCAGCGTGTGACGCGCCGCGTCGGAGACGCCCGCACCCTGAGGTAAAGTTCCGGGAACCAAATGCGAATCGCAGACATGCTGCATCGAAGCCGGCCGACTGTCTCGTTCGAGTTCATGGCCCCGCGCGACGAGACCGAGGTCGATGTTCTCGAGCGCACCATCGCGGCGCTGGCCGGCCACGGGCCCGATTGGGTTTCGGTCACTTATCGGCAGCGAACGGGGGAGAAGACGCTCGAGCTCGTCACGCGCATCAAGCGCCAGTACCACATCGAGGCGATGGCGCACCTCACGTGCGCCAACACGGCGGACCGCACGCGCCAGGTCCTCAACTGGATGGAGCGTGAAGGGGTGGCCAACGTTCTCGCGCTGCGCGGAGATCCCGCTGTCTCAGGCGAGCCTTTCGTCCCGGCCGACCCGCAGCTGACGCACGCCAGCGACCTGATCTCGCTCGTGCGGCGCAGCGGGTATCGCTTTGGCCTCGGCGCTGCGTGCAGCACGGAGAAGCACCCCGAGAGCCCCGACTTGGAGCATGAGTTTCGGTACTTACAGCTCAAGGTCGAGTCGGGCGCGGATTTTCTGATCACGCAGCTCTTCTTTGACAACCGGTTTTATTTCGAGCTGGTCGCACGCGCTCGGGCCGCCGGGATCACGGTGCCGATCGTGCCCGGGCTCATGCCGGTGCCCAGCCGCCGGTCGCTGGCCGTCATGACGTCGATGTCGGGGGCGACTGTGCCTGCGGCGCTGCAGGCGAAGATCGATGGGGCTGCGGACGATGACGCGATCCGCGCCTTGGGCGTGCGGCACTGCATCGCCCAGTGCGCGGAGCTGTTGGAGGCGAGCGTGCCGGGGTTGCATTTCTACACTTTCAACCGGGCGAAGGCGCCGATTGAGATCCTCGCGGCGCTGCGGGGACAGCAGTTGTTGGCTTCCTAAGGGGGTTTAGAAAAGAAGGACTGGGAAGGGGGTGGTTGGGGTGCGCCTGGGCGGCCGGACGGGTGTGCCCGCTGAATTAGAATTGCTATTAATTTACTTGACAAATCGTACGATTGTTCGTATGATTTCTGCATGCTTCAGGTGGTCGCTCCGGGGCCTGATCTCGGCGAGCAGCTGATCCTTTTGCAGCGCCAGATCGACCTGCTCCTGCTCGAGCACTCTCGAGTCGCTGCCGAGTTTGCGCAGGGCGCCCAGTGGGCCGACGAGGGCTCCAACTCCGCCATCGACTGGATCCGCTTCAACTGCAACCTGACCGAGAAAGCAGCCGGCGACCGGATCGCGGTCGGCTCCAAGCTCGGCGAACTGGCCGAGAGCTCGCAGGCGATGCAGGGAGGGGAGATCGGCTTTGCCCACCTGAGCGTCATCGCGCGGACCGCAATCGCTCTCGGCAAACGCTTCGATGAGTTTGTCCTGCTCGATCTGGCGCGAAAGATGTCGCCGGGCAAGCTCTACTACAAGAGCATGCAGTACCGGCACTCGGTGGACGCCAAAGGCTACGCCTTGGAGCAGGCTGACGCGGTCGAGAATCGCCACCTCAGACTGTCCACCGGCGAGGACGGTTGCCTGTTGATCAACGGAGTGCTCGACCCGGTCGGCGGCGCCGTCGTGCGCACCGCGCTGGAGCCGCTGGCCCGAAGAACCGCGTGGGACGACGACCGGGACCAGGACAAGCGCAACGCCGACGCGCTGGTCGAGCTGGCCCATGGTGGCAAGCCGGCCAACCTGCAGATCACGGCGTCCGTTGAGACCGTGAAGGGCCTGGCGGGAGCGACCGGCGGGGAGATGGAATTCTCCCTTCCGTTGTCTTCGACTTCGGTTCAGCGCATGGCGTGCGACTGCAGCGTGATGCGCGTCCTGCTCGACCAGGAATCGGTCGTGGTCGACGTAGGTCGTTCCAGGCGGGTCATCTCCGGCCCGGCCCGGCGGGCGCTGAAAGCGCGCGATGGCCACTGCCAGTGGGCCGATTGCGAGAGGCCTGCCTCACGATGCGACGGACACCACCTCGTGCACTGGATCAATGGTGGAAACACCGAGCTGTCCAACCTGATCCTGCTCTGCCATCGGCACCATTGGCTGGTGCATGAAGGCGGATGGCAATTGATCAAAACCGAGGACGGGCGGATTATGCAGATTGCTCCTCCCCATTCATGGGGAGGTGCCGGCGCAGCCGGCGGAGGGGCTGGACCGAACCAAAGTCGGGTTGGCAAATTCATCTCTTCGTTGCCACGATCGCCGATGCGCTGGAGGTCAGCATCACCTCCACGGCCCGATAGGCCGGATTCTTGAGCCAGATCTGGCGAGATACGTCTTCGCCGTAGCCTGGGGTGTAGTCGTCAAGGACGATCAAGCCGCCGGGGCGTAGCAGAGGCAACAGCTTTTCCGGATCGCCCGGCTGACGCTTCGGACCGCCATCACTAAAGAGAAGGTCGAACGGACCGCGGTCGAGAGCCAGGCTCCAGTCGCCGGTTGCAACCTCAACCGCGGTGTTGTCGGCGAACAAGTTTCGCGCTGCACCAGCGCGACCGATATCGAGCTCGGCCGTGAAGAGTGTGGCGCCTCTATTCATGCCGGATTCAATCCAGGCCGCGCCGACTCCATAAGCAGTTCCGAGCTCGCAGAGTCGCTCCATGCCACGCAAGCCCGAGAACAGCTCCAGCAGGCGCCCGACCTCGGGTATGCAGGCGAGGGGAAAGCCGTGCTTTCTTGTCAGCTCGACCGCCTGCCAGACGCGCGGCGGAAATAGCCGCTCCGTGTCGTATGCGGGCAATCCTGCCTGCCGAGTCAACACCGTTACCCTAATCGCGCCATGCTGGCCGGAATCGATCTAGGCGGGACGCAGGTGCGGGTCGCGCTCGCGCGCTCCGACGGACAGTTCATCGCCAGCGTCAAGACCAGGACGCACACGCTGCCCACCCCGCAGGCGATGGTGGACTGGGCCGCAGCCGAGATCGACCGCCATCGCGGGAGAGAAAAGGTGCGGAGCATCACCATCGCGGCACCCGGTCCGATCGACCTCAAGCGCGGTGTCCTCGTCAACCCGCCGAACCTGCCCTGGCAGAACGTGCCGTTGGTTGCGCTTATGAGCCGGGCCACCGGCGCGAAGGTGAATCTCGCCAACGATGCGGACATGGCCGGGCTCGGGGAATTCCACCACGGCGCAGGGCGTGGCACCCGGAACATGGTCTACATCACGTGGTCGACCGGGGTCGGTGGCGGCCTGATCATCGACGGCAAGCTCCATCGCGGCGGGCATGGGACGGCGGGCGAGATCGGGCACATGATCGTCGACCCCAACGGGCCGTTGGACAACTGCGGACAGCGCGGCTGCCTCGAGGCGTTTGTCAGCGGGACCGCGCTCGCGAGGGAGACCGGGCATCCCGCGACCGAGCTCTTCAGCGCGGCGGCTCGGGGCGATCGGCACGCGCGGATGGTGGTCGAACGGGCCGCGCGCTACATGGGAATAGCCTTGATCAGCCTGACCAACGTCATCGATCCCGAGATCTTCGTGATCGGGGGCGGCGTTTCGCGGTCCTGGGCTTTGATTCAGCCGACCATGCTCGAGACGCTGCGCTCGTCGCCGTTCATCAAGCCCGCCCGCCGGCCCCGCCTGCGCCGTGCCCGACTGGGTGATCGCGCAGGGCAGGTGGGGGCCGTGGAATGGGCACGGATCAACCAGTAATCCAGGAGAACGAGCTCCTCGGGCTGCTGAAGCGCGCCGCTTCGGACCTTCACGTCAAAGCCTGGATCGTCGGGGGATACGTGCGGGACAAGCTGCTCCGGCGGCCGCACCTCAACCCGGACGTGGTCGTGGAAGACGGGGATGCGATCGAGCTGGCGAAGCGATTCGCACAGCTGGCGGGCGCCCTACCTCCCGTGACTTTCGAACGCTTCGGCACCGCGCAGGTCGCCCTGTCGGGCCGCCTGGTCGAGTTCGTCACGGCGCGTGCGGAGTCCTACGCGCCGGACTCTCGCAAGCCCGAGGTGCGGCGCGCGACCCTGGAGGAGGACCTTCGCCGCCGCGACTTCACCATCAACACACTGCTGATGGACTTCGACGGCAACATCCAGGACATGCTCGGGGCGCGGCCGGACCTGCAGGCGAAGGTCCTTCGCACGCCGGCGGACCCGATGCTCACGTTCACCGACGACCCGCTTCGCATGCTGCGCGCCGTCAGGTTCGCCGCCGAGCTTGGTTTCACGCCGGCGCCAGACCTGGTGCCCGCCATGCGGCGCCTGGGCTCGCGCCTCGCGCCGCCTGTGGTCTCGATCGAGCGGACGGCCGATGAGCTGCGCCGGATGCTGGCCTCGGAGCGGCCCAAGCTTGCTCTGGAGCTCCTCGACGAGACGGGGCTGCTCGAGGTCATCCTGCCCGAGATCGCCACGTGCAAAGGGGTGCCGCAGAGCGGCTTCCACACCCACGACGTGTTCGGCCACACGCTGCTCACGGTCGCGGCCACGCCGCCAGACCTGCTCCTCCGCGTCGCGGCCCTTTTCCACGACGCCGGCAAGCCGAAGACCGCCAAAGGCGATGGCACGTTCATCGGGCACGAGGAGGTCGGCGCCGAGATCGCCAAAGCCGCGCTCGAGCGACTGCGGTTCGCCCAGAAGGAGGTCGAACTGGTGGTCACGCTCGTCCGCCTGCACCTCCGGCCGGTGTTCTACAGCTCGGAGTGGACCGACGGCGCGGTGCGCCGCCTCGCCAGGGACGCGGGCCGCCTCCTCGACCGGCTGATGCTGCTGGCCAGGGCCGACATCGCGGCGTCGGCCTACCCCCACCCGGAGAAGCTCGACGAGCTCCAGGCTCGTCTGGACGCGGTCATGGCCGAGAAGCCTTCGCGACTCGAACCGCTCATCTCTGGCGAGGACATCATGCGGATTCGAGGTATCCGCCCAGGTCCCGAGGTCGGGCGCATCAAGCAAAAGCTCGAAGAGCTGGTGCTCGACGGTGAGATCGCGCCCGACAGCCAGTCGGTTATCGATTACCTGTCGGCGCATCCAGATTTGTAGGGCTTCTGGGCGGGCGTCGCCGCGTATTCAAGCCGCGAGCCGAGAGTTCATGCGGGTTTTTCCCCAGGAGCCAGTATGCTGCGACAAGAGGGGACCGCCCGGAAGGGGATTGGGCGGCCTGGGGAGGTACTGACATGACAGACGTGGCACTGGAGTCGGTGGGGGCCGCAAGTACCAACGGGGGAGCAGACCCCCTCGTGCTTGAGCCCAAGGCGACCATCCTGGCGCGCGACGATGCGCTCTCGGGCAGGCTCACGCTCAAGGGGCTGGGGCAGGTGCTCGGCAACTTCAGCGGAGAGATCGACTGCGACGGCGACCTTGTGATCGGCCCTGAAGCCCATGTCGAGGCCAATATCCGCGGGGCAAGGATCACGGTATCGGGCCTGGTCCGGGGCAACGTGATCGCGAGCAACCGGCTCAAGATCACCAGCACCGGGCGCCTCGAGGGTGACGCCACCGTCGGCGCCCTCGTAGTCCAGGAAGGCGGCGTCCACTACGGTGTGATCCGGGTTCATCCGGAAGGCATTCCGGACACGCCACCGGAGCGCATGGCGCAGGTCCCGGCGCAGTCGACCGTCGTAAATTTGAAGACCTATCCCAACCCGGTTGGGAAGGTCAGAAAATTCTGGGGTGAGTTCTTCTAGAAGGCCGTCCAAGAAGCCGGCTCGGGCTCGAGGCCAGGCGCCTCGCGCCCGGGCGGCGGCCGCTCCGGCCGCCAAAGCGGCCAAGAGGACACCGCCGCAGACGCGTCAGGGGACTGCCAAGCGGGCGACGCAGCAGCCCGCCGCCAGGCGCGCTGAGCCTCCACCGCTGACGGTCCCCAAACCTCTGCCGGTCAGGCCGGCGACGCCGGCGCCCCGGACCGGGATCCGGCTTGCGGGGTCTGCCTCGTCCCGGATCACCATCAAGCCAAGCCCAACACAGGGACCGAGGCCGCAGCTGCAGCTGTCGACCAAGGTCCGGCCAGGAGGGCCCCGACGCCTGAGCGAGGTCGAGCTCGACGAGGACGAGGTCTTGATCGACGCCTTCGACGCCCAGCTCGAGGGCGAGAAGGTGCGCGTCACCGCGGTACTGGAGCGAACCTGCGTGTACGTGGACAGGGGTGGCGATCGCCGGCTTGCCCGCAAGGAAGAGCTCTGGGTGGAAGCGGACAAACTGCCGATCCGCAGCCGCGGCCTCGTCTGAACCTTAAATTAACGTCGTGATCGAAGAACCCAAGATCAATCGCAACCTCGCCCTCGAGCTGCTCCGCGTGACGGAGGCGGGAGCTCTGGCCGCGGCGCCCCTGCAGGGCAGGGGCAACAAGGATGCTGCCGACGCACGCGCGGTCGATGCCATCCGCACCTCGCTGGCGACCGTCGACATGAAGGGCACGGTCGTGATCGGCGAAGGCGAGAAGGACGAGGCGCCGATGCTCTATTTCGGCGAGCACATCGGCAACGGCCTCGAGCCCGAGGTGGACGTTGCCGTCGACCCGATCGAAGGCACGAGCCTCACCGCCTCCGGGCTGCCAGGAGCGATCTCGGTCGTCGCGCTGGCCGAGCGCGGAACCATGTTCACGACTCACGTCCACTACATGAGGAAGCTTGTCGTGGGCCGGAAGGCTCGAGGCGTCATCGACCTCGAGATGCCGGTGGAGTGGAACCTGCGCCGGATCGCCAAGGCGGAGGGCCTCCCTGTCCAGGAGCTGTCTGTGATCGTGCTCGACCGCGACCGCAACAAAGAGGTGATCGCGCAGATCCGGGAGGTCGGCGCGCGCATCAAGCTGATCTCGGCCGGCGACGTTGCGGGGGCCCTCGAAGCGGCACTCGAGACGCGGTTCGGCATCCACTGCATGATGGGCTCGGGGGGCGCGACGGAGGGAGTGCTCGCAGCCTGCGCGATCAAGACCATCGGCGGCGACATGCAGGCGAAGCTTGTTTTCCGCGACGAGAAAGAGCGAGAGCTCGCGATCAAAGAAGGGCACAAGCCGGACCGGGTGCTGTGCCTCGACGACCTCTGCTCGGGCAAGGACATCTTCTTCGCCGCAACCGGCATCACCTCGGGCGAGCTGCTGAAGGGAGTTCGGTACGAGGACGTCTATGCGTACACGCAATCGATGGTCCTGCGCTCCGCTTCAGGCACCATGCGCATCGTGGATGCCTACCACCCGATCGATAAATTGCGGGCGAAAGGCCTGCTTCCCGAGCAGGTCGCAGTCCGCTGAGCGCGACCGAGGCGGGGCAGTTTCTCACGGCCGCCGGCAAATCGCTGGGGCCCATGCAGTGGGAGTGGATCGCGACTGCGCGGTTGGTTGCTCGCCGGCGTGCATCCGTGGCCGGGGTGGAAGAGGTCCTCGACGGCTTGCTCGGGGGGGCGGACCAGGCGATGGTCAACGCGTTCACGACCGGCTTCCGGGTCGCCCAGGCCAAGGCGGCGATCGACAAGTCGCTCACGGATCCCGCCGCGGCCGCCGCAGCGCTTGAGTCGGCGCAGGTCGTGGCCCTGGGCATCCTGGTGCGGGAGGCCATGCAGCCGGCCCAGTTCGAGGTGATCTACCGGCCGTTCGCCACCGTCCTGCCGGGTCCCGGCTACCGACCGCCGGCCCCGATCGATCAGCAGATCGCCGGCTTTCTACGCCGCCTGCCTTCGCTCAAAGGCGAGCCGGAGGCCGAGGTTTCGACGGTGGCGAAAACCCTGAGCGAAAGGCCAAAGGCCTCGCCAGGCCCCGCCGCGGGAAGCGTCACCGTGATCGCGGCGGCAGCCGGACTTGACCCTGCCGCCAACTACGCCGCCGCCTGGAAGCAGGTCGTCACGGCAGCCAACCAGACCGGGCGGACGCAGGCATTTCGAGTCATGCAGGACAGCGCGGAGCAGGCGGCGCCGCACGACGGCCTGGGCATCGTTGGCTTCGCCGGCGTGGCGGCGGGCGCGATCTTCATGCGCGACGTCCTGCAGGTGGAGAAGGTGCTGCTTCTCTACGAGCCCTTCGCCGGGGTGTTTCCGTACGAGTCGCTGGCCTAGGCCGTTCTGACCCCGGCGGCCTTCTCCAGGCCGAGCTCCTCGATGGCAGTCTCGCGCATCTTGAATTTCTGGACCTTGCCCGTGACCGTCATCGGGAACGCGTCGACGAACTTCCAGTGGCGCGGGATCTTGTAAGTCGCGATCTTGCCCTTGCACCAGGCGGCGAGCTCGTCTGGGCTCGCAGCGGCGCCCTCGCGGAGCTTGACCCACGCCATCACCTCTTCGCCGTATCTCTCCGATGGGACGCCGATGACCTGGACGTCAGCGATGTCGGGGTGGCTGTACAGAAACTCTTCCACCTCACGGGGATAGATGTTCTCGCCGCCCCGGATGATCATGTCCTTGATCCGGCCGACGATGTTCAGGTAGCCGTCCTCATCCATCGTGGCCAGGTCGCCGGTGTGCATCCAGCGCCCCGCGTCAATGGCCTGCCCCGTGGCCTCTTCGTTGTTCCAGTAGCCGCGCATCACGATGTAGCCGCGGCTGCAGAGCTCGCCCGTGGCTCCGCGTGGGACGACCGCGCCAGTGGTCGGATCGACGATCTTGATCTCGACATGCGGGTGGACGCGGCCGACCGTGGAGACGCGGCGCTCGAGCGGATCGTCCGTCGTGCACTGAGTTGAAACCGGCGACGTCTCGGTCATTCCATACGCGATCGTCATCTCGGGGATGTGCATCACCGTCTGCACCTTCTTCATCACTTCGACCGGGCAAGGGGAGCCGGCCATGATGCCGGTGCGCAGCGAGCTGAAGTCGAACTCCTTGAATCGCGGATGCTCGAGCTCGGCGATGAACATCGTCGGTACGCCGTACAGCGACGTGCAGTGCTCCTGCTCGACCGTCTGCATCGTGGCGATGGGGTCGAACGCTTCGGCCGGGATCACCATCGTGGCTCCGTGGGTGGTGCACGCGAGGTTGCCCAACACCATGCCGAAGCAGTGATAGAACGGCACCGGGATGCAGACGCGGTCCCGCTCCGTGTACTTCAAGGTCTCGCCGATGAAAAAGCCGTTGTTGAGGATGTTGTGGTGGGTGAGGGTGGCGCCCTTGGGAAAGCCGGTCGTGCCGGAGGTGTACTGGATGTTGATGGGGTCGTCGAACTGCAGCGTTGCCTCGAGCTCGTGCAGGTCGTCTGGCTTGACCCTTGAAGCGTCGCGCCTGAGCGCGTCCCAACCATCCTCCAGGACCAGCGCTTCGCGCAGCTCCGGACATCGGCCCTTGACCTCGGCGAGCATCGCCCGGTAGTCCGCCTGCCGGAAAGCCGCCGCGAGGATCAGAAAGCTGATCCCCGATTGCTTGAGGGCGTACTCGAGCTCCGAGGTCCGGTACGCGGGATTGATGTTGACGAGGATCGCGCCCATCGCTGCGGTCGCGTACTGGACGATCACCCACTCATACCGGTTGGGCGACCAGATGCCGACCCGGTCGCCGCTCGCGACGCCTCGGGCCATCAACCCGCGGGCGACCTCCTCGCACTGCTCGACCAGCTCTCGGTAGGTCGCGCGGTAGTCCTGATGCGCCGCGACCAGCGCCTCTCGATCGCCGAAGCTGGCCGCGGTTCGCCGCAGGTTCTGGAAGATCGGCTCGCCGATCAGAGGTATCTCGCTCGCCCCGTGGACGTAGCTCAGCTCAGGCATCGTCCTACCTCAAATGTAGTAGTCCGCGAAATCAACTAACCCTATTGACATTGTCCTCGGATCGTCGCAAGGTGGAGGTAATTCGTTCTCCGTCCGGAGCCACCGACAGTTCGCGCAAAGGTTGGCCTCTTAAGTAGGCAACGGCCGTAAAGCGGCGCAGAAACCAGCAGCGTGTCACCCGGTGGTTTCCCGGTCGAGGCGGTGTCCGCTGCAGGCGCCGCCTCGTTTTTTTGTTTAGCGGACCGCCCTGATCCTGCTGACGAACACCGTGCCGAGGATCAGAAAGACGATCGCGCTCGAGAACACGACCCGGTAGCCCGAGTTGGCTGAGGCGTGGTTGAAGTAGTCGAGGGCGTTTCCTGCGAAGAACGGGACCACGAACTGGGGCAGCGTCAGCGCGATATGGAAGAGGCCCATATCCTTGGCGCTGTTCTTCCGGTCGGGCAGGGTGTCGCATGCCAGCGCCCAGTCGACGGCGTAAAACAGCCCGTACCCGATCCCGTAGGCGGCGCCAAGTGCGAAGACGATTGGCTGCGCGGTCGGATAGAAGACGATGAAAACCAGGGCGACGAAGGCCTGGAAGCCGCCGCTCGCGTAGACGAACACCTTGCGTCGATTCAGCCGGTCGGACAGGTGGCCACCCAGGAGGCCGAATGGCACCGCCACCAACAGCACGACCAGGAACCAGAGGGTCAGGAAGCCGGCCGGGTCCGAGACGCGGACTACGTCACGGAAGAAGTTCAGGAGATACGTCGCCACGGCGGTGATGCCGGCGGAAACGAAGAACCGCGTGAGGATGACCCACGCAAAGTCGCCCCCCAGCATCGGACCCAGGAATTCACGAATCGTGGCCACGGCCGACTGGTTGGGGCCGCGCGGCGGCAGCGCCTGGGAGCCTTCGCCGGCGGCGGCCAGGGACGTTGGGATGAGGGTCGCCAGGATGACCAGCGAGAAGGCGAGAAAGATCCACCGATCCTGGTGCGCGCCGTGCAGCAGGCCGTAGGTGAAGAGCCCACCCCCGCTGCCGAGCTGAACCATGGTCGCGAGGAATCCGCTGGCGCGGCCGAACTGCTGCGCCGGAACTACGTCGGGGATGATGCCGGCGAAGGCGGCGCCGGCGGCGTTGAAGAAGAACTGGACCCAGCCGTACCCGATCACCAGCTGGAGATAGCTGTGCGATGTGGCCATCAGCAAAAATCCAGGAAGCGTGAGGATGGAGGCGCCGATCATGATCGGCCGCCGCCTTCCGAACGGCGTGGTCAGCCGGTCGGAGATCGCACCGACGAGCGGAGGGATCGCCATCGCAAACAAGCCACCGACGCTCACGGCGAGGCCTATCGCCGCGCCCTGAGCATTCCGATCCGGGACCAGCTGGTCGACCTGGTCCTGGATGATCACGAACGTGAACGGCTGCCAGAGGAAGAAGCTGCCGAACCAGAAGGCGCTGAGTGCGATGTGGCGGAGGTTGCTGAACCCGGCCTCGACTGGCGGGGTCCGCTCGGTGGTCAGGGTCGCCACGGCGCAAGGCTAGCGCGCCATGCGCCGAAAGTGCGGCGTGCCTAAGCGGCTCTGGGCGCCGATGCCTGCGTTAGGGGGCCCGGCCGTTCTTCGCTGCCCCCGCGACCAAGACGCGGGGACCCCAGCAGGTATGCGCTCCTCGAACGGCCACCCCTGCCTTGGCCTAGGCGCCCAGACCGGCGGCCTTTGGCCGCCTGCCGCTTATTCATCGCCGCCCTTTCGTCGCCTGGCGCTTGTTAATGGGCTTCCGGCGCGAGCCGGAAAGCTGTAGGCTGTGCCGGCCCCCTTGCCATCCATACTTTCGCGGGCAAAAACAGTTCTGGTCGATGTGCCGAGGCGCGGCAAGCTTGCCTATTGCCTGATGCGCGACGACCGGGTTCCTGCCGCGCCCAAAGCCGTTCTCCTGGCAGCCTTGGGGTTGATCGTCAGCCCGCTGGATTTCCCAGCCTGGATTCCGGTCCTCGGCGAGCTGGACATGCTGGCGCTCGGCATCCTCGCCGTCGAGACGTTCATCGAGGCTTGCCCGGCTGAGATCCGGGCCGAGCACGAGGCAGCGTTGAAGGCGAAGCAGAGCGTGTGGGATCGTGATGTGCGGGATACCTTGGGAGCCGCCAGGCACGGTTTGGGGCGCGCCGTCGATCGAATCCGTTCGCGAGTCCGCCACCGCGACGAATATCAATCCATGTCGGAGGTCGGGTGAATTGCGGGTCTTGCTGACGAAGGACGTTGAGAATGTCGGGCGCGCCGGCGATGTCAAGGAGGTCGCCGACGGATACGGCCGCAACTTCCTGCTTCGGCGCAAGCTGGCCGTCGCCGCTGGAAAGGGAGCCGAGGCCGAGGCCAAGCGGCTGCGCGATGCAGCGGTCAAACGCGAGACGAAGGACCGCACCGACGCCCAGGCTGTCGCCGATGAGATCAGCAACAAGACCGTGGTCGTGCGCCTGAAGGTCGGCGCGGAGGACAAGGCCTTTGGTTCGATCACCAACCAGGACATCGCGGCGGCTCTGAAGGCGCAGCATCGTGTCGAGATCGATCGCCACAAGATCGACCTGAAGGAGCCCATCAAGACGTTGGGCGAGCACGAGGTTTCGCTCAAGCTGCACCGTGACGTGAGCGCTCACGTCAACGTGATCGTTACGCAGGACCGCTAGCAACGTCTCGCATGGCGACCACGCTTCCCCTCGCCGCAGGGCGGATACCGCCGCACGACCTCGACGCTGAGATCTCGGTCATCGGATCGATCCTTCTCGACCCGCTTTCGATCGCCAAGGTGCTGCAGTTCTTACACCCCGAGGACTTCTACCGCGAGAACAACGGACAGATCTACCGCGCCTCGCTCGACCTCTTCGCCGCCGGCGAACCTATCGACAACGTCACCCTGGCCTCGCAGCTGCAGCAGATGGGTTTGCTCGACCGGGTCGGCGGGAGGGCCCAGCTGGCCTCCATGCAGAGCGTGGTTCCGACCGCGGCGAACATCGAGTACTACGGCCGCATCGTCAAAGAGAAGGCGTACAAGCGCCGCCTGATCTCCGCGGGCGGAAACATCGCGGGCTACGGCTACGACGACTCGATCGAGGCCGAGGACGCGATCAACCAGGCCCAGTCACTGGTGTTCGGAGTCGCGGACGACCGGGACCAGCGGGAGCTGGCGCGCCTCTATGACCTGCTCGGGCCCGCGATGGAGCGGATCTCGCTGCAGATGGAGAGCGGGCAGGGGATCGTCGGCATCCCGTCGGGGTTCCACGAACTGGACCGGATGACAAGCGGGTTCAAGGACAGCGACCTGATCATCATCGCGGGAAGACCGTCGATGGGAAAAACGTCCATGGCCCTAAACGTCGGTCTCTACGCGGCACTCGACGCCAAGAAGTCAATCGCGATTTTCAGTCTCGAGATGTCCAAAGAGCAGTTGACCGAACGCCTCCTTACGGAGCAAGCGCAGATCGATGCGCAGCGAATGCATCGCGGTCTTCTTACAGAGGCGGAATTCGACCGCGTATCGAATGCGCTCGGGCCTTTGGGCGAAGCAGCGATCTACATCGATGACACTCCTGTGATGGACGAGCTGACTCTTCAGCTGAAGGCTCGCCAGGCGAAGATGCGCCACAACATCGACATGATCCTCGTCGACTATTTGCAGCTCATGCACGGCCGTTCCCGGGGTGACGACAACCGCGTCCAGGAGGTCTCCGCGATCTCGCGCGCACTCAAAGGACTTGCTCGCGAACTTCGCATTCCGGTGATCGCGATCTCGCAGCTGAGCCGAGCGCCGGAGCAGCGCCCGGACAAACGTCCGATCTTGAGCGACCTTCGTGAGTCCGGCTGCGTTGCCGGTGATACGCCGGTCTATTTGCCGGATTCAGGCACCTACGTGCCAATCAGGGACCTGGTCGGGAAACGCGGCTTTCGAGTGCTCGCGCTCGACAAAGGCTGGTGGCGGATGGACGCAAAGAGGGTGACCAACGCTTTCGCCACCGGGACGAAGCCAGTATTCAAGCTGACAACGCAACTCCGGCGATCAGTTCGGGCCACCGCTAACCATAAGTTCCTGACGATGCAGGGTTGGCGCCGGCTCGACGAGCTCAAAACGGGCGATCACATCGCGCTGCCCAGGATTCTTCAAGGCCCAGAACACGACACGATGAGCCGCTCCGAGCTTGGCCTGCTGGGCCACCTCATCGGAGATGGCTGCACTCTTCCTACTCACGCGATTCAATACACGACCAAGGACCCGACGCTTGCCCAAGAGGTTGTCAGGCTGGCCAAGGTGGCCTTCGGCGAATCGATTCGACCGAGGATTCATCAGGAGAGGACCTGGATCCAGGTTTACCTGCCGGCGACGCAGCATGTAACGCACGGAGTTCGTAACCCGATCAGGGTTTGGATGGAAGACCTCGGAGCGTTTGGCCTGCGATCCTACGAAAAGCGGGTCCCGGAGAAAGTCTTCACCCAGTCCGCACTAGGGATTGCTTGTTTCCTGCGGCACCTATGGTCGACAGATGGATCCGTGCATCTTTCCGACGGCATCGCTCATTACGCGAACGTGTACTACGCCAGCAGCAGCGCGCAGCTCGCACAAGACGTTCAAAGCCTGCTCCTGCGGCTTGGAATCAATGCCCGAATCTCTACCCATTCACAAGGGGTGAAAGGGCGCGATCAACATCACGTAACCGTTAGCGGCCAGCACGACATCCATGTGTTTCTCGAACTCGTCGGAGTTCTTGGCGAGAGCAAGACGCTCCACAAGGCAGCGATCCTCGAGTATCTCGGCGCAAAGCGAGAAAACACGAATCGCGATGTGATCCCAGCGATCGCTTGGGCGATGCACGCGGTTCCAGCCATGACGGTATCGGGCCTTACAACCCGAGCAATGTATTCAGGTCTTGAAACCTCGTACGCCGGAACCGGAATTTACAAACAAAACCTGAGTCGGGACCGCGCTCGAAGGCTGGCCGGGATAGTTGGCTCGGACGAACTGGAGCTGCTTGCGACAAGCGACGTTTACTGGGATCGAATCACGTCGGTGGAGCCCGACGGAATCGAAGATGTCTACGACCTGACCGTCGAGGATCTGCATAACTTTGTTGCAGGAAACGTGATCCTTCATAACTCGATCGAGCAGGACGCGGACGTTGTCATGTTCCTTTTTCGGCCCGAGTACTACAAATCTGACGAGAAGCCCGGAATCGCCGAAATCCACATCGCCAAGCACCGCAACGGCCCCACCGGAACGATCGAGCTCAAGTTCCGGCGCGACCACACCCGCTTCTACAACCTGGAGACGAGGCGGCCAGAGCCGGGCACCGAGTAGCGTAGCGGGCCGTGGTCATCATCCTGGTCGGCGGCCAATGGGGCGACGAGGGCAAGGGCAAGGTCATCGACTACCTCGCCGCCAAGGCGGACATGGTCATCCGATCCCAGGGCGGCAACAACGCCGGCCACACCGTCATCACCGAGGACGGCGAGTTCAAGTTCCAGCTCATCCCCTCCGGCATCCTCTATCCCCACTGCACCTGCATCATCGGCAACGGCGTGGTCGTCGACCCGATCGTGCTGCTCAAGGAGATCGCGCAGCTGCGGGAGAGAAAAATCAACCCCACAAACCTCATCGTCAGCGAGCGCGCGCATATGGTCATGCGCTACCACCCTCTCTTCGACCAGCTGGAAGAGGAAGTCAGAGGCGACGATCGCCTGGGCACCACCTGGCGGGGCATCGGACCCGCTTACGCGGACAAGATCCGCCGCATCGGCTTCCGCATCGGCGACCTCCAGAAAAAGGCGTTCATGCGCAAGAAGCTCGCCTTCGTCGTCGACCAGGTCAAGAACCCGATTCTCGAAAAGCTCTACGGGAAGGAGGCCTACGACTGGTCGAGCATGCTCGACGAGTACATGCGCTACGCCAAAGAGCTGGATCCGTTCATCAAAGACACATTTCCGATCATCCAGGACGCGCTCGACCGCGACGCCAAGATCCTGCTCGAAGGCGCGCAGGCGACCATGCTCGACCTCGACTTCGGGACCTACCCCTACGTCACCAGCTCCAACCCGAGCGCCGGCGGCGCCCTGACCGGCAGCGGCATCGCACCGACCAAGGTCGACCTGACCGTCGGCGTCTTCAAGGCCTACACGTCCAGGGTCGGGTATGGCCCGTTTCCGTCCGAGCTGCTCGACGAGGTGGGGGACCAGATCCGCGAACGCGGGCACGAGTTCGGCACCGTGACGGGCCGGGCGCGGCGGATCGGCTGGTTCGACGCGGCCGTCGCGCGCTACTCGGTGCGCCTGAACGGTGTCGGCGTCGCAGCGCTGATGCGGCTTGACATCCTGGATGATCAGCCTCTGCTCAAGATCTGCACCGCTTACGAGCTTCGTGGAACGCGCTACGACCACCCGATCGCCAACATCTCCCACTACAAGCACAGCACGCCGATCTACGAGGAGATGCCCGGCTGGGGGGAGGAGATCGGCGGGGCGAGGTCGTGGCAGGAGCTGCCCCAGAAGTGCCGCGACTACGTCGATAGGGTGAGCGACCTGATCGGCGCGCCGGTCCAGCTGATCGGCACGGGGCCTCGGCGCGACCAGTTCGTGACCCGCGGCGCCGCGCTTTTCGACTAGCCCCGCGTAACCAAACGCTCCATCGCCCGTCATATCGAGCATGAACCGCCTCCAGGGCGCCACGGGCACGGCGATCACCGTGCTGGGCACGTTGGTGATAGCGGCGGTGGCGTATGGCGGGACGTCGGGTCGCCTGCACCCGGCCGCCGCCCTGGTGTCGCCTTCGGCGTCGCCGCAGCCACCCGGCATGACGGTGGTCCCGACCCCTCCCATCACGGCGCCGACCGGCTTCGTCGTAATCGACCAGGATCTGCTTGACCCGTCGACCGGCTGGATGCTGGTCTCGGACTGCCCGTTACGGGCCAAGCCGACCTGCCACAACGCGGTGGTGGGCACAGGCGACGGGGGGCAGATCGTGACATCTCCAGCGCAGGTCGGGCCCGACGTGTCCACGACAGATGGGGGCGCGCCCCGGTCGATTCGTTTTCTCAACCGCCAGGACGGTTTTGTCTACGGCCAGACCGCCGCGTACGTCACCCACGATGGCGGCCGAACGTGGCGAGGTCTCGGAGTGCCCGCGACGTTCGTCGCCAGCCTCACGATCGCAGGCACGACGGTCTGGGCGGCGACCTATCCGTGTCCCAAAGGCACACCATGTCCGTACGAGGTCCGCTCGAGCGTCGATGGCGGCCGCACCTGGTCGACGCCTCAAAAGTTGCCGATGGGCTTCTCCCCCGAGGATGCCGCTCCATTTGGCTCCGGTGTTCTGCTGTCCAGCCCCACGACCGCGGACATGGAGCTCACAACCGATCAAGGGTCTACGTGGCGCCAGATCAAGTTGCCATGTCCACCGGATTCCTTCCGCAGCACGACCACGACAGCCGACGGGGTCGAGCTGTGGGGGGTCTGCCAGCCGAATCCGGACGCCTCAGGACAGTTCACGTTCGAGTCGCTATTTGTGTCCGAAGACTCGGGCAAATCGTGGTCGCAGCGCAATCTCGGCCACGTTCTGCCCGGCTGGCTCGTCCCCACCCAAAAGCAAGTCGCGCTGACATCGAGCCGCGATGCCACGCTCATCACCCACGATGCGGGCGCGACCTGGTCCTCGATAAGTGTCGAGGGCGTTGAATTCGCTGCAGCTCATTTCAAGGACTCGGGTTGGGTGTGGGCGCTAGACATGGGACGAAATCTCTGGTGGAGCGCCGACGGCGGCGACCATTGGAGCTGGATCGGAAGGCTGCCCGCCACACTGAGCTGATTTAGCCCGATCATTTCCGGGTTGGCCAAGGCAAAGGATCCGGTCGCGGCGGAGCTCAGCTGGGCGCAGGTCCATGCGTTTCGTGTCGAGCGCCATCACCTCACCGCTCGCGCCCCCAAGAAAGACCTCGCGCGTGTCGTCGGCGATATAGGGGGCGTCCAGGCGCAGCTGATGTCCGCGGCCGAGCTGCAGATCGCAGTGCGCGTGAACTGCACCGTCTCCGACGTACGCAAGGCGCTGTGGGCCGACCGAACCCTGGTCAAGACCTGGCTGATGCGTGGGACCTTGCACCTGGCTCGCTCCGCCGACCTGCCCGTGTACACGGCTGCGATGAGCACGCGGTGGGTTTCACAGATGCGGCCCTCCTGGCTGAAGTACATACAGGTCACCGAGCCCGAGTTCTGGAAGATCGTCGACGAGGTCGGAAACGCGCTCGACGGCAAGCCCCTGACCCGCGAAGAGCTCATCGCGGTCGTCAGCGAGGGCAAATCGGAGAGGGTCCGCGAGCTCCTCGGATCGGGGTGGGGAGGGATGCTCAAGCCGGCGGCCCGCAGCGGCCTCCTCTGCTTCGGGCCGAACCGAGGCCAGAGCGTCACCTTCGTCCGTCCACGGGAGTGGCTCAAGTCGTGGGCCGACGTCGACCCCGACGCAGGGCTCGCCGAGATGGCGCGCCGCTACCTCCGCGCCTACGGCCCCGCGACTAAGTCCGACTTTGCCCGCTGGTGGGGGGCGTGGCCCGGGGTCGGCAGTGCGGCCTGGTCAGCCCTTGCGCGCGAGCTGACGCCGGTTTCGGTAGAGGGAGTCCGCCTCGACCTCCTGACGGCCGACCTCGACGCGATGCAGCGGGCCAACGTGGAGTCGTCCATCCGGCTGCTCCCCGCCTTCGACCCCTACATACTCGGGCACGCTTCGCGGGACCACCTCTTTGAGCGCGTATTCGCGCCCAGGGTGAGCCGGACCGCGGGCTGGATCTCCGCTGTCGTTCTGGTCAACGGAACGGTGGTCGGGACCTGGACCCACACGGTTGCCGCCAAGAACCTCCGCATCAACGTCGAGCCTTTCCGCAGGCTGTCGTCGGCGGTGAAGACTGGGATCAGGCTACGGGCGGACGAGCTGGCCGAGTCGCTTGGCGCTCCGAAGGCTGAGGTGAAGATCGCTTAGGCTGGCCCGTAAGACACTCAGGACGCGCGAGATACCGTCTTGACGACGCGAAGATTCGCTTCTCTCTGTCTGAGCCGGCGCGTTCGTTTCCATCGCTCCATCGTCACCGACGCGGACCAGTACACGATGACGACAATCGCCATCACGGCCTGGACCGTGGCGACGGTGAAGAAAGCGGCCTCGATCCCATAGCCGTTTCGGCGCAGTCCGACGGCGAAGAGACCAGCCGCGAAACCGAGCAGCGGACGCACGGACCACGATTCGGGCAGCAGCCTCCGGTCGGCCAGGAGCAGGCCGGCGACGAACCAGGTCGGGCCGCTGTCCAGCTGGAACAGCGCATCCCAGTGAAACGTGTATATGGCCAGGCCGGCGCCCGCGAGAAACGTGACCAGGACAACCAGGCTCACGCGTCGCGCATAGGCCAGCCAAGCGACGCCAATCGCCACCGCAAGAAGCGACGTCGCGAACACCGGGCCGGGGACGTTGCCGACGTACAGGTACATGGGGCTGATCGAGGTGGCCGACGCGGGACTGAAGAAGTGATGCCATGTACCGATCGGGTCCTGGACGTTGGTTCCGCCGTTGGGGTCGAAATAGGTGAATGGCGCGCCTCTTGTCGCAAGGGCGATGGCCGCATAGGCGAGCAGTCCTGCCTGGGCCCGGACGCCTGGCATGTAGCGGGCGCGAAGGAGCTCGAGCGCGACGGCGAGAACTGCGATCTCGACCGCAACAAGAAGGCTTGCTCCCGCGCCGATCAATGCCACGCCAAAGATCGCTGCGATCAGCGGGCTTGCACCCGGGTGTGGAAATTGATGGCGCCACAGCCAGTGGGCGATGATCAGCCCCACGGTTCCGGCGGCCGCGGCGATGCCGAGCATCTCGGCCGCCGGCAGCCTGAAGATGATGAGTCCCGCCACCACGGCGGGCAGCAGGGCGATACCCGTGACGAGGTCGTCGGGAAGGGAGGCAGGTTTGAAGGCAGCCCGGTCGAGCCAGGCTCCCGTACGCGCCAGCACGTTGGGATTGTAGGCAAAGAGCCCCCTGACTGACCTCCGGTAGGGGTTGGAGGCAGGCGGCCGTGGGTGATAATCGGCAGGCTCGTGTCGCTTCTTGGCCAACGTCTCGCTGCGACCGTCGTGGCGCTGTGGGTGATCGTGATCGCAACCGTGACTGCTGTCGCGGATGCGCTGCCTGACTCGACGTGGGTCGCTATCAAGCCGCTGCCTCACCAGGCCCGCTCGGCCGTGTTTGCCCTGGCTGTCGACCCCACGAACAACCAGTTCATCGTGGCCGGCAACTCGGAAGGCTCGCTCCTGAGGAGCACGACCGGCGGGACCACCTGGACCGCGGTGCACTCGGGCAAGGCAACCATCAACACCGTG
>Ga0209471_1000350_pt1 | contig 32039 bp, 35 predicted proteins | sample GraSoiAngelo_128_FD_185885 | JGI IMG/M metagenome (GOLD analysis project Ga0209471, IMG submission 185885) | Grasslands soil microbial communities from the Angelo Coastal Reserve, California, USA - 14_0927_12_20cm (SPAdes) (version 2) | ecosystem: Environmental > Terrestrial > Soil > Grasslands ... | reverse complement strand
TCTCGCGCGAGAGCTTGATCAGGTCGGCGCGGAGCTCGTCGTTCATCTGCTGATCCGGTCGCGCAGCGCTCTATCGGTCGCGACGCGGACGGCGGACGCGCCCAGGGCCTCCGCCGTGATGATCGCGTTGCGGTGCGCGAGGTCGCTGATGCTCGCGTCGCGCATCTGGTCGGAATGCCCGGGCACCGGCGTCTCGCTCACCGGGAAGCGCACCCAGTCGGTCGGGACCTTGGTCGACACGTTGCCCAGGTCCGTTGATGCCGTGACGAGGATGCCCCGCTCCGGTTTCACGCCCTGGCGCTCGAGCTCGGCCGCGATGACGTCGCCGAGCGCGAGATTCGCCTTCACCGGCTCGTAGTAGGGAAGATATTCGGCGATCTCCACGTTTGTACCTGTGAGAAGGGCCGCCCCTTTCGCGATCTCCCCGAAGCGTTCGACGATGCCGTCGAGGGTGCCGCGCTCTTTCGCGCGAAGGCCGAAGATCGCCTCCGCTCGCGCGGGCACGACGTTCATCGCCTTGCCGCCGTCGCTGATGTAGCCATGCACGCGCGAGTCCACCTCGAGCTGCTGGCGCCATCCGTCGATCCCCACGAAGAACCGGATGACGGCGTTGAGCGCGTTGCGGCCCTTTTCGGGCGCAGAGCCCGCGTGCGAGGCGACGCCCGTGAAAGTCACGCGCTTGCCGACGACGCCGAGGCCTGTTCCGCTTACCGACCATCCCACCTGCCCCGACGGGTGTGACGACAGCGCCGCCGCGGTGCGATCGAATACGCCGCGACGCAACAGGTCGATCTTGCCGCCGCCGTTCTCCTCAGCGGGGGTGCCGATGAGCTCCACGCCGACCTCGAGCCGGGCGGCGCTCGCCGCGGCGATGAGGTAGGCACCAACGTTGCTGATCGCTATCAGGTTGTGACCACAACCGTGTCCGACGTCGGGGAGCGCGTCGTACTCGGCGAGCAGGGCGACGGCTGAACCGTCGGCGGGACCGACGCGCGCACGAAACGCGGTCTCGAGCCCTCCGATGCCCCGCTCCACACGGTGGCCAGCGCGCTCGAGGAGCGCGCTGATCGCGGTGAGCGCACGACGCTCCTGGTAGGCGAGCTCGGGATGTCCGTGGATGTCCCGCGAGAGCGCCACGAGGTCGTTTACTTGGGCCGTGGTCAGGGCCGGCATGCCGCTGTATACTGGGCTACGCAACCTTTCCCCTTCTCACGAGCCGGATGCGCGCGCACCTGATGCGCCCACCGGACCCACAAAGCCAGAGACCTGGGCAACAAGGCCGCAGGCAAACTTAAGGAGCGAACACACCGCTTGGACAATCCAGAACCCACCTCAGCAGAGAACAACCCCACCAGCAAAGAGGCCCCCGCCACGAACGCCCCCAACGGTCCGGCCACGAACGGCCCCGCGACCAACGGCGGCACCGCCACCGCAACGGCCACTCGCCGCGAGCCCTCACCACCGGCACCGAGTCGCAAGTTCTACTCGATCGGGGAGCTCAACGACAAGAAGCCGAAAGAGCTCGCCGAGATCGCCAAGGAGCTCAATATCGAAGGCGCTGCCGGCCTCGGCCAGCAGGACCTGATCACCCGCATCCTTCAGGAACAGACCGAGGCTCAAGGCCAAATCTTCGCGCAGGGCATCCTCGAGATCGTCGAGGACGGCTTCGGTTTCCTCCGGCGCCGCTCTCTTCTCCCGTCACCGGAAGATGTCTACGTCGGTTCGAGCCAGGTCCGCCGGCTCGGCCTCAGGACGGGCGACTTCGTCACGGGCGGAACGCGACCCCCGAAGGACAGCGAGAAGTACTTCAGCCTCCTGCGCGTCGACGCCGTCAATGGCGTCGACCCGGAGCAAGCGAAGCGGCGGCCGGTCTTCGAGAACCTCGTGCCCGTCTTCCCGGACGAGATGTTCGACCTCGAGGTCGACCCGGGGAACCTCAGCCAGCGCCTGATCAACCTGGTAAATCCCCTCGGCTATGGCCAGCGCGCGCTGATCGTGTCTCCGCCGAAGGCAGGAAAGACACAGCTACTCAAGGACATCGCGAACGGCATCTCCGGGAATCATGCGGACGTCCACATCATGGTCGTGCTCGTCGGCGAGCGGCCTGAGGAAGTCACCGACATCCGCCGCTCCATCAAGGGCGAGGTGTTCTCGTCAACGTTCGATGAGCCCACCGAGAACCACACCCGCGTCGCCGAGCTCGCGCTCGAGCGCGCGAAGCGCCTGGTGGAGACCGGCCGGGACGTGGTCATCCTTCTCGACTCCATCACCCGCCTCGCCCGCGCGTACAACCTCGCGGTTCCGCCGTCCGGCCGCACGCTGTCGGGTGGCATGGACCCGGTCGCGCTCTACCCCCCGAAGCGCTTCTTCGGTGCGGCGCGAAACATCGAAGGCGGTGGTTCGCTCTCGATCTTCGCGACCTGCCTCGTCGACACCGGCTCGCGGATGGACGATGTGATCTACGAAGAGTTCAAAGGCACCGGCAACTCGGAGATGATCCTGGACCGCAAGCTCCAGGAGCGCCGCACCTTCCCGGCCATCAACATCCCCGCTTCAGGCACACGCCGCGAAGAGATGCTCCTCGCACCCGAGGTCATGCGGCAGGTGATCCTGCTGCGGAAGATGCTCTCGGCCGTGGGTCAGATTGAAGGCACGGAGCTGCTGCTGCAGCGCCTCGGCAAGACCAAGACGAACAAGGAGTTCCTCGCCGCCATCGCGAAGTCGATGGAGGAGAAATAACCAGCGAAGCAAGTTGAGGACGACAGCACCCACGTCAGGAACACCGCGTTCCTGCTCTGGATATTCGCGTTCCTCGTCTGTATCGCGGTGCTCGGATTCATCGGATTTGGGTACGTAGGCCACGCGCTCGACAGTCTCCCGAAGCTCGGTTGACCTAGCGATCCGGGGCCGCTTCGAGACGCGGCAGATCGAGCAAGCGGTCGCGGAGATAGCGGTCGGGCGGAATGAACAGCGGATTCGCGCGCAGCTTGCCGCCGCTCAGCACGAAGGGATGTGCCTCGAGTGCTCCGTATGCGATGGCCCGAGCGGGCATGTTTGCGATGTCGTAAGGGCACAGACAGATGACCCGGGAACCCTCAAGGACTTCGGTCACTTTCGATTCGAACCACAGGAAATCTTCGGGTGGCGGAAAATCGGGAGCGTTCCACGCAACGATCCCAATGAATCGGACGACGCGGAAGCCCTTCTCGCGAAACGTCTCCAGCGGTCCGACCACGTTTTCGAGCTGCCGGTCCACGTCAGGGTCTGACTTGCCAAGAACGATGCGGCCCTCGCGATGGTCGGACGAAAGGTCGCGGCCGGTCCGCCGCTCCAGGTCCCGCAACAAGAGCTCGCCAATGCCCGGCCGGCCGAAGCAGAAGAGCGCCTCGTCGGGGTGATCGAGGCCCTGCGTGATGAACGAGAGCGAGACGTCGCGAATCTCATCTGTCCCCCAGGCCAGGAGGGACGCGTGGCTCGGGATGGGGAGCTCCGGCCAAGCCGCGGGAGCAACTCCGGTCATGGCTTGCGCACCCAACCGCCCTGGTACGCGCGAGCCACTGCTTCGAGGCGCGATCGGGCTCCGAGCTTCTCGATCACGGAGCGCACGTGTCCGCGGACGGTCGTGTACTCGATCCCAAGCTTTGCCGCGATCGCGCGGTTGTCGAGGCCCAGTGCCATCAGGTCAAGCACCTCGCGCTCTCTCGGCGTCAGCCGTTCGACCCCGTTGCCGGCTGACTGCCCGCCGGTAGCCCTAACGTTCGGCATGCGATCGCGGTTAGTCGGCTCGCGTCCGCCGACGACCCTGGTGATGAGGACCACGCCGGCACCATCTCCGCGTAGCGCAGCGACCGACGTAAGGAAGGACGTTTGACTCTCGCGATCGGCGCGGTGCTCGATCTCGAAATAGGTCGCCGTGCCGTCGAAGACCGCGGTGATTGCGCTCGCGATAGCGCGCGTCCGTGGATCGGCGTAGTCGCGGTACGCATCAAGGAGGTTCGCTCCGATCGGTACGCGCGGCAGATCGTCCTGATCGTCGGTGGAAGTCCACGCCTCGTCTGTCCACGTGACGGTGCCGTCCGAGCCGATGACGGCGATCCCGCCGCGTTGCGAGTCGACGGCCGACCGGCCGGTGTCCGCTCCCCCCATGATTCGAGTTTGCGCTTCCCCCGCCGATCGCGTCGCTGAATCGCGTTTCAACGCCTTGTTCCGCGGCTGAATCGCGCGTCCCATCCAATTGAAGGGGACGATCCGAAGGTTGTGCTCTAACCTTGGGCCAAGCGACATTGGATGGTCTGACGGAACGAACGACCGGCGAGGCACACGGCCGGGAAGAAAATCGCGCGCGCATCGTGTCCGCCGCGCGACGGGTCTTTGCACAGGCCGGGTACGAGGCGGGCGTCCACGAGATCTGCCGCGTGGCCGGTGTGGGGATCGGCACGTTCTATCACCAGTTCGTCAACAAGGCCGAGCTCATGCATTTCCTCATCGACCAGGAGCACTCCTTCCGCGTCGAAGCCTTCGACGCCCTCGGGCCGGAGCAGGCGGATGCCACCGCGGGTGAGGTCGTCCGCGTCATCGCGGGCTCCGATCCAGCTCTGCTCCAAGCGATGATCGAAGCCTGCGGCATCGATGCCCAGCTGCGTACCGTCGCGCGCGAGCTGCGGCGCGAGACGGGGGCTCGACTCGCCGCCGCGTTCGACCGGGTCCGCAAGGCCCGCGGCGTTCACAGTCCAGCCCTCGACTCGACGACCGCCGCATCAGCGGCCCTGGCCCTCGGCGACACCGCCTTCGGTCGCACATCGGCTGCGGATGTCGAGCGGATCGTCAACATCCTCGCGTTCGCCGAAGCCAACGGACCCAGCCTCCGAGCCTGACCGCGGCGGGCGGCACGCGAACTGCCGCACACTCGCCGGATGGAACGCGTCCGTCTGGACATGCACATGCACACCGAGTACTCGCGCGACAGTCGCGTCGCGCTGGCTCAATTCGCCGAGCTGGCCCGTCATGCAGAGCTCGGCGCCGTCTGCATCACCGATCACGACACGATCGAGGGCGCGCTCCGCCTTCGCGAGATGAACACCGGGCTCCAGGTCATCGTCGGAGAAGAGATCACAACGGCGGATGGCGAGCTCGTGGGCCTCTATCTCGAGAAGCCGGTCGCTCCGGGACTGAGCGCAGAGCACAGCATCCATCTCATCCACGAGCAGGGTGGACTCGCCTACGTCCCTCATCCCTTCAGCCGGAACCGCCGACGGCATCTCCGCCGCTCCGTGCTCGAGCGGGTCGCGCCGAGCCTGGACATCGTCGAGGTGTTCAACGCCCGTGAGGTCGCCTCGTCGAGCAACGTTCTCGCTCTCGAGTTCGCACGGCAGCACTCGCTCCCGGGCGGCGTCGGCAGCGATTCTCATCGACCGATCGAGATCGGTCGGGCATACGTCGACGTCGCGCCATTCGTGACTCCGCAGGAGCTGCTGGTCGCGCTCAGCGAAGGCAAGGTGACCGGGACCCTGTCGGGGTTGGGCATCCACGTGCGCACGTGGGTCGACATCGGCCGCAAATTCATGCGAACACGCGTAGCGCGCCTTCGCAGCAGCGTACGGTGACCGGGAGCCGGCCGGCGATCTGACCGTCGGCGTGGACCGGAACGGGCTCCGAAGATGCGATCGCGATCACCTTCCCACGCAGAAGGCGAGGCGGTCTGCCCGGTCGCCCAGTCCGCCAGATCTCGAGTGCCCAGCGCAGAAGGTCGAGCCGCCCCTTGCGCGGAAAGATGGCGACCTCGAGGAGGCCATCGGTCATGTCGGCATTGGGCACGATCGGCAGCGCCCACGCGTAGTACGGGCTGTTCACGACGAGGATCTGAAGCACGCGGTGGCGCTCGGTCTTGCCATCGAGGGTGATCTCGACGGCATGCGTTCGTGCGGTGGCCCATCGCCGCACCCGGCGAAACGCCGGACCCCAGCGACGGCGCTCCACCAGACGCGCCGCGCCGAACGCGTCGGCGTCCAGGCCGACCCCGCAGGTCTCGAAGAAGATTTTTCCCGCGACCTCGCCGGCGTCCGCGCGTTTGACGTTGCGCTTCGCGATCACGCGCGCAGCCTCGATCGGCTCGAGTGGGATGCCCAGGCCGTTCGCGATGTTCATGTAGCTGCCGAACGGGAGGATCCCGAGGGTCACATTCGTCTCGAGCAGCACGGCGGCGGCCGGGGCGACGGTCCCGTCACCGCCGGCAACGATCACCACCCCGAAGCCCTGCGACACCGCGGTCTTCGCGAGATCCGCGGACGTCGGCCCGTCTGTTCCGGTCTCGCGGAGGTCGATGTCGAAACCGGCGCCGGTCAGAGTACGGATGCACTCTTCGAGATCACCGTCCTTGGCGTGCCGCTTCCCGGCCCCGGGATTCACGATGAGAAGCGCGCGCTCGTTCATGCCCAATTTCGTTCGTTCACGGCACGTCGCGGGCCACCTCAAGGCGCGGTCGCTCTATCTCGTGGCTTTCGGAGGGGACATGGTCCGCCCCAGCGCCACCGGCCTCGCGACCGCGTTCTTTCGTCTCTACCTGCTCGAGAGCCTCGCGGCTGGACCCTCTCGGCCGGCGGCACTCCTTGCGGCCATCGCGGCCGAGCGGCTGCCGTTCGCTTCGGGAGCATTTGGTCGCGCGCTGCAGTCCCTGGTCGAGGGCGGGTACGTCGCGCCGGCCGGCGCGGCGAGCGTGTGCCTAACCTCGCTCGGCGCCGCAGAGCGGACCTGCGAGCGTGAGCGCTGGTCCGAGATGCTGCCCACCCTGGTCCGGCTGCTCGGAGACGCCGAGCCGCGGCCGTTCCCGATCGTCGCGGAGACCGAGCCGCCGCGCGCACGCCCCGTCGCCGAGGCGTACCTCGATCGGGTGCTCGTCGCGTCGGTCCGCGAGCGGATCGCGGCCGCGCGCGATGGTGGACCCACGTTCGCGGTCGTTCTGGGGCAGGTCGACGTCGACGGCGTCGGCGAGACGACGCGCCGTGCCATGGTCCATCGGGCGATACGGGCGACCCTCGGGGCGACCGCGACGTTGCTCGGCGGTGACGTCAGCGCCTACCGCTACGGCGAGTCGGGCGTTGCCGCCATCGCACCGGCTGGGCGAGACCCGGCGAGAGAAGAGCGTCTCTGCACGCTTGTGCGTGCCCGGCTCGACGAGCTCATGCGCACCATGACCTCGACGGTCCGCGCGTTCGGCGCGGCCCGCTGGAACGTTCGCGCCGGCGCGGCGACCTGGAGCGAGGAGGTCGCGACGACGACCGCGCTCCTCCGTCAAGCCGAGGCTGCGCTCGCCGCCGACGGCGAGCGGCGCGACGCGGCCTAACCATGGCCGTCCGCGCGGAGATGACTAGAATACCTAGGTAAAGATGGCCGCAGCTGCCAAGAAACCTAGGAATGCGACTCTTCGCATCGGCGAAGCAGCCGAGCTTCTCGGCGTGACCGTCGACACGCTGCGGCGGTGGGAGGCCGATGGAAGGCTGCCGGTCCAGAGGTCGGGCGGTGGACAGCGCCTCGTCAGCATCGCCGACGTACGCCGGTTGCAGTCGACCCGGCGAAAGCGCGAGGAGCCCATCGTCGCTCGATCCGCGCGGAACCGATTCCCGGGGATCGTGACTCGTGTGGAGAAGGACCGCGTGGCGGCCGTCGTCGAAGTCCAAGCCGGCCCGCACCGGCTGGTCAGCCTGATAACCGCGGAGGCCGTCGACGAGCTTTCTCTCAAGCCCGGCGTCGCCGTCGTCTGCGTCGTGAAGGCGACCAATGTTGGCCTCGAGATCGCGCAGCGCGCTCGCGGCTCGAGCTAGCCCTTGCGCGCGGCGTTCCTCCTCGCGGCTCTGCTCACCGGCTGCGCTTCGGCAGGGCCATCCGTGACCCCGGAGGTCCAGAACGTGACGGTCTTCGCGGGCTCATCTTTGACGGACGCCTTCACGAGAGCCGGCAACGGCTTCGCCAAGACGAACACGCGCGTCCGTTTCACGTTCAACTTCGGCTCGTCATCGACGCTCGCGACGCAGATCACAAACGGCGCTCCAGCCGACGTCTTCGCCTCCGCCGACGAGGGGAACATGCAGAAGGTCGTGGATGCGAACCTTCTTGACGGTGCGCCGGCGGCGTTCGCAACCAATCGGCTCGCGATCGCCGTCGCGCCGGGAAACCCGAAGAAGATCGCCGCCCTCGCGGACCTCGCGCGGTCCGACGTGGTCCTCGTGCTCGCGGCGCCAACGGTGCCGGCAGGGAAGTACGCGCTCGATGCTCTCAGGAAGGCCGGCGTCATCGCAAAGCCGGTGAGTCAGGAGGTCGACGTCCGTGCGGTCCTGAACAAGGTCAGCCTCGGCGAGGCCGACGCGGGCATCGTGTACGTCACCGACGTGAAATCCGCGACGGATCGCGTGACCGGCGTTGACATACCGGAGCAGCAGCAGGTCGTCGCGCGCTACCCGATCGCGGTGGTGAAGGGCTCGCCGAAGAGCGCGCTCGCGCACCGGTTCGTCGACTACCTCGTCTCGCCGGACGGGCAGAAGATTCTCGTGGAGCTCGGTTTCTCGAAGCCATGAGGCCGGAGCGCCCTCCCCTCCTCTTCGCTTTTCTTGCGGCGATCGGGGTCGCCTTCGTCGTGCTGCCGCTCGTCGGGCTCCTCTCCCGTGCGCCCTGGGAAACCGCGCTCAGCGATCTGGGTACCCCCGAGGCCGCGACCGCGCTCAGGCTGTCCTTCGTCGTCTCGCTCGCCGCGACTGCCCTCGCGCTCGTGCTCGGCGTCCCGCTCGCGTGGGTGTATGCGCGCGTGCAGTTCCGAGGTCGCGACGTCGTTCGCGCGCTGACGACTCTTCCGATGATCCTGCCCCCGGTCGTCGGCGGCGTCGCGCTTCTCTTCGCCTTCGGCCGACGCGGCCTCTTTGGTCCTGCGCTCGACGCGATCGGGATCCATCTCCCGTTCACGACCGCGGGCGCGGTCCTGGCGGCGACGTTCGTCGCGATGCCCTTCCTCGTCCTCACGGTCGAGGCGGGACTGCGCTCGATGGATCGTCGATACGAGGACGCCGCGCGGACGCTCGGCGCGGGCCGGTGGCTCGTGTTCCGAAGGGTCACTCTGCCGCTGATCGCGCCCTCGGTCTTCGCCGGCGCCGTGCTTTGCTGGGCCCGTGCCCTCGGTGAATTCGGAGCGACCATCACGTTCGCCGGGAACCTTCCGGGAACGACGCAGACGCTGCCGCTCGCGGTGTACATCGCGCTCGAGACGCGGCCCGAGGTCGCGATCGCGTTGAGCCTCGTCCTGCTCGGCTTGGCGCTCGCGATCCTCGTCGTCATGCGCGACCGCTACCTGCGCGCCTTCTGATGCTGAAAGCACAGGTCGCGGTTCGGCTCGGCAATTTCGATCTCGACGTCGCCGTCGAGGCCGCAGCGGACGAGATCGTCGCCGTCCTCGGGCCGAACGGCGCCGGCAAGTCGACATTCCTTCGGGCCCTCTCCGGACTCGTCGCGCTGGACCGAGGGCGTATCGACCTCGACGACGTGGTCCTCGAAGACGCATCGCGCGGGATCCGCGTACCCCCGGAGCGGAGGCCGATGGGTGTCGTCTTCCAGGACTACCTGCTGTTCCCGCACCTGTCGGCGATCGAGAACGTGGCGTTCGGCCTCCGCGCACGCGGTGTGACGGCACGCGAGGCGCGCGACCGCGCTGGATCCTGGCTCGACCGCCTCGGCGTCGGCGGGCACGCGGAGGCGAAACCGCGCGCCCTGTCCGGCGGGCAGGCCCAACGCGTCGCTCTCGCGCGTGCGCTCGCGATCGATCCGCGCGTCCTTCTGCTCGACGAGCCGCTCGCGGCGCTCGATGCTTCGGCTCGCGGCACGGTGCGGCGCGATCTGCGACGCCACCTCGCGTCATTTGCGGGGGTCCGCATCATCGTCACGCACGATCCGCTCGAAGCGGTCGCGCTCGCCGACCGTCTGGTCATCCTCGAATCGGGCCGGATCGTTCAAGCCGGATCCCCGGCCGAGGTCACGCAGCGGCCACGGTCGCGATACGTCGCGGATCTCGTGGGAGTGAACCTCTTTCGCGGTATCGCAACGACGGGGCATCTCGCGCTTCCAGGCGGCGCGGTCATCCACTCCGCCGACCCCGTCGATGGCGAGATCTTCGCCACGATCCACCCGCGCGCCGTGGCACTCCATCGCTCGCGTCCCGAGGGCTCGCCGAGGAATGTGTGGCACGGTCGCGCGTCGGCGCTCGACTTTCAGGGGGATCGGGTGCGCGTCGGTGTTGAAGGCGAGATGCGGATCGTCGCCGAGGTCACGCCTTCCGCGGTGAGCGACCTCGGTCTCGCGGAAGGTGGCGAGGTCTGGGTGAGCGTGAAGGCGACCGAGATCAGCGTCTACCCGGCCTAAACTCGCGCCATGCCGAAGAGCGCGACCAGCGCGAGGCCCGCGCTGAAGCTGGTGAGCGCCGACGATGCGCTCGCCCGCATCCTGGATGGGGTGCCGGCGCTCCCGACTGTCGAGGCGCCGCTCCTCGACGCACTCGGCCTCGTGCTGGCGGAGGACGTCGCGGCCGACCACGACGTTCCGCCGTTTCGCAACTCCGCCATGGACGGGTACGCCGTTCGCGGCGATGACGTGGCCTCGGCTCCGGTCGAGCTGCGGGTCGTCGGTGAAATCGCGGCCGGCGGTTTTCCTCAGGGCGAGGTCGGACCCGGCCAGGCGATGCGGATCATGACCGGCGCCCCGATGCCGGCCGGCGCGGACACCGTCGTCCGATTCGAGGACACGGACAACGCGAGCGACGTCGTAACTATCACGGCCGCAACCCCGAGAGGAATGGCGATCCGCCAGGCCGGCGAGGACGTGCGCAAGGGCGAGACCATCCTGACGAAAGGCGCGGTGCTTCGCGCCGCGGAGATCGGCCTTCTCGCGTCGGACGGCCGCGCTTCGGTCCGGGTGCGCAAGCGCCCGCGCGTCGCGGTCTTCTCCACCGGGGACGAGATCGTCGATCTCGATGCACCGCTCGAGCCTGGGCAGATCCGCGACTCGAACCGATACACCCTCGCGTCGGCGATCCGCGCATCGGGCGCCGAGCCGTGGGTCCGCGGCATCGTCCGAGACTCACCCGACGCGCTCCGGTCAGCGTTGCGGGAAGCGGGGGCGGCCGATGCGATCGTGACGAGCGGCGGAGTCTCGGTGGGCGATCACGACCACATGAAGCCGGTACTGGCCGAGCTTGGAACGATCGACTTCTGGGCGATCGCCATCCGCCCCGGGCGACCGCTCGCTTTCGGCGAGCTCAAGGATGGCGAGCGGCGCGTCCCCATCTTCGGGCTGCCAGGCAACACCGTGTCGGCGCTCGTGACCTTCGAGCTCTTCGTCCGCCCAGCGTTGCTTCGGATGCAGGGGCGAGGGAACGTCGCGCGGCCGCGCGCCAAGGCGCGCCTTCTCGACCCGGTCGACAAGCCCGACTTCCTCCGCGTCTTCGCTCGCGGCATCCACGACCCCGACGCCGGCACAGTTCGACTCACCGGCCCTCAGGGCTCGGGGGTCCTTCGCTCGATGTCGCTCGCGAACTGTCTCATCGATCTTCCCGTGGGTCCGTCGCGGATCGAGAAGGGCGAGACGGTCGACGTGATCCTCACCGAACAGCCGGAGTCCCGTTGAGCGCGAAGAAGCTCACGCATATCGATTCGAAAGGTGCGGCGCGGATGGTCGACGTCGGCGCAAAGGCGGTGACCGAGCGGCGTGCGGTCGCGCGCGGCCTGCTCCGCGTGTCGGCTTCGACGATCGAGCTGGTGCGCGACGGCGCAACACCAAAGGGCGACGTGCTCGCTGCCGCACGGCTCGCGGGGATCATGGCGGCGAAGCGCACGAGCGAGCTCATCCCCCTCGCTCATCCGCTCCCCCTCACACACGCGTCGGTCGATCTCACCCTCGGGAGGGAGGGAATCGAGATCGAGGCAACGGTCGCCACGAGCGCGCGGACCGGCGTGGAGATGGAAGCGCTCACAGCGGTCTCGGTCGCCGGGCTCACGCTGTACGACATGCTGAAGTCCGTCGAGCGCGGCGCGAAGCTCACCGATGTCCGCCTCGTCGAGAAGACCGGTGGGAAATCCGGGACATGGAAAGAGCGCGAGTGAGCGGCGGCTTTGCCGAGGCGAGCGAGATCCACCAACCTTGAGCGCGTCTCCGCGGCGCCAGCCGCGAGGGTGAGCCTCCGGGTCGTGAAACTACGTGTGGGGATCATCACGGTCAGCACGAAGGGCGCTGCGGGCGAGCGTGCCGATGAGAGCGGCCCCGCGATGCGCGAGCGCCTCGTCGCTGCCGGCGCGGAGGTGGTCCACGAGTCCCTCGTGCCCGACGACGTCGAGCGCATCGCGACCGCGATACTCGGGGCGATCCGCGCCGGCGCGAGCGTCGTGCTCACGACCGGGGGCACCGGCCTCTCGCCGAATGACGTAACGCCCGAAGCGACGCGGCGCGTGATCGATCGCGAGATCCCCGGGATCGCCGAGGCGCTTCGCGCGAGGTCCCTCGAGCAGACCGCCCACGGGATGCTCTCGCGCGGTGTCGCGGGCGCGGTCGGGTCGGCACTCGTCGTGAACCTTCCCGGATCGCCTCGCGCCGTTCGCGAATCGCTCGAGGTGCTGCTGCCCGTGCTCCCCCACGCGGTCGAGCTTCTCGCCGGCGAGAGCGGCGAGCAGGGTCACGCTTCGGGCCGGCGATGAACCTCTCGATCGCGCCCGAGGTCGCGAAGGCGCTCGCGGCGAACAAACCTGTGGTCGCACTCGAATCGACCGTCATCGCGCACGGGTTACCTCGTCCGCGGAACCTCAGCACCGCGAGGGCGCTCGAGGCCGAGATCCGCGCGTTCGGCGTCGTGCCGGCCACGATCGCGCTGCACGACGGCGTCGCCGTCGTCGGCGCCGGCGACGTGCTCCTCGAGCGCCTCGCGAACGAGTCCGGCGTCGCCAAGGTGTCGATCCGCGACATCGCTCCCGTTCTCGCGGCGCGCACGCTCGGTGGGACGACCGTGGCGGCGACGGTCGAGATCGCCGCGGCCGCCGGAATCCAGGTGCTGGCGACGGGCGGGATCGGCGGGGTCCACCGCGGGGCCGAGCGAAGCTTCGACGAGTCCGCGGATCTCGAGGCGATCGCGCGACACCCCGTCGTGGTCGTGAGTGCCGGCGCGAAGTTCGTGCTCGATCTCGCGCTGACACTCGAGCGTCTCGAGACGCTCGGCGTGCCCGTCCTCGGTTACGGCACCGACGAGTTTCCCGCTTTCTACGTGCGATCGAGCGGTCTGCACCTGCACTACCGCGTCAACGACGCGCTCGGTGCCGCACGCATCGCGACGGAGCAGCTCGCGCGAGGCGCGGGGATGCTGCTCTGCGTTCCGGTGCCCCCCGAATCCGCGCTGCGACGCGAAGAGGTCGAGGATCAGGTCCACAAGGCGATCGCCGCGTCGGAACGCGACGGCATCCGCGGCGCGGACCTCACACCGTATCTTCTGCGCGCGCTTGGTGAGGCGACAAACTACCGCGCGCTCGATGCGAATATCGCGCTCCTGCGCGCGAACGCGCAGGTGGCCGCACAGCTCGCCCTCACTCTCTGCGCGTAGGGCGGCGCGCCGCTAGATTCGTCGCGGCCATGCGCACGCTCACCGTCCCGCCCTCACAGGACGAGGTCGCTCAGGCGGCCGACGAAATCTCAGGTGGCGCGCTCGCCCGGGTCCGCGTCGAGCCGTGGCCGCGGGGACGATCGCATCACGCCTACGTCCTGACCACCCCCGGCGGAGAGCAGTTCCTCTTCAAGGTCCATCGCCGTCCCCATGCCGGGCGGATGCGCCGGTTCCTTCATCTCGCCGAGCTCCTGCAGGCGAAGCACGTCCCGCACCCGGCGGTGCGCTGGTACGACGTCGAAAAGCGCACTCTCGAGGTCCCCTATTTCATCCAGGACTTCATTTCGGGCGAGGACGCGGCGCGGTCCCTCGGGTCGCTCTCGTTCACCGACCAGCACCGCGTCGGTGAGGAGCTCGGGACCGGGCTGCGGGTCATGCATCGCGTCGAATACGTCGACACGCCAATGCCCTGGTCGACGGAGCTCGACGATCGGCTGCGCACGCGGGCGGCCGAGTGCCGCTTCCTGGACGCGCTCGATCAGGAATCGCACGAAACCGTGATCCAGCACTACGAAGAGCGGCGCGACGCTCTCGAGGGTGTCGAGCGCCGCCTCACCCACGACGACCTCAACCTCGCGAACCTGCTCCTGCAGCGGCGCGCCGACGGGTGGCACTTCGTCGCCTTCCTGGATTTCGAGCGCGCCCGAGGTCGCGATCCGCTCCTCGATCTCGTGCGCCTCGAAACCTGGACCCTGCCCGCGTGCCCGGCCATGCTCGCGCCCTTCCGCGATGCGTACGCGCGCGTCGAGGACCAGGCGAGCCGGCGCCGCGCCGAGATCTACGAGATCTACCTGCTCCTGGCGGGGATCGTCTGGTACCGCTCGAACGAGCTGCCGGAGCGCGAGCGCTTCTGCCGCGAGCGCCTTACGGAGTGGCTCTCGAAGCACGACTGAGGCCGATCATGTCGGCACCCGACCCGCGCCCGCGATGGCGCGGGCGGTATTCGTCGTCACGATATCCACGCCCGCGTCCATGAGGCGCGCGAGACGCTCGCGCCAGTGCGGGGTGTCAGCATCCAGCGTCCAGACGTCGACCTTCATCCCAAGGTCATGGAAGATGCCGGCCGCGTCCGCGATGCCATCGTCGAGCATCCGCTCGAACATCCCGACTCGCACGTGCGCTTCGACGACGCCGGGGACGAGGCGCATGATCCCGCCGAGGCGATCGCGCAGGTACTCGGAGGTTGTCGACAGGCGTCGCCTCGCGAGCGGGTGCGCATCGCGATAGCCGTACGCCCCGATCGGTAGGCGCGCGTCCGGGTCGTCCTCGGTGTCGATGTACGAGTGCGGATTCAAGCTCACCGGAAGTGTGGGATCGACGGCGAGCAGCCTGCGCAGGTTCCAATCGGCCGGGCAGCTGAAATGGATCCGGCCCTTGATGGGCTGCACCGCGCGCGCGAGGGCCTCCGCCTGCGGCCGGGTGTACGGCTCGAGATCCTTCAGGTCGAGCTCGACCCGTCTCGGAAATTCGTGCGCCGCCAGCAACGCGATCGCCTCCGAGAAGAGGAGGGGATGCGTGCCATCCTCGAAGCGCGCGCCGGTCGCCTGCGCCGCCGTCGCGTCGCGCACCAGTCCCTGCGCGTCCGTCACGCGATCGAGGCGGTCGTCGTGGAACACGACCATCTCGCCGTCGCGGAGGAGCCGGACATCGATCTCCGCGCGGACGACTCCCTCCCGCGCGCATTCCTCGATCGCGAGCCGCGAGTTCTCCGAGTACGTCCCGCTCCACAGACAGCGATGGACCTTGAGCTCGACGACCCGGTCGCCGAGCTGAATGACGGAGTCCGGGTGCGCCGTGACGGTCATCCGTCGGATAATCCGCCCTCATGCTCTCTGAATGGGAGAAGGTCGCGGCGGACGCGCGCCGTGTCCTTGCCGGCAATCGGCAGCGCGGGATATCGGCGTGGGCGGGCCAGCGGTACGACTTCGTCTGTCCTTCGCCGACGACCTATCCGTTCCAGTGGTTCTGGGACAGCGCGTTTCACGCCGTCGCCTTGCTCGAGGTCGACCCCGAGCTCGCGAAGCAGGAGATCCGCTGCCTGATGCAGGGGGCGCGGCCAGACGGGTTCATGCCGCACATGTTGCTCTGGGAGAAGAGCGCCCACGAGGCGGCCATTCGCGAGTACTCGATCACCCTCGCCGATCCCTTCTACACCGCGACGATCCAGCCACCCGTGGTCGCACGCGCGGTCCTGCGCATCTTCGAGGCGACCGGAGATGCCGAGTTCGTCCGTGAAGTCCTCCCGCCGATCCGCCGATTCTTCCGCTGGCTCAAGGCCTACCGCGATCCCGACGACGACAGCCTCATCGCGATCATCCAGCCCGACGAGTCGGGTCTCGACGCGAGCCCCAAGTACGACCGGCTCATGAGCATCGCGTCGGGACCTCCCGAGGGAACGCTGCCGCAGCTGCGGCAAGGCATGAAGCACCTGTTCGAGACGTACGCCCCCTACCGCGCCGATCCCGCGCGCATCGCCGCGCTCGACACGTTCACCTGGGAGGACGTCATGGTGAACGCGATCTACGCGGATGGACTGTCGTGTATTGCGAAGCTCACCGACCTCCCGAATGAGGCGGACGAGTTCCGCGCGCGGGCGGGCCGCGTGCGCGCGGCGCTCGAGACGAAGTGCTGGGACGACAAGGTCGGGGCGTTCTGGGATCTCGCCGGATGGAGCGAGGAGCCGGCGAAGGTCCTCACTTTCTCTTCGCTCTTCCCGCTCATCCTCGATGACCTCGACCCGCGCAAGGCGACGCGCCTGATCGAGGAGCACCTTCTGAACGAGCGCGAGTTCTGGCTGCCCTACCCGGTCCCGAGCGTGGCGGCGACGGAGCCGTCGTTCGATCCGCACTGGCGCACGAACACGACGTGGCGGGGTCCGACGTGGGTCAACGTGAATTGGTACCTCTACTGGGGGCTGCGCGCGCACGGGCGCAGGGATATCGCAAGCGAGCTCGCGGAACGTACGGTCGGCATGATGGCGAGGGGCGGCATTCGCGAGTTCTACGACCCGTTGACCGGCGAGGGTCAGGGCGCGCGCGATTTTGGATGGTCGACCCTGGTGCTCGACCTCATCGCGGCCGAGCGCGGGAGCGCGTAGTCGATTGGCGAGAACCGCCGCGCCGTAGGCGAACGCTCACCTCACGACCGGCTCGGCCCGGCCACTCTGAAACGATGCGACTCCGGCTAAGGCAGCCGCCACCGCCGCACGACCATCTCCCCCGGTCACGGCCGGTGGCCGGCGTTCGAGGGAGCCGTCGACGAAGTCCGCAAGCTCCGCGCGGTAGGCCTCGCTGAAGCGCTCGAGAAATCCCGGAAAGAGCTCGCTGTTCGCCCCGTTCCGCGTGTAGACGGCGAGTCCGGAGCGCGCCTCTTGGCCGATCATCGCCGTACCGTTCGCGCAAACGACCTCACTCCGAACGTCGTACCCATATAGCGCGCCCCAGTAGGTCTCGATGTCCGCGACCGCGCCGCGCGCGAACCGCACCGCGTTCAGCGCCGCATTCGGGGCGTGCCCGTGCGCGTCGCGCGTGTGACAGAGCACCGATGCGGTCGTCATCACGTCGGCGATCTCGTCGCCGAGGAAAAATCGGGATAGGTCGAAGTCGTGGATGGTCGACTCGAACATCATCTCGGCAATGCCGGTCGACGCCGGCAAGAGCGTCGCCTCTCGATCACGATGTACGGCGCGGAAGAGAAGCGGTTCCCCGAGCAGCCCCGACACGACGAGCCGCTTGGCCTCGGCGTACGCCGGGTCGTAGCGCCGCATGAATCCGATCTGGAGGCGGGCGGTTCCGCGGTCCGCCGCAGCGATGATGCGGTCGCAATCGGCGAGCGTGTGGGCCATCGGCTTCTCGAGCAGCACATCCTTTCCACCTGAGAGCGCCGCGACGGCCTGGTCGGCGTGGAAACGCGAGGGCGACGCGATGACCACCGCGCGGACGTCCTGCCGTGCGACCAGCTCGTCGAGAGTCGCGCAGGCAGCCGCGTCGAGCTCCGCGGCCACGCTCGCGGCCACGACACGATCGGCATCGAAAACCGCGGCGAGGCGCGCCCCGGGGATCGAATGGGCCGCGTTCTCGGCGTGCCTTCGTCCCATGATTCCGACGCCCACGACCCCCACGCCGATGCGTTCGCGCGTCATCGCGGCCCTCTCGATGTCCGCCGCCACGAGGAGATCGGCATCACCTCAGAGACGCTCCGCCCACACCGGATTTGCGAGGGCGCGCACATCGCCGCGCGCCGAGGTGAGCTGAGCGCGGACATAGGCCGCCCCCGCGGGGACCTCGAACGCGTCGTCCCACGCATCGCCGTCGACCATCCGAACGACCGGAGTGGCGGTATCGGTGACGAGCTCGAGCCGCCCTCCGGCGCCACCACGTACCTCGACCGAGACCCGTCCGGCGCGGCCGCGGTCAGGCTCCAGATAGAGCTGCGGACCGCCCGGAGATTCGGACACGAACGACCGGCCCTCACGGAGCGCCTCGAGGATCGTCTTCGCCGTCGGACGGTCGCCGACCTGGACCCACGTCGTCGGAGCTCCGAGCCTATCGGCGTCGCGAGCGCCGAGGTTTCGCCCGTGCAGGTAATGGGTGTCGCTTCCGCCGAGCGCGACGCGCCGATCGCCACGGCGCAAGAGGCTCTCCCAGAATGCGAGCGAGGCGGCGTTCTGCTGCGCCCACGGTCCGTTCCAGACCTCGACCGCATGAAAACCCGTCACGCCCTCGTACTCCCAGGGCGGCCCGAATGGTTTCGGATGGCAGATGCTCACGACGGCGCCGCTCTCCGCGGCGGCGCGGATGGTTCGCTCCACGGCTTTCGATTCTGGTTCGCGGAATTCCCACCAGCGATCGGTGCCCCACGCGTTCCAGTGCCCGCCATAGGTCGTGACCTCGATCCCGGGAACGACGATCGGAAGGCCGTCGCCGCCCGGCCCGTACGCGAGCTGATGGCCGACGTTGTTGTGGTCGGTCACCCCGAGGAAATCGAGGCCGGCCGCACCCGCGGCGCTCAGCATCTCGGGCGGCCACGAATCGCCATCCGAATAGAGCGTGTGGCAATGGAGATCGCCCCGCAGCCATCCGGGCCGCGCCTCGGGCAGCGGATCGGGGTCCACTCGCCGCGAAATGCCGACCCCCCTCCAGGGAGAGGGCACACCTGGGTCGAACCAGATCTCGACCTTCCAATCACACCCCCTCGGCCCGACCTTGTAAGGCCCGAGCAGCACGTGCCAGCCGCCCGGCCGGATCTTGCCCTTGCGGTAGGGCGGAGTGGCCCACGACTCGTCGATCGTGAACTCCATCTTCTCGCTACCGCTCCATCCGCGGAATCCGGCGCTGCTCTCGGCGATTCCCCGCTCGTCAAAGAGACCGATGTCGAGGGTGTTCCCACCACCCAGCGTCGGGTCGGAATCGATCTGATCGTTGTACGAGTATCGGATGTGAATCTGCCGCCGGCCTGCGGGCACGTCGAACGGCACGTGTGCATAACGACGCTCGTGATCCTTGTCGAAGTGCCCATGCAGAACGAGATCCGGCTTGTCGAGCGTCTCCGGGGTCAATTCAGAGCGGCGCCGCTCGAGGCGTCGAAGACGCGTACGCCGCCAGGTCGGGCGCGCAGATAAACGGGTGTGCCCGGATCCGGCCGGACGTCGGGACCCGTCCGGATCTTGAGGAGCGCGTCCCCGAGCTTGACGTTCACGATGACCTCGCTGCCGAGCGGCTCAGAGACGAGGACCTCGGCCGGCTGCGCCCCGGAGGCCGGCGCGCGCTCGAGGTCGATCGACTCCGGCCGCAGCCCGACCTTGATCCCATCGCTGCCGGCGAGGCCGCGCGGCGCTTCCACGCGCCAGCCGCCGGTGAGCACAAGTGCTCCGCCATCTCGGCGGGCGTCGACGATGTTCATCGGGGGGCTGCCGATGAACTGCGCAACAAAGAGGTTCGCGGGCCGCTGGTAGACGTTGTCGGGCGTACCGAGCTGCTGAAGCTTGCCGGCGTCGAGCACCGCGATCCGATCGCCCATGGTCATCGCCTCGGCCTGATCGTGCGTGACGAAGATCGTGGTGACGCCGAGCTGCTTCTGAAGCGCTTTGAGCTCCGTCCGCGTATGCGTGCGCAGCTTCGCGTCGAGGTTCGACAGCGGCTCGTCCATGAGAAACACGCGCGGCTCGCGGACGATCGCGCGCGCGAGCGCGACGCGCTGCTGCTCGCCGCCCGAGAGCTGGGCGGGCCGCCGCGGCAGGAGCTGCCGTATGCCCAAGAGATCCGCGACCCGGTCGACCTTGCTCAGCCGTTCCATGGCCGTGAGCTGCTTCCGCACGCGCAACGGGTATTGGATGTTGTCGCGTACCGACATGTGTGGGTAGAGCGCGTAGCTCTGAAAGACCAGTGCGACGTCCCGGTCCTTCGGCTCGAGCCGCACGACGCTCCGGCCGTCGATCAGGATGTCGCCGCTATCGGGATATTCGAGCCCGGCGAGCATGCGCAACGCGGTCGTCTTGCCGCACCCGGACGGACCGAGCAGCACCAGGAACTCGCCATTGGCGACGTCGAGACCGAGATGATCGACCGCAGGCCGGTCCTGGGTCGGGAAGCGCTTCGAGACGTCGTCGTATTCGACGCGAGCCATCGCTAGAGGCCTCTCGAGCTTGCGACGAGACCGCGAACCATCATCCGGCGAGTCATGAGGAAGAGCGCCATGACGGGAACCGCATACAGGACCCCCATCGCCGCAACGAGACCGTACTGCACCTCGGTGTAGCCACCCTGGGTGCGCAAGGTCTCATAGAACGCGAGCGGTACGGTCTTCAAATCCTGCGAATCGATGAGGATGATCATCATCAGGACCTCGGCCCACGCGGCCAGGAACGCGAGACCCGCCACGACGCCAATACCGTTGCGCGCCACAGGAAGCACGATCTCCGCGAGCGCGCGCAGCTTGGAGCGTCCGTCCAGCCACGCGGCCTCCTCGAGATAACGGGGCACGTTGTCGAAAAAGTTCTTCATCAGCCAGACGAGGAACGGCAGCTCTATCGCGGCGTGAATGAGGATGAGCCCGGCATACGAGTTGCGCAGTCCGAGCGCGCGCGCGAGTCCGTAGATCGGCACCATCGTCGCGGAGAGCGGCATCGTCTGGAGCAACAGGACCGCGTAGGTGATCCAGGACTTGAATCGCCACTCGAGGCGGGACAGGGAGTAGCCGGCGAGCGCGACCGCGATGACGTCCAGGACCATGGTCGAGCCCGCGACGAAGACTGAGTTGAGGAGGGCGCGCCCGAAGTCATGTTCCGTGAAGATGCGAACGAAGTTGTTGAGCGTTGGCGCGGCCGGGAATCGGATGTAGGCCACCGCGTCGGCGTCGAACGCCGCCGTGAACAGCCACAGGAACGGCACGAGGAAGAAGACCACGACCAGCACGAAGACGGCGTGGACCGCCAGAGCCTCGATCCACGACGCGCCTCGCGGCGCGGCGGCGGTCCTCGCGACGCGCGAAGCCGCCCGCGTGGTCACGCCCGGGCCCTCGACCAACGCAGGTACGCGATCGCGAAAGCGAAGTTCAGCCCGAGCATGACGACGGCGATCGCAGACCCATAGCCGATGGAGAACGACTTGAACGCGGTGTGGAAAGCGAAGAGGGCGATGACCTCGGTGGCGTTCCCCGGTCCGCCGTTCGTGAGCGTCTGGATCACGATGAAGGTGCCGAACGTCGACATCGTGATGGAGAGCAGCGCGAGAGCGGCGATCGGCCGGAGGCTCGGGAGGGTGTGATCCCAAAAACGACGCCACGCGTTGGCGCCATCGATGCGTGCGGCCTCGTAGATGTCGGGCGGGATGGTCTTGAGCGCGCCGAGAAAGATGATCATGGTGAAGGCCGTCCCGCGCCAGATGTTGGCGACGATCACGGCGGGCATCGGGAACGAGCCGATCCAGTCGACGGAGCTCGCCCCGAGCGAGCTCAGGAAGACGTGGTTGAGCGAGCCGAAGAAGAAGTCGTACATCGCGACCCAGAGGAATCCGGCGATCAGCGTCGGGTTGACCCACGCAAGCAACACGGCGCCGTACGCCAGGGTCCCGAGCCACCAGCGTCGGTGCTCGGCGTGGTCGATGAGGAGCGCGAGCGCGAGGCCGAGGCCGAACTGCCCGATCACCGCCGAGCCCACGACGAACGTGACCGAGTTGCGGATCACGGTCCAGAAATCCGGATCCGCGAACAGACGCGTGTAGTTATCGAGCCCGACGAAGCGCGGATTCGCGGCGTCGATTCCGACCAGTGCGAGATTCGTGAGGCTCGAATAGAGCGCCCACAACGCGGGACCGACGAAGAAGAGCGCGAGGAGCACAGCGGCGGGCGCGACTCCAGCGATGTACGTGGAATTCCGCGCGAGCACGCTCAGAGGATAGGCCGGGCCGCGGAGCGAAGGCGCGTTTGCCTCCGCTCCGCAGACCCGCCGTTATTGCTCGACGACCTTGTCCGCGCCGATCGCCTGCTTCAGGTCCGCGGAGTACTGCTTCGCCGCGTCGTCCGGGCTCGAGTCGCCATTGGCGACGCGGCCGGTCGCCTTCTGGATCGCCGTCGTGATCTTGCTCAGATTCGGGTCCGGCGGAAGGAACTTCGCCTTCTCGAGCGACTTCGTGGAGTCGACGAGGTACTGCTGAGCCTTGAATTCCGGAACGTCCGCGGAGTCGCTGCGCGCGACCGGGTGCGGGTCTTCGATATTGATCTTGGCGACGGTGTCCTTGTTGTTCCAGGTCTTGATGAACTCCCAGGCGAGATCCTTGTTCTTGGACTTCGCGGTGATGTACCAGCAGGTGCCGAGACCGCCGATCGTGAACGATGGACCACCGTTCTCGGTCGGGTGCAAGACGTACCCGACGTTTTTCTGGGTGCCGGCCTGGTCCTTGGAGGCCCAGCCGCCGTAGACCCAGCCCCCCTCGAAGAGGAGCGCGAGGCTGCCGTCGCCGAGCTTCGCGCGCATGGCCGTCCAGGGTTTGGTCGACGTGAGGATCTCTTTCGGCGAGAGACCCTGGCTGTAGACCGTCTGGTAATAGGCGAGAGCCTTGCGGATCGCTGCGCTGTTGCCGACCCACTTGCCGTCGCTGGTCACGACATCGCCGCCGTACGCCCACACCAGCGGCACGAAGGCGTGGTCGCGAGCACCGTCCGATGCCGCGGCACCGGCATAAAGCGCGTACGGCAGGACGTTCGCCTCCTTCGACTTGACCGCGGCCGCCGCGGTGATGACGTCGGCGAGCTTTGTCGGCGTCCAGTCGGCAGCGAGACCCGCCTTCTGGAGATCGTCGCGCCGGAAGTAGAGCCAGCGCGTGTCCATCCCGTACGGGATCGCCCAGACGTGGCCCTTGTAGGTGGCGCCCTGCTTGATCGAGGCGGGGTACTGACTCCAGTCCGCCCACGCATTCACATAGCTATCGAGAGGCTCGATGTAGCCCGCATCGGCCAGCTCACCGATGCTGTCGCCACCGAAGTGGAAAACGTCCGGCACGTCGGCGCCGCTCTGGAGCGCGAGGAGGAGCTTGGGGTAATAGAGATCGTCCGAGATCTTCTGCAGATCGACTTTCACGGTCGTGCCAGAGTTCTTGTTTTGGACCGCCTGCGCGGCCTGGTCGACGTACTTCGGCTTGACCCCGAGCTCATCGGGATACGAGACGGTGATCGTCCCAGTCAGGCCCTTGGCCTGGCTGGGGGAGGCGCCCGGCGGCGAGGCAGACGGCTGTGCCGCCGGTGCGCACGCCACAACGATGCCCGTCGCAGCCGCAACTTTGAGGAACTTCCGGCGAGAGTATGTCGACATTGGTCTTCCCCCTTGAAGGCCGTGAGTATGCACGCTTCGCACGACGCGTGAGCCGTACAAAGAATTCTCGTGCGGGATAATCCGCGCTCGTGTCCGGAGACCAAAGGCGCGTCGTCGCCGAAGCCCGTCGCGTCCTCGAAGGCAATCGGCAACGCGGTCTCTCGGCTTGGGGCGGCCGTCGTTACGATTTCGTTTGTCCCTCGCCAACGACCTACCCGTTCCAATGGTTCTGGGATAGCGCGTTCCACGCGATCGCCCTGTTGCACGTCGACCCCGAGCTCGCCAAGCAGGAGATCCGCTGCCTGATGCAGGGCGCGCAGCCCGACGGCTTCATTCCGCACATGATCCTGTGGGAGAAGGGCGCGCACGAGGTCGCGCTGCGAGAGGTCCAACCGATCTGGCTGGCGGACCCTTTTTACACCGCCACGATCCAGCCGCCGGTCGTCGCGCGCGCGGTGCTGCGCATCCACGAGGCGACTCGCGACGCCGACTTCGTGCGCGAGGTGCTCCCGCCGATCCGCCGCTTCTTCCGCTGGCTCAAGGCGGTGCGCGACCCTGACGACGACGGGCTCGTCGCGCTCATTCAACCCGACGAGTCGGGCCTCGATGCGAGTCCCAAGTACGACGCGCTCATGGGGATCTCGCCGGAGTCCACGGAGGAGACGCTCCCGGAGCTCGAACGGTCGATGCAGCGACTGTACGACGCGTACGCACCGTATCGGAGCGAGCCGGCGCGCATTCCGGCGCTCGACGTCTTCACCTGGGAGGACGTCATGGTGAATACGATCTACGCGGACGGCCTGCGTTGCCTCGCGAAGCTCGTCGCGATCGCGGGCGACCCACCCCGTGAAGCGGACGAGTTCTCGGCACGCGCGAACCGCGTCCGGCACGCGCTCGAGACCAAATGCTGGGACGAGGATCGAGGGGTCTTCTGGGATCTTGCCGGTTGGGCCGAAAAGCCGGCGCAGACGCTCACATTCACGTCCCTATTTCCGCTCATCCTCGAGGATCTCGATCCGCGAAAGGCCAAACGCCTCGTGGACGAGCACCTCCTCAACGAAAAGGAGTTCTGGCTGCCCTACCCCATTCCGAGCGTCGCGGCCGGCGAGCCGGCCTTCGATCCCGGCTGGCGCGCGAAGACCACGTGGCGCGGGCCCACGTGGGTCAACGTCAACTGGTATCTGTACTGGGGACTTCGTGCGCATGGGCGGGCCGATGTTGCGAGTCACATCGTCGACCGAACGGTCGCGATGATCGATCGAAGCGGCGTTCGCGAGTTCTACGACCCGCGCACCGGCGAGGGTGAAGGCGCGCATGACTTCGGGTGGACGACGCTCGTCCTCGATCTCATCGCGGCCGAGAGCGGCGGCGCGTAGTCCGCGCGCTTCAGCGGCGACCCTGGAGTCCGACCATCTCCCGCATCCGCACGTAGCCGACGACCGCCTCGCGGTACAGGAGACCGACGAGCCGGCTATCCTTGATGACCGGCAGGAGCGGCAGATCGTCGGCGCCGAATCGCTCGAGCGCCGCGCCGAGAGGATCGTCGGGCGATACGGTCGCGAGCTCGGAGGCCGGGGTCATCACCTCTTCGACCGGTGTCGCGGGCCAGCGATCCTGCTCGACCTTGCGGAGGTCGCCGATCGTGACGAGGCCGACGAGCCGGTCGCCGGAAACGACCGGGATCGCCCGAAGGTTCATCGGTAGGACCAGGTCGCGGATGAGCTGGCCGACCATGACCGCGGGCGGTGTGGAGCGGAAGTCGGTTGTCATGAGAGACCCGACGGTCGTCCCGCCGACCACGGATGCGAGCCGCTCCTGCTGGAGCGACGAGGCGGCGGCGTTCCAGAGGAAATAGGCGATGAAGCCGTACAGCAGTCCCTGCACGTTGTTCTGCGGGACCCCGATACCGAAGAGGAACGCCACCCCGGCGGCGAAGAGCAGGCCTGCGAAGAGCTGGCCGCCACGCGCGGCGATCCCCGTCGCCCGCGAGCGGTCCTTGGTGATGCCCCAGATAGCCGCGCGGAGCACGCGACCACCGTCGAGCGGGAACCCCGGCACGAGATTGAAGACGGCGACGATCAGATTGATCGGCCCGAGGTACCCGGCCACACCGCCGACGACCTGCCGCCACGATGCGCTCGTTTGGTTCGCATCGGCGGCGAATGCGATGGCCAGACCCGCCACGCCGATGACGATGCTTGTCAGAGGCCCAGCTGCCGCCATGAACAGCTCGGCTTTCGCGGACGGAGGCTCGCTCTTCAGGCTGGCGACACCGCCGAGCATGAAGAGCGTGATCGACGAAACGGACATTTGGAATCGACGGGCCACCAACGAGTGCGCGAGCTCGTGCGCGACGACCGAAGCGAAGAAGAGCAAGGCGCTGACCGCGGAGACGACGAAGGTCTTCTCGCGTGACCACTTCGGGAACTGGTCGGGGTAGAACGAGTCCGAGAGGTTCGTCACGAGGAAGAAGAAGATCACGATCCACGAGAAGTGGATGTTGATGTCGATGCCGAAGATGCGCGCTATGCGGATCGAGCCTGGCACGTTCCGAGCATAAAGCCGAGGGGCGGCCCGATGCCGCCCCTCGCGCGTCGCTAGTCCCGCTGGTCCTTGTCGTTGATCTGGCCACGGATCTCGCCACCCGGCTGCGTCGTCGAGTGAACGTTCGCGTACGCGACCCCCGCCCGGATCGCGGCGACGAGCTCGTTCCATTCGCCGGGCGCGATCCCCTGTCCGGCGGGACCGATCACGTCCGCAGGAGTGATCGTGCCGCTGATCGTCGTCCCGGGAACGCACGGGGCGGGCTTGCTGCCACCGCCGCAGAGGAAGGCGGCGACGCCCCCCGCAACGCCGCGCTGGCCGAAGTGAACGTGGGCGAACAGCACATTGCCGTTCAGGTTCGCGAATGTGAGTGTGTAGTGAATGATCTGGTTCTCATCGTCGACGGTCGCGGTGAAGTCCCCACTTCCCGCGCTCGAGACCGATGGCGTCTCTTCGTAGCCAGTAAGCGCCGTCTTGAAACGGCTCTTGTCATTCGCGGCGACGATGCCCGCGACGGCGACCGAAAGGATCGCGAGAGCAACGATCGACAGCACGAGCAGTTTGGCGCGCATAGCGATACCTCCCCGTTTTCTACGAGCCGCCCGAAATACGCGTGGCGGCTGTGGCTAGATCACGACAGGGATACTGGAGTGCGATGGACGCCTATCTGGCTGTCGTTGCGAAGCGCGAGGTACGCGAGTACCTCGATCGTCCGGTACCGGAGGACGTGCTTACAAAGATCCTGCAGGCCGGCCGAGCGACCGGGAGCGCCAAGAACAGCCAGCCGTGGCGTTTCATCGTCCTGGTGGACCGCGAACATCGGCACGATCTCGCGCGAGCGATGATGGCGCCGCGGAACCTCGACCGGTGTGCGGTCGCGATCGCGGTCGTGCTCCTGAACGAACGCCTCCGTTTCGACGCCGGGCGCGTGGCGCAAGACATGATGGTGGCGGCGTGGGCTCTCGGTGTCGGCAGCTGTCCGAATTCGGTGCGCCCCGACGAGCACGATCGGATGCGTCAGGACCTGGGCGTTCCGCCCGAAGCCGCGGTCGCGACGATCATCACCCTCGGTTACCCCGCCCCCGGCCAGCCACGGCCGCGGCCCACCGCCGATCCCGAGAAGATCGTCGCCAAACTGAATCGCCTTCCGTTGGAAGAGCTCGTTCACCGCGAGCATTTCAGCGGTTAACATGTAAATCAAAACCGGAGACACATTGACCCTCGCACCACCGACCGCTCGCTTCGGCGAGCTTGTGATCCATCCCGACATTTCCCGCGCCATCGACGAGCTTGGCTTCATGGCGCCCACGCCCGTCCAGACGCGGGCCATCCCGGTCCTGCAGGCGGGCCGCGATCTCTTCGCCCAGGCCCAGACCGGCACCGGCAAGACCGCCGCCTTCGCCATCCCCATCCTCGAGAAGGTCGACGCGACCATGAAGAGGCCACAGGCTCTGGTGGTCGTGCCGACTCGCGAGCTCGCGCTCCAGGTGACGCGCGAGTTCGGCGCGATCGGGAAGTACCGAAAATCGCACGAGGTCGCGATCTACGGGGGCGTCCCCTACGGTCCGCAGGAGCGGGCGCTCGCGCGCGGGACGCAGATCGTGATCGGTACGCCGGGCCGCCTGCTCGACCACATCGAGAAGGGGAATCTCGATCTCTCGGGCCTCTTCGTGGTCGTGCTCGACGAGGCCGACCGGCTCCTGGACATGGGCTTCGCGCCCGAGGTGCGGCGGCTGCTCCGCCGAGCACCGGAACGGCGCCAGACCGCGCTCTTCAGCGCGACGCTCGTCGCCGACGTGCGCGAGCTCGCCGGGCGCTTCAGCCACAACGCCGTCGAGGTCGCGATCGAGCCGGAAAAACAGAACGTCGACAGCATCGATCAGGTGTACGTCGAGGTGCTCGAACAGGACAAGGTCCGCGCGCTCGAGGAGCTTCTCCGTCGCTACGAAACCGATCAGGTGCTCGTCTTTCGGCACACCAAGCGTGGCGTCGACGACCTCGAGGAGAAGCTACGCAAGAAGAAGCACAACGTTGCCGCCATCCACGGCGACATGACCCAGCGGGAGCGCGAGCGCACCCTGGAGCGGTTCCGCGAAGGGGACCTCCACGTGCTCATCGCGACGAACGTCGCCGCGAGAGGTCTGCACATCGAAGACATCAGCCATGTCGTTAACTACGACCTTCCCGAGGACGCCGAGGTGTTTACCCACCGCGTCGGCAGGACCGGGCGCGCCGGCAAGACAGGCGTCGCCGTCACCTTTGTGGGGGAGTGGGACTTCGACCAGTTCGATCAACTTCGTGCCAAGGCGGGCGTGCCCTTCCGCCGGGAGATCCTCGAGCTCTACGACCGCTAGTAACCTCTCGGCGTGGCGACGACACGAACCCCCGAACAGCAGGACGCCTTTGCCGTCGTTCGCCTCGACTCGTTTCGCAACTTCACACCGCGCCCCGAGAACGTGAGCGTCCGCCGCGTGGTGCACCACTTCGCGGAGGCCGAGCTCGAGGTCCGGCACCTGAACATGACAGCCCCGACCGGGACCGTCTACTTCATCCAGCGAACGACCGTAGCGCCGCGCATCGAACCCATCGTCGTCGCGCCGCCCTCCCCGGTGGTCGCGATCGCCAAAGCCATCCTGGCCCCGCTCTCTCCGCGTTCCCGCCGTGCGCGCGCAGAGAAGAAAGCCGGGAAGAAGAAGCCTAAGAAGGGCAAGCGCAAGTAGCTCGCGGCTAGTCGAGCGAAATCGAGTCGACGATCTGCTGCAGCGTTCGTTCGGTCACGCCGTGCGGACCGTCGCGGCCCACTTCCGTCACGTAGCGGAGGACGAGCATCCGATCTCCCCGTTCGATGTAGTAGGCGTTCATCCGCAGTAAAGGTGAAATAGGCCACGATGCGATATAGGCGGGCGACTGACTCAATGTCGTTTCGCCGGCCACGCAGGGGGACGCGCCGCATCCGTCGGCTTGCGCGACATCCCTGGCGAGGGCCCCTCGACGCTCGCGCACTTCTACCACCACATCCCACGGAACGACCAGGCCGACTCCAAACGCGCGCGTCCACTCGTCGGGCGTCTGACGTGTGAACTCGACCCGGTCCAGCCGGCCGGTCGGCGCCGTGGCGCCGGGGACCGGCGGCGCCACTCGCCAATTCTCGGGCAGCACGATGCCGTAGCCGAAGGCATCGCTCCGGTAGACATTGCACCCCCCGCGCAGACAGGTGGGGCGTGGAACGTTGAGGAGTGGTGCTGTGCTTGGGCCGCGCCGACCCGTTGCGGCAGCGTCGCCGGCCTCGCGGATCGTGATCGCGGCGCCGGCGACGAGCACGACCGTGGCGGCAACGACAAGGACCGCCAACGGAATCGAGCGTCTCGTGGAGGTTCGGTTCGGCGTCCACGAACCCTCCGGCGGCAATGGCAGCGAGTCGAGCTCGCGGCGAAAGATTCGCTCGATGCTGAGCTCAGAAAGCATTTCGCACCTCCGCGCGCATGCGCGCTTTCGCCTGCGCGAGCGTCGCGCTCACGGTCCCGGACTTGACGCCGAAATGCCGGGCGATCTCGCGGTGATCGAGACCGAGGTAGAACTGCGCGACGACCATCGCGCGCTGGCGCTCGGTCAGGCCAGCGAGGAGCCTTCCGACTTCCATGCGATCGAGGGAGGCTTCGATCTCGTCCTTCGACACTCGCGACCGGGCATGATCGAGGCGCAGCAACTGCCGCCCGAGTCCGCGCCGCGCGGAACGGACGGCCACGACGAAGAGCCAGCCCCCGAGGGCATCGTCCGCGGCCGGCGGCTTGCGCAGCCCCGCGACGAATGCGTCTTGCAGAGCGTCGAGGGCCCGGTCAGGGTCGCGAAGTACGGCGAGCAGGGCGCGATAGACGCGTGGGAACTCCAAACGGTAGAGCTCGGCCCAGCGTTCTTTCGTGATCACCGACTCGGCACCATCAATGGAATGGAGCGCAGCAGTCGAATTCGTTAGTCCCATCGAATCTTCGCTAGGGCGGTCCAGCCGGAGCGTATTTGGGCTCGCATTGAAGGTCGCCGCGTCGGATGACGAGAGTGGGCCGGTGATCCATCTCGCCCCGGGTCACCTCCCGGCAGTAGACCCAAGCGCCGCCGTACTCCGCACCGATCGTTACCCGCACCTCGCTATCCCGCCGTTGCGAACCGCAGCTCACGAGGTATCCCCATCCCGTGCCATTGCCGGGCGCTATGACGCGGCGGACGCTCGGCACGCCGACCCCCTCGGGATAGAGGATCAGAGGAACGGAATCCGCGTTCTCGAAGTCGATCGAGCCCGTCGGGTCGCCCATGATCGGACAGCCGCTCAGCCTTCCGAGACCCATCAAGGCGACGGTGCAAAGCCCGAATAGACCAAGACACGAAAGAGCGACGGTCCGGACTACTCGGCGCACGACCGCCGACCGGCCTCCGCGAAGCCAAGGTACCGTCTGCCAGCGAAGCGCAAGCAAAAAGACCGTGCTTGCCCAGAGCGCGAGCGGGATCAGATAGCCGGACCAGTCACCTTGGAACAGAACGAGCATCGCCCCGACTGCAAGACCAGCCCACGCGAAAGCGATCGCGACCGCGCGCGAGGAAGGCCTCAATCCGGCGAGGAGATCACGCCGGGACCTTGGCGAGCTCCTTGCGCACGACCTTCGTCGCCTCGACGACCGCGACGCATTTCTCGACGCTCTCCTCGACGGTCCGCGTCTTGAGCCCGCAGTCGGGGTGCGGCCAGAGCTTCTCAGCTCGCACATAGCGAAGGCCCTTGCGGATGCCTTCCGCGGCCACCTCGACCGTCTCCGTCTCGTGCGCGTGCACGTCGACGATCCCGATCGCGAGCTCCTTGGTGAAGGGATTGCGATCGAAGAGGTCGAGCCAGCGGTAGCCGTAGTTCGCCATCGCGAGGTCGAGCTGGTCGACCGGAAGGTCGAGCACCTGCGGGTAGATCGCCGCGAAGTCGCCGTAGCAGATGTGCGAGATCGTCTTCGCCGAAAGGCCGGCGGTCACGATGCCCATGGCCTCGATGGCGATCTCAATCTCTTCAGGCCGTGCGTGGATCGCGGGCTCGTCGATCTGGATGTACTTCGCGCCGGCGCGCTCGAGGTCGCGCGCTTCATCCCGGACGATCTCGGCTAGCGCGAGCACCGCGTCCCGGCGGGTCGGGTACGCCTCGTTGTACGACCAGTCGAGAAGTGTGTACGGACCGGTGAGCATTCCCTTCACCGGCTTCGAGGTCAGCGACTGCGCGTATTCGAACCAGCTCACGGTCATTGGGGTAGGACGCGCAACCTTTCCCGCGATCACCGGCTTGTGGTAGTAGCGGTTGCCGTACGACCGCACGAGGCCGCCGATCTTGAAGCCCTCGAGACGCTCGGCGAAGTACGCGACCATGTCGCCCCGGTACATCTCGCCGTCGACGAGAACGTCGAGCCCGATGTCCTCCTGCCGGCGGATCCACTCGGCCGTCGCCTTGCGCTCGAGCTCCTCGAGCTCCGTGGAACCGAGCTTCCCGCGCGCGGCCTGGGCGCGCGCCTTCGTCAAGTACTCGGGCTTCCCGAAGGAGCCGACCGTCGTCGTCAGCAACAGGTTGTCAGTCACGCGAGCACCTTCTCTCCGGAGACGAGTCGCGCGCCTTCGACGAGAGCCGTCAGTTTGGCGCGGGCTACGTCGCGCGGCAGATATTCGAGGGATGTGGTCGTCGCAAGGACGAGCCGTTCCTGCGGCACGAGCTTGAGGGCCCGCTCGGCGTAGCGCGCGACCTCATCGGCCGTCTCGAGGCGTGTGTTCCGCGCGTCTACAACTCCGACGAGCACGTAATGCGTCCGGAACGCGTCGAGCCTGTCGAACGCGGTCGTGTCACGGCTCCGCACGTCGATGCCGACCGCCGCGACCGGGAATGAGGCGAGCGACTCGAGCACCGCATCGGCCGGGAAAAAGTAGGTGACCAGGGTCAGCGCGAGATCCGGATCCGCGAAGCGCCCGTACGCCTCGCGCGCGAGCTCGATGTGCTTCGGCGAC
>Ga0209471_1000347_pt1 | contig 32145 bp, 25 predicted proteins | sample GraSoiAngelo_128_FD_185885 | JGI IMG/M metagenome (GOLD analysis project Ga0209471, IMG submission 185885) | Grasslands soil microbial communities from the Angelo Coastal Reserve, California, USA - 14_0927_12_20cm (SPAdes) (version 2) | ecosystem: Environmental > Terrestrial > Soil > Grasslands ... | reverse complement strand
GCGGGCAGCTCCGACCCCCAGGCGCGCAAGAGCGTGGTCTTGCCGGTCCCCGAGGCGCCCAGCACCCACTGCAGCGCCGGCCGCGGAGCAAGGCCGTGCGCGCTGGCGATTCCGCGGGCGAGGACCCTGTCGCCGACGCGCAGCTCGCCGTCGATCAGCGCGACGCGGCTCGATCGGCGCGGCAGCGTCTGCGCCAGAAGCAGGAGGAGCGCCGCCAGCACGACCACGACGTGCGCCACCTGCCAGGCGGGCGAGAGCGGCAACGGCGCGCCGTCGTCTCCCAGGCCGCGCAAGAAGAGCGCTGCGCCCAGCGATGGATAGAGAGGAAAGCCGGGCGGCCGGAAGCTGTCGATCAAAGTGTTGGAGAGGATGTCGATCAGCGCTGCCGTGGCGAATCCGCCCAGGAGCAGCGCGCCCAGATCGCGGCGGCCGCGCAGCCAGAGGCCGTGGCGCAGGACGATCTCCCAGGGCCGCTGGCCGCGCACCGCGGCGGTGAGGAAGGAGTCGCTGTTCTCCTCGGCCGCGCGCACCTGCTCGAGCCAGCTCCACAGGCCCCGGCCGACGCAGAGCCCGAGCAGAAGCGAGGCGGCGAGCGCGCCGGGCGCGAGGCCGAGCAGCGATCGATAAGCGAGCTGTTCGTCGGGGCGCAGCGAGAGCCATCTTCCCGCGGCGAGGAAGGCGACCGGCCCGCAGAGAAGCGCGCGCACGACCAGCGCAAAGGCGACGTAGGGCACGGCGCCGGCGAAGGAAAGAAGGGCTCCTCCGATGCGAGTCGCATTGCGCATCCCGCGCGCGTAGAAGAAGAGCCAGAGCGCTCCGACCAGCGACGCGGTCGCGACCGCGCCCAGCCCGACGAGGCAGGTGCCGGCGAGCATCATCGGCAGCGCCGGCTCGAGCAGCCGATCGGCGGAGAGGGGGCCGCGCCAGAGGAGCGCCATGCGCGCCGGGAAGAAGATGCCGGTGTTCCAGTCGACGGCGAAAGCCTCGAAGGCGACGGCCGCGAGAGCTGCGGCGGTGAGGAGATCGGACCTCTGGGCCGCGAGCCTCTCGCCCTGGTTGCGGAGGATGAAGGCGAGCAGGATGCCGCCGCCGGCGGTCAGGAGCAGCGCGAGCAGCGCGGACGAGACCGGAAATGCTTCCTCGCGGAAGCCGAGCGCCAGGAGCTGCAGGACTCCCAGGAGGAGCATCGCCGCCGCCAGGCAGGACATGGCGCGGAAGCCGGGCGGGCAGAGCCGGCTCATCGCAGCGCCTCGCGCACTTCGAAGACCAGACGGTGGCCGACGAACCAGAGGAGCAAGAGCGCGCCCAGCACCAGCGCGCAGGAGGAGAGTCGCTCGGCCGCCGAGGGCTCGCGCATGGCGGCGCGGATCAGTGCTCCCAGGCCGCTGGAGGAGATCACCGCCGGGTCCTGGTCGGCCTTGGCGCAGACGAAGACGGCGGCAGCGGCGAGAGCAGGCACGAGCGGAACGAGCCAGGTGGTGGCGTCGAGAACTGCCATTCGCGCAGCGGCGAGGAGAGCGGGGCGGCCGCGCAGCGCTCCGAGGTATTGCGCTTGGGGCGCTGGAGCAAAGAGGGCGCGCGCGGCGGCGCCGGACATCGCCCCGGCAAAGGCAGCGACGAAGAGCGCGGCCGACAGACCCAGGCCCAGCGACCGGGTGCGATCGTAGAAGAGGGCCGGGTCGAGCAGCAGCCAGGCCGGACCTGCGATGAGCGCTGCCGCGGCAGCGACGGCGAGCTCGCGCCTGCGCAATTGCGCTGCCGCTCCCGCGATGCCGGCGGCGAGCAGGGCGAGCGCCAGTCCGCCGAGGAGAAAGGGCAGGGCATCGGCAGCGCCGCGAGCCGCGGTGCGGAAGCGGCTCTTGCCGGAGGTCACCGCCGACCACGCGTCGCGCAGCGGCACGAACCGCACCGGGGCCGGCACGGCGCGCGGCAGTTGCCAGTCGGGCCGGCGCGACCACATCGACAAGAGCGGAGGCTCGCGATCGGCCAAGGCGCGCAAGACCGAGAGGTCGAAATCGAGATAAGCCGAGGCGGACACTTGCGACGGCTCGCTCCCGCCGCCGCGCTCGAAGGCGGCCAGCGCGAGCGCAAGCACGAGAAGGCCGGCGAAGGCCGCCGCGCACGCCGAGGCCAAGCGCAAGAGCGAGGCGGCCAGCTTCGCTCTTTGCGCTGCGGCGAGGAGCGCACCGAGACCGTCCGTGGGCGAGACCACCCTCATGGCGACCTCGCCGCGCCGTTGCACGATCCCTGTTGCGACAGAGCGCACCCGAGCTGCTGCTCGAGCGCCGCGCGGAGCACGTCCATCTCCTGGCAGTGGCCGGACCAGCTGGCGGCATCGAGCGTCCAGCTGGCGGGATCGAGCGAGCGGCGCGCGCCGCGGATCTGCGCTTCCCACTGCTCGAAGCGTTCGACCGCCGCTCTGCGCGAGCGGGCGGCGTCTCCGCAGCGCACCGGAGGCGCCGGCGCGGCGATCGCTTTTGCCGGAGCGGACTGCGTCGCGCTTCCCACCAGCAAGGAATCGTCGAGCGCGACCGCCGGATCGAAAGCGCGCGCCCAGCGAACATCTCCGAAGGCGAAGGCCTTCTCCGTAAGCGCAAAGGAGGCGGCAGCGAGATCCGGCTCGCCCTCTTTCAGCGGCAAGAGCCACCACTCGCAGGAGTTGGACGAATCGAGCGCGGCGCGGGGCCATCCCTGCTCGGAGGGCCAGCAGATCAACGCCAACCGCAGCGCCGAGCGCTGCGGCCGCTCTTCGGTCAGCTCTTGTCCCTTGCGCTTGGGCGGAGCGCGCGGCCATCCCTTGACGCCGCGGGCGGCCCGCTCGACGAGCGCAGCGGAGGAAGCCGCGCGCGAGAGGCGCACCGCGGCCAATTCCAGCGGCCCATGCAAGAGCGCTTTCGCGGGCACCGCGCAGTCGGGATCTGCCTTCGAGCGGAGCAAATGGAGACGGCCCGCCGGTCCCGAGCGGACTTCCTCGAGAGAACGGATCTGGGCTCCCGCGCGCACTTCGCAGAGGTCGTCGGGCTCGCCTTTGCACTCCGAGCAGCCGCGCAGCGCCGCCGCCTTCGGCGTGTACTGGTAGACGTGGAACCAGTCGAGCGCCGCGGCCAGAAGAAGCAGCATCATGGCTGCGCGCTCCATGCCTGCAAGAGCCGGGCGAGGTACCAGGGACTGTGCGCGGCCTCGCCTTGCGATGCGGGGATGGCGAGCGTAGCGGGCCGCAAGAACGCGAGCGGAAAGATCGGCGCCGGCCCGGTGCGGGCCACGTCGTCCTCGAGCAGCCGCAGGCTTTCGGCACGCGTCGGTGGCGCCTCGCCGGGCGCGCCCAGCCAGGAGGGCGGCGGATAGACGATCGACGACTCGTAGGTGGTGAGCAATCCCCGGCCGGGCGATTCGCTGATGGCCTGCCCGCCGCTCAGGTTCTGGTTGCCCGCTGGATGCAAGAGCGGCACGAGCGTGGGGTACCTGCGGTTGTAATAGTTGCTGGCGACGGTGAGGAGCACGTCCCAGCTCCCGAGCGAGCCGCGGTGAACTTCGCTCGACTTGATGCCGGAGACGGAAACCGCGACGTGCTCGGCCGCCGCGATCGAGGCGATCCGCGCCGCGGCGCCGGCCCACGGCTCCTCCTGAACGTAGACGAGGCTGACCGGACGGCAATTCTCCCCGGCATCGCCGAAAGGCTTCGCCGCCGGCTTTTCCGGACACGCGCCGCCCGCGCCTTCTTCGCCGTGCGGGACGAGGCCGGTGAGCGAGACGGCGCGCGCATCGCAGGGCGCGCGGTTCTCGCCGGCGCCGACCGGATCGCGCAGGTCGCGCTGCAATTCGAGGAGGCGGTCGTCGCTCGCCTTCGCCAGCGCATTGAAGAGCCGGCGAGCGCAGCGGGTGTTGGCGTCGCGGCGGGCGAAGAGCGCGACGAGCGATTCGAATCCATCTTCCCCTGTGGCCTCGGCGCGCGGCCGCGCCCGCTGCTCGGGATTCCAGAGCGCGCGGAAAAGGCAGATGCCGGGCTGCTGCACGCAGCGCAGGCGCTTCTCGGCGACCGACTCCGGCCAGAGCGGCTGGTAGCTGATCATCAGCCGCGAGCGCGCGCCGCGTGCCTTGGCTACTTCCGCGCCGCTCTCGAGCGAGAGGTGGAGCGCGTCGTAGTCGGCCAGATGGAAGGGGCCCGAGCCGCCCACGTGATAGGGGATTTCATCGGCCGCGAGGTTGGTGAGCGCCGGCTGCAATTTGCCCAGCGAGGAGCGCAGCTGCGCGGCCATCCGCTCGCGCTTGAGCTTGCAGGCGCGCTCGCCGAGCAAGTCGCAGCGGGCGAAGAGCGAGGACATCACTTCGCCGTCGAATGCCGCCCGCTGCAGCGAGCGCAGAAGGGGCGTCGCGCGGCCCGGCAAGCGGGGATCGGCGGGAGCGAAGACGGGGAAGGCCAGGCTCTGCGCGGCCATCTCCGCATCGCGCGGCCGTTCGACGTCGATGCCGCGGACGTAGAGGCAGACGCCGCGCGGATGGCGCTCGAAGAAAGCGCGCAGGTCGCTCCCGGTCTCCGATGTGGCCGCGGCGAGCGTCCCGGAATTCCACGGCTGCGCTTCGATGAATCTCGCGGCGCTGGTCTGTGTGACCGCCTCGCTGATCAAAGTGCTGAGGTGGACGCTCATCGGCACCGGCCCGCAAGCCGCCGCCGCGACCGAGGAGGGGACCTTGGCCTGCGCGAGCGCCTGCGCGTAGTAGAGGCTGGTCGCGACGTCGTCGGGCTCGATGTCGGGCTTCTGGCCGGGGAAACATGCGCTCTCGGCGCAGGTGCGGACCTCGCCGCAGTAGAGGAGGGCGCTCGCGGCCTTGCTCAGCGCGCAGTTGGATGCGCCGTAGCCGCACGCCTGCAGACGGCCGGGCTGCAGCACCGACAGCGGGGCCGCTTCCTCCTGTGAGGAGAGCTGCAGCGCAGGCAGGAAGAGGGCATTGTGCAGCTGCTGCTCCGTCAGCGTCGAGTACTGTCCGGGACAGAGCGGCGAGACGCGGCCGCTCACCTCGTAGAGGAGGACGTCGCCGACTTCGTCGACGGCCTGCGTGTCGCACTCGGGCGGAGCGGCGGCGGTGGCGTAGCGGACGAAGGCATCGGAGACGTCGGTGCGCAAGGGGCACTTGAGCAGCACCGGGCCGGTCGGCTCGCGCACTTTCAGGATCGCGTGGTCGCCGCGCAGCGAGAAGGAGGCCTCCTTGCGCAGCGCCGGCGGCAGCGCGCGGTCGATGCGCAGCGCGCCCAGCCGCTCGGCCACCGACCACGCCGATGCCGGCCGCACCGGACCGTTGCTGCGCACCACGGCCGCGCCGGTGGTGGCGACGCCAGCCAGCGCCAGCGCGATGGCGACGAGGGTCCGCATCAGTAGTCCCGGCGGCGCAGGCTGAAGAAATAGAAGACCTGGTTCTCGACGGTGGGCGTGAGCGCGACTTCGAAAGCCTCGCCCCTGCGCGAGACGTCGCCCGGGTCGGTCAGGTCGGCGACGCGCTCGTAGATGCGCCCCAGCTGCGGATGCCGCCCCTGCCGGCTGACGTTCTCGCTCCCGTAACGGAACTGGTGCGAGCTGGCGATGGCCACCAGGGTCCCGGCCTCGGGCGTGCGCCGCAGCGTCAGCCGCACCCCGACGTGCGCATCGCAGCTCGACAGGGTCACGCTGCTCGGCGCCTCGGGGCTGGCCAGCGTCACCTCCTGCGGCTGCTCGGCGTTCTCGCGCCGGGGCTGGCAGAGCGGCCCGTCGAACTGGCCCATCGGCGCGAGGTCGTGGAGCCGCGCCAGCGCATCGCAGGCCTCGCGCGCGCAGCGGTCGAGCTTCCCCACCCACTGCTCGCCGAAACCGAAGGGCGGAGGGAAGTCGAGCAGCCTGCTCTCCGCCGGCGCGGGCGCGGCGATCAGCGGCTTGGGCAGCGAGAAGATCCTGCGCACCGAGGCGGCGATCTCCTCGGGACACTTGCCCGCGCGCAGTGGGCAGAGCCGGTCGCGCGCGGCGTGCTTCTCCAGCGCCTCGCGATACGCCTCGCGCAGCCGCCGGCGCACCTCGCGCGCCGGCACCGGCTCGTCGTTGCAGATCAGCGTCGAGGGCAAGGCCTCGAGCAGATGCGTTCCGCCCTCGACGAAGACCTTGTATCCCGCCAGCGATCCGACACGCTTGCGCAGGGTCTCGGGATCGAACAGCCTGCAGAAGAGCTGGTCGGTGCGCGCCAGGACCGCGCGGGCGAGCTCGTCGTTCTCGCGCAGCGGATCGGCCTCGCGGTAGATCTCCCCGAGCCGGTCGGCGACCGGCCCGAGCTCGCGCTCCTCCAGTCCTTTGAAGAGCTCGCTCATCTCCGGCGCCGGCGCGCTGCAAAGGAGATCGGCGGCGCGGCGGAGCGCCTCGCGCGCCGGAGCGATGTCGGCCGGCTTGGCGATGCGCAGCCGCTGGCGCTCGTCGGCGCCGAAGAGCGCCGCCACCGCCTTGGCGTCCTCGTCGGCGTCGCGCACCGGCACCGCGCCGCGCCGGCCGATGCAGCGTCGGCCGCGCGGTGGAGCAGCCCAGTCGCGCACGTGCAGCATCACCGGCCGCGACAGCCCCGGCACGCGCAGCGTCGCGCCCGACCGAGGGTTGACCCAGGCGAGGCGTGCCTCGGCGTCGGCCAGATCGTGGATGGGCGGCAGCGCGGCGAGCCGATGCTCCAGCGACGCCGGGTCGCGCGCCATGGCCAGCGTCACCCAGCGGGCCGCGATGTGCTTCTCTTCCGGAGCGAGGCCCGCGAGCTGGGCGACCAGCTCGAGGTGGAGCGCGGCGGCGCGCAAGCGCGACCCGAAGCGCAGCGACGCCGGCCAGCGCGCGCCCCGCGCCGCCACGGCCATGAACGGCTGCGCCTCGATGGCCGTCGTGGCTGCGTCCCAGGCGTGCGCCACCGCGTCGGCGTCGGGCAGATCCGGATCGGCGGAGTAGAGCCTGGCGCGCGCATCGTCGAGCTGTTGCAGCGCGGTGAGCACTGCGCGCAGCGGCGGCTCGAGCGGAACTCCACAGCGCTTCGCCTCGGCCGCGGCCTCGTCGGCCAGCTGCCGCAGCACCGGGGTGGGCCGCGCCGCCGGCTGCAGCGCCTGGCTGGAATAAGCCGAGTCGATCGCGGCCGCCTCGAAGAGGGCGCGGGTGAAGAAGGCATCGAGCCCCTCGCGCGCGCCGAAGAGTCCGGTCAGCTCGACGTCGACGCGGCAGGAACGGCACTCGCGGCGCGGCCAGTCGCTGCGCTCGCGCGAAGGGCGCGCCAAGACCAGCGTCAGCTCGCTGCCGGGCGTGACGTCGAGCACCTTGTCGAGCTCGGCCTTGGTCCCGGCCAGCTCCAGATCGGCGGCGAAGGCGGGGCGGCGGACGAGGACGCGCAGCTTTCCCGGCAGGGGCGGCAAGTCGTCGAGCGCGAGCCGGACATCGCCCAGCTCGCCCTCGGCGGGAATCTGCACCTCGTGCGACACCAGTACCGTCTCACAGCGCAGGCCTTCGGCGGGCCGCGGCACATTCGCCGTAGCGCGCAGCGACCGCGGTGGCACCGAGGCGCATCCGCTGGCAGCGAAGAGCAGCAGCAGGAGGATTGCAATCCCCAGCGCGAGGAGCGGCGCGCGCCGCTGCAGCCGCCAGCCGGGTTTCCACGGATGCAGCGCAGGCTCGACGGCGAGCCGCCAGATGGTCTGCGGCCAGCCGACGCGCACGAGGCCATCGTCGCCGCCGCTCTCCACTCTGGCCGCAACGACGACGCGCCCCTCTGGCGCTGGCTGCGGATCGGCGGCGGCGGAACGGCTCATGCGCAAGTTTCACCAGAGAAGAAGCTCGGAAGCCTCGAAGAGCCGCTGCACGTCCGCGGGAAGGAGCGGCGCCACGGAGCTCGCCCGTTCGGCGAACTCGGCGCTGCAGTCGCGCGGCACCTCGGGAAAAGCGCGGGCCGAGAGGCGGGCCTGGATGGTGCGCGCCGAGAACTGGGTGCGCTCGCTCTCGGCGCGGCGGCGGTTGTGGGCCCGCTCGACCGCGCCGTAGAGGGCGAGCGGATGCGCCTGCGGATGGAGCGAGGACAGCGCCGCCAGATCGAGCGCCACCGCGCTGTCCTCGTCGCGCGCGCCGACGAGGTCGTCGAGCAGCGCCGCCTCCGCCGCCGGAAGCTGCTGGTCGAAGAGCCGGGTCTGGCTGGGATCGATCGCGGAGCGGAAAGCGGCTCGCTCGAGCGGATCGCGCAGCTGCGCGAGCGCGACCAGGAAGTCTTTGTCGAACTCGCGGATGGCCCACAATTCCGACCCGCGCGCGACCAGGGGAATGCGCAAGCGGGAGAGCGCCTCGAGATACTGCTTGCGCCGCTCCGGTCCCGTCCGGCCCGCCGGCGCGAGGATGAGGATGGGCCGCGGCGAGTCGCGCCAGCCCTCCGGCATCGCCTCGAGCGCCTGCGCCGTGAGCTCGACGAAGATCTCCTCGCCGAGCGGCCGCGCCAGCAGGAGCTGCCGCACGAGCAGGAGCGGCTCCGCGTGTCGATACAGCCAGGGCTCGAGCACCGCGCGCTCGGCGCGGGTCAGGCCCTCGAAATCGATCAGTCCCAGCCAGGGTCCCGAGGGAGGCTCGGCCGCGGCCGCTTTCCCCCGCACGCGCGTGCCAGGGCCCGGCGCGCCTGCTGCCGCGCAGGCGCCGGCGGTGACCGAAAGCATTCTCGTCCACGTCGCTGCCACATTGAGCGGGATCATGGTCTGTCTCCCAGTCGTCTCTCCCTCCTGAAGCAAAAAAACCGGCGCCATGATCAGAGGAGCTCCAGCAGCCTTCGGAAGCCGGCCATGCCCGCATGTCTCCTCGTGTTTCGGGCCAGCTCGGCCAGCTCGGCCGGCGATGCGGGCGCGATGCCCTCGACGGTGAGGAGAGCTAGGCCGCCCGGCCGCGACTTCACCGCCGCGACGAAGCGCGCGCACAGAGCCGAGGCTTCGGCCAATCCGAGCCGCGCCCGCGCCGCAGCGGCAACGAAGTCCGGCAGGCTCTCGGGCGAGAGATTCCATCCGGCGGGGAGCGCAGCGCAGATGCGATGCAGATCGCCGCGCAGGTCGGCCGGTCCGGCATGGAAAAGCCGCAGCGCCGCCTGCCGCGGCGGCGCCGGGACGCGCGCCCAGTCGCGGCCGAGCATGCGCACTACCAGCGACACGGCCGTCCGCGCGGTCAGCGCCGGCTCCTGCCGGACGCTTGCGTGAAGGAGTCCGAACCAGGCCGCCTCGGGAATCATCGGTGCGAGCTGTGGCCGCACCCGCGCCTCGACGCAGTGAAAGGCGAGCGCGAAGGCGGGGTCGCAGAGGAGCGTCTGCAGCTCGGCGACCTCGCGCTCCGGAGAGACGGCTTCGCCTTGCGGCTCGCGCGACGGCGGTTCCGAGAGGACGGCGCGCTCTTCTTGCAGCGTCGTCGCGATGGCCGCCACCGCGATTGGCGGCAGCGCTTCGAAATCGCGCAGCCAGCGGGCCAGGTCGTCCCAGAGGATGCTGTCGATGTCCGCCTCGCCAGCTTCCGAGAGAAAGAGCCGCTTCTGCCCGAGCATCTGCCCCAGCCAGGGCCGCAGCCGCGGCGCCTTGAGCAGGAGCACCTCCCAGCGGTGCACCAGGTCCTCGCGCGAGCTGATCGGCTGCGGCCAGAGCATCGTCATGTCCGCTCCAGCAGCTCGCGGCCGTTCTCTTCCAGCCAGCGGAGCAGCTCGGGCAAGCGCTCGCGTGCGCGCTCGATCCTCTCGTCCCCCGACCGGGAGGAGAGCGTCGCGCGCACCAGCTGCAAGAGCGCCTCCAGCATTTCCGGCGAAGCCATTCCCGCGGCGGTGAGAAGGCGGATGGCGAGGTCGTCGGTGCGGTCGGGCAGCCACTCCGCCGCGGCGAAGCCGGCCTCCTCGAATGCCGGCGAGAGACCTCCCGAAGGTCCGCCCCGGCTGCGGCGCTCGCTGGCGGTCTGGGTGAGGAGCACGAAGAAGCAGAGCCCGGTCATCTCGGGCGACAGGGTGGTCTCGCCTTGCGGGAACAGACGACCGGCGGCGTCGTTCCACGGCCACAAGCGGGGACTCAAGCGAGCGAGCAGCGCGCGCGCGTCGTCCTGCGTGCGGCGCGCTTCGGCATTGCGCCGCAGCCGCCGGCGCGCGTGGCCGGAGGCGGCCTGCAGCAGGCTGGGAAGGTAGGCCCCCATCGCTGCGCCGCCCGCCACCGTACGGCGGCCGGTCGGGTAAGGAGCCCAGAGGCGATCCTGCACCGCGGTCCAGGCGGCCTGATGAGAGAGGCCCGCGTGCCGGAACGCCGCATAGACCGCCTGCGCGATCTTCAGCACCCGCACGACGAACGCCGCGAAGGGCTCGGCGCGCAGCGTGCGCGCATCGACCCCGTGCAGGACCTGGCGGATGACCGCGCGCGGAGTGCGCGGTCCGAGCAACCGTTGCGCCAGCGCCTCCAGCTCGGAGGTGGCGCGCAAGAGCGACCACATGGCGGGAAAGCCTTCCGCCCGTCCGAGCGCGAGGGCCGCCTCCGCCAGCCACTCGCGCGTCGCCACCGGCACGGTCGGTCGCGGCGCTGCGCAGGAGCGCCAGCTGGCGGGGTCGAGGGCGATCCCGACCGCGCGCTCGTCGATCTCCAGGGCGGCGGGAAAGAGCAGCTCGCGCTCCAGCTCGCTCCGCCGCCGCCCACGCGTCGGCGCCCGCACGAAATACGAGGCAAGCGAAATCCCCGACGGATGCGCCGGATCGCGCGCGTCGAAGGCCAGTCTGAGGACGGACTCGAGCTGTGGCGCCGGTTGCATGGCCCTTCCCGTGACCGCAGCCCTCCCCGTTGCGGTCACCGGGTGGGCCATTAGGTAGTACGATCTCCCGAGCCGGAGAATTCAACGTGCGCCTCGATCGTCCGGAAACCGCCAGTGGGGCGGGGCAAACGGGCCTCCGCTGTGGAGGTTTCCGCCTTCTCTTCGACGAGGCCGCGCCGGTCGTGCGGCTCGTCGCCGGCGAGCGGCAGCTGCGCGAGGGACTGACGGCAGCGGTCTTGCAGGGTCTGGCCGAGGCGCCCGCGCTGTTGGAAAAAGTACTCCGGCTGCGTGCGCCGCGGCGGCCTTACGATCGCGTCGAGGTCGCGCTCGGCGAAGGCGCGCTGGCTCTTGGCGAAGCGGTCGCGGTGGGGACCGGGCTGATCCGCATCTCGCTGGGAGAAGACGTCGGACTCGAGGAAGCGGCGCGCGTCGCGCGGCACGAGGCGCTGCATCTGCTCCTGGCGGCGACCCTTCGCGGCGGGCCTCGCTGGAGCAGCGGGGAGCTGGCCTTCGCCGAATGGATCGTGCGCGGCATCGAGGGCGGTCTCGAAGACTCCATCCCGCGCTTCCGCTGGCCGCTGCCCCAGCTCTTCGATGCGCTGCCCAGATCGAGAGTCGAAGTCCGGCTGGCGGGCGACGAAGCGTATTTCGGCGAGCCGCTCCTCTCCGCGCTGCAGCGCGCGCCGACGGAGCAGCGCAAGCTGTGGCTCATCGAAGCGGCGCTGGGCACGCACTATCTCGAGCGCGCGCCCGACAGCGCGCTCTTGCCCGTCCTCCTCGACGACTGGCTGATCGACTACCAGGAGTACGCGCGGGCGGTGGGCAATCCTCCCTCAGGCGCCGGGAACCTCTGGCGCATGTCGGAGGCGGGCTGGAGCCGCGACCCGCTCACGCGGCTGTCGGTGGCCGCGCAGGCGCTGCAGTGCGACGACCATTGCGCCTTCAGCGGAACCATCGCTCCCGTCGAGCCGGTGGTGTGGAAGAACCGAGGCAAGGTTCGGCTGCCCTTGATGTCGTCGCCGCCGGGAACGCGGCCGGCGCCGCTGCATGGATTCCGCGCGGTGCTGCGCGAGCTGGACCAATCCGCGCCGCTGCTCGCGCTCGTCGAGGAAGCGGCGCAGGGAGAACCTCTCGAGGCGCGCGTGCTCTGGCCGCGCATCTTCGCGCGGCTCCTCGGGCAAGAGCTGCCGCTGCCCGAGGGAGGCGCGGGCCCCGCCGTTCAGCTCATCGGCGCACCGCCCGCTCCGTGGCAACAGGCCATCGACTTCCTCGCACCGCTCCTGGGCAAGTGGACGCCGCGCCTCGAGCCCGAAGGATCGCTCCTGGTCTACGGCGGACCGCTGGCGCCGGCCTCGCTGCTGCAGGCGCGGCAGCTGGCTGCGCAACGGCCGGTGCGCGGGGCGCTCTTCACGGATTTGAAAAACGGAGATGCCTACGAGCTCCTGCCCGATCTGCCGGAGCCGCTCGACCCGCGCTATCGCGAGGAGAGGTGGGCTCCGGGGTCATTGCCCGCGCGCCTCGAAGAGCTGCCGGCGCTCGTCGACGACGCGACCCGCGCCGGCCGCCTGACCAGTCCGCTCGTCCACCTTCTCGCAATCAGCGCGATCGGCCTCGAGGAGTGCCACTACCCGCGCGCAGACCGCGCAGCGCCCGGTTGAAGCGCACCGCGTACTCCGCGGTCGAGCGCGGGATGGCCACGGCCCGCAAGTCGCTCGCCCGGGAGAAGGCGAGCGGCGCCTGGCCCCAGTTGTAGGCGACCGCCGCGAAGGTCTCGCGGTCGAGTGCACCGCGCCATCCCGCGGCGCGCAGGACAGGATTGTGCGCCGCCTTGGCGAAGCGCTCGCTCCAGCGGCGCAACCCGGCCTTGTAGATGCGCGCGGCGGCGATGGCGTTGATGCGAGGGTCCCAGAGCTGCGCCGGAGAGTCGAGGCCGAAGACTTCCGCCCATCTCGGCATGATCTGGAAGGGGCCCACCTCGCACGAGGCCCCGACCGCTGGGCGCAGATCGGTCTCGGTCACTCCCAGCGCCTCGAGAGCGAGCGGGTCCACGCCTTCGCTCCGGGCGACTTCATGGACGAGGCCGCGGAGCCACTCGCGCTGCAGCGGCTCCGCCGGCCAGGTCATCTGCGCGCAGCGCAAGGCGACAGCCAGGAGCCACACGGCGGTCGGTCAGCGGTACGGGTCGGAGATGTTCGTCGCCCGCCGCGAGGCGGAGGCGAGCGGCGCCAGCGGCGAGGGCAGCGCGCGCGGATTGCCCTGGCCGTCCTGCTGCGTCGCCACCTCGGTCGCGAGCCGCGCGGCCGCCCGCTGGGTGATGGCGGCCATCACCCGCGCGCGCAGCGCCAGGAGCGTCGCCTTGCGGCGCAAGGCATAGAGGCTGAGGCCGCCGTCCGGTCCGCCCGCGACCAGCGTGTCCTTGAGCAGCGCGGAAATCTCGTCCTGCAGAGCCTTGTCGGTCGGGTCGGGCTGCTGGCAAGTCTCGGGCGAGAGGAAGCAGGCGGAGTTCGACAAGCGCTCGTCGCGCTCGGCGCTGCGGATCTGCTCCTCGGCCTCCTTGGCGAGGCTGCTCGCCGGACTGTCGGACCGCGCGCTGCCGCCGTTCTCGGCGCCGTCGCCGTCCATTGAGTCGACGTCGCGCAAGACGCCCTCGTAGATGCTGCGCGCTTGCTCCAGATCTTTCTTGTACGCGGCGAGGAAGCGCGCGTGCGACGCCTGCGAGCTGCGGCTGTGCAGCCCGCTCGCGTTCACCTCGCTCTTCCACGACTGGTAGAGCTTGCGGGTGGCGTCGCTCCGCTCCACGCCGGCCGCCTGGCTGAGCTTGACCCAGGCGCGGCTCACCCGCAGCGCCGGGCTATCCTCGGTCTCGGTCCATTTGCCGTCGCCCTGCACTTGTGGGAGCGGCATGGGCGGCAGCGGATAGGTGACCGACTCGCTCGGCTTGATGGGAGCGAACTGCTCGGCGCGCGCCGCACCGGCCGCCGTCGCCAAGAGAACGATGCAAAGAATCCGGTTCATCTTTGTCTCCTTGACTTCGCGCTAGGGGCGGCCGTCATTGCTCGAGCGCAGCACGGGGGCGAGCATCTGCAGGATCTGCTCCTGGTCCGAGGGCGGGGGCGGCGCCTTCGCCTTCTGGACTGCCGCGATCTGCGCGTGCGCGTCGGCCAGCTGCTTCTCGAGGTCGGCGATCTGCTTCTTGTACGCGGCGGACTGCTTCTGCGCGCTCTGGGTACGGCCGATCTCGCGCTCCAGCTCGGCGCGCGCCACCATCGCCACCGTCTTCGCTGCGGCGACCGCGCCTCCGAGCACGTTCGGGCCGGCGGCCGACTTGGGCTTCTCTTCGGCGGCCGCGGGCCTGGCCGCTGCGGCCGGCTCCGGCGCCTTCACCTCCGGCTTGCCCGCCACGTTGCTGAGAACCGCGGGCTGCGCCGGGGAAGCGGCGGCGTTGCGCTTGCCGACGTAGAGGAGCCCGACCACCAGGACCGCGCCGAGCGCGGCATAGGGCCAGAGCTTTCGCGCGGGGGCTGTTTCGATGGGGCGGAATTCGGGGCGTTCGCTGGACATGGAGTCTCCTTTCAGGGGTTGTGCGCCATGGGCCGGACCGCCTGCACGCCGCGGAGAAAGCCTTCGTTGATCGCCTCGGCGGTGTTGGGGGCGGCCTCGCCGGCGAGGAAGGTGACGGGCGGCGCGTCGTTGGCGTGCAGCACCCAGACGATGAGGAAGCCGCGGGTGCTGGGATCGACCGGCGTGCGCAGCGGGGCGGACATCTTCGGGCAGCGGTCGCGCAGCGCGCGGACCGCTTCGGCGGCGCTGCGGCCTGCTTCCTGTGCCTTTTCGCCGGCCAACAGCGAGTAGGCCTCGCGCAGCTTCCCTTGGCTGTCGCCGCAAGAGTCGCTCGAAGACCGGCCGGTGATGAGCGCGGCGCAGCCCTGCAGCACCGCCTCGATGTTGCCGGCAGCGCGCAACGCCGCGTGCGTGACTCGCTTGGCCGCGGTGCAGCCGCGATCGATCAGCCGCGGCTGGCCCCAGTAGACGCCGGCCCGGAAGAGCGGCAGTGCCAGCGCGCTCGCCAGCACCTGCGAGGAGTTGGCGATGATCTCGTCGAGATCGGTGGCCGTCAGGCGCGAACCGATGGCGTGCTCCCGCTCGCGGCGCCGGATGAGGTCATAGGCGTTCTGATCGCTCTCGAGCGGCCCGAGCGGCGCGATCTGCTGTCCGAACTCCTCGTCGAGTCCCTTCTCCCAGTCGCGCTGGGCGGCCGGCTTGGGCGCCTCGTCGTGCGCGCAGCTGAGCAGCAGAGCGCTCAGGGAGAGGATGAGGATGGATTTCGACATGGAGGTTCCTCCTCTTTGGCAAGCAAAAAAGTCATCCCAGCGCGAGATCGGGCAGCGGCGCACCCGCAACCGCATCGAGCAGCGGCCCGCTCCGCTCGGGACGGTAGACGGGCCAGGCCACTTCCAATACCGAGCCGATGCGCCGCTGCCACGCCTCGTCGAGCTGATCGAAGAATTTCTCCGCCCGGCCCAGCGCGCCTTCGCGATCGGCGGGCGCGCGGGCGATGCGGCTGGTCGGCTCGAGTCGCAAGGGCGCGCGGAGGAGCCCTCCGGGAAGCCGCAGGGTGGGGACCCCTTCGCTGCGCGCGTTGCTCAGCGCGTGGCGCGCGACCACGGGCGGCTCCAGCGAAGTGAGCGCGCGATCGTACTCGGCGCAGACCGCCACGATCGGCCCGCGTCCGCGCTGGACGAGCGCGCCATCCTCCTGCCGCAGAGCGACGTTGCTGATCAGCACGGTGAGGGCGAAGAGCTCCGGCGACCATCCCAGCGAGCAAGCCTTGGCCGGCTGCACCCGCAAGGGAAAGGAGAGCGACGGCGCCGGCGCGCTCTCTTTCGGCGATCCCGATCCGAGCAGCGCCTCGATCCGGTCGAGCGCTTCGCCGTCGGCGGGGAAGCGCGTCCTCTGGTAGCGCAAGAGCGCGAGGATCTCTTCGTTGGTCACGAGGCCATCCTCTCGAGGAGCGCCTGCGTCCGCGCCGCGTCGAGCTGCGCGCGCGCCGCCTGCGCCTCGGTGACGGCGAGCAGGCTGCGCAGCGTGTGCAAGAGGACTTCCTCGGGCTCGCCGCCGCGGGCGTCGTTGCCATCCTCGTCGAGGCGCCGCGCTGCGAGCACGATCACCGGGCCGAGCAGCATCGGGAAGGTGCCGCCCACCATGAGGAAGTAGGCGTAGGAGATCTCGCGGTAGGCGTGCGCCATCGTCGCCGCCAGCGTGTCCGCCGCGACCTGGATTCCCATCGCTTCGCCGAGGGCGCCCATGCCGAGCGCGCCGAGCAGCGTGCTCATCCCCAGGCCGAGGCCCGGACCGAGCAGCATCATGGTGAGTGCCAGGGGCCGCACCTGCTTCTGCCAGATCTCGGCGCGCCTCGCCGCGCGGATGCGGCGCGCGTCGGGAGAGATGGCCCGCTCCGACTGCGCGCGGAAGCCTTCCGAGACGACCCAGAGGAGCAGGGCGATCTGGATCAAGTTGATGAACAAGAGCAGCGGCGCGCCGCCGTAAGTCTCGATCGAGTACTGCCAGAAGCGGGCGAAGAGCCCCATGCGCTGACCTCCGACGTCTTGTGCGGCAAGCAAAAAAATCCGCGCCCGCCGGTTTTTTTGCTGGGCCGATGTGCGCGCAGCGGTGATGATCGCCGTGCTGACGTTCCTGGCTCCGCCCCTGCGAGAGGCGGAGGCGGGGCCGCAGGCGCGCAAGCCTTGGCTGCTCTTTCCTCTCGACGTGCGCCGTTTCGATCGGATCTCCTCGAAGTTCGGCGTGCGCCGCCTGCATGGCCGGCCGAGGCTGCACCGCGGAGTGGATCTGGTCGCGCCGCGCGGCTCCTGGGTCGTCGCGGCGCGCGAAGGCACCGTGGCCGATGCAGGCCGCTCTCGCGCTTGCGGCTTCTACGTCACCGTCGCGCACGACAACGGCTGGCGCACCGTCTATTGCCATCTCCGTTTCGACCCGCACCGCCTCGGCATCGCTCTTGGCCTCAAGGTCCCCGCCATGGGTGTGGTCGGCCAGGTCGGCTCGAGCGGCCACTCGACTGGCCCGCACTTGCACTTCTCGCTGCTCGACGACCACGGCAACGCGCGCGATCCGCTGCTCGCGCTCTACACGCCGGCCGAGACGCTGGGGATGCTCAAGAAGATGGGGCTGGCGCGATGAACGGCCTCTCGCTGCGCCTTCCCAGGAAGATCCCGCTGCGCTCCATCCTCGATCTGAAGAGGATCTGCGCTGCCGCGGGCGGCGCGCTGGTCGCCGTGGTCATCGCCGCGCTCGTCGCTCCGCTCGCGCTGGCCGGCGGAGATCGGGTGCAGGAGGCCGCCGTTCTCTTTCGCGAGGATCTCGCCCAGTACCGCGCCGCTGCTCTCGATCTTCGCGGCGCCCCGCTCGTCTCGGCCGCTACGGCAGGCTACGAGGACCGCAGCTTCTTCCAGCGGCCGCGCTGGCTGCCGCCGCTCAGCCCCACCGGAATGCTCCGCGCCCTGGGACGAAACCTGCGCGGCATTCCCGAGGGGGGCTCGACCATTCCCCAGCAGCTGGCCAAGCTCTACCTGCGCAGCGGGCGGCGCGGCGGCCTCTTCGACAAGATCGGCGAGGCGCTCTTCGCTACCTGGCTCGTGAGGCAGGCCGCGCAAGAGGAGATCGCCGGCCTCTATCTCAACCTCAGCGCCGCGACGACGATGGGCACCGCCCGGCGCCCCGCCGACGGCCTGCATCGCCTTTCCCTCGCCCTCTTCGGCCTGCCTCTGCGGCGCCTATCGCGCGAGGACCAGCTCATCCTCGGCGCCACCCCGCGCGGCGTGCAGTGGTTGCGGCTCCATCCCGCGCTCTCCGCCACCCGCATCGCCTCGACGCGCGCCTGGCTGGTGGAGCGGAAGCTGTGGGATCCGTCGCTCCCTTCGTTCCTCGACCAAGGGATCGACTCGCCCTCGATCTTCGCCTTCGTCGAGGGCTGGACCGAGCGGGTCGCAACCGACATGCCCTCGGCCGATCTCGATCTGGTTGCCGCCATCGACCGATTTCGCGATGGTCTCTCCGCCGCGCTGCAGTCGGAATTCTCCGGCACCGAAGTTCGGGCGGCCTTTGCGGCGCTGGGCGCGGACGGCGCGGTGCTGGCCCGCTCGGGCGCCGAGGCCGCGCTGATGCCGGTCAATTACGGATCGCTCGCCAAGCTGGAGGCGCTCGACTTCGCCGTCGAGGCTTTCGGGCCGCGCGCGGTGCGCGAATTGACGCTGCCGCCTGCGAGCTGCGTGCGCTGGATCTGGGCGCGGCGCCCGGCCAACTACTGCCCGACCGACGTCGCGCCTCCCTCGCGTCCGATGGCCTTCGACGAAGCCGTCGCGCGCTCGGTGAATGCGCTCACCGCGCGCCACGCGCTGCTCCTTCCCGCGCTGCTCTGGCAGCGGCGTCCCGACCTCTTGCGCACCGTGAGCGCGACCCTTCCAGTCGAGGAGCGCGACGCGCTCGACTCGCCCGCCGACCGCGCGCTGGCGGCGGATCTTTTTGCGCAGCTGGGCGAGATCGTGCCGCCCGACCAGGTCGGGCCCGACCTCTCCTATACGGCCGCCGGCGTGGCGCTCTTCCGCTTCCTCAAGGCGCGCCGCGAGGAGGCTGGTCTGCCGGCCGCGCTCTTGCCCGACGACCCGACCTCGCTACTCGGGAATTCCTCGCGCGCCACGGCGGAGCAGATCGGCCACTATCTCCACCGCAAGCTGTTCAGCGACTCCTCCTGCGCGCTGAGCGACGCCGGCGCGCTTCTCGCGCTCCGCCGCCGCGAGGGTACGCTGCGGTGGCTGGCGCAGCGCTGGCCCAAGCTCGTCTTCAGCGGCAAGACCGGCTCCTCGCCTCACGACGACTCGGCGCTGGCGGCGGTGGGCATCTGCCTCGATGCGCGGCCGGTGGTGCTGGTGGCGGCGCTGCGGCCGCTGCAGCCGCCCTTGCCCAAAGGCCTGCATGGCTCGGTGCTGCTGCGCGGGCTCGATGCGTATCTGCGCGAGCTGGTGCGCCTCGAGCGGCGCCCGACATCCCTGATGCTGCCGGCCTGGGCGGAGGAGAATATCGCCGAGCCGTCCGCCGTCGCAGCCGGAGGGATACCATCCTTTGCCGGCGATGGGGAGAAGCGATGACCTCGCGGTCCAAGAACGGCGGGTTCGACGAGCTGGAGGGGCTCATCTACCGCCTCTTCGCCGAGAAGCAGTTCGCGCTCGCGCTTCTCGCGCTGGTGATGGTGGCGCAGTTGCTCTCGGCCCAGTTTCTCCTCTTGCGGTTGCGGCCGCCCGCCGCGCAGGCCAGCGCCGCCCCTTCGAGCAAGCAGCGCCTCGACGTGCGCTGCGCCGGTGGAGAGCCGCGCACCCTCAGCGGCGAGCCGCTCAACAGCGAGCTGGCCCGGGGCAAGGTGGTGGTGATGCACCTCGCGTCCCAAGAGGAAATCTGTCTTGCGCAGGTAACCAGTTCGGGCGCGGCCGAGTTGGTCGTGGGGATGAGCGTGGATGGACAGCCTGCGAATGAGTGAGCCGCCGCGCCTTCTGCGGTCGGTTTGCCTGCAGACGCTGGCGCTGGCCAGCGCCGCGCTGATCGCCGGCCGGCCCTGGGCGCGGGAGAGGATCGCGCACGAACCAGTGCCGGCGCCCAAGCCAGTCAAGGCCGAGCAGCGCTTCCGGGTGGTGCCACTTCCCAAGCCGCCGCCGGCAGCGAAACCGGCGCCCGCGCAAGAGCAGGCACAGGCCGCTCCGCCTCCCTTGCCGGCGCCGAAGCAGCAGGCGCAAGCCGCTCCTCCGCCGCGGCCCGCGGTTCCTGCGAAATCGGCGCCGGCTCCCGTACCGGCGCGCATTGCCGCCGACTCGACGGCCGTCCACGGCGTCCGCTTGCGCGTGATGGTGCCGCGCAGTCCCGCCGATCTGGCCGCGCACCTGCGTCGCTCCGGCGGATGCCTGGTGATCTCGCGGCTCGAAGGAGGCAGCGCCGAGGTGCTGCAGGTCCTGGGCGAGGACGGCCGCGAAGTCGCTGGCCCTCCCTGCGATGGCGTACCGCGCGTGCTGCGCGACGACAGCATCAACCAGGCGTTAGGCGATCCACTCGGGCGCGCCCGCGCTGCCGGTTCGGGCGAGCTGGTGCTGCAAGTCCTGCTCAGCCCCGGCCTGCCGGGGATCGCCCAGTCCGCGCTGCGCGCCCGCTTCGGCCCCGTCTCGGAAGAGGAGATGGGCCGCCGCGCGGCCGAGAGCGGATACGAGCTGACCTGCTTCGCCGATCCTGCCGGACCTTTGCGATGTCAATGACGAGGGGTGGCCCATGAAGACGCTCTGGATGGCAAGCGTGATGGTGCTGTTCTCGGCGGCGGCCGATGCCGCGGCCGTCGCCCGCAAGTCGCAGGTGATCGCCGTGCTCGAGGTGCGCTCGCGCCTGGTGGCCGCCGACCGCAAGCTGATCGACGGCGCCGGTCTCAGCGCGCAGATCCGCGACGTCGCCCGGCGCGCGGCGCCCGAGGCGCGCATCGCCGGCGACGAATGCCCCGGCGACTGCGAGCTGCGCGCGGCCCGCGAGCTCGGAGCCGACCGTCTGCTGCGCAGCGAGCTCTTGCGCGCCGACAATGCCTTTCTCGTCTCCTTCGCGCTCTACGACACCGCGGGCGGCAAGCTCTTGAGCACTTCCTCCGCCATCGCCACCACTCCCGAGGAGCTGAGCGAGGCGGTGGAGGGCGCGGTGGTCGATCTCTTCCGCATGCAGGAGGACTCCATCGTCGTCATCTCGATGGGGCCGAACGGCGTGCCCGACGTGCCTCAGCCACCCGGACCGTTGCCCGAGAGCGCCGTGGACTTCGGTGTCGATCCGCGAGTGCTGGTCGCCTACGACAACGCCCGCACCGTCGAAGGCAAGGGCAGGGAGCGGCCCGACGAGGCGGCCGCGGCCTGGCGCGAGGTGGCGGAGATGGACGGCAAGAATCCCTTCCGCGAGCTGGCCGACACTCGCGCGCTGCAGTGGGAGAACTACGCGGACACGAGGCGCGCGTACCAAGCGCAGCTGGACAGCGACACCGCGCGGCTGCGCAAGCTCTTGCCGCAGGCCACGGCGAGCGAGGCGACCCGGATCGATGCACTGGTACGCTTCGCGCGCGCCTACGGTGTCGAAAATGCTTCGCCGATGTTGCCCCTGCTGCCGGCGGGCGCGCTGCGGGAGCGGGCCGAGACCGCGCTCGGCTGCGAGGCTCGCGACGCCTCGAAGTGCCTCTTGATGGCCCACGCCGCGGACGAGGCCAAGGACGGAAAGGGCGCGCTGGAGTATCTCGACCAGGCCTGCTTGGCCGGATCGGCCGAAGCCTGCGCCGAGGCGGGCAACCGCTGGCTCCGTCCCGCCACCCGCGATGCGGCGCGGGGCATCGCGGCGCTGCAGCGAGGCTGCGCTCTCATGAGCGCCACCGCCTGCGCCCGGCTGGCCAAGGTCTACGAGGAGGGCGACGGGACCAACTCGAATGCGCTGCTCGCCGGCGAGATGCGCGACAAGGCCTGCGCCGCGGGCGACGGCAAGAGCTGCCGGCAGCGGGCCTGCTCGGCGGAGAGCGACGATCGCGCGCTGCAGCTCTGGCAGATGGGCTGCTCGCGCGGCGACGCCACCTCTTGCGCGCTGGCCCATCTCGCCGCGCCGCAGACATCGACGCCGGCCGACGCGAGCGCCTCGTCGCAAGCTGCGAAGAAGGATCCGGTCCAGGTGGCCCTCAGCGCAGAGGCGAACAAGTCGCGCGTCGCCCGCGAGCGGCTCGGCGCAACGCTGGTGGGTGTCGGCGTCATCGCTGCGGCAGGCGTGGGCTTCATGCTCACGCATGGCGGCGGCGAAGACTTCGGCGACCACTGGGGCCGCCACTACGTCACGCAGGCGAATCGGGGCGCTTCCTCGAGGGGGATGGTCTACGCTCTCGGCGCAGCCGCGCTTCTCGCCGGCGGCGCAGGAGTGGCCATCCTGCTCACCAGGCCCGAGCCGGAGAAGCCGAGGGTGAGCGTCGGAATCGCGCCGGGGGCGCTGCTGATCTCGGGCACGCTGCCCTAGAGCCGAGCTCGAGCTCGAGCTGGGATTGGTTCGGGCGAGCCGAGCTCGTTCTGGTGGCTCGTCTTGGTTGCGCATCCAGCTGCAGCGCATGGGCCAGATCACCAGCGGAGACAGGCTCCAGCTCGTAGGTCGTGGCAGGGTCCATGATCACAGCGCGATCGAACGGCCGGCGACCCAGCCGTCCGACGGTGGTCCTTTCCGACGATCGGTCGAGTGGACGATACGTGTGTCGGGAGCTCCGCTGAGACGGACCTAGGTCGTGTTCGACGAAAGTTGGATGTTCTTGACTTGATTGGACGGGCCGGAGCAGAGTCGTTCTGCAGTCCCGTTCCTGGGGGAACCAACACAGCGTGATGGCGTCGTTTCGCCTCCGGCTCAGTCCGAGGCGCGCGATGGTCGGAAGAAGGTGCGCGCCGCCAGCGGCAAGCCGAGTACGGGAACGACCGCCGTCTTTCATCATGAAGCGAGGGGGAAGACGATATGAGCCGCACCATCGACACAGGAGCGCAATTTGCCGTACGGTCCAGGGGCGTCTGTTTCGCCGCCGTGGTCGGAGCTTTGCTGTTGCCGGCGAGGAGCGCCTGGGCGCAGGTGTCGTCGTTCACGGAGACCGACCTGGGCATCGGCGCGGATTACAGCACCGCCTTGGGAATCAACAACAACGGACAGATCGTCGGCCTCTCGCGGGATGCCGCCTTCGTACAGACAGCGTTTGTCTGGGACAACGGCACGGTCACTTTCCTCCAGAATCCTCAAACCGGGGCTCCGCTCCGGATCATCCCGATCGCCATCAACGATGCCGGGCAGGTGCTCGGCAGGACAGGATCGGTTCGCAACGGGCATGCCGTTCTCTGGACGGCGGCCGCAGGGCTGGTCGACCTTCCCCTCCACCGCGCGAGCGATATCAACAACCTCGGCCAGGTCGTCGGCTCGACCCAGGAAAACGTCGTATGCAACGGGGTCACAGTCGGACCCGTTGACCGCGCCGCCCTCTGGAACGCGGGCACCGTGGTCCCAATTGGACCGCCGGGCAGCGTGGCGCTGGGCATCAACGACTCCGGAGTTGTCGTAGGACAGTTGGACAGCAGCTTTACCGGTTGCTTCCCCACGGATCGTGGTTTTCTCTGGGACGCATCCTCCGGAGCGACGCTCATTCCCTTTGCGCCGGGCTATGAGCAGGCCTTGATGCTTCCCGGCGGCGGAATCAGCGATCAAGGTCTCGTCGTATCCGGCGACTGGCTCTACGATTCGGTTAGCGGCAATTGGTTCCAGTGGCGGAACGTCGCTCTGACAGATTTCCGCGGGGGACCGCCCCACTCGATCAATCACTCGGGATGGGTCGTGGAAGTGCCAGTGCGCGAAGATCTGCCCATCTTCTCCGACGGAAGCGCATTCTCGCCGCTGTACCTCTCCGACCTCTTTCCCAATTTCACGATTGACTCTCTCACCATCAACGATGTCGGCGAAATCGCCGGCGCCGACAAATTTCTCATCGGGTCTGCATTCCACACCCATGCCGTCCTGCTCAGGCCCGTGTTGTCCGCCAATCGGCCGTTGATCATCGGCCTCGACCCGTCCTCGGCCGGTCCAAACGGACCGGCGCTGACCTTGAGTGTGACCGGCACCGGGTTCAGCAACGCGTCGAACGTCCTCTGGAACGGTACGCCCCTGTCGACGACGTTCGTCGACCCATCCACGCTGACGGCAAGTGTCACCGCCTCTGACCGCGCCTCGAGCGCCGACCTCACCGTGGTCGCCGTCACGGTGGTCGACGGAGGCAGCACGAATCCGCCCACCTCGAATACGATGCCCTTCACGCTCAAGACCGCGAAGGTGGCTGCTGATGCGAGCAAGGTGACGGGGGAGAACGGCTCCGCGACCGTATTCTTGCCGCCTGGTGCGCCCGATCAGGCGGGCATATCCGCGGAACTGGTCCATGGAAGCCCCGGCTCCGCGATCTTGACCGGTGCGACATACCTTCAAAACCCGACCCCAGCCAAGCTGTTCGATACCGGTGGCGGCTACGTTGACCTGCGCGTGAACAACGCACTGTCCTCGGACTTCGTCAATGCCACCTTTTACTATCCCTCCACCCTGACGGGTGCAGCCGAAAGTGCCGCGCAGCTTCTCTACTACGATGCAGCGGCGGCCGCCTGGGCGCCGGTGCTCGACAGCGGGGGACTGGTGCCCGTGAAGGACACGACTGACAACATCGGCGGCACCACTTCAGGGGGAGCCTTCTACGTGACATTCGACAACACCAGTACACCGCTCGTGACCAATCTGACGGGAACTCCGTTCGCGATGGTGATGTCCGACGCGCCGCCGGTGGCGAATCCGAGCGGTCCCTACGTCTGTGCCCCGAACACGACCATCTCACTGGATGGCTCGGGCTCATCTGATCCGGATCCCGGCGATGCCATCACTTACGCCTGGGACCTCGTCAACAGCGGGAGGTTCGAGACAGCGGGCGTCAGGCCGAGCTTCACCTGCGGCGCGATCGCAGGATCCGTGTCCAGCGTCTGCCTGCGGGTCACCGACAACGCCGGTTTGCGGGATACGAAGTGCACGACCGTGATGATCGTCTCGCCGCCCGATTGCCAGACGGGAACCGCCGCCCTGATGGCATGCAACGGCGGGAGCGTCAGCTTTCAAGTCGACGGCTCGGCTTCGTCCGATCCGGGTGGTAAACCGCTCAAGTTCACCTGGACGGCCGGCAGCTGCGATGCAGGCGCCGTCACCTTCAGCAATGCTTACGCTGCCAAGACTGAAGCCTCGTTCAACACCGGCCTGATGAGCTCGTGCTTCGACAGCTGCAAGGTCACCCTTACGTGCATCAATGAGTTCTCGCAATCCACCTCTTCTGTGACGTTGATGGTCGGCGATACCGCCTCGCCGGTGTTCACTGCGCCGCCGCACGACACCACGGTCGAGTGCGACGGCGGTGGCAATCAGGCCGCGCTCAATGCATTCCTCAGCACGGTGGGGGCATCGGATGCCTGCTTGCAGCCGGGTCTAACGAACGTCAGCAACGACTTCCACGGCCTCACGCAGGCGTGCGGGGCTACCGGATCCGCGAGCGTCACCTGGACGGCGACGAATGGATGCGGCCCGGCGGCGACCACCTCGGCGTCATTCCGCATCGTAGATTACAGCACCCCGACGATCCAATGCCCCGCGCCGATCGTGGCCGAGTGCACTGGCAACCGGAGCGCGGCTGTCGATGCTGGAAAGGCGAACGGCAGCGACGTCTGCAGCGCAGTCAGCGTGTCCGGACCGCCGCCCGGCTTTGCCCTCGGAAAGACGACGACGACGTTCACGGCCACCGACCAGTGCGGCAACACGAGCACCTGCGACTCCTCCGTGACGGTCCTCGACACTACGCCGCCCTCGATCACTTGTCCCTCGCCGACGACCGCCGAGTGCACGGGTAATGCTTCCGCACCCGTGACGCCCGCCGCGGCGACGGCGAGCGACATCTGCACTTCGGTGGTGTCCATCCAGGGTCCGCCAGCCGGGTCATACCCGCTCGGCAGCACCACGGTTTCGTACGTGGCCACCGACGAGTCCAGCAACTCGGGGTCGTGCGCGAGCACCATCAACGTGGTCGATACCATCCCGCCTGTCTTTGACGCCTCCTCGCTCGCCGCGCGGACCGTGATGGGAAGCTGTGCGGCCAGTCCGGTTGCGTTCGTGCTGCCATCGGCGTCCGATTCCTGCACCAGCGCCAAGGTGACCTGCGACCCGCTGCCGGGAAACAACTTCGGAGCGAACACGGTCGCGTGCAAGGCGATGGATCAATCGGGGAACGTGAGCACGACTACCCTGACCGTCTACGTTCAGCAGCCGCTCCACGTCGTCTTCCTTCGGCCGCTGCTCGACGACAACGTCGCCGACGACGTCGACACCGACGCGGACGTCAACAACCTGTTCCAACCGGGCTGGATCATCCCGCACAGCGTCCATCTGCTCGATTGCGCGGAAAAAGACGTGACCTCCACGGCGCCCGTCACCGTGAAGCTGTCCGTCAGCCGTGGCGCCAACGGCGAGGGCGGCACGTTCGTCAACGACATCGACGACATTCCCGGCATCGGGGATGAGGGCGGCGTCATGGTCCTGCTGTTCGGGGCATACCGATATGCGCTCCTGACCAACCCCGTGGACTTCCCGCGCGGAGGGCACGTTTTCAGATCGCTCGTCACGGCATCGTATACAGGGACGCCCGATCTGATCGTCGGGGCCGAAGACGCGCGGCTGGTGAGCAAGTAACATGCGGGCGCGGTGGATACTGGCGCTGCTGTCGATCCTACTCACTGCCGGCCTGGTCCTATGGCGGACGCGTGCCCCTGGAGCCGCGAACCAGTCACTTGGGATGGAGGCGCCGAAGGATTCGTCCGCCGCGGCACTTTCCTCGCCCGCAACTTCGTCGGAGGCGCCGCGATTGTCTTCCAGCGAAGCGCTGCGCGCCGTCGTAGCGCGGCTGGTCGAACCCGAAGGGCCGATCCGCCTCGCCCGCGGGCAGATCCTTGCGCGCGTCAATGACGTACCCATCGTGGCGAGCGATTTGATTCCCTGGCGCGCGGAGGACCGAAAGGAACGGGGCATGACGCACGAGATGTTCGCCTTCCTGCTGAAACGTGCGATCGACCGCGAGCTGGTGTCCCAGGCCGCTGGCGCACAGAGCATCTCGCTTTCCGCCGCGCAGGTCGGACAGCTGGAGCGACTTCGCGCGGCGGAGCAGGAACGGGACCCCGCGCAGGTAGAATTCGACGTGCGCGACGCGGCCAGCGAGCTGTTGCTCGCCGACCTGGTAGCGAAGTCCGGCGGTCCCAACCCCTACGCCGGCCCTGCCGACGTCGAGGCCTACTACCGACGGCACGCGGATGAGCTCGGTGCGCTCCCTGCAGCGACGGAGGCGCGCGCTGCGGCCTGGCAACAGATCGAAGCGCGCATCCGCCAGATTCTCGCCACCGAACGACAAGCAGCGTACCGCGACCGCATCCAGGACATCCTGGGCGAACTCGAGGCCCACGCCCGCATTTCGGATAGCTGACCGGAAGTCGCCATCGCCTCCGCGTCGAGGGAAAGCGCCATCGCAAGGAGAATCGCCATGGCCGCGCATTGTAGCTCTAGCTCTCAGCGAGGCGGGCAGAAGTAGCATTCGCTGAAGAGCACGCGGTCGGGCGGCAGCTCGAGGACCCTGCCGCGGCTGCGCAAGGCGTCCCAGATTCGCTGCATGCCCGGCGACATCGGATGGCCGGCGCCGACGATGACGGCCTTGACCTTGTTGGCCGCCGCGGTGTGTACGGCGTCTTCGCGCAAGCCTTGCAGGATGGCGCGCTCGCGCGGCGAGAGCGGTTCCTCGTAGAGCAGCTTGGCGTCGAAGAAGAATTTCTCCGGCGCGTCGGCGACGATGGTCTCGCTCGGCTCGAGCAGGGGCTGCAGCGCGCGCGCGGTGTGGATGCGCGGCCACTGCATCGCGTAAGCGTCCACGGCCGAAGCGTGATTCCATTTGACGATGTTCATCGCAGCCCAGCCGAGGCCGCAGACGGTGATGGCGAGCAGCAAAGAGAGGATCTCGACGCGGCGGCGCGCCGGCTGCGCGAGGCTCGCGACAAGAAGCCACCAGAGCACCAGCAGCCCGGCACTGAAAGGGCTGACGAAGCGCGCGGGAATGGTGCCGCCATAGAAGAGCGGCCAGAGGACGGCGTAGGAAGCGGCGAAGACGACGATCGGCTTCACCTGCCGCGGCCGCTGCCAGACGGCGGCGATGAGAAGCATTCCTGCCAGCACCCGCGCTGGCCAGAGGAAGAAAACGGGTCCCAGCCAACCTCGCCAGCGCGGCAGGTGCTCGAAAGCGAAGCCGCGCCAGTATTGCTCCGTCCAGGCGTCCGTCGCCCACGAGGGGAAGAGCGCGCCGAGCGCGGGATAGACGGGATTTGCAAAGACAAGGGCGTTCTTGCACAGCTGCACCGCGAGCGCCGCCGCTCCGAGAAGCGCGATCCACGGGGTGCCGCGCCGATATCCGACGGCCACCGCTGCCGCGCCGAGCGCGAGGGCGCCGTGGAAGGCGCTGGCCTTGCAGGCCATCGACAACAGGCAGAGCCCGAGCGCGGCCAGAGTCGATCGCGGCAGCACGGCCAACGCGAGCGCTACCAAAGCGAGAACGACTCCGTCGGGCTTCGCCATCCGCAGGATCGAGTTCTCCGGCACGACCCCGGGCAGCGCCAGGCAGAGCGCGGCAAACCAGAGCGCCGTCGGCCGCGCGAGGAGAAGGCCGGCGAGAATCAGCGCCGGGACGGTCGCGAAGTAGACGGCGATCTGCGCCAGGCCGTGAAAGAAGAGCTTCGATCCTCCCCAGGAGCGGTGCCAGGAGAGCCCCCACTCGACGACACCGGTGAACATCGCGTGCGGGTCCCAGGCGCCGGTGAACGGCTGGCCGTCGCGCACCACCAGCTCGCCGACCACGAGGTGGTAGTTGAGCTGATCATAGATGCGCTGCGGATGCGCGGCGAAGAGGATGAAGACGACCTGCACGAACAGGGCGGCGCCGACGACGTAGCGCTCGGTTCGGCTGGCGCCGTCGAACAGCGAAGCGAATCCGCGCCGTGCCTGTTGCAGCAACCAGCGGGCGTTGGGGATCGAGGCGAGCAGCACCAGGGCCGTGCCGGCGAGAAGCGAAGCCCGCCCCGCAAGGTGGGCGAGCGAGAGCGCCATCGCCGCGGCGCCGGAGACGGGCAGCCAGAGCGCGGCAGCGAGCGCGATCCGCCAGCCGTCGGACAATTCGCGCGGGACGGCTTTCAGCATCAACGCCGTCCCCGCCCACTGCCAGAGAGCGGCCGCCGCCACCGCAACCGCGGCCAGCACGATGGGCGGCAGCGCGTCGAGCATGAGTGCGTTACGCTAGCACGCCATGAATCCCTCGAGCCCGCAGGCGAAGGAGATGGCCGACGAGTCGATGGTGCGCAACCTCGCTGCGCAGGCGGAGGCCATCTGGCCGCAGGAGGCCGGCGTCTTCGCGCGATTCGAGCAGCCGCGCGTCGCGCTCGACGTCGGCTGCGGCACCGGCGAGATCACCGAGCGGCTGGCCGAGATGTTTCCCGGAGCCTCGCTGGTCGGCGTCGATCTGGAGGAATCGCATCTCGAGCGGGCGCGTGCCCGGTGCGCGCGTTTCGGGGCGCGCGTGCGCTTCGAGCGCGGCGATGCGCTGGCGCTCCCGTTCCGCGGCGGCGAATTCGATCTGGTGGTGAACCGGCACATGCTCCAGGCGGTGCCCGACCCGGCGCGCGCGGTGAGCGAGATGGCGCGGGTGACGCGCTCCGGCGGGCGGCTGCACCTGATCGCGGAGGATTACGGCATGCTCTGGGCCCATCCCACGCCGCACGGCTCGGACGCATTCTGGCAGCACTATCCGCCCAGGTACGGCAAGGCCATCGGATGCGACCTGCACATCGGCCGCAAGATGTTCACGCTCCTGACCGACCTGGGGCTGCGCGAAATCGCGGTCGATTACATCGTCGTCGATACCCTCCGCGTGCCGCGCGAGACTTTCGCGCGCATCTGGGAAGCCTGGCGCGACGGCTACACGGACTCCTTGGTGAAAGCGACCGGGGAGCCGCGCGAGAAGATCGCGGGGCTTTTCCAGGAACTGATCGATTGCGTCCGGAACCCTCGCGGCTATGCGCTCTGGAACCTCCCGCTCTGGACCGCCCGCAAGCCTTAGCGAGGGCATCGGGATGATCTGGGGAGGGGCTCCCGTGCAGGCGTGGCCTTCCCAGCAGATCGGGAGTCACCGCACAGGATGCGCGGCCGCAATGTCCTGATCATTTGCGCGTGGTATGGCGTAACTCGCATCATTGCGTTGGGCGCGTCCCATCTCGGCGCGGCTACAATGACGGCGCAGCGTCAGGACGAGTGGAAATGGGTTCCAGAAAAGAGTGATCTGTTTCCCGGCCCTCCGCCGCCGCCCTTTCTTGCCCCGACGGTTCGATGGGACGCTAATTACTACATTGCTCTCGCTCGAACTGGCTATCCACCGATACGCACCGGCGAGCCCGTCTTCACGTGGCATTCTTCCCGCTCTATCCTCTGATGGTATGGGCGATCGCCACTTATCCTGAGGCATTGTTCGTACTACTCGCTGGTCTAGCGATGCTCGCCATCGCCTCCCAGCGTCTCCTCATAGCGGCTGTTTGGCGCACTCGCAACGGCGACACGATCGGCCGGCGTTTTCATCACGATAGCGTTACTTCTGATTGCTTGGCAGCACCGCAGGAGTGCGGGCAAGCTCATCACCTCCGCCTTGGCGGCAGTTCTCTCGCTCGGAGGGTTGATCGCCTTCGCGATCTTCTGTCGGGCACATTACCGTGATCCGCTGGCGTTTATGCACATCGAGAATGAATTTGGCCGGGGCATCAAGCCTTGGGGGCCATTTGTGGCGCTGGTGCGGTTCAATGTCGATCCTGACTATTTCTTGGTGACGTTCTCTTTTGTTGTCGTGTGCGTGTGGATGCTGCGCGCTGCCCCCCTCTGGCTGACGGTGTCGAGCTGGTTTCTGTTACTTCTTCCCATGGGCACGGGCACCCTGAAAGCAATGATCAGATATCAGGGTGCGAACGTTCCGGCGCTCGTCGGCGCCGCATTGGCGATGAAAAGCGGTTCGCGTTTCAGGTTCCTTCTTCTTGCAAGTCTCTCGCTGATGGCATTGGAAGCATTCCTTTTTGGAAGCGGAATCGGCCATTATTAGTGAAGGTGACCAGGGCTCGCATTATCGTTGCAGGCGTGGCCTTTCAAGCAGATTTCTTCGCCGATGCTGTCGGCCCCGATGCCATCTCCTGCGACGCAGAGTTCGCGGCACTGCGGCGGACTGCGCTCGATCAGCGCAGCTGGATCGAGGTTCAGCCGGGCTGGGTCTCGGGCTCCGACGCACTCTTCGAGCAAATCCTTCGCACGCGCCGCTGGGGACAGCGGACCCGACGCATGTACGACAAGCGCGTGCTCGAGCCGCGGCTGACCGCTCCGTGGAATCTACAGTCGGGAACGAAGCTCGAGCCGGCGGTGCTGGAGGAGATGCGCCTCTGCCTCTCGCGCCGCTACGGCGCCGCCTTCGACTCGATCGGATTCAATTATTATCGCGACGGCCAGGACAGCGTCGCCTGGCACGGCGACCGCATCCGCAAGGAGATCGACGAGCCCATCGTCGCGCTCGTCTCGCTCGGCGAGCCGCGCAAGTTCCTCCTGCGCCCGCGCGGCGGCGGTTCGTCGCGCCCCTTCCTGCTCGGCCGCGGAGATCTCCTCGTCACCGGCGGGAGGACGCAGCGCGACTGGGAGCACAGCGTGCCGAAGGTGGCGCACGCCGGTCCGCGCATCAGCCTCGCCTTCCGCTACGGGATGAGCGCCGGTGTTTATGATTCTGAACCGCGAGGCGGTTAGAGCGCATCTGCCGCGGATGATCGCCGCACGTGCCATCTCGCGCGGCGCCAACCCACCCGAAGAAGCCATCCGACCGGCCGCGAGAGCAGATTCACCCGCTCCGCATCGTCGAGCGCAGCCGAGCTGTAGCGATCGACGCCTGGCTCTCCATGATGGTGACGGTGGTTGTCGAGCACGTACGCGATGGCGCTGACCGTCTCCGACGGCGACCGGAGCAAGCGCGAGTGATAGTGGTCGGCGAAGACCCGTCCTGAGCTTCGCATCATCGCGTTGAGCCTTTTGGCGATGCGGATGCAGAGCCCCTGCATTCCACGGGAGAGCGCCTCGGTGTCGTTCGGCTCGACGATGAGATGAATGTGGTTGCCCTGGATGCTGAAGGCGATCACCCGCAGCCCGAACCTGCCCGCTGCCGCTGCAAGGCAAACCTTCAAGCTGCGATAGCTCCGCCCGCTCCGCAGGTTCCAGACGTGCTCGCCCACTCGCAAGGTGACATGGACGGGCAGCGGCTTGCCAAACTGCGCTCTTACCTTGTGCGAGACGAGCGGTCTTGGCCCCTTCGGCTTGCGCCCCGCACCCCTCCGCCTCCCGCCGTGCTGCGGTATTGGCAGGGCGAGCTGTCTCGCGGCTCTCATGATTGGGGATATATGTGATTCACAGGAAAGTTGCAAGCGAAAAGTGCAGCCCTCGAACCGCGGTCCAAACCAAGTAGATCCTTTACAGGTTGAACCAAGAACATCCTTTACGCGTCGGAGGCATTGCGCAGCGACATCGCAGACAAGCCTGCGATGCCCTGGAAAGCGACGGACGCGATGAAGGAGCGAGTGAACTTCGTGCTGGAGTGGGAGCGCCGCTGGGACGAGGCGCAGGGCGG
>Ga0209471_1000343_pt1 | contig 32238 bp, 27 predicted proteins | sample GraSoiAngelo_128_FD_185885 | JGI IMG/M metagenome (GOLD analysis project Ga0209471, IMG submission 185885) | Grasslands soil microbial communities from the Angelo Coastal Reserve, California, USA - 14_0927_12_20cm (SPAdes) (version 2) | ecosystem: Environmental > Terrestrial > Soil > Grasslands ... | reverse complement strand
GTGTGCAGCACGAGGAATGTCGATCTTGTCCGATCGCTCGGCGCCGATCGCGTCATTGATTACACAAAAGAGGATTTCACCAAAGGTGAGCAAAAGTACGACGTGATTTTGGACAACGTCGCGAATCACTCATTGTCCGAATTCCGGCATGTCTTAACTCCCAATGGCAAATACGTGATGATCGGCGGAGGCGGGGCCAACGAGCAGGGAGTCTTCGGCGTGATGCTTCGTCCGCTCAAAGCGATGGTGCTGTCGAAATTCGTGGACCAGCAGATGGGCATGATGATGGCCGACTCTAATCAAAAGGATCTCAGTCTCTTGGCAGAAATGGTTGAGTCGGGCAAAATGAAGCCTGTCATCGATCGGACTTACAAATTGGCTGAGGTCCCAGAAGCAATCGGCTATCTGGAACAAGGACACGCCCGCGGAAAAGTCGTGATCGTTGTCGACTAGGACGAAACTTTCAGCACCGCGTTGCCGTCGAGCTTTCCGGCACGAAATTTTTCAAGAGCAGTATTGGCTTCTTCGAGCGAGAAAGTTTCGACCTTTGTCTTCACCGGGACGCGCGGCGCGATTTTGAGAAACTCCTCGCCGTCACGACGAGTCAGGTTTGCGACCGAAGTAATCGCGCGCTCCTGCCAAAGATCGACATATGGAAACGAAGGGATGTCGCTCATGTGGATTCCGCCGCAGACCACAACACCACCTTTCGCAAGAGCGCGCAGAGCAGCCGGAACGAGCGCACCGACCGGTGCGAAAATAATTGCAGCATCGAGTTTTTCCGGCGGCGCTTCGTCAGAGCCGCCGGCCCAAATTGCGCCTAACGAGCGCGCGGACTCCTGACCAGCTTTGTCGCCTGGTCGCGTGAACGCGTAAATTTCTTTTTTCTCATATCGGGCGACTTGCGCAATCAGATGCGCGGCGTTTCCAAAACCATAAATGCCGAGCCGATGGGCATCGCCGGCCTTGCGATAGGAACGATAACCGAGCATTCCGGCGCAAAGTAGCGGCGCAGCATCGACATCGTTGTATTCGTCAGGCAGATGAAAACAGTATCGGGCGTCGGCTACAGTGAACTCGGCGTAGCCTCCGTCGATGTTGTAACCGGTGAACTTTGCGCGGTCGCAAAGATTTTCGCGATTAGATCGACAATAAGCGCAATCCCCATCGGTCCATCCGAGCCATGGAATGCCGACACGATCACCCATTGAAAATCCGCCGGTGTTTGCGCCGATTTGCTCAACGCGGCCAACGATTTGGTGACCTAAGATCAACGGCAACTTCGGATCCGGGAGCTCGCCATCAACAACGTGGAGATCGGTCCGACAGACGGCGCATGCGTTCACGCGAACGAGCAGTTGTCCGCTGCCCGACTTTGGTTTCGGCACATCGCGGAGCACGAGCCGCGTGCCAGTTTTCTCAAAGACCATTGCGCGCATGCCGATGTATCAACCGGCAGAAGGTGAATGGCAATCTGGGAGGCCCCCGCGAGCTAACACCAAACGCTTTATGAAGGCAGCTAGTTTGTCTTCTGTAATTGAGCCACGGTTGCTCGCAGTTCAGCGGTGCGATCGCGAACGGCATCTTCGAGAGCGGCGCGCTGGTTGTCGAGAAGCTGGTGCGCACGGCGACTCTTGAGCAGATTACGAATACGCAGCGCGACCTCAACGTGATCGAACGGCTTGAGCAAGAAGTCGGTCGCGCCGGCCTCCAGCGCACGCCGTTTGGTTTCCTCATTCGTGTCCGCAGTCAGAATCACGACCGGCAAAAATGTATCGCCAGCATCGGCACGGAGCGATTCGAGAATGACGAACCCGTCGGGAGGCGGCATCATTAGATCGAGCAGGACGAGGTCAGGCAAAAATCTTTTGTAAATCTGCAGGGCGAGTTTGGAATCGAGGATCGACTCGAAACGAGTGTAGCCTGCCTCGACTAGAATCTCTTCGAGGAGGGCCGCGTTCACCGGTTCGTCGTCAATGATGAGGATTTTCATTTTGGCGAGGTCCGCCGAGGGATCTTCCCATTGATTTGGTGTGCTCATGTACTCTGGCAGGCCCCCTTCACATCTCGGTTAGAAATCACGTTAGGCGATTGACTTGCCGCCTGGTAGCATCGGCACTAATGACAACGACCGGAGCAGGAGCTGACCCAATTTGCGAAGCCTGGACATTACCTTTCCGGAGGATGTGGATCTTACACGGCAAAATGGTCAGCAGTACAGTTTTCATTTTTGCCACAAAGTCGGGTTAAACCGCCTTTCGAAAGAAGCAGGGCTTATTCCACACAATGAAAATACCCCACTTGCGCGGAGGCGAGCTTCAGGATGCGGGAAGTCAGATGTCGATCTTGCAGTCCCGCTTGCTAGCGTACGCCGGCGGGAATTGGCCCGAACTCGCCTTCCTTACCGGGACCCGGTTCGCCTTCGTGATGAGTGTGAGCGCTCCGCAAGAACGGGACTTTATCGAGCACGTGCTCCTGGAACCATTCCAGCCAGAGATAAATGACCGGAGTGACAAAGAGCGTGACCATTTGCGAGAAAATAAGCCCGCCGACGATCACTAAACCGAGCGGCCGACGCGATGACGCGTCTTGACCGAATCCGAGCGCGAGCGGAATGGCGCCCATCAACGCGGCCAGCGTTGTCATCATAATCGGACGAAAGCGTTCGACGCTGGCTTCGTGGATTGCCGAGCGCAAGTCCCAGCCTTCGTCGATTCGTTGCAATGCAAAGTCGACAACCATGATTCCGTTTTTCTTCACGATGCCGAGAAGAAGAAAGAGTCCGATCACGCTGTAGAGCGACAAGGTCGACCCAAAAATCCACAACGTGAACAGCCCGCCGACGACGGCCGGCACGATTGCTGGAAACAAGACCGTGATTGGGTGCACATAGCTTTCATAAAGAATTCCGAGGATCACGTACATGACGAAAATGGCGGCAATCAAAAGCAGCGGCAGCGCCTGGAAAAGTTGTCGGAACACAAGCGCTTCGCCCTGGAAGGTCGCTTGAATGCTGGGATATTGTCGATGCACCTGCGCGAACGAGTCTTCGATGAATTTGGTCGCGTCGCCGATCGCGACGCCCGGCAGCAAATTAAAATTAATGGTGACACTGGTGAACTGATCGAAATGGTTTACGGCCTGCGGCCCGACAACCTGACCGGTCGATGTCACCGCCCGGAGGGGAACGAGGTCCGAGCTGGTTCCAGTGGTGGTAGTAATAGCGCCGATCCCAGTGCCGCCGCCGCTTTGGTTAGTCGGGCTGCCGGTGTTGCTCCGCACATATAAATTATCCAGATCTCTCGGCTGAGCCCGCTCATTGTCTTTCACTTCGAGGATGACCTGATATTGGTCGTCCGGCTGTTTGATCAAATAGACGTAGTTCTGCGAATACGCGTTCTTCAGTAAACTTTGGATCGCCGACGTAGAAACGCCGTAAGTGGCGGCGCGTTCACGATCGATGTTAATCGTCAGGTTCGGCGTGTTGTTGTAATAATCGGAACGAAGCGAAGCGAAGCCCTTGAAGCCGCGCAGATTCGTCATCATTTGATTGGCCGCACCGTAGACGTCTTGCGGAACGATCCCGCTGATGGTGTAAGCGTACTGCCCCTGCGTCTGGTTCGTCGCGCCGACGTTGATTTGCAGCACCGGACTCGGCGATATCACCGCGGTGATGCCGGGAATCGAACTGATCGATCTTTGCAACCGCAAAAGGCATTGCTCGATCGGATCACGCTGATCGCGTGGTTTAAAAATACAAAAGATGATCGCCTGAGATGACGAGCTTCGCGATCCCGAACCGGCGAGCGTGAAAAATTTGTCGACACTCGGTTCCGCTTGGATTTTTTGATTCACCTTTTGCTGGAACTCGCGCATCTGCGCCGGTGACGAACCTTCCTGGGCAATAAAGACGCCGCGGGCAAAACCGCTGTCTCCGACCGGTAGCAGGGTAAAAGGCAAGTGAGTGAAGAAAAAGACAAGGCCGATAATACAGCCGAGCAAAATCGGAATTGTCAGCCACGCCCGGTCCAAGAATTTGTCCAAGGCCCGGCTGTATGCGGCTATCACGCGCTGGATGAAATCGCCGGTCCACTTTTCCATCCGCGCGCGTTTATGGCCGGCTCGGCGTTCACCAAGAATGCGCGCGCACATCAGCGGCGTCAGAGTCAGAGAGACAAGACCGGAAGCAAGGATCGCGACAATAATGGTAATGGAAAATTCCTGGAAAATGCGGCCGAGTAATCCCGGCAAAAAGACCAGCGGGATGAAAACGGCGGCTAGTGAAAGCGTCATCGACAGAATCGTGAACGAAATCTCACCGGCCGTATTGTAAGCCGCTTTGACAATCGATTCGCCGTGCTCAGCGCGGCGGATCACGTTTTCCAAAAAGACAATTGCGTCGTCGACCAAGAACCCGATCGCGAGAGTCAGCGCCATCAGCGTCAAATTGTTGATCGAGAATCCGAGCATGTTCATCACCGCGAACGTGAGCAGCAAGGAAAGCGGGAGCGCGACGGCGGGAATGAGCGTGTCCGTTGCCCGACCGAGAAAAACGTAAATCACCATCACCACCAGCACGAAAGCAATCAGGAGCGTCGCCCGCACATCGTGGACGGAATTAACAATTGTCTGCGATCGATCGAATACCGGCGTGAACGTGATCGATCCCGGCAAACTCGCGCGTAGCTCGGGAAAAAGCGCCTTGACCGAATTCGCCACTTCGACCGCATTCGCGCCGGCTTGTCGCGAAACCGCCAGCACAACAATTGAGCCCGGCGGATTAAATCCGCGCACCCAAAAGAAGCGAGACGTGCGCTCGTCCTGCACACTTTGTTTAACTTCGGCGATATCGCGCAGATAAACCGGCGAACGATCCTTGTTCCGCGCGACGATTAGATTGCGATAACCTTCGGCCTGATCGATCTGGCCATTCGGCTGAAGAACGAAGGTGCGATGCGGCCCATCGAATTGTCCCGCGCCGGAGTAAACCGTTCCCGCCTTGATCGCATTCGCGACATCATCCATTGTCAGCCCGCGCGACGCCAGACCCGCTGGATCGGCCTTGATCCGGATCGCGCCTTGCACTCCATAAATGTTTACCTGCGAGACACCGGGGAGAATCGCGATGCGCTGTGCCACCGCGGTGGATGCGTATTTATATAGATCGCCGTCGGTCAGCGTGTCCGACATCAGCCCGAGCAGATAAACTGCCTGATCGTTCGGGTTCGTTTTAGTGAACGTCGGCGGACTCGGCAAATCGATCGGCAATTTGCCGGTCGCGCGTTGGATCGCGGCTTGCACGTCAGTCGCCGCGTCGGTAATGCTTTTGCTCAGAACAAATTGCAGAGTCAACGAGGTGTTGCTCTGCGTGCTCTGGCTGGTGATGATGTCGAGTCCGGGAATTTGCAGGAATTGTTTTTCAAGCGGCGTAGCGATGTTGTTAGCCATCGTGACCGGATCGGCGCCGGGATAAGAGCAGGTGACTTGAATGATCGGATAATCGACCGCCGGCAGATCGTTTACGGCCAGTTTGTTGTAAGTCGCGATTCCCGCGACGATGACTGACAACGTGAGAAGGACCGTCATCACCGGCCGCCGAATGAACGGACCTGAAAGTCCGGTGCCTTTAACCGGAACTAATTTAGCTTCTTTCGGTGCTGCGGATGTCGATCTTATCCCGCGGCCGCGGGATCGATCTTGCGATTCGTGTTCGCCATCCGGCGCGCCGTCATGTTGATCAGAACGCTCCATAAAAAAGCGTTACATCGCGCTTTTGCTGGCGGCAGCTTGATCGCTCGGTCCATTCGGAGCGTTGTAAGGTTTGGGATCGACCTTCGTCCCCGGCGCAAGCGCGAGTTGTCCAGTCACGACGACTGTTTCACCGGGCTCAATGCCACTTTCAACAACCATGAGATCGCCATCTTGCCGCTGTCCGGGTTTTACCGGCCGCAGATCGACCGTGTTATCCGGCTTCAACACAAATATGAACGGGCCACTTTGGCTAATCTGCACCGCTTGTTGTGGAACCAGCCGCGCGTCTTTAATCGTGTCCAGAATAAAACGAACACGCACAAATTCCGATGGCCACAGTGCGTGGTCCGGATTCGGCGTCACCCCGCGCGCTTTCACGGTGCCCGAACCGGGCTGGACCGCGGTATCGATGAAATATAAGTCGCCGACACGGGGTGGGATTTTTGCGTCTGGCGAATACGTTTGCACTTTCACGTTTGGGCCGCCGAGATATTTCCGCACTAATGCCAAATCGGTCTCGGCCACGGTGAAGTCGGTGTAAATCGGATCCAGGCCCTGAATCGTAAGCAACACGGCGCCGCTGCCTGTGTTGCCTGAGACTATGTTGCCAACATCGACAAGTCGCAGCCCAGCGCGACCGTTAATCGGCGATTTGATGTAGCAAAAATCAATATTCACCTGAGCGGCCGACGCCGCCGCTTCGGACTTGTGCGCGTTGGCCTGAGCCGTGTCGAGGTCTTGCGGTGAGATAACATTGCGAGCGCGCAGTTCCTGCTGTCGCTTCATCGTAATCTGATCCAACGTTGCCTGCGCTTGCGCCTGCTCGAGGGCGGCTTGATACGGTCGCGGATCAATTGTGAAAAGCAGATCGCCTTTTTTTACATCGGCGCCGTCTTGAAAATGGCGCGCGATGATTTGCCCGCTGACCTGCGCCTGGACCTGAACGGTTTCATACGCGGCACAGGTACCGATTTCGTCGAGATAAAGCGGCACGTCTTTGCTGATCACTTTTGCCACCAGCACCGGTCGAACCGGCGGTTGCGTCGTTTTGGCCGTTTCAACCCCGCGCTGCAACGTCCGCGCCACCGCGAAGGCGGCGAGGATTACGAAGAGTAAAATACCCCAACGCGGAATGCGCTGCCTCGAGACCCGACTTGTTTTCACGCGTCTTCTCTCCTGAACTTCGGTGACTGCTCCATTTCCTGATTCTAATTGAATGCCCATCTCAGTCTTGGCCGTTCTTTCCAACTCGCAGCCTGCCAGAGTGTTTTCCGTTCCCATTCCCCTTCTCCGCTTTCTGCCGGATCTGATCCAACACCCGGATACAAGTGCGCAGTTCGGACGCTGAAATGTCATCCAACAATTCGTGGCGAAGCTTGAATGCCGCCGCGCTAATTTGGGCGATGACGCGTTGCGCGCGCCGCGCGAGATGCACCGTTTTGCAACGGCGATCGTGTGGTGAGTTCTTCCGCGCGACCCAGCGATCGCTTTCCAGTCGATGCAATAATGTGACCAACGTCGGTTCTTCAATGCCGAGGTGCGCGGCAATTTCGGCCTGAGTCAACGGCCCGGGCGCGATTGACAAATGCATAAGCGTTCGCCATTTAGCCTGGCTCAGACCCATTGGCTTCAACCGCTCATCCAATTTCAGCCGCCAAGCGCGGGCGGTGCCGTGCAAGAGCGGACCGAATACATCGATATCCTTGTTCAAAGCAAATTAGTTAGCATGCTAACTAATTCGAACTCAGAGCAGTGTCAATGCCACCGCTTAATCGATCTTCAGCAACAAAATGGATTCTTTTCGGTAATCGGTACTCCGCATGATACGATGGGGCTGACGCGGCGCCCAACGATTGCTTTCCAGTACTTCCTGTTCTCGTTCCGGGCGCACCAACAAATAGCGCGCGTCGATTGGCACTTCATCAATCTCGCTCGCGTAAACCAGTTTCGAGCGCATGTAAAAAAAGATCGGCTGATAATTTGGATCAAGCGCGTAAACAGCCTCCGCTTGTGGGATTGCCGCTTGAATCTGGGCGGCGAGGCGTTTGATCCGTTGCCGCCGGTCCATTTTCGGAACAATCGCGATCGCGTAAGTCCACATCGCAAGGCAGGCCAGAACGACGATGCCAATAATCGTGCGGCGACGCGCGTTAAAAGAAAATAATTTGCCGCCAAGCCATCGTGGCCAGCGAAGATTTTCCTCGCAGAAAGTCATAGCGAGCAGCCAGCACGCGGGCACAAGCGCCGGCATCCCGTACCGCGGAATCGATCCCGGTACAAGATCGACAACGACAAAAGGAACGAGCGCACCCCAAGCCAACGCTTTCGCAAGTTGTCGATCTTTCTCCACGGCAAAATTTCCGGATCGCGCCAGAGGCAGAAAGATTACCCATGGCAAGAGATAAAGAACGCCGTGCGGAATGTTAAAAATCCAACGGCCAAATTCGAAGTCAGTTCCACGGAGCCGGCCAGTGAATTGTTGCGACCATTTGGTTGTCGCCGTCGCGTGACCAGTGGCTCGCAAAAAAGGAATCGCCCAGGCTGCGAAAATTCCAAGCATCACCACCATGCCGACGAAATGCGCCGGATGGAAGAACGCTCGCCAGTTTCGCTCTTTCCAAATGACCGCCACCACGACGCCGTAAAAAAATAAAAGATGAAGCGGCCCTTTCGCCAGCCAGCCTAGGCCGAGAAAAACAAATGGAACCGTCCAAGTGAGCCAGGCCGATTTTTTTTGCTCCCAAAAACTCAACCAGAAAATGATCGCAAGCGCGCAAAGCGAAACATAAAGCCCTTCAATTTCGACCAGCCGCCCTTTCTCGATGATTCCCGCGTTAATCAGCCAGACGAGCGCGGCGATGGTCGACCCAAGCGGCCCCAGACTGGGACGCGCAACAGTGACAAAAGCGAGCGCAACCAAAAGAACAGAAATGACCGACGGCATGCGCGCGGTCCATTCGTTCTGGTGCCCAGAGATCTTGAATGAGGCAGCGACCAGCCAATTGATCAGCGGCGGTTTCCGAAAGTAGGTTTCACCACCGACCTGCGGCACAAGATAGTTGCCGGTTTCGAGCATTGCGATTCCGGGCAAAATTCGACGGCCTTCTTCGCCTTTGATCGCAAGCGAGCCGAGCGCCGGCAAATAAAGCGCAGCCCAAACGAGAATGACGATCGACAAATTGGCGGCGCGCGTGGTCATTGAGGTCAGATGTTGGACGCTCCGCGAGCGTCGTTCAACCCCGCAGCTTGACGCTCTCCCTCGAAAAGGGTAAGTTCAGCGTCTAGTCCGCGCTGATTGGAGTGGGAAATGATGTCCCACTCCTTTTGGTCTGCGGACTGGATGTTTTATGAACGCTGAATTCATCGCCATGCTGGATTACCTGGAGCGGGAGCGCGGGATCAAACGCGAAATCCTGCTCGAAGCGGTTTCCACTGCGCTTCTTTCGGCATCGAAGAAGAGTGTCGGCGCCGCCCGTGATCTGAGGATCGACATCGACCCGCGGACCGGCGACATCCGTGCGCTGGCTAATCTCGTCGTGGTCGACGACGTGACGAATCCGCAGGACGAGATCGCGCTCGCGAAAGCGCGAAGGATCAAACCGGAGGCAAAAGTCGGCGACACAGTTGAAATGGAAGTGACGCCGCGAAATTTTGGACGCATCGCCGCGCAAACCGCCAAACAGGCAATGATGCAGCGTATCCGTCAGGTCGAGAAGGAAATGATCTACGAGGAATTCAAGGACCGCGCCGGCGAAATCGTCAGCGGCACCGTGCGCCGGTTCGATCGCTCGGATGTAATTCTCGATCTTGGAAAATTTGAAGCCGTTATGCCGCAGCGCGAACGCGTGGTCGTGGAAGATTACAATGTCGGCGACCGCCTTCGCGCTTATGTGGTCGCGGTGGAAAATGGATTGCGCGGTCCCGAGATCATCATCTCGCGCAGCCATCCGAATTTTGTGCGCCGTCTGTTCGAATTGGAAGTGAGCGAGATTGCGGATGGCACCGTGGAAATTCGCGGCATCGCGCGCGAGGCGGGTTACCGAACCAAAATCGCGGTCTGGAGCGCAAACGAGAAAGTGGATCCGGTCGGCGCGTGCGTCGGCATGCGCGGATCGCGCGTCAAAAATATTGTCCGCGAACTCAACAACGAAAAGGTCGACATCATACGTTGGAGCTCCGATCCGAAGGAGTTCATTCTCGAAGCCCTCAAGCCGGCGAAGGTGAAGAACATAACCTTCGATCCTGAGAAAAAGAGTGCGCAGATTTCGGTGGATGAAGATCAACTTTCCCTTGCAATCGGCAAAAAAGGACAGAACGCGCGCCTGACTTCACGACTCACCGGTTGGGAAATTAATATCGATAAAGACACGTCGGCCACAACGGCGGTGGAACAAAAGGTTGCGCAAGCGGCGCAAACGCTTGCCGGCGCGTTGCCGATCAGCGAAGAACAAGCGGTAACGCTGGTGAAATCCGGCTTTACCAATTTGGAAGGCTTGCACGCCGCCGATGTTCAAGATTTGGTAGACATCCTTGGCGTGGACGAAGCAAAGGCGCGTGAAATTCACGACGCCGTCCATCAGCAAGATGTAACGCAGGAAGCGGGCTCGGCTCAAGGGGCTTGAGCCATGAATAATTTTCTGAAATGGCAACAAAATCGAAAACCGCGGCGAAAAAACCTGCAGCCCGCCAACCAGTTGCCGCGCATAAGCCTGCCCCAGCCAAGGCGAAGATTCCGAAAAAGAAAGTAGAAGCGTATCCGAAACCGGCGCCCGCGCCTGCGCATCCAAAAACGCCGGTCCATCGCGCTGCAGAAGAAAAGCTGCAGGCGAAGCCAGGCGTAGTTCATCGCCCGGCGGTTGAAAGCGTCTCCCTAATCGACAAGAAGCATCCGCAGAAAAAACCGGCGGATGGCGTTTTGCCGCCAATCTCGCGGATTCGCGCTTCATTGGAAGCGCCGACGGCGCCGCCCAAGAAACCGGAATCGGCTCAACCGACAACGACAACTGACGGGTCAGCCGCAGTTGAAACGGCTCCAACCGAAGCCGAGGCGCCGACACAAAAAATCATTCACATCAAGCCGCCGATCATTGTGAAGCAGCTTGCGGCCGAGCTTGGTTTAAAACCGCATCAACTCATCGCCGAGCTGATGGTATTCAATATTTTTGCGAACATCAATCAGACGATCGAGCCCGATATCGCGTCGAAGATCGCCGAGAGCCACGGATTCGTTCTCGAGAAAGAGCGCCGCGAAAAAGGCGCAGGCGTGCACAAGGTTGAGCAAGTCGTGGTCGCGCCACCGCCGCCGGTCATTGAAAAAGCGGAGGAACTTAAACCGCGCGCACCGATCATCACTTTCATGGGCCACGTCGATCACGGCAAAACGTCGCTGATGGATGCGATCCGTAAAACGCGAGTCGCAGCGGGCGAGGCCGGCGGAATCACTCAGCACATCGGTGCTTACACGGTTGATCACAAAGGACAAAAGATCACGTTCATCGACACGCCCGGTCACGCCGCGTTTACCGCGATGCGCGCACGCGGTGCGAACGTCACCGACATTGTCGTCCTGGTTGTGGCGGCAGACGATGGTGTCATGCCGCAAACGATCGAGGCGATCAATCACGCCAAGGCCGCGCCGCACGTCGAAATCATGGTGGCAATTAACAAAGTCGATTTGCCGTCGGCGAACATCGACAAGGTGAAGAAGCAGCTCCAGGAACGCGAGCTGACCCCGGAAGATTGGGGCGGCAAAACTATCGTCTGCGAAGTTTCGGCAACGCGCGGAACAGGAATCGATCACCTGCTCGAGATGATGCTTTTGCAGGCGGAAGTGATGGATTTGAAAGCGTCCCCCACCGCCAGACCACGCGGCACCGTCATTGAAGCGCAAGTGGAGCCGGGCCGCGGCCCCACCGCGAGCGTGATTGTGCAGATGGGCACGCTGAAAGTCGGCGAACCCTTCATCTGCGGAGATTACTCCGGCAAAGTGAAATCACTGATCGACGACCGCGGCAAACCGGTTAAAGAAGCCGGTCCTTCGACGCCGGGGAAAGTTCTCGGGTTTACCGGACTCCCAAACGCGGGCGATGAGTTCTTAGTGATGGAATCGGAGCGCGCCGCAAAAACTTTAAGCGACGAACGCTTGCAGGCGAAACGTGCCGAGAAACTGACGGTGCCTCAGCGCGCAACGCTTGAAACTCTTCTTGAGTCAGCCACCGGCAAAAAAATTCTTCGTCTCGTTTTGAAATGCGACGCCCAAGGATCGCTCGAGGCATTGAGCGCGGCGTTGAAACAAATCGAAAGCAAGAAAGTAGATCTCGAACTGATTCACGCCGGTGTCGGGCCAATTTCGGAATCGGACATTTTGCTCGCAAGCGCCTCGAGTGCCGTTGTTATCGGCTTCAACACCAAAGTTGAAAACATGGCTGTTTCTGCGGCGAAACGCGAAGGCGTCCAGATCAAGCTTTACAGCATCATTTACGAGTTGCTCGATCAGATCAAAGACGCGATGGCCGGATTACTCGAGCCGGAATTCCGCGAAACTGTTCTCGGTCATGCCGAAGTAAAGCAAGTGTTCGAGCTCAGCAGGGGGATCGTGGCGGGCTGTTTGGTCACCGACGGCCGAATCGCTCGCACCGGTCGTGCCCGCATCCTACGAAAACGACAACCGGTCTATGACGGTGGTATTTCAACACTCCGCCGCTTCCAGGACGACGTGAAAGAAGTGCGCTCCGGTTTGGAATGCGGCCTCAAGCTTGGCGATTTCAGCGAATACCACGTGGGCGACGTCATTGAGTGCTATCAGCTCGAGGCTATCGCCCAAAAACTCTGACGGGAATGAAAGGGTCACATGAAACATCGCATGCTGCGCGTCAACGAAGTCGTAAAACGGGAACTGAGCGGAATCCTCGCCCGCGAAATCAGTTCTGAAGGGGCGCTTGTCACCATCAACCACGTCGAAGTCGCCTCCGATCTGAAAAGCGCACACGTTTTTGTCAGCGTGCTGGGATCGGAAAGTAGCGAGAACGTGATGAACAAACTGGAAGAACATCGCCCTGCCTTTCAGTCCGAGCTCGCGCGTCGTGTGACCATGAAATTCACGCCGCATCTACTTTTTCATCTCGATGAGTCGGTCGCGCGCGGCTCGCGCGTAGTCGAAATTTTGCAGCAAATCGACTCCGACAGCGGAAAAAACGAGTGAGCGCAGCCAAGTTCGAGCAAATCGGCCAGGCCTTGCGCGAAGGGGGGCGGTTCGCCGTTCTTAGTCATGTCCGCCCAGATGGTGACGCGCTCGGAAGTCAGCTTGCGCTCGGTCTCTCGCTCAAACGGCTCGGCAAAGACGTGCGCATTTGGAACGAAGAAGGCATGCTCGAGAAATACAGTTTCCTTCCGAGCGCGAATTTGCTCACGAAACCGCCGGCCGATCCGGAAGATGTCGACGTTGCGATCGCGCTCGATACTGCGATTCAAAATCGGCTTGGCACCGCTTTGCCGGCCGTGCGCTCGGCCAAAGTTTGGATTAACATCGATCATCATCCGAGCAACCCGGGTTACGGCGACCTCGTTTACATCAATCCGAAAGCGCCAGCGACCGGGCAGATTCTTTTCGAATTGATCCGGAGCGAAAAATTACCGATCGATGCTGCGATTGCGGAAAATCTTTACGTCGCCATTTCAACCGATACCGGTTCCTTTCAATATCCAAACACGACCGCGCGAACTTTTGAGATGGCGGCCGAGCTCGTCCGCGCCGGCGTCGATGTCGGACGCGTCAGTCAATTGACTTACGAGAATTATCCGCGCCGCCGGGCCGAGCTTTTACGCGATCTTCTGGGCACGATGCGATTCGAGGCAAACGATCGGGTCGCTAGTTTTAGTTTGAGTCTGGCGACGGCGAAGAAGCTCGGAGCTTTACCGGAACATAACGAAGGGCTTATCGATCATTTGCGCGCGATCCACGGCGTCATCGTTGCCGTGTTTTTTGAAGAACTAGCCGACGGCAAAGTGCGCGTGAGCATGCGTTCAAAAAGCGAAAAGGTGAATGTGTGTGCCATCTGCGAAAAATTTGGCGGCGGCGGGCATGTGCTGGCTGCCGGCGCGCGCATTCCCGGTACGCTCGCCGAGGTCGAAAATAAAGTCCTGGAGGAAGTTCGTGATGTTGTCGGTCGCGGCTCCTGACGGCGTTCTGTTAGTGGACAAAGCCGAAGGGATGACTTCGCACGACGTCGTCGCACTCGTTCGTCGCCAACTTCGGATTAGAAAAGTCGGCCATTGTGGGACCCTCGATCCGATCGCGACCGGGCTGCTTTTGTTAACGATCGGGCGCGGAACCAAAGTCCAGGATTTGCTGATGAGTGAAGACAAGGAATACGTCGGCACGCTCACGCTCGGCACAAGCACCAGCACGCAAGATCGACAAGGTGACGTCGTCGAGGCAAAACCAGTGCCTCAATTGAGCGAGTCCGCAATTCGCGCGGCGTTTGAGAAATTTCGCGGCGATTTTTATCAAATCCCGCCGATGGTCTCGGCCAAGAAACACGCCGGCGTGCCGCTCTATAAATTGGCGCGGCAAGGAAAAGTGGTGGAGCGCGAGCCCCGCTTTGTCCGCGTTTATCGCTACACCATTGACCGGATCGGCCTGCCAGAGATCGATTTCAGCGTGGTGTGCAGCAAAGGTTTTTACGTTCGGACCTACGCGCACGATATCGGCGAAGTGCTTGGCTGCGGCGGTCATTTAAAATCGCTCCGACGGACGAAGTCCGGGCGATTCGATGTCGCGAATGCGATCACGGTCGCTCAAATCAAAGAGACGCCTCGCGAGGAAATTACCCAGCGAATTCTCTCGCTCCCACAAGTTTCACGGATGCGCGGCGCCTGACCGCGAGATCGACAATGGAAATTCTGCGGTCGATTCCGGAGCTTAAGGGCTTGCGCGAACCGGTATTTCTCGCCATCGGCGTGTTCGACGGCGTCCATCGCGGCCATCAGGCAGTGATTTCGACTTCAGCCGATCACGCGCAGGTTGCGGGTGGAACACCTGTCGTCGTGACATTCGATCCGCATCCAGAAAAAGTTCTGCGACCGCAGGCGGCGCCGCATTTGCTGAGCGCAACCCAACACAAAATCGCGTTAATTCGCGCTCTCGGGGTGGAGCACTTGCTCGTCATCACTTTCGACAAACAATTCGCCGCGACAGAGCCGGAAAATTTCGTCGGAGAATTAGTTGCTCATGCAAAGCCGCTCCGCGAAATCTGTGTCGGTCATGAATGGTCGTTCGGGAAAAATCGCCGGGGCAATCTCGATCTTCTCAAAAAACTTGGGTCGCAATTTAATTTCGACGTCGTAGGGATTCCACCGGTCAAGATAAACGACGTGGTCGTGAGCAGTACAGCGATTCGACACGCGGTCGAAAAAGGCGACCTCGCGAAAGCTGCTGAAATGCTTGGTCGTGAATACACGATTCTCGGAACGGTGACGCACGGCGACAATCTTGGAAAAAAAATTGGGTTTCCGACGGCAAACCTAAGCGCGCACAGCGAGCAATTCCCGCCGAACGGTGTTTATGCCGCCGAAGCGTGGATCGACGGCGAGTTGCATCGCGGCGTGATCAACCTTGGGGTTCGCCCGACCGTGAGCGGCGGAAAATCCGAGCGCGTGCTCGAAATTCATTTGTTTGATTTCAAGCGCGACATTTATGGCCACGATGTCGAAGTTCGCTTCCTGAAATTCCTTCGTCCGGAAGAGAAATTTGAGAACCTGGACGCGCTGGTTCAACAAATCCGCCGGGACGTCCAACAAGCGCGCGAAGTTTAACAATTATTTAAGCTGATATTTCGCGACGCCGACCTTCTTGATTCCAGGTACGCTTCTACCAGTGCCGTTGAACCAGACGTAAAGATTTGCACTGGGCACTTTTAATTTTTTCGAGAGATCGCCGACAGTCGCCCCTTTTTTTCCCGCGGTGCGCAATACTCGGATGATTTTCTCCTTTAACGCACCGCGTTTGCTTCGCCGGCGAATTGGTCCGCCAGGCGCGCGCGAAACAGTGACCGGCGCCCGCTGATCTCCTTCACGCGACGGAATGCCGAACTTGTCCTGGACGCGGATCATTTCGCGATCAATTTCCTGGATCTGTGCCATCAACGCTTCTTTGCGCTCGGAGAGGCGGACAAGTTGCTTAAGGGTCGAGCTCGGGATGTTTGTTAGCATCCCTTATTGTGGCCCTCAAGATCGACAATGCAAATCTAAGTCAAATCTAAGATTGAAGATGATTTGTCTTAGACATCGCAGCAAAGATGCCGCCGGCCATAACTAACATGCCGCTGGCCAATGCAAACGCGACCACCCACAACGTCGGAATCGTCGTCAATCTGAACATCTCGACCAAAATAAAGCGGCCACCGTCGGACAAAACGTAGGTGAGCGCACTCGCCAGTGCGCTCATTCCCACCAGAATGAACGGACGCAGAAATTGACCTGCCGGTCGCGGGGCGGGCAACTGTTGGAGAACGCGCGCGGTAAAGCCGTCATCCTGGATGTAAAGCGCACCTTCCTGCAGCTTTCGATCCAACCAATCTTGTTCGATCTGCTCGTTCATTTACTGCGCCCAGACAGCCAAAGTCTTTTTCAATTTCTCCCGCCCTCGCAACACATTTGTTTTGACCGTGCCCAGCGGAATGTCGAGCACCCGCGCGGCTTCGTCGTGTGATAATCCATTCTGGCAGCAAAGCAAAACGGCCGAGCGCTCGTGCAATGGCAGTAAACTAAGTGCATGCATAAGATCATGTCTTAGACCTGGATCGACCGTCTGTGGATCCTGCTCCGCTTGCCATTGTTTCTCATTAATTCCGACGAGCTCCTTCCGGCGTCGCGCGTCCTCGCGAAAGCAATTGTAGGCAATCCGATAAAGCCAGGTGGAAAATTTCGCTTCGCCGCGGAAGCTGCGAATGTTTTTGTAAGCACGAACAAAAGCGTCCTGGGCCAGATCGTCGGCGAGGGCGAGATCGCCGCGGGTAAGTTGGCGCAACAAACCTCGCACGCTCGACTGATGCCGACGAACCAGCTCGCCAAAAGCGTGCTGGTCGTCATCGACAAGAACTCGGGCAACAAGGCCGGCATCGGTTAGCTCCACGCCGCGATATTAGGGTGCCGGTGGCGACGACGAAACGTCCTTCTTTCCCTCCAACTTCCAGACGATCAGATAACCGGCGCCGATAAGAAAAGGAATTAGACCGAGCGACCATGCGCCGCCCTCCCAATCATTGACCGCGCCCAGCCAGACCATCAGGCCGAGGCCGACCATGGTTAAAACGACACCGCGCCGCACATCCGAGCGTTGACGGACGGCTGGCGCCGGCGGAGCGAGCAATGCGGGTGGAATCGGTTGGCCCTTCTCGGCCAGCATTCGAATGGTGCGATGCTGCATTCGGGATTTTGAAAATCCGAAATACAAGATCACGGCGACGATCAGGACCGGCGCGCCAAAAATTGTCAGCATTGTGATCGCGACAATCGGGATGACGAATTCGGGAATATCGTCTGATTTGATCCTCTTAAGATCGGCTTCATCTCCATCAATCGCGATCCCGTGATGACCTTTTAGCTTTTTCTCGATCCGTTGATGGATTCTATCCGCCAGATCCTGAGCGGGCGAGGCGCTGGCCGTCATCGACGCCGCCGGGGATGGCGAAGGAGGCGGGGGGGGTGCAGGTTGCGCCATGGCCGTAACAGCCAGCACAACTGAGCAAATGCAGAGAGGGAATGTTTTCATATTGATCCTTTGGTAGTGAGATGCAGCCCGGTGCCAGTTTGGATTCAATTAAATGTTGCACCCCTGGCACGGCTGGCCATTATTTGTTCCCCTCGAAAGCGCGGGTGTAGCTCAGTGGTAGAGCACCTCCTTGCCAAGGAGGACGTCGCGAGTTCAAGTCTCGTCACCCGCTCCATGCCTTCTTTCGATATTACTCCCTCACGGGACGAATTCCGCGAGCTCGCGAAGCGCGGCAATCTCATCCCGTTGATTGTCGATCTTGTCGCCGACGTTGAGACGCCGGTGTCTGCTTTTGCGAAGATCGATCCCGCCGGTCGCGGGAGCGGTCCGTGTTTTCTTTTTGAATCCGCGGAACGAAATGAAGAATCCGGCCGGTTCTCTTTTATCGGTTTCGATCCGCTCGTGCTTTTCAACAGCGCCGATTACGAAGGCGATCCACTGGCGCAACTCGAACAGATCCTTTCGCGTTTTAAGTTTGTCGCGCCGCGGGACGTTCCCCATTTTGTTGGCGGCGCAGTCGGTTACATCGGTTACGACGTGATTCGTTTTTTCGAACCGACGGTGCCGACTCACCAGCGGGACGATCTGCAACTTCCCGAAATGATGTTCATGATTCCGCGAATGCTGCTCGTGTTCGATCATCGATTTCGAAAACTTCGCTTGGTCTGTAACGCGCACATCGACGGCAAAACGTCGGTCGATCAGGCGTACGAACACGCGGAGGCAGATTTGGGAAGCACGTTAGGAAAGCTGGGCGAATCTCGCGCGCTGCAATCGGTGGATGCCAAACCGGCGGCAAAGCTTCCGTTCCCCGCGAGCAACACAACTCGCGCTGAATTTGAATCGATGGTCATGAAAGCCAAAGAGCTAATCGCGGCCGGCGACATTTTTCAGGTTGTCCTTTCACAGCGTTTCGAAAGCGATTTTGAGGGTGCGCCCATCGAGCTCTATCGCGCGCTTCGTTTCGGGAACCCTTCACCCTACATGTTTTGTTTACGTTTCGATCCTAACTTCGCGGTTCTTGGCAGTTCACCCGAAGTTCACCTGCGCGTGCGCGAGCGCACCGCCGAACTGCGACCAATCGCCGGAACTTATCCGCGCGGCAAAGATTTAGCCGAGGACGAGCAGCTCGCTCGCGCGTTGATTTTCGACCCAAAAGAGCGCGCTGAGCACGTAATGCTGATCGATCTCGGCCGCAACGATCTCGGCCGCGTGGCGGAGTTCGGCAGCGTTCAAGTCACCGAGCAAATGGTGATCGAGCGTTATAGTCACGTCATGCACATTGTCTCGCACATTGTGGCGCGGTTGCGCGAGGACAAGAACGCATTCGATGCCATTCGCGCGACGTTTCCAGCGGGCACCGTGTCCGGCGCGCCAAAAATCCGTGCGATGCAGATCATTGCCGAATTGGAAAAGGCGCGCCGGGGGTTTTATGCCGGCATTGTCGGCTATTTCGGATTCGACGGATCGCATGACAGCTGCATCGCAATCCGGTCGATCATTTTGAAGAACGGGCAAGCATTTTTCCAGACTGGCGCCGGTATTGTAGCCGATTCCGATCCCGCGCGAGAATTTGAAGAGTGCGTCAACAAGGCGAAAGCTATGCTCGCGGCCATTGCGCGCGCGACGACTCCATGAAACTGCTCGTTATCGATAACTACGATTCGTTCACCTACAATCTCGTCCAGCTTTTCGGTGAGATGGATGTCGATCTTGTGGTGAAGCGAAACGACGAAACCTCAGTCGATGAAGTTAAAAAATTGAAACCCGATCGCATTTGCATTTCTCCCGGCCCGGGGCGGCCGGAAAATACCGGGATCAGCTCTGATCTAATTCGAGAATTGGGGCCGGGCGTCCCGATTCTCGGCGTTTGTCTTGGTCATCAATGCATCGCCCAAGTTTTTGGCGGCGAAATTGTGCAGGCAGAAAAGTTAATGCACGGCAAGACTTCAAAAATTCATCATAACCGCAGCGGTGTTTTTGAAGGTTTAGCTGAGCCGCTCGAAGCAACGCGGTATCATTCGCTGATTGTTCGGCGTGAATCGTTACCCGATTCACTGGAAATCACAGCGCAGACTGATGACGGCGAGATTATGGGACTGCAACATCGGCAACTTCCGATCCACGGCGTGCAATTCCACCCCGAATCGATCCTGACGACCGAAGGACGTAAGTTGCTCGCGAATTTTTTGCGAGTTTAAGCGCCGTTGCGCGAGATCACGTCGTGAATTTGGCGAACTTCGCGCACCATTTGTTCGTATTCGTCGAACATTAGCGATTGCGCGCCGTCGGAAAGCGCTTCGTCGGGCCGGCCGTGCACTTCGATCATTAGACCATCCGCGCCAACCGCGACACCGGCGCGCGCCAGCGGCGTGACCATGTAGCTGCGACCAGTTCCATGCGCAGCATCGACAATTACTGGCAAATGTGAAATCCGCCGCACCGCCGGAACGGCGGCCAAGTCCAAAGTATTCCGCGTGTGCTGGGCGAACGTGCGCACCCCGCGCTCGCACAAAACGATGTTGTAATTTCCCTCCGCCATCACGTATTCGGCCGCGAGCAACCATTCTTCCAATGTCGCGGCCATTCCGCGTTTCAAGAGCACCGGCAATTTCGAGCGACCGACCCGCCGAAGCAGAGTAAAATTCTGCATGTTGCGCGCGCCGATCTGAATCATGTCGGCATATTTCTCGACAAGATCGACATTGGCTTGATCAAGCGCTTCGCTGACGATCTTCAAACCAAATTCCTTCCGAATGTCGGCAAGAATTTTCAGTGCGGCTTCGCCAAGACCAGAAAAAGCGTAGGGAGACGTGCGAGGTTTGAATGCGCCGCCGCGGAAAAATTTCGCGCCGCTGCGCTGAACCACGTCCGCTATCGCAAATGCTTGCTTGCTGTTTTCAATCGCACACGGCCCGGCGATAATCGCAAGCGAGCCGTCGCCGATGCGCGCGCCGTCGCCAAGATCGACAATTGTGCGGTCTGGCCGCAGATCGAGCGTGATCAATTTGTAAGGCTTGGTGACACGGATAGCTTCCGAAACACCGGGAAGATGTTCAAAATGCGAGAGATCGACCGCACCCTGATTGCCGGTGACTCCGATCGCGGTTCGGTTCGCGCCCGGCATAACGTGCGCACGGAAGCCAAGCGATTCGACCACGCGAACGACGTTGTCGATCTCGGCCTTCCCGGCGCTGGCGTTCATTACGATGAGCATGGCGTGAAAAGGCGGTTACTTACCGGGAATTATACCCTTCGGTCAAATTTAACCCACTCCTTTAGCTTTCGATTCGAACATAATCGGAGGCAGTGCCCGCTCGATTTCAGCCCGATGCTCCTCGTATTGTGGCGGTAATTTCAAATTTTCGCCAAGATGCTCGACCGGTTCGTCCACTCCAAAACCGGGACCTTCAGTGGCGATTTCGAACAAAATACCGCCCGGCTCACGAAAGTAGATCGAGTGAAAATAAAAACGATCGATCACCGGCGTGACGTGCAGACCAAGCTCCAGCAGTTTCTGTCGCCAGCGTAATTGTTCCTTTTCGTCGGCAGAGCGAAACGCGATGTGATGCACCGTACCGGCGGAATTAACTCCGAACTGTCCATCAGCGCGTTCAATCAAATCCACCTGCGCGCTGGTCGATTTTGAATTCAATGAAAAGCGACGGCGCGCTTTTTCCTCAGCGATCAATTCGAAGCCGAGATTCTTAAGCAGCTCTTTGGTTGGTTTGGCCTGCTGAACTTCAAGCGTTGGCGCGTGAAATCCATGAATGGCAAATTTATTCGGCGCTTCGCTTTCGTACTCAAGATCGATATCGTCGAGTTGCTCCGCTTCGATAAGCTCCAGCGGCAATCCATCGGGATCGGTTAAACGAATGGCCGACGCTTCAAAGCGTGATGGGAGTCGCTCGGAGAAAATATGATGCTCTTCGAAACGCGATTTCCAGAAATCGAGCGAGCCCGACGGAATGGCAAAGCTAGCTGCAATTACTTGTCCTGTTCCGCGCGACCCGCGACGCGCACCCGGCCACGCAAAAAATGTAATCGCGGTGCCCGGCCGGCCGGTCCGGTCGCCGAAATATAAATGATAGGTCGATGGATCGTCGAAATTAACGGTGCGCTTGGCAAAACGCAGGCCGAGGATTTGGGTGTAAAAATCAACATTGCGCTGCGGATCGCTCGCAATGGCCGTGATATGATGAATGCCGTGAAGTTTCACTGAAGAAGGCAAAGGCTAACAGGTTTCCCTGCATCAACTCAACGCATGTATTTATGGCGACGACTGGCGAGTCAGAAGTGGTGGAACGATAGCGAAAAGGAATTGCGCGCGATTGCGGGCAATGAACTGGCGATCATCGAACGGCCCGGTCGCAAACAATTGCAGCTCGAAGTCGCATCAAGTTCCCGCACCGAGCTGCAAAGCCTGGCGACACAATTCAGGGGACAAGTTGAAAAGCTTCCAGCCGATTGGCAGAAACGATTTTCGCGGAAGCAGAAAACCAAACCTCTCCGAATCGGTCAGCGACTGACCGTTGTTCGCTCACGAAAAAATCGGCTCTCAACTAAAGAGCTTATCATTCCCACTGGCGCAGCTTTCGGCACCGGCGAACACGAGACAACCGCGATGTCGTTGCGACTGTTGGAGAAATTGACGCGAAACTGGAAACCAGGCTGGTCGATTGTCGATCTTGGAACGGGCAGCGGAATCCTCGCGCTGGCCGCGAAACGTTTTGAAGCAACGCGCGTGATTGGAATTGATAGCGATCCGACTGCAATCTCGACTGCAAAAGAAAACGCCCGTGCGAACAAAGTTCACGATGTGAATTTTCGCGTCGGCGACGTGCGCCGCTGCAAATTGGGCAAGAGCCGCCTTCGCGGGACGAGCTACCGCGGCCAAGTCGACGTTGTTACCGCGAATCTGTTTAGCGACCTGTTGATTGAGATTTTGCCAAAACTAAAAGCTGCGCGCTGGCTGATTCTTTCTGGGGTTTTGCGTGAGCAAGAACGCGATGTAACGCGCGCGCTTAAGCGCAACAAGATCGACATCTTGCAATTGCACCGACGCGGAAAGTGGGTTGCGATTTTAGCGGTGATCAGGTAGGTTCGGCGACCCTTTAGCGGCTACGGTTTTCTGCATAAAACGCGGTTTAATCTTAAGCCGCGGGCAAACGTACATGCAGACCGAGGAACTTTCCTACGCCACCATTACGCCGTATTCGATGCGCAAATCGCGCACCGGCGGAATCATCGCCCGGCTGATTTCACGCACCGGTCTGGATCTGGTGGCGGCGCGCATGTTCGCACCGAGCGAGGAGCTGATTCGGCGCTACGCTGGGACGATCGTGAGCGAAACGGAACCGAATCATCGCGCGACACAGGAATTAATCAGGGCGTATGTCTTAAGAAATTTTACTGGCGAAAAGCAAGGACAGCGAGCACGCGTCTTGTGTTTGATTTTTCGAGGTGCCGGTGCTGCAGAAAAAATGCGCAACACCGTCGGTCACATCTCTCACGAAGATACGAGCGGTGAAACCATTCGTGATGCCTTCGGCGATTACATCACGGACGAGTCAGGTAAAGTCACTTACTTCGAGCCGGCGGTGGTGGCGGCATTCGACGGCAAGGCGATCGAGCGCGATTTAAAACTTTGGGCGGAATTTTCCGACCGCGACGGCGGTGTTCTCGATCAAGCCGTCCAGTTTCCGAAGGACGTCAAGATCGAAAAGACGCTCGTTTTAATTAAGCCCGACAATTTCAAATTTCCAAACATTCGGCCCGGCGGCGTGATCGAAGTTTTTTCGCGCACCGGGCTCTACATCGTCGGTTTCAAGGTGCACCGGATGAGCGTGGCACAAGCCGAGGTCTTTTACGGCCCGGTGTTACCGGTGTTGCAGGAAAAATTAGGACACAACAAGGGACGCGACGCATGGGAGGACATCGTCGAATTCATGGCGGGCGCGCGCCCGAGCGACACGCTTCCGGAAAAGCGCGACACACCCGGCACGGAAAAATGCATTGCCCTCGTTTATCAGGGGGGAGACGCAGTTCGCAAAATTCGCGAAGTACTGGGCCCCACCGATCCCGCGAAGGCGCCGCCCGGCTCGATTCGAAAAGAATTTGGACAAACTATTATGATTAACGCTGCGCACGCGTCCGACTCAATTGAGAACGCGAAGCGCGAAATGGCGATTGTCCGCGTCGAGGAGAATAACTTTAAAGCTTTGATTGAAAACTTTTACGGCCGCCAATAATGTGCGCTCCCTGAATTAAAAGAACAAGATCGATATGGAAATTTCCGAACGCGCTGCCCAACTGACTCCGTCGCTGACGCTTTCCATCGATAGCAAAGCGAAGGCGATGAAGGCGGAGGGAATTGACGTTTGCGGCTTCGGCGCGGGCGAACCGGATTTCGATACGCCGGAGCACATCAAAACCGCAGCGATTGCAGCGTTGCAGGCCGGCTTCACTAAGTATACGCCGAGCGCGGGCATTCCCGAGTTGCGCCAGGCGATCGCGGAAAAATTAGCGGCGGATAACGGACTAACTTACCGCCCCGGTCAGGTGATCGTGAGCAACGGCGCCAAACATTCCTGTTACAACGCAATTCTGGCGACGTGTCAGCCGGGCGACGAGGTGATCATTCCGGCGCCGTATTGGGTCAGTTATCCCGACATGGTAAGGCTCGTCGGGGCGGAGCCGGTGATCGTGCCGACGATGGAGCGCAACAATTGGAAAATGCGCGCGGAAGATTTTGAAAACGCGATGACGCCGCGGACAAAAATGTTGATCATGAACAGTCCGTGCAATCCGACCGGTTCGGTTTACACGCAAGGAGAGCTGGAGGCGATTGTTGAAGTCGCTAGGGGAGAAGACATTTACATTTTGTCCGACGAAATTTACGAGAAACTTGTTTATGACGACGCCAAGCATGTCAGCATCGCGTCGCTTTCGAAAGAAGCTTACGATCTGACCATCACCGTCAACGGGTTCAGCAAATCGTATGCGATGACGGGATGGCGACTCGGTTATCTGGCGGCGCCAGAGGCGGTGGCGAAGGCGGTCGATTCAATTCAAAGCCACACGACCGCGAATCCGTCCTCCTTCTCGCAACGCGGCGCGCTCGCGGCGTTGAAAGGCGATCAGCAATCAGTCGCCGACATGCGCGAAGAATTCGATATGCGGCGTAATTACATGCTCGATCGTCTTTCAAAAATTCCAAACGTGACCGCAGTGAAGCCGCAGGGCGCGTTCTATGTTTTGGTGAATGTCAGTCAACTCGGACTGACTTCACAAAACTTTGCGGATCGATTGCTCAGCAAATCAAACGTGGCCGTCGTGCCCGGCGCAGCATTCGGGGACGACCGAACTATTCGACTGAGCTACGCCACCAGCATCGACATCATCAAAAAGGGGCTCGACCGGTTTCAGGATTTCTGCCGAACGCTCTGATTGTCATCCCGAGCGAACGCGAGGGATCTCAGCCACAGAGCGAACGTCGCGCCACGTAATCGGTGTGATCCTTCACCTTTTGGGAGATTCCTCGCTCCGCTCGGAATGACAGAGTAAAGAAATCTGCAATGGCTGGTCACCTCGCGCTCATTCTTCACGCCCACTTGCCGTTCGTTCGGCATCCGGAACATGAACATTTTCTGGAAGAAGACTGGCTGTTCGAGGCGATCACCGAAACTTACATCCCGCTCCTGCAAATGATGCGACGGTTGGTGAACGACGACGTTCCGTTCAAGCTCACGATGTCGCTCACGCCCACGCTGTGCGCGATGTTGCAAGACGATCTCTTACGCGAACGCTACGTCCGGCATGTCGATCTCTTGATCGATCTCGCGGCGCGTGAGCGAAGACGAAATCGCAACGAGTCAGAACTGGCGGAGTTGGCGCAGTTTTATTTCGAATTGTTTTCAGCAAGCCGGCGTTTCTTTGTTAACGAATGGAACGGCGATTTGCTCGCTGCGTTTCTACAATTGCGCGACGTGGGCGCCCTGGAAATCATCGCCTGCGCGGCGACCCATGGTTTGCTGCCGCTGATTCACCAGCAATCGCGCGAAGCCGCCCGCGCGCAGGTTCTCATCGGTCGGGACGTTCATATCGATGCTTTTCATACCGAGCCAACCGGTTTTTGGCTGCCCGAATGCGCCTATGCGCCCGGACTCGACACGATTTTGCAGGAAGCGAATGTCCGCTGGTTTGTTCTTGACGCGCACGGATTGTTGTTTGGAACTCCGGCACCGCAACGCGCGATTTATGCGCCCTGTTACACGCCGGCCGGTCCGGCTGCGTTCGCGCGCGATCGCGATTCCAGCCGCCAGGTTTGGAGTGCGGAGGAAGGTTATCCGGGCGATCCGGCGTATCGCGAATTTTACCGCGATGTCGGATTCGATCTTCCACTCGAGCATTTGGGGCCGATCGCGCGCGGTGTGCGAAAATTTTCAGGTATGAAATATCACCGCATCACTGGACGCAAAGCGGAGAAGCAACTTTACGATCGGGCTGAGGCTGAAAAAGCTGCTGACGCGCATGCCGCGCATTTTCTGGAACAACGGTGCGCGCAATTTCGGCAGCTCGCCGCCCTCAATATCGATCCAACCGTCGTTGTGCCATTCGACGCGGAATTGTTTGGACATTGGTGGTTTGAAGGGCCGCGCTTTCTCGAGTCGTTCATCCGTAAGGCCGCGTTCGATCAAAAAGATTTTTGCCTAACGACTCCAAGCGAATATCTGGAGACCGATCCCACCCAACAAACGATCGAGCCGGCTGCATCAAGTTGGGGCGACAAAGGCCATCTCGAAGTCTGGATCGACAAAAACAATTCGTGGATCTACCCGCACTTGCACGCAGCGGCGGCACGGATGAGCAAACTTGCGCAAGACTTTTCCGTTGGGGGGCAGCCGCTCCGGTTACCAGAGAAGAAATCGCCAGGCATAGCGCCCACCCTACAAGATCGCAGTCTCAAACAACTCGCGCGCGAACTTTTGCTGGCGCAGTCGAGCGATTGGGCGTTTCTAATGAGAACCGGAACCGCGCGCGAATACGCGACCAAGCGAACGATCGATCACCTCACCCGCTTCAATCAATTGCACGACCAGCTTGCCGCCGGACAACTGGATGAGAAATTCCTGGCCGATTGCGAATGGCGCGACAATCTTTTCCCGAACATCAATTGGCGTTATTACTGTGGCGGCGGTCCATGACCGTCGCTGAAATCGGACGACGTTCACAGAGCGTCGCTACAATGAGAAAGAAAATTAACCTCGCGATTCTAACCAGCCTAGCGGCGATCTGCTTCGCCGCCGGCCAAGAATCCCCATCGTCGACTCCGGCGGGTTCTCCAACCCCAGAGCAAACACCGTTGCCATCACCCTCAGCATCCGCGGTACGAACTGTTCAGCTCCGGTTCGTTCCGCCGCCGATGGAAGGAACGATCAGTCTCGGGATTTTTGATTCCAACGACAAACTCGTCCGCGTTCTGCACCGCGAGGCGAAGATCGACAACTTCACGATCGACGAAAACGCGCTCCGCACGACCTGGGACGGCAAAAACGATGCAGGCGAAGATTTGCCACCCGGTAAATACCGCGCGCGCGGTTACTTGGTCGCGCACCTGAAAGTGGACGACGCCGGAAAAGTAGATTCACCGCCGAGTAGCGCATCGGACCACACTTCCGTGAAGTTAGTCCCGAACCCGCTCGTCAGCGATACGCGATCGGTCGTTGATGTCAGCATCGGATTCGACAGCAAAGGAAGTTTCCTGGAAACGATGGATGGATTGCCGTTGGCGACGATCAGCGGAGGGACCAATCTGGTTCGGGTTGTGATTGGAAAAGATGGCGAGAAAGCGGCCGATGTTTGGCAAGACAATGGGTCCTCAATCGAGCAGTTTCGCGTATCGAACATCGACAAGATGATGGCGTTTGATTGCGGGTTTTTTGAGCTGAAGTAACGCCTCTGGTCAGAATCGGAAATCTTTGTTTAGTTAGGCGTCATGGCTTCCATGCCTGAATTTCAACACACGCTGATGAAAGCGGCCGGTTTCAGTGGGACCTCGCTGCACACCGGCGAGAAAGTTTCGCTGAGGTTGCATCCGGCGCCCGCCGATCACGGAATCAAATTCAAGCGCAAGGATTTGCCGGACGAGCCGACAATTGATGCAAAGATCGACAATCTCAAAACGGTCGAGCGGGCGACAACGATCGGCGAAGGATCGATGCGCGTGCATACGGTCGAGCACGTGCTGGCGGCGCTGTCGGCGATGGGCGTGGATAACGCGATCGTCGAAATGGACGCGAACGAACCGCCGATCGGCGATGGCAGCGCAAAAGCGTACGTCGATGTAATCAAACGCGCTGGCGTATCGGCGCAGGAGGCGCCGCGGAAATTTTTTCATGTCCGCGAACCGATGCACATCGAAACGAAAACAGGCGCAATGCTCATCCTGTTGCCCGACGACAATGGATTCCGGGTCTCATGCACGCAAGCCGGGCCGAACAATCGTTTCACGCAATTTTTGTCGACCGATATCGTGCCGGAACTTTTTGAGCGCGAGATCGCGCCGGCCCGGACGTTTGTTTACTACGAAGACGTCGAGCCGCTGATTGAGAAAAATCTGATCAAAGGCGGCAGCCTCGAGAACGCGGTCGTCGTGCGCGGCGACGCAGTCCTAAGCAAAGAGCCACTGCGTTTCCAGGACGAATTCGTCAGGCATAAGATTCTCGATATTGTCGGCGACCTTGCGCTCGTCGGTTGCCGAATTCGCGGCCATCTCATTGCGGTGAAACCAGGGCACGCAGCCAATGCAGAATTAGCTCGCGCCATCGCTAAGGAGCAATCGCGTCGCAACGCGCTTGCGCTGCCCCGCGTGGTACCGAAAGGCGACGGCGGGCTCGACAGCGAAGAGATCATGCAAATTTTGCCGCATCGTTATCCTTTTTTGATGGTCGATCGGATCATCAGCTTCGATGAAAGCGGAACAAAATGCGTCGGCATGAAATCGGTCACAATCAACGAACCGTTTTTTCAGGGACATTTTCCCGGTCATCCGGTGATGCCCGGCGTGATGCAGGTGGAAGCGATGGCGCAGGTCGCAAGCTTGTTGCTATTCAAGCTCGCAAGAACGAGCAGCCGCATCGGTTATTTCATGAGCGCAGACGACGTGAAGTTTCGCAAACCGGTGATGCCAGGCGACACGATGTTCATTCACGCCGAGCTGACGAAGGCGCGCGGCGAACGGTTGGCGAAAGCCAAGTGCCATTGCGTAGTGAACGACGCGGTCGTTTCCGAAGGCGAATTGATGTTCACGTTTCTCGATAGATGAGCGACGTGCAGATTCATCCGACGGCGATTGTCGATCCTGGCGCGGAAATCGGTTCAGGAACGATCGTCGGCCCGTACTGCGTAATCGGCGCAAATGTCGTGATCGGCGCAAATTGCTGGCTGCAACATCATGTTACGCTGCAGGGACCGATGCGAGCTGGTGCGAAGAATAAATTTTACGCCTACTGCTCGATCGGTCAGCAAACACAGGATCTGAAATACGCGGGTGAGCCGACGTTTCTGGAAATCAGCGACGAAAATACGTTTCGCGAGTTCGTCACCGTGAATCGGAGCACCACCAGCGACGGCAAGACCAGAGTGGGGAGTCGCGGAAATTTTCTGGCCTACACCCACATCGGCCACGATTGCGCGGTTGGAAACGAGGTGGTCTTTTCCAACAACGGAACACTCGCGGGGCATGTGCAGGTTGGAGACAACGCGGTCATGGGCGGCCTGACCGCGGTCCATCAATTTTGCCGTATCGGTCGTTTCGCCATCACCGGCGGTTGCTCGAAGATCGTCCAGGACATTCCCCCATTCATGATCGCAGACGGGAATCCGGCGGAAATTCGCGGCGTTAATCTCGTTGGTTTGGAACGGAAAAATTTTCCGGCCGAAAACGTCAAATGGATCAAAGAGGCGTTTCGCCTGATCTACCGCTCTAAATGTAATACCGCCCAAGCGCTGGAGGCGGTCCGGAAGGAACTGCCGCAGAGCGAAGAGGTCCGCGAGATTGTTGCGTTCATCGAAAAAACCGAACGCGGGATCATTCGCTAGGCGCTCTTTGTCATCCTGAGCTTAAGCGAAGAATCTCACCTACTGAGCGAACGTCACGCTAAGGAAACAGTGTGATCCATCAGCTTTTGAAAGATTCCTCGGTCTGCTTGGAATGACCCAAAGCGAACCGAGGGGAATTCTTTATTAGGCAGATAACCGATCAGCGGGAACGTGGCGTCGGTCTCGGTGTCGGCGTTGTTGATAGCCCACGCAATTCCTGTTCGAGGTTTCTTAGTAACGGAGCCGCCGGAGCATCACTCGCCACTCGCAGCGTGCTCCGCAATAAATCAATCCCGCGTTTCGGCTTCTTCAGTTTGCTCCAAGCGTCCGCCTCCTCGATCACGACCCGCAGAATGTCGTCGCGATTGGAATAACAGGTGCGCGCTTCGCCGAAGTAGCTCGTGGCCGCAGCTAAATTTCCATCGCCGATCTCCATCAGTCCAAGATCTTCAAGCATCGGACAATTGTGCACGCGCGATGCGGCCTGCCGCGCCAGAAAACGATATTGCGCCGATGCGTTCGAAAAATTCTGCACCGCGAAATCGTGGTACATTTTCCAAGAGTCCTTTTTTGAAGAATCGGCCGCGGTTTCAATCTGCAACCATGACGCGTACGGGCGATATAATGGATCGCCGACCATCACCGACATCCAGGAGAGAACTTCGATCGATGAATACGCGCTCTCAGCAAAAGTGAAACCGTTGAGCAAGCGATCGTTGAAAATATTCAGATGCGCCGTGAGTCGGAGATAGGGCTCGTAAACATTACCGAGACTGGCCGCGGCGCCCCGCGAGAGGAGAGGCGCTACCCAGTTCGCATTCGGGTCGCGCAAAGTCATCGCGCTAAAAGAGTGGATGTGGACTGCGATTGCGCCCGGCGAAAAACGAAACTCCGGTTGGGCAAAAGGTCCCGCGGCCTTCTCTGTGCGCCATCCGTAATAAAGAGCGCAATCGGTCATCGGATAACCATCCGGAAAAACTGCAGGGGAATTATCGTAAACGACAGGCACACCGACTTTGTGCAGCTGCACCGGAATTTCCGCGAGCCATTGGTCGCCAACCGCGTAACCGGCCGCGGTCTCGCGTGCCCCGTCGACGTAGGCGCGGCCCCATAATCCCCTTTTTTCGGTAGCGATCGAATCGACAATCATTCGGCGCACGGTTTCGGCCTTTGGCGCATCAAGCCGGCAGACCAGTAATAGAACGGGATTATCGACGTCGCCGATTGTCTTGAAGCTCTGGAAATATGGATTCCGCAGCGGACCGGAAATTTGCCGCGAAAATAAACCAAGACTTGCCAGCTCCGAGTCGACCGACGCTTCGTTGCGGCTGCTAACAGGGCCGCCGGCCGATTGATCACCCGGGTACGGACCCTCCCTTGGTTTGATTTTCAGCGGCACGCCTTTGATCACCGCGACAAAACGAATTGAAGTCGTCATCACGGCCGTTTGTTGCTCGGACGTTTCCCGGACCGTCCACCATTTTCGGGTCTTGAAGGTGTCTCGCAGCGGCCCGGCGATGTTTGCATCGTATTCCTCACGGGTGATTTCTTCGTCTGTCGAGCAAGTCAGGCCGAGGATGTGATCGGAGGCGATGCCGCGTTGCTGCGCGTAGAATCTTGCCAGCTCGGGCGAATCGAGGGCTGCCTTGTTGTAAACGACAATGGTCGATGCGGCAAGTGGTTGCTCAGCGCGAAGATCGATCACTAGGATAAGCACGATCCCGAGAACGAGGGATGATCGACACCGCCTCATCGAGAAATTGAGCTTTCGGAGTTGAAAGTTGGGTGGCGAGTGTTTGAAATCTTCAAGAGCGCCGCACTCTCAACTCTCAACCCTCAACTCTCAACCTCTGCATGCCTGCCGTCCTCAATCTGCTTCGAATCAAAAACCTCGCGCTCGTGGAAGAACTCGAGTGGCAGATTGCGCCTGGGTTCACCGCCATCACGGGTGAGACCGGCGCAGGCAAATCGATCATCATCGGCGCGCTCCAGCTTTTACTTGGCGAACGCGCGGACAAATCGCTCATCCGCACCGGCGCCGACACTTGCACAGCGGAAGCGATTTTTACCGGCAAAGAATTACAGAAGCTGAACCCGCAGCTGATTGAGGCCGGCGTCGAACCGTCCACCGATGATCTTATCATTAAGCGAACACTTTCCGCCGCGGGCAATAATCGTCAGTTCATCAACGGCTCGCCCACAACATTGTCGATCTTGAAAAGCATCGGTGACGCATTGGTCGATCTTCACGGCCCGCACGATCACCAGTCGCTACTGTCGCCGGACAAGCAGCTCGACCTGCTCGACTCGTTTGCGCGAGCCGAAGAGCAGGGCGAGGAATACCGAAAGCATTTCAGACAATTACAGACGCTGGCGGCCGAACACATAGCGCTCAACACGGCTGAAACCGCGCGCGAACAGGAGCTCGATCTCCTTCGTCATCAAATCACTGAAATTGATTCGGCAAACCTCGTCGCCGACGAGGAAGACGAAATCGAGAAGCGCTACAAATTGAGCAGCAGCAGCAAGCGCTTGATTGAATTGGCCGGCTCCGCGGCGAACAAACTTTCCGAGGCGGACGAATCGGTCCTCTCGCAGCTCGCAGAGACACAGCG
>Ga0209471_1000342_pt1 | contig 32244 bp, 24 predicted proteins | sample GraSoiAngelo_128_FD_185885 | JGI IMG/M metagenome (GOLD analysis project Ga0209471, IMG submission 185885) | Grasslands soil microbial communities from the Angelo Coastal Reserve, California, USA - 14_0927_12_20cm (SPAdes) (version 2) | ecosystem: Environmental > Terrestrial > Soil > Grasslands ... | reverse complement strand
AGTCATGGCTTACAATCCTCGAACCAGGCCGAGCCTCTGATCGCAGTTTAGGTTTCAACCGTTCGTTAGCATACGTAGTAAGATACAGGGTGATCAGAGTTGCATCCTTCAGGTCTGCCTGAAACAGGTCCTTATTGAAGATCCGCACCCTCTCAACCAGCTTCAGCTTTTCAACCTCCCCAGAGGCCTGTTTGAACAGGTCCTCTCTAATCTCATAACCAACAGCGGCTTTGATACCGAAATCCTTGACAGCTGTAGTCAGGATGCGACCATCCCCACAGCCAAGATCACAGAGAACATCATCCTTGCTAGCCCTTGCAACTTCCAGCATCTTCTTCACAACATCGTGCGGTGATGAGACGAATGGTGCACAGCTCACGAATGTCACTTCTGGTCTGAAGTGACGTGCAAGCGCGATTCACTCTATTTTAACTCTCCCTCTGCAAAAATGTTGTCATCAGTCCGTGGAGGAATTTTGATCCCCCTTCTCTAATACCCCGTAAGGGTTCCAAATCATTCCGGTACAGCCAGTGTTTCAGATACAGAATACTCATTACGCGTGATTATGATGAAGGAACCCGTAGATGAATTAGGCGTGCCGAGAAGGAAGGAATGGCTCACAATCAAGTCTCCTGGCGAAGAGTTTGAAACGCATAGTGCCCAGCCTCGACAACGGCACGACCCACAAGAACTCAAGATATACATCAAACAATTATCGAAGGCTTTGAAATTCCTGCCGCTGGGAAGCAGAGCGTACTATGTTGTCACTGGGGAACTCTTGAGAGCAAACACGCAGCTGAAGGCTCTGGTCCCATCAGGTTCCACGATGAAGGGCGAACATTAGCCCATTCCTTCCCTTGAGGAATCGGTCGAACGAGCGAAGATTCGAGCCCGCGACCCGGTCTTGGGCAGAGCTTTGCGAAATAACTATAAGCCACAAAGCCCGCGAGAGCCCGAAAGCGTTGCTTCATGGCTTCTCAAACGCTCGGCGACACTAGGATACATGAGCTTGCACAAGTCGAACTAAAGGAACCCGTTCTGATTCAAGGCCTTCCTGGTCTCGGCTACGTAGGAAAGGTCGCGGCCGACTATTTCATCGAAAAACTCAAACCCAAGAAAATAGGCGAACTATACTCCAGTTACCTACTGTTTCCCGACGGCAACCTCGGCATCAACATCTCAGAAGATGGGACATACTCTCTCCCACGATACGAATTCTACGGTTACGGTGAGCGAGACCCCAACGTCATCCTCCTCACAGGAGACGCCCAGCCAAGCGTAACAGGACAGTATGAAGTCGCAAGCATCGTTCTCGACTTTGCCCAACGATTTGGATGCAAGGCCGTCTACACGATGGGTGGATACGGGACACGCTCCGGAAACGACGTCGGAGCTGTATATGCTGTTGTTGGAGAAGCTGCGCTCGGAGAACGTTTGAGGAAAATGGGAGCAAAACTTGCAAAGGGCGGCGCAGTCACAGGAGCAGCGGGCGTGATTCTTGGAATAGGCCGGCAGCGCACCTTATCATGCGCAGGCCTCTTGGGAGCGACAACAGGCGCTTACCCGGATTTGGAGGCAGCGAGGGCTGTCATTCAAATGTTGACCGGTCTCGTAAGTATCCCAGTGGATTTGAAGGAGCTGGATACCGAGATTGAGGACATGCGCAAGAAGATGGAACGTTTCAGACACGCGGAAGTTGAAGAGTCCAAGGAGGGCGAGGAGAAGCCTGAGGAAGGTAAGGATCGCTACATTACCTAGCCGAGAAAATGTCTCCCCTAATTTGCAGGCTAGTCTTGAGGCAACTCCCCCGTTTCCTTCAATTTCGTAACAGGAGAATACAAGGAGTTAGTTGAAGGAGATTTGCTCGAAGCAAGTCTGGAAAGGAACGGCGCGGTCCACAAGGTGAGCATCCTTCCGATGGAAAACGCGGTCTTGGCGTTCTTCTACGAAGATACAATCAAAATTGGCACCTTGGCCGTGTCGACCCCGGGGTTGCGCGAGGGAGGAGCAGGGACCTCTTCTGTTCTCCTCGGCGGGAAATACCTGATCGCCGCGAGGGCCCTATCGGAGAGGGTTGCGGCAATCTACAACAAGATGAGCATAGTATCGATAAACACAAAACTCCCAGAAGGTGAGGCACTGCGCCTCTACGCGAGCCTCTTTGACAAGGCTAGATCTGAGCCAGGTACCGACACAGCTTCCTCTAAAGATTGAGGAGGAAACCTAGTGCGATGGTGATTACTGTAGCAGCGAAGGCAATCGCCGCCACAGTATCATCCAACCTCTCAACGCTCATCGAATCGTCATCCTGCGGGTAATCATTGAGAGAATGTTTTGCACAGTAGTCGAGTATGTTGGCTTACTTTTCGACATCTTTCTCACTGAGAAAAACAGAGATTAGGCTGGCGTTATCCTCTCTGTAACAACGCGACCTAGTCGTTGCTTTCCGCGATTCTTTAATAGGAAAGAAGACGTTTTGACGTGTTGTCAGTCGCGTGTGGTTTCGCCTGGAGTGTTGGCTCTAGGCTTCGTAGAAACTAGCGCCAATTATTCAGCTTGGTCGCGGGAGGATCCCTTGCGTCCCCGCCGTTGTGTCCGTTGATCCACTCCGGTACTATAACCGCCCTGATTAATTCTTGGATCGTTATTCCTCTCCGTTTCGCCATCTTCTCCAGCTCCCGATAAATTACGTCGTCAAGTGTTTGCATGAACTTGGGCAGGATTGACACCACGGTTTCTCGGGATATCAAAGTCAATTCAGGGGTTGAAATAAAGTGCTGATGTAACTTGTAGAATTCCGAGGAAGTGACAGGATTAGGCGCGCGAATCAGCATCAGCGGGCTGTCTTTCATGAACTTTGGGCGTCCCCTAGGATCTGGTGCGCTGCCAATTCGACTCTAGAACGGTAGGCCTCTCCTGTGTAGACTCTTACCATTTTCATGAAAGTCTGGAGAACTCCGACGATCCTCGAAACCTCGGCTAAAGGAACAATCTGTTTCTTTCCCAAAGGAACGCGCTTGAAGACGGGTACATCCATGGGCTGCATATCTGCAGTCTGCTGGTAAGGGACTGATGGCAAGGTAGGCACGTCGATGATCACGTCCTCCTCTGCAATCCTCGCCTTCCGGGCAATCTGTCTTTCAATATCTGCTCGAACGTCTGCGCTTGAAAACAGGTTGGAAACTAGCGCTTCACTGGAAAACAGGGTCCGTTCGTACGCGCATTTCAAGAGCCTCCTAGCCTCCAAGTCATTCATGATCTTCTTGGACTTCTTACACTCCTTCAGCTCGGTCCATACCTTGTAATCATCAAGTTTGAGGTAATCTTCGGGTCCATCAAAATCCAATAGGTGGAGCTCATTTCTAGCCGCCTCCAGGGCTTTGACCATCATTATCTGAACCGCTCTAGACGCCCTGTGGAAATATATGGTCCGAAAAGATTCGAATCGTGCAAGGAGGAAGCTCTCGAGTGTTGCTACGGCTGTTCCATCAACTGAAAGATTGCCATCTATAATATCCATCGTGTACAGGAGGCGATGAACGTCGATTGAGCCATATCCGGCTCCCGTGTGAAAGGAATCCCTAACGATGTAGTCCATCTTGTCAACGTCGACGCCACCACTGATTATCTGGTCGAGGTATGGACGCTTCTTATCTCTCAGTTTTCCAATCGCCAATCGACCCAAAGTCTTCGCATTGAATCCTGCGGCCTCAAGCCGTTCAGCTATTTCGGTCTGGTTTACAAGCCATGGCACAAAGTCCTCGTGATTCTTGCCAAGGTATTTTGCCATCAGCGGCTCGAACACGTGTGAGAAGGGACCGTGTCCAATGTCGTGAAGTAGCGCGGCCAGGCGCAGTTGTCTCTGCTGGTGCTGAGAGAGATCTATTGGCAGTGTCTCTGACAGAGCGCCTGCTAGGTGCATCGCGCCTATAGCGTGCTCGAACCGTGTATGGTTTGCGGCCGGGTAGACGAATTCTGAACCGGCAAGTTGGCGTATGCGCCTGAGTCTTTGAAGGGGTTCAGTGTCGATCACTGATCTCTCAGACCGGCTGATCCTGACATAGCCATGAATGGGATCTTTGATGAAGCCCCCAGACTTGTCGGTCAACTTTCTTTGCTCGGTTTCCACCGTAGCGCGACGTAGTTAACTTCTCATTTAGATATTGATAGAGTCTCTTTTTATCCAGGTGGCTGGAAGTAATTCATTCGATCAGGAATCGTGTCTGAGAAATGGTTCAGGATAAGATTCTCTGCTTTGTTTGCGCGGTGAAGGGTATCGAAAGGACATTCGCAACCTATTACGAACTGCAAGACCATCTCTACAAGGACCATGATATGACTAAAGATCCAGCCATGGAGATTTTCAGTAAGTATAGGGCCTCTGCTCCAAGGGCTACCGCATCTCCGCACTCTGGGAGTTAAGCACTAAGATGAATTTTTCCGGTTCGGAGTTCCTATCCTTGGTCATCAGGTGTTAATACGATGTTACAGGGACGAAAAGATATACTCGTGTTGAGTCAATTCAATGGAACGAGGGACTGGATGAAGATTAGGACTAATACGCCAATGATGAACGTTAGCATGCTCTGCTGAACGCTAAATCCTGCAGCATGCTTGACTGCGAACACACTTGCTACTCCTATCCAAGCGGTTCCCGCGGCCCGGATGATTTCGGAAATTACGGGGATAGGACTAGATATTAAGATGAACAGAAGCCCTGGTGTCCATGAGAAGAAAAAGGGACGCGCGAGCCCCCAGTAACTCATTGTTCGCCGGAAGAGTTTCGTGACGATCAGGAAGGTTGTGCCTGACCAGACAAAGGCAATGATGATGCCGGAGAACAAACTTATCATGGTGATTGTGAACAGGTCAAGGACAGATATTCCGGCGACGAAAAAGCCGAAGAAGCCCAAACCTGCACCGTAGCATAGCCCGATTATCACTACAAGAGAGACCGACTGAACAGTGGTGCTTGCATCATCTCTCAGTTCTCTGAAGGTATCACCGTCGAGTCGTGCTACCTTAAACATTCGGGATACCATCCTTTTGAGGTTGAGGTCTTGTCTGGTAGCAAAGGGCCAGGTCATCATTCAGGGTTCCTTTTTCTCGTATCTTGTTGTCCCGACACTTATCAACTCATGGGAAAATAGCTCTTTGTCGCCTTCGTGTTCCCTTGGGAAGATCTACTGTGCACGATCATGCTGATGGTTTCTCCGAACTGATGGCTAGATCGTCATCTGAATGAAAGCGAGGATTAGCAGGCCCACAACCGATGTCAGGAGCGTCCGTTGCGTGTTGAAACCCATCGCACTCTTCAAGGCGACGAATTCTCCCCAGACGATCCATGCTGCGGCAACGATAGCCGTTGTTACTACCACGGGTGAGAATGGTATTGCGATAAGGATGAAGAGGATGCCTGGAGCTGTGGAGAAGAATAAGGGTCGGGCGAGTTGCCAGTAGCCTGTTTTGCCTTGGAACAGTTTTGTTCCGACGAGGAAGACTGTTGCCGACCAGATGAAGGCCGCGAAGTCAGTGATGATCATGTTGGCCAACGTGTTTGAGATCAGATAGTCAAGTGATAAGCTGCTGTGTTGAAGCCCACTGAAGATGCTGAATCCGAGTCCGTATGATAGTCCGACGAGGAGTAAGACTGCGACCGCCTGCCCGGTTGCGGTTCTGTCCTCCTTGAGCTCACGAATGGTTTCCGTGTCGAACCTTGCGGTATGATAGATTCGTAAGGCAAGTTGTTGGATCTTGCGACGGGTTATGGCGCGTTCTTGTCCCTGCGACATTTGACTAGGCCGTTTCTATTGTTCTCCTCTAGCCCAGCCTTATCAACTAATAGTAGGAAAATATCACTGGGTTCCGGTGGCGGATAGGTGTCACGACTCGAGTCTGCGCTGAAGGAAAAACTGGCGAAGAAGCCTGGGTTCAAGGTTGTCGCGATGCCCGACTTCTATCTGGACTATGTTCTCGCTTTTCCAGGCAAACTTGACGAGATGGCTAGCGCAATGGTTGATGTGGCCGGAAGGGGAGGGGGGAACCTCCTCGGCTGGAAGCACCTTGTCGGAAGGGGCGGGAACGCGTCCAACTTTTCTGCCCAGCTCGCAAACCTAGAGGTCAACGTGGTCCCGATTATCGAGACAGACGAGTTCGGCGAGATGGCTCTAGGTCATTTTCTGAAGGGGGTAGACCTCTCTCATGTTAGCAGCAGGGGAACGCTTTCGAGGACTCTCGCCTTCGAGGCGGAGCACTCGGGCAGACGAGTCAACATCATGGCGAGCGATCCCGGGTCCCTAGTGAGTTTCGGCCCAGAGAAACTGAACGAGAGTGATATGCAGCTGATCCGGGAAGCTGATTTTGTCTGTGTTTTCAACTGGAACCAGAACCTGAAGGGGACAGAGCTGGCTGAACAAGTGTTTCAGACCGCGAGGAACGAGGGGAAGGCCGTGACGTTCTTCGACCCTGGAGACCCGACGTCGAAGGTGAGTCAGATTCCGGAGCTTAACGAGCGGGTTCTCACCCAGGGATTGGTCGATGTCTTGAGCGTTAACGAGAACGAGTTGCAGCAGTTGGCGGCTGATGTCAGAAAGGAGACAGGTGGGATTGAAGGCGAGGATGCGAACCCTCTCTTTGAAGCTGCGAGCGTCTTCAGCATGCTCGGGGTCCGGGTCGATCTTCACACCGCAGGTTTTTCTGCAACTTTCATCGATGGCCAGAGAGAACGAGCCTTGTGTGCCAGTACAACTCCGTTGAAGGTCACTGGTGCGGGGGATGCATGGAACGCGGGGGATATTTTTGCCCAGGGTATGGGATTGGAACATAGAGAACGGCTAGTTTTCGCGAATGCTACCGCGGCCGCCTATATGGGGAGGCCTGATCTAATGCCTTGTTCCATAGCGGAGATTCTTCAGCAGGTCGAGGAAATAGAGAAACTCAATACTCGCTAGCCGATACGGACTCTTTCAACGTGTCAGAGTGGACCGTGGACCTCCTTCCATCGGTTCACCATTCTTAAATCAGCTTAGGTCAGGTCAAGTGTGGAAGCTATGTAGGACGTGGGCCGAACGGGTTCTAGAGAGAAGACACTGGATTCGAACTGCGGGGAAAGGATGTTGCTGTAAGTGCGCAAGGTTGCAGAGGGGGTTTACAGGGTTCCAGCGAGAGCAGCTAACACATACCTCGTTGAAGCTTCCAAAGGATTGGTGTTAGTAGACAGCGGATTGCCTGGTAGTGAGAAGGGAATTCTCAAAACTATTGCCAAGCTGGGAAGAAAACCCTCGGACTTGAAGCTTGTATTGTTGACGCACCGGCACTTGGATCATATTGGGAGTGCGGCGGCCTTGAAGAAGCAGACCGGGGCTAAGCTGGCTTCTCATCCCTTCGAGAAGCCCTATGCGGCTGGGACGCTGGTGATTTCGGCTCCGAGAGCTTGGAGCCTCTATGGAAGAATTGTGAGAAAGCTGACGACGCTTGAATATTGGTCGTTGAAGCTGTTTCGTATCATCAAGTTCCAGACCGCGCACGTGGATCTGGGCGCTGATGAAGAGTCGGTTTTGGACGGGGTGGGTTTGGACGGGTCTGTGGTCTGGACGCCGGGACATACGAAAGGTTCAGTTACGCTCTTTCTCAACCAGCCTAGTGTGGCTATTGTCGGCGATCTCTTGCGGGCTCGACGAGGCCGACTTGTAGAGCCATTGCTGATGGAGAGTATCTCTCAGACCGAGGCGAGCGTCAAACGGGTGTTGGATTTGGGTCCGGAGATTATCTGTCCGGGACATGGAAGGCCATTGCCTGCCTCCAAGGTCAAGATCAATAAGGCGGCCTTGAAGGCTGTGGTTGTAGCGAAGAAAAAGGAAGAGGAGGAGGACTTAGAGGAGTTAACGTCTGGCCTTTTCTAGTCGCTTCTCTATGTCGTCCCAGTTGACGACGTTCCACCAGGCGTCTACGTAGGCTGCGCGGTCGTTCTTGTATTGTAGGTAGTAGGCGTGTTCCCAGACATCGAGGACGAGGATCGGAACTACTCCTTGGACCGTTAGGTCGTTGTGTTTCTCGGCTTGGAGTGTAATTAGTTGTTGGGTCCATGGTTCGTAGGCTAGGACGGCCCAGCCGCTGCCTTCGACTTGTTTGGCGGCGGTGCTAAATTGTTCCTTGAACGATTCGAACTTGCCGAAGTCGGTGTTGATCTGGTCGGCTATTTTTCCACCTGGTTTTCCTCCACCTCCTGGTTTCATGTTGGGCCAGAAGGTGCTGTGCATGGTGTGGCCCGAACCGTGGAAAGCGAGGTCTCGCTCGATCGCTTTGACATCGACGCCGGCGAAGCCGGTCTCACGGGCTTTCTGGAGCTTGTCCAGGGCAGCGTTGGCGCCGTTCACGTAGGCAAGGTGGTGTTTGTCGTGGTGCAACCGCATTATCTCCTCGGATACGGTCGGGACAAGCGCGTTGTACGCATATGGAAGGTCAGGTAGCTTGTATCTGTGATGGGGCATGACGCCTCGGCTGTTGTTCTGTTGATAAAAAACTATGCTCAAAACTGCGCTAGGACTTCTCTCGGAAACCACTCTTGCGTCGCGAGATACTTGACTAATACCTCCTTTTTTCTAGAGGCCACTCGCTGTCTGGCACTGATTCCTAGCGAGTCGCGGGATTCAGGGCACGATTCAAGCTTGGATGCGAAGGTGAAACTCGCCGTTTTTTCGGCGTGCCCCGAACGATTTCTCGGGGAGAGTCTGGAGAGGGCCCCGATTCGAGATCAGGGCTGATTATGGGCGATTTCTGGAACTGTCTCTCGTCTCAAGCACTGCGCTTGCTTTCTTTAGACCTGCAACAAGTCGCGCGAATACAAGTGTTTCAGCTCGTGGAAACAGTCTGTTTATTGGACGACTACATGATCGATGTCGAAGTATCTCTTCACAAGTAAACGGGTCTTGTCAATAGTCCTGCCGTTCTTTCCGATCGCTATCGCCTTATCCTGGGCGTCTACCTCAACCACTACTATCTTCTTGTCAGGCCTTTCCGTTACCCGGATCTCCTTGATCCTCGCGGGCGATAGACTGTTCCGGATCAAGCCTTCAGGGGTCTCCGCATACTCCACTACCTCGATCTGCCGGCTTGTCATGCGGCGCAGCTGGTTGATGTTCTTGCCTCCTTTGCCTATCGCGAGTCCCATGTCGCCGGGCTTTGCTACGAAGATGATCCGTCCTAGCTTCTCGTCGATCACGCAGTCCTGTGTGGTCGCGCCTGTGGTGCTCTCGAAGAGGGCCATGTATTTCATTTCTTCACTGGTTAGCTTGATCTTGGGCTGGAGCATCACTTGTTCTCAGCCAGCTTCAGGACTTCAGAATCACCAGGTTCCCTAACGACCATTGATGCAACAGGAAAGGGTTTCTCGCAGAGCGCACCTAGGTCGAGGCTGCTGCCTTGGAAAACGTAGACTGGAACCTCTGACTGTTCCGCGTCATAGACGATGTTCTCGCGAAAATCCGCAGGACAATTGCTCGCGAGGATCAACAGCTTAGCCCTTCCGAGGGAGGCACTAGAAAGCGCGACTTTGCTTCCGAACTCGACCTTGCCGGTCTTGACGGCCATACGGATCTGTTTGTTCACGTCCAACTGGGGGTCTACTTGCTCCCTTTCCGCGACATTGACATCGAGACCTCTATGAGACCTGTGCCCATTGGTACTTGTTGACCGACGATCACGTTCTCCGCAACTCCCCTGAGAGTGTCTACGATTCCTTTCACGGCAGCGTCCACGATGGTTGGAATCGTGATCTCGAAGGCCGCCTTGGCAAGTGTGCTCGCTTTCTCTCCGCTTACACCGTGGCGTCCGACCTGGAGAACTTCGCCTGACGAGGTCATCATGTCGGCTACTAGCATCACGTGTCGAATGTCCACGTCCAGCCCCTGTTCCTCCAGTACGCCTAGCGCTTCTTTGATTATTACGTTGCGGGCTGCTTCGATCCCGAGAACGACGGCCGTCTCGTTGATGTTGTTGCTGACTGTCCGGCTTGTATCAACGCCTGGGATTTCGAAGGCCAAGGCGAGGCTGGAGCCCTCTGTTCTGACTATCCATTCGCCCTTCTCCTCGATAACGAGAGCTCTCCGGACAGCGGGCAAGCCTTTGACATGGTAGACGAGTAGTTTGCCGGTCAATCGTCTGAACTGCGGGATCTCAAGCTCCTTCGACTTGATCTCCACATGGTATCCTTCGACTTTGACCTCGCAGTTCGCCGGCTTCACTGCATCCCGCACGTCTTGGACCGTGATCTCTCTTTCCCTCATCGCCTGCGGGTTCAGTTTCACATCGACCCTCATCCGTGTGACATCGGACTCGAACGTGCTGGCGATGTCCCCTAACGTAGCGTGGGTAAGCAGCGTAGCTACTTCCTGGGCCTTCTCTCTGCTAGCTCGGTGCTTCGCGTCCAGGTACACGGTCATGTTTGGAGTTGATGGGATCTTGCGTGCGTCCACGATCTCTATGAGTCTTGGAAGTCCTAGAGTGACGTTTTGTTCTCGGACTCCTGCGAAGTGGAAGGTTCGAAGCGTCATCTGTGTACCGGGTTCGCCGATGGATTGAGCGGAGACTATTCCTGCAGCTTCGCCGGGCTCCACCAGAGCACGCTTGTAATTCTCCATGGCCTCCAGTACGGTTTCGTCTACTGCTGGCTTGGGCAGCTTCGCGTTTACCAGGCTCTGCCGTAGCTTGTTGAGTATCAATGGTGAGAGAGTATTGTTCGCTTTGTCGACTTCATCCTCAACGTATTCCTTGGTCGCGATGGTTCCCTTTTTCATTGTAAGCCGGATGCGTTCTATCAGTCGATCAATGTTGACCGCCTTGCCGTGATCGCTCTTCGCCGTATCGACACCGTCTTCTCCGTAGCGGATTTGGATTATGTTGCCTCGGGAATCTCTGACGGTCGAATCGTATTCTACTCTGAGATGTTCCAGGGCATTGATCAGGCGTCGTTGCATGTATCCGCTCTGTTGGGTTCTTACGGCTGTGTCTACCAGCCCTTCTCTTCCTCCCATTGCATGGAAGAAGAATTCGATGGGTTCAAGCCCGTCCCGGTAGGAGTTGTAGACGAATCCTCGAGCCGCTGCTCCTGCGTCTCCGGGTTTGAAGAAAGATAATGCTCTGCCGCGATATCCTCGAAGGATTCTTTTTCCGCGGATCGATTGTTGGCCGACGCTTGCGGTCATCTGGGATATGTTGAGTGTTGAGCCTCGGGCTCCGGCCCTGCTCATGATCACGCCGCTGTTGTCCATCTGGAAGTATTGGTCGGCGAACTCGCCGGCTACATCTCGAGCTCTCGAGAGCTCGTTCATAATGTAGAGCTCCAACGATTCCTCCAGTGACTGTCCTGGCAATCGTTCCAGGGTTTCCTTGCGGTAGCTGTCGATGTACTCGTTGACCTTCTCTTCCGCCTTGGCAATTGCTTTCGCGATCTTGTCCTTGATAGCTGCAGGGATTTCCAGTTCGTCGAATGCGTAGGTGAAGCCTCGAAGCACCATGTACCGATCGAGAAGTTTTGTGACCGCGTTGAGAAACGTCCTAGCTTCCTCGGCCCCGTAGTCTTTGACTATTCGGTGGAAGAGGCTCTCTGATTTTTCAGCGCCGATGGAAGCCTTGTCGATTACTCCCTGTTCTAGAACGCCGTCTTTGATAACGATGAAGGCATCGTAGGGGCAGTCGTGGAGGACTCCTTTGTCGCAGTCCGCGCACTTGTAGTAGCTTGAAAGGTTGGATTTCGAAATGAAATTGAAGCTTTTCGGGAGTACAATGCTGAAAATCTGTTTCCCGGTCCATTTCTCTTCGGGTTTCGTCACTGCTGGTTCTGGCATGGGTCCTTCGAAGCCAGCCGCCGCTAGAAGCTTCGAGATAGTTGGGCGATCTAGAAGCGTCGACTTCTGAGTGAGGAGGAAAGCAGAGGTCAGCGAGTCTCGAATTGCTCCGATGATCGGTCCGCCGTATCTTGGAGAGAGAATCTGGTCTTGCACCTGCATGAGCAGACGCGCTTCCGTTCGGGCTTCTTCTCCTTGTGGGACATGCAAGTTCATCTCGTCACCGTCAAAGTCCGCGTTGTAAGGCGGGCATACGGTCGGGTTGAGTCTGAAGGTTTTGTACGGAAGCACCCTTACTCGGTGAGCCATTATGGACATTCTGTGAAGGCTCGGTTGCCGGTTGAAGAGCACAATGTCGCCATCTCTGAGATGTCTCTCGACGACGAAACCTGGCTGCAGAGCTTCTGCCACAACCTTCCTGTCTGTGACGAACTCGAGTCGGACTCTTCGTCCATCGGGACGAACGATGTAGAGTGATCCAGGATAGGTGTCAGGACCGTTTGCAATTAGTCTCTTCATCTCATCGAGATTGTAATCAGTTGCCTTTTCTGGGATCGTCAGTCGACTTGCAACATCGAGCGGTACTCCTACCTCGTTGATGTCTAGGTTCGGGTCAGGGGACACGACTGTTCGGGCTGAGAAGTCAACTCTTTTACCTGACAGATTACCTCTGAATCTTCCTTCCTTTCCTTTCAATCGCTGAACTAGTGTCTTCAGCGCTCTTCCCGATCGGTGTCTGGCTGGGGGTAGGCCTGAGACTTCGTTGTCAAAGTAGGTGGTCACATGGTACTGGAGCAGTTCATGTAGTTCTTGGATGATGTTGATTGGAACCCCTGATTCAAGGGCTTCTCGCAGTTTCTGGTTGATCCTTATGATGTCGACGAGTTTGTGGGTCAGATCGTCTTCCGACCTTATGCCTGACTCAAGAGTTATGGAAGGTCGAACCGAGACAGGAGGAACGGGCATGACTTGGAGGACAGCCCACTCCGGCCTAGCCGCCTTAGGATCCATTCCGAGAAGTATCAGGTCATCGTCAGGAATTCTCTCAAGCCTTTCGCGGACCGTGCTTGGTGTTAGACGTACTGCGCCTCCCTCGGCAACGATCTCGTGGAAGGTAGTGGGTTTGCCGTGCTCGATCGGGTATTGTTTCTGTCCGCAGTGAGGACACTGCTGGGCTTTCTTGGCGTCCTTTATGATCTCGTCCAAGAAAGCGTCTGGGACAGTGTTGAGTCGTTGTTTGAGGTCTGCGTGACGTACTTTGAATTTCTCGATCTTCTCTTCGCTTAGAAGTATTCTGCCACAGTTTCTGCACGTAATTGAGAGAAGACGGTGAATGAGCTTGGCAAAGCTTACGTGGATAACGGGCTCGGCGAGTTCTATGTGGCCAAAGTGTCCCGGGCATGCTGAGGCAGTGTTGCCGCAGGTCTTGCATTTTTGACGGGGTTCGAGGGTTCCGAGTCGGCCGTCCATTAGTCCTGATACAATGGGGACTCCGTCTTCATCGTAAGTGTCCGCGGCTTGAACTTCCACGGCGGATAGCTTTCGAAGTTCTGATGGTGATAATAGAGTGAATCGTATGCTCTGGATGATCTTGTAAGCTTCTTCCATTGTTGCGAGTGCCATGATTATGCCCTCTCCTCTAGATTCAGTCGGGGTGCGATTCCAAGAGCCATGAGTTCTTGAACCAGAAGTTTGAAAGCGTAGGATATTGCTACGGGAGAGATGACGGCTTTCTCAGCGTCGATCCGGCAGATGTACTTGTTCTGTTTGATATCGTGGTAGGCGAGAGTGCCGCATGTCTCGCAGACGTAGGCGATGTACTTGTCAGATTCTTCTAGCAGACGGTCGCGGAGTAGGGCTGATGCTCCATGTCCGATGAGGCAGTCTCGCTCCATTTCTCCGAATCGTAATCCTCCTCCTCTGGCTCTGCCCTCAGTAGGTTGGCGAGTGAGCATCTGGACTTGGCCTCTCGCTCGGGCGTGCATCTTGTCCGCTACCATGTGATGGAGTTTCTGGTAGTAGACGACTCCGATGAACAGTTCTGCCGCAAGCCGTTCCCCGGTAATCCCGTTGTAGAGGGGTTCTCGCCCGCTCTTCTGGAAGCCGAGCTTGGACAACATATCGCCTATAGCTTGGGGTCCAATGTTTTCGAAGGCTGTTCCGTCCATTATCTCACCCATTTGCGATGCTAGTTTTCCGCCTAGAGTTTCTACGAACTGTCCGATGGTCATTCTCGACGGTATGGCGTGGGGATTGATGATAACGTCCGGGACGACTCCGTCGACTGTGAAGGGCATGTCTTCTTGGGGAACGAGGAGCCCAATCACTCCTTTTTGTCCATGGCGTGACGCGAACTTGTCGCCTAGTTCGGGGATGCGGAGGTCTCTTACTTTGACCTTGACGAGTTTGCTTCCTTCGATGGATTCGGTTACGAAGACTTGATCGATGGTTCCTTGTTCCGAGGGTCTCATCGTTACTGAAGAGTCGCGTTTCGTTGGACCTTTTGCTTCGAACTCTCGGTATTCTTCCATGAATCTCGGCGGGCTTGTTCTTCCTACGAGAACGGTGTTGCCTGTGGCTTCTGCTTCAGGGGAGATGATTCCGTCTTCCTCGATGAGTCGGTAGTAGCGGTCGCCGCGGTATCCTCTGATTCCTGCTTCTGGAATCTCGAACTTGTCGCGTAGTCCTCCTAGGTACTGTCTGCTTTCAGCCTCGTAAATTCGGTAGAATGTAGAGCGGAAGAGGCCTCTGTCAACGGAGGACTTGTTGATGATTATCGCGTCTTCCATGTTGTAGCCTTGGAAGGATAGAATGGCTACGACGACGTTTTGTCCGGAGGGACGTTCGAGATAGTTGAAGACTTCCATGGGTTTCGTCTGGACAATCGGTGTTTGTGGATAATGCAAGAGGTGGGATCGCGAGTCCACTCTGGTGAAGAAGTTGGTCGAGAAAACGCCTAGGGCTTGTTTTGCCATTGCTGATTCGTATGCGTTTCGGGGTGACTGGTTGTGCTCGGGGAATGGGATTAGGCTGGCAGCAATTCCAAGCATTACATAGGGGGCGATTTCGAGATGTGTGTGATCTTTTCGGAGGTCGTGTTCATACATCGCAATGAGAGCGTTTTCTTCTTCGTCTGCATCAAGCATCTCTACGACGCCTGACCTTACTAGATCCTGCCAGTTGATTCGTCCCTGTTCGAGTTGGATGAGATTATCCTCGGTAAGCCGAGGTCTGCCACTGTCAATTACGATCAGTGGGCGTCGGACTCTTCCCGCATCACAGTTGACATGCAAATCTGGGCGTCCGCCCTGTGCTTCCGGAGGGTGGAATGAGACGTTCACTTCGGAGCTTAGTTTGCCTTCACGCCGGTATTCTCTGAGCTCTCGGGCAAGCGTTTCGGGATCTTTGGAGTATCCTGCTAATATCCCATCGACTATGGCCTTACCTCCCGTGGCTCTGAGTTTCTTGTCGGATTCTTCAATCATGACTACGCCCATTCTGCGCAGTTTGTCGACCATTTCACGTGGTTCGACTCCGACTGAGATGCTGCTTGAGAGGGCGAGATTCTTCACAAGCCCACAGTTCGATCCTTCAGGGGTCTCGTCGGGGCAGAGCCTTCCATAATGCGTTGGATGAAGGTCTCTAGCTTCAAGGTTGGGTTGACTGCGGCTGAGGGGTGACTGCAGCCTTCTGAGGTGGCTTAGTGTGCTTACGAAGTTTGTTCGGTCTAGTAACTGGGTTACTCCGATTCTTCCTCTTACCCAGTTTCCTGTTGCTATAGCATGCTGAACTCTTTCGGTGATTATTCCGGGTCGGATGGCGTTAGCTATGGAGAATTCTATGTGTCGTCTGATTGTTATCCTCTCAAGCTGGTACTTGAGGTCGCGGGTGAGGTTTCGGAAGGATATTCGGAATAGTTCTGCTAGGAGGGAGCCGGCTAGTTTCAGCCTTTTGTTTGCGTAATGGTCTTTGTCATCAGGGCTTCTTCTTCCAAGTTTAACCTCTATGATACGAGCGGCGATTTCTGTTAGGAAGAGTCCTTTTTCTCTTCTTTCGGAGAGTAGTCTGCCGAGGTGTGGTAGGAAGTTTCTGTCCAAGACGGACTCGGCTTTCTTTAGTCTGTACTCGTCGACCTGTCCTGGAGCTAGACGGTTACCGAGATAGAGAAGGGCGTCGTGGCTATTGTTAGCTTCTAATGACTTTTCGTAGGATGCTTCGAGCTCGTCCTGTATGTCTGGATCGGTGCTGACTAGCTCTGCGATCTTGGCATCTTCCTCGAAGCCAAGAGCTCTCATCAGGATCATAAGGGGGATGTCGCTGGGAATCCCGGGCATTGTTACGTAGATTCCTGCATCACTTTTCAGGGCGACTTCAATTCGGGCTCGGAAACCGACTGTCGTTGAAAATATCTTGGCCTTGTAGGTCGGGTTGACGCCGGTGTGTTCGATATCTACGAGTATACGGTTCGCAGCGAGGTCTTCGAGTGCAACTATGACTCTTTCAGACCCATTTACTATGAAGTAGCCTCCGGGGTCAAGCGGATCTTCCCCGACGCCTACGAGATCGTCAGATGAGAGTTTGGAGAGTAGGCAGATTCTTGATTTGAGCATCACGGGTAGGTCTCCGATGTAGACCATTTCGGGTTGGCCTTCACGTTCCCCGATTACGGGGATCATTTCCATGTGGAGGGGAGCTGCGTAGGTTAGGTTTCGAATTCTTGCTTCGGCTGGGTAGATCGATCTCTCTGTGCCGTCTACTTCTATTACTCGGGGTGCTCCGATCTCTATCTTGCCAAGTTTGATCCTTAGGGGATAGTCTCCGATTTCTATTGGTAGTTCTCCGACTTCGTCAACGATGGCTTGAAGTCCTCTTTCGACGAAGTCGTTGTAAGAGTCGATGTGTTGGCGGACGAGGCCGCTGTCCTTGATGAACTCTTTGGATAGGTTCCAGAGTTGTTGGGTTGTTACGGCCATTCAATTTCCCTCAAGGAGCTTTGTTTTTAAAAATCTTCCACAACGTATCTGTAAAAGTCGGATTCTCCCGCAGTCGCGCTCTTCCGGATGACCTTGATGATGTCGCCGGGTTTCGCGCCAATGGTTCGCGCGGCCGGGTCGCTTGATTTGATGTATGGTAGCTGGAAGGGCTTAATGTGATAGCGGCCTAGGACTTCTTTTGCTTCTTCAGGTTTGAGGAGGACGTGTTTAGGGACAAGTTCGTGCTTGAATACGTCATAAGAGAGTTCCTTCTCCTTGTCTTGCTTCTTTACCAATTATTAGTAGCTACCTCGGGAGCGGGGGACGGCTTAGAGTCCGACCTACCACAGGTGAAAAGTACGGCAGCCGGAAACCCGTTAATAAACCTAGGTTCTACCACGAGGACGCCGATAAAACTCTTGTCGTCAAAAGAGGAACTTCGCAAGAAACGCAGACCAGTAAACCGACTAAACGATCTCTCGGGAAGAGAATGGATCAAGTTCACGAAATCTTGGTTCAGACATAGCCCGCCACCGCGAGACAGGACGAAACTGATTCACCCAGCGGGTTTTCCTGAGACGCTTGTCCGCGAGTTTGTGGAATTCTTCACTAAACCGAACATGTGGGTCCTTGACCCTTTCCTGGGAACCGGGAGTACACTTCTCGCAGCAAGAGCTTCAGGGCGTAACGCGGTCGGAGTAGAGATCAACCCTCGCTACGCTTCAATGGCCAGGTCGAGACTCGAAGCTGCTCCGACCTCCGATGAAACCCAGCAAATGGTACTCCAGGGGAACTCGCGTAGTTTGCAAAAGATCCTCGTCGAAAACAAGGTTCAAGAGGTCGATTTCTGTATCACTTCACCTCCATACTGGAATCAGCTGAAGCGGGCCAGCCTCCGGCAACGCGAGCGCAGGCAGAGGGGGTTTGACACTAACTATAGTGACGATCCGGAGGATATTGGAAACATTAGCAATTACGAGGAATTCCTAGATGCTCAGAAGGAAATCTTTGACGAGGTGTACGGGATCATGAAGGTTGGAGGATACTTGGTGGTCGTGACGAACAACGTTTTCTCAGAGGGTCGACTTTACCCACTCGCGTTTGAAACGTTAACCACCTTGGCCAAGACATGGATCCCGAAAGACGAGAGGGTCTGGTTGCATGACGACAAACGACTACTTCCACTTGGAATTTACAATGCCTGGGTCGGGAACCGATCGCACCAATACTGCTTGGTATTTCGAAAGGAATACGTCGAAGGAGCCTAATTGATTTAGTGCTACTAGATTCCGGCAACAGCCGCTTTCATCTCAGCATCGTACGTTTCTCCGCTCTCACTTGTGTCAATGTAACGGTCTCTCTTTCTCCAATTGATGATCATTCGCAAGAAACTATTGAGATATCCGGACTTTACAGGCATGCGCGACGGAGAGGGGCATAATATTATCCCATTCCAGTAGGTTGCCGACATAGGTGGCATGATCGACTATCCTCTACGTATCTCAAAATAAGCGTCCCAGACACTGCACACTTCAAATCTATGGTCGAACCGTGAGCCGTGGCGGTCCGTTTAGTCTTGGAGAGTCTTAAACGGGTTGCGGAATCCAGTAGAACGAACTGTGCATGACCGGATCCTGTGTCGTGGTTTCGGTCAGCTCAAGAATTGTCTGTTCTTAAGCCTCCTAATCTTCCTAACGGCCGCAACAACAGCAACTAGCGAGAGCGCTCCGATGATGCTAAAGAAGGTCAACGGCTGGATACCTAGTATTGTCTTTGAAGATTCAAGCTGAGTAATGGTCACAATCAGAACGATGACGTGAGTCACGCTGGTACCCAAGAGTGTAGTGCCAAGCGCGGTCAAGGTCACATTATGATCCCCCGGCGCTGAATTCACATTAGTAGTGAGTGTCATTGTCGAGGTCGACGAATTGCCGAAATCAAGGACAACCTCAGGACGATTGAATACTTCACTAGCCCAGTACAGTGGCGTAGTAGAAAGATTCAACTGGCCTTTGAAGTAGTCAATGCTCGTCATTGTTAAGGTAAATGTGCGAGATTCGCCCGCTTGAATCACGAATTCCGCGCCGCTTAGTAGGAAGCTGAAATCTGGCGATGGAGGCTTCACCACGATCGTTACCGTGTGGGATGATGACTGGCTGGTCGCTGTAATATTTACTAGATAAACGAAGGGAATGGCTGAATCCGGCGTGTGAACATCAAGAACTGTCGTTGCAGGCCTGCCAGCCGAAATCATCAGATTTATTGCACCTAAGGATGTCGTGAGTCCGGGAACGGTTGGCTTAGTCACGCTTAACCGAATTGGACCGGAAAAACCGGATTGAGTGTCAAATGTGATAATCGAGCTGCCTGAATCGGTGGCATGGATCTTGAGAATTGAAGGTGAAGCGGTGATTGTGAAGTCCGTTGTCGATATTGACAAAGTAGCAGTGTGAGAAAGCCCGTTACTAGTCGCCAACACCGTAATCGTGTAATGGCTGGCCTCGTAAGTGTTGTCAGTAGCGACGGTCATTGTCACATTATTGGGGTGGCTCGGCGATAGGGAAGTACTTGTCACATTGAAAGATAGCAAAAGGCCAGGATACCGTGTTTTCACAGTAAGATCTGCTATTCCAGAGTAGCCGCCGAAGCTTGAAAGGTTCAGCGTGACATTTGCTTTGGACCCTAGGGGTATGCTCACGGAATCTGGGAAGATTGTCAAGATGAAACCTTGCCCCGGTGGGATACCATAGATTCCATCTCGGGGTGTAACGGAGACGAGCTTGAGATTGTCAGTCAAAATGGCTTTTTGGATCTTTAAGGGACTGTAGGAGCCCGAACCAGCCACCGTATAGTTTATTGTGAAGAGCAACCCCTTGACAGGATTGGTCGGAGGATTGCCTCTGTGGCCTTGTGCTCCAGAATGCACGATGCCAGGTCCGTCAGATGAGTCACAAGGGCTTGTGGTGTAATTCATGCCATTGATGCAATTTATTGTCTCAATGACATTCTCGGTGTAGTTGGCTGCCAGCATGTTCCCCTCTATCGACAGAGAAGTGGGATCGATCACGGACTGATTGGATTTGACCTGAATATCCCAGCCGGTGAAAGGGTCCACGCCAGCCACTTGCACACGCACCGTGATGACTGTGCCTGAGATTGCTACTGCAATTGTGGGAGGATTCACGTAGACGAATCCTGCTGCATGAACGGGATGGAGAAGGTCGGGTGAAATCGATACTAGCGATGCTATGGAAAGTACGATGAGTAGAATGCTCAGCCATCGCGATACGGCAACTGTCTGGTGCAGAAGGACGGTTACTCACTCTCCGCTCTCAGCGGTATCATCATCAGACATAAGGGCCTTTACTTGAAGGAGGAACGTCTTCACCTTTGTCAACTCTCGCCCACCTGAAGCTCTGATCGGATTAGGATCGTCTCTGTCCTTCTCCAAACCCGACCTGCAAACGTGTCTGTGGGAACTCTACTAGGGTCGAGAACCGTTTGAAATGGATCTCGTATAGTTGAACAGTTATTTAGACGAGTATTTTGTCTGAGCATAGTAGGCCGGGGTCGCCTAGCCTGGTAGGGCGTCGGATTGCTAAGCCAGATTGTTGGTTGCGGAGATCCGATGGGCCTTAGGCCCTCGTGGGTTCAAATCCCACCCCCGGCGCCATTCGCGTTGCGATAGATAGTGCTGTGATTATCTCCTAGGCTTGTCTTAAATCCGCTAGACTATGAGTTGGGGAATCCGAGGAGTCCAGACCTCCTTCCAACAACTCGACTCTTTGAGATTGATCAGAGAATAGAGGAACGACTTGCAGGACGACTCTACCGGATTCGCGGCGGGCGAGCGGATAGCCCAGCGGTCAGTATGGACCCTCTTGGCTCTTGGAATCGTTGAAGTCATCTTCAGCATGGTGACAGGGAGCGTCGCTCTGTTCGCGGACGGTGTCGATTCATTGTCTGACGCTTCAGTATCTTTCTTCGTTTGGACTGGATTGCATTTCGCCCGGCGGAGGCCGAGTAAGAGGTTCCCGTTTGGTTATTACAAGGTGGAGAGCTTGACAGCTCTCATAGCAGCGTTGATCTTGGTCGCGGCTGCATCGTTCATTTTCTTAAGGTCTTATAGAGCATTGCTGAATCCGAAGCCTCTTACCCTTCTGCCAGCAGCTCTAACAGTCCTTCTCGTTACTGGACTCGTATCACTTTATCGGGCGTTGCAGATGAGGCGGGTTGCGTTGAAGTACAAGATTCTTTCGCTGAATGTGGATGCTAAGAACTCGATAAAGGATGCGTCTTCATCTTTCGTAGCGTTTGGCAGCGTTCTCCTAACCACTCTTGGATTTCATGAGGGGGCGGACGCTATTGGCGGTATGCTGGTTGCTTTCTACATTTTGACGGTCGCGTATGTGGCGTTAAGAGAGTCTTCACTGGTTCTTCTAGATGCGTTTCATGACCCAGAACTCACGAAGGAAATAGAATCTGTGATTCACATGAACAGCCAAGTTAGGAGCATCAAGGAGCTCAAACTGCGAAGGGCCGGACCGTTCATCGTGGGCATCTTAGAAGTCGCTGTCGATGGAGACATGACGGTACGACAAATGCACGCGGTGGTTACGGAGTTGGAGAACTCTATCAAAAAGAGAATTGGGGGGCTGAGAAGTCTCACTGTGAAGGCTATCCCAACCCCTTAGTCACGTCTCATCTTAAATATCGGATTTGCACCGGCGAAGTATTCGGGGAATCTATGAGCATAAGTTGTCCTAGATGTGGGCTTGAAGTGTCCGGCCCACCCGAGCGAGAATGGACGTTTCAGGGGTATCGAGTTTCAAGGTTCCGCTGCGAGCGCGGAGACAAATTCAATCTGTACTCAGGAGCGAATAAGACGTTCACCATCCCAAGACCTGCCCTTGGCCATAATCAGTGTAGGGCTTGCAAGACTGACAACCCACGTGAAGCCATTTATTGCAAGAACTGTGGAACCAAACTGTAACAGCTTCAAACTCCCTTTGAAACGATGAATTCTCTCGTCCGAGCACAGCGAGCCTCGGTGCTTCGCGAATCCCGGCGGGTTCTACCAACTTTTCCACGACTTAATTGAGTTGGGTCGTGGTGATTAACTCGTGCATTCTATGAGAACCTCTTTCGTTTGCTGCCGCCTGTATTCGAGCTTCTTACCAGAGAGAGAAGCGATCCGAACCGGGAACGGCTCAAAGATTGCGGTGGTGATGTCCGAGTGAAGAGGGCTCTAGTAATTCACCCCATCCTCTCGATCTACATGGGTGGAGAATTGCTTTGCCTACAAGTTTGTAGTGCTCTTCTCCAAGCAGGCTACAAAGTAACTCTCTATTCTGACGCCAACAACCCTGCAAAGGCCGACGAGGTTTATCCCGGAATGGGAAAGGTCCTAAGCGAATGCTATCATATCCAGTCTAGCACTTCCCACAGATCTATTCCGGGAATAGCAGTTATCAAAGATTTCAAGGACATTAGAAAGACGGAATCATACTTTCAAGAAATCGATCCAGATGTTACTTTTTGTACTCAGTCTTCTCTTTTCCATGTTCCCTCGCGTCTTTATCATTTCATATATCATGGAACGGATCTATTCCAGTATTCCGCGAGCTACTTGTCCAGCTCTTTTCCCAGACAAAAACTACCCCACGGATATATCACTGTAAAAAGAGGATTGAACGATTTTCTTAAGAAGTTCCTTCAGGTTAAGCCTCCGAGTCCTGACTGGTACTTTGCCCTTTCTCCAAGTATTCTGGAGCGTTTGAGAAGCAATGGATACCAGAATTCTTCTCTCATCTTACAACCTTGCACTCAGTTTCAGCCAAGACAGAAGAAGGACCAGGTGATTCAGGTAACTAGACTGATTCCAGAGAAACGTGTTGAGATATTTCTTGAAGCTGCAAGAAGACTTCCCGAATACCGTTTCATACTTTTGGCAAGAACGAAGCCAGGTTTGGAGGCCTATGCACGGACCATCGAGAAGAGAATACCGGCGAATGTGGTCTACCTTAAGGCTACACTAGGACAGGCACCCCACCTCCTTGAAGAAAGTAAGGTCTACCTCTACACCGGCGGAGAAAATGCAATGATGCTGAGCGTCGTTGCAGCGATATCAGCGGGATGTTACCCTATAGTTGCCAAGAATACTGGTCCCGAGGAGACAATAGAAGCTCTCGGTTTAGGCATGACTTTTAGTTCAGTTGACGACCTTGTCCCCACCATTCGCAAAGCCATTCAAGAACCCACCGATCCTCTGGAAATATCGGAAAAAGCAAAACCGTTCAGCCCAGAAAGGTTCGAGAAGAAAATTGTGGACATTGCTGACAATGGTGTCAGGCCGGGCCAGTAACCGTGTTCTACGGTACAGCCGTTAGCAGAGGCATCCAAGGCGCACATTTCATCTGTTCTTTGCAGCGAGCCCGATCCGGTTTGATCGGATATTGATCGCGCCGACAAGGATCGGCTTGACGAGGAGGGGCAAACCCTTCCTTTTGGTTGCCAACCGCGCAATCCTTCCACACCAGTTCTTAAAGAGAATGTTTGTGACCTGGAACTGGAAGCTGATCAGTTCCAGCCCGCAGTATTACAATTTGAAAATTGGCAGATACACGATCAAACTTCAGCCTGAATACTTCCACATCATCTTCGGTGAATGGGGGGAGTGGAAGAAATACCACCTTCCTCCCTTCAGCCTGAACGGAACCACTGTTCTCGATGTAGGAGCAGGATGCGGCGAGACAGCCCTGTTCTATTTCATCCATGGCGTAGAGCGAGTGATCTGCGTCGAAGCAAACCCCGACCTGGCAAAAATAATCAGAGAAAACTCACGGGCCAACAAGTGGAGCGCCGAGATTGAGGCAAGGCCCTTTGGCATTGAAATGCTGAAACTACATTTTGACTTCATGAAAATGGATTGCGAGGGATGCGAAGCTCAGTTGCTAAATGCTGACATGCTGCCAGCATGCGTGGTGGAGGTGCATGATAAGCGTGTCCTCTATGCTTTGATGAGCAAATTCGGACTTAGAATCGCGCGTGCAATGACGACTGGGACAAATGTGCGCAATAATGATTTCGAACGTAGGCAACGCCGAATGTACTATCTTGGTTGGAGATTCGCGAGGGCTAGGGAAAAACTTCACAAGGCTAGAGGATTGAGAAAACTCTACTACGCAATTATGCTTGTCATCCTCGAACTGCATCCGGACTTCATTAATGTCTACCGAGCGAGATGGGGAAGGGTTTGGGAGGCATATTACTTTCCGCACCAGACGAATCGCAGGGAAGACGCATAGGTCAGCCAGAATGGATATCATCCGAGAGTTGACGGTTTTTTGGGAAGTATAATGGCTCCTCGAGGTCATTTGCCCCAAAAGAGCCCAGCCTTCGTTGTCTACATGAGAAACCTAGAGCGGAGATCGTCGCAGGACCGAGGTTCAAATCTCGATTCGCAACACTGTTCATTCTTGAAGCAAGAGTTTGAAAGACTACTAGAACCCTTTATCCACTCTCTAGGGGCCGCTTAGAATCGCATGATGTGGGAAATTGTAGACTCAATCATCGCACTAACAGCTTTTTCGGCTAGTTTGGATTCTCAAACGACCAGTCCCCAAGACATACCTTTCTATATTCTTCCCGGACTCTCTAATCTGCGTAAGCTTCTCAAGTATGACCCTGATTTCTCCTACGTTCCGTAGGGTTTGATATGGTACGCCATCAATCTGCCAATAGTAAGCGCAGCAAGATACAATGGACGCCTCTGGATAGTAGTGTTGGCCCTTGTCGACGCCGCCGTTCTATGGTACAGCAGCCAGGTCTTAGGGTTCGCTGTTTTCGTCGCCTTGGTGTTGATCGGAACTTTCCAGTTGCTCCGAGCGCCTTGGGATGCAAGCATTAACTGGTTGATTGTGATGGCGCCGATTAGCTGGATATTCTTAGCCTTGGCTCCAATCGCGAAGCTTCCAATGAGACTGCCTGTCCAAGTTTGGGGGGACACTAATAGGGCAATCGGCCACCAGCACAATTACATCTACTTTGGACTGTTGGGAACGCTGTGGCTCATCGTCTTCAATTACTTGTACTTCCTTCCCGGGGTTGAGAACTCGATCGTCCTTGGTCTTGGTCTAGTTTGGTGTTTCATCCTAGGTTACGCGTACCTTGAAAGGAGGGCTAAGAGACGAGAATCAGTCGCCAAACCATCGGTCTAGCCAATTCTTGAAAGGGAAGAGTGCTATTGGGATTACTCAAATATAATTTAACCAGGTTTTCCCCTATCTTTTGCGACGTACCTTAACTACTCGGCCAGCATCCCCCAGTGCTGGCGACCGAGACGGTTCACGGTCCGACCCGGCACGTTGAGCATACCGAACGTGAAAGTAGAAAAGCGTATCAGCCATATTTCGTTAGCACGCGCAAAAAATGGACAAATGGCAGGGATTTCCCTGAGCAACCCCCATTTTAGAGCAGCATCTAACACAATGGGGTGTCCGCGAAAGCGAACTCTGTCCGGGGAGATATTCGGAGCATTTCTGTGAACACCTTCAACCACAAGAATATTAACGACAAATGCAAGAACCATCTCCCTCGTAACTCCGAGACCCGTAGAAGAGAGAGTGCTAGCTAGAAGTGGAGGTTGAGCCAGAAGGCTTCTTCGGTGAGATCCGAGCCGGCCTGACACGTGAGGGCATCGGCTCTCGGTTCAGGGCAATAAGGAAAAACCTTGGTCTGATCTCCCGGGCATCGTTTCTTCACTATTCGATTCTCTCCCTCACGCTTGTCCTAGCCTCGCTGGTTCGCCTGCTTCCGCTTCGCTGGGGAGCATACATTTCGGAGTTCGATCCCTACTTCAACTTCAACGACATGCGACAGATTACTGCGAATGGCTGGCAGTCCTGGTTTAGCTACGTCAATGTTGCTGAATGGTTCCCATTCGGGCGCGCCCCTGTCACCACGAGCTACCCTGGGACCAGTTTCACCGGGGTGCTGATCTATCAGTTCTTTCAGTCTATTGGTGTTAACATCAGCCTCTACGAAGCTGCTGTTTACAGCCCAATCTTGCTAGGCGCCTTCGCCGTCTTAACCACATACTTCTTTGCAAAGGACCTGTGGGGAAAGAGTGCCGGGCTGTTCGCGGCTCTATTTGCAGCCTTCAGTTCGAGCTTAATCAGCCGTACGGAACTCGGGTTCTTCCGCAACGAAGGGGTTGGAGTACCGACGATGATTCTTACCTTCCTCTTTTTCATGCGAGCAGTTAATCCCGGAAAGAGTTTGAAGAGCACGATCATTTACAGCATGATGTCGAGTGTCAGCCTCATCTACATGTCGTTCTCGTGGGGAAGTTTCCGTTACGCGGCCGAGGTGTTGGGCTTGTTCGCCTTGGCATTAGTTGTGTTGAGACGCTACACTCCCCGTCTCTTTCTCGCTTACGGCATAACCTTGGGTTTCATGCTCTACACAGGGACTGAAATCCCGCTTTTAGGGCACGCGTTTCTGACCGAGAGCACAACAATCGCGTTGGTGGGAGTCATGGGCTTCCTAATCGTGATGGAGCTTGCCAGGCTAGCCCCATCTAACAGAGGCAGGCTGAGCATTCTAGGTGTCACCATTGTCTCTTCAGCCGCGATCCTCTTTGGATTGGTAAGCACCAAGATCATCTCAGGGTCACTCCTCCAAGGAAAGTTTCTCGCCACGGTCGACCCCTTCGTCAGGAACAACATACCACTCGTCGCATCGGTCGCTGAGAATCGGCCATCTACATGGGCGAGCCTTTACCTCGAACTTGGAAGCCTGATAATTCTAGCAGTCTTCGGCTTCTTCTTCGCATTCCAACGACTGCGCGAGGGCGATGTTCTATTGATAATCTTCGGCGTCACAGGATTCTACTTTGCCGCGAGCCTAGTTCGGCTAACTTTGATCCTAGCGCCCGTTATGGCAACTCTTGCCGCGATAACTGTGGTCGAACTGGGCAAGCCTGCAATGGATATTATTCAGCAGACGGTGCTCTTTCCCCGGCGGAAGCTACGCTTCACCAGCAGAGTAAGCCGAGAATTCAGCCTTGGCATACTGCTCATCATCATGATCTTGGTAGTTCCCACTTTCATTAACGCTGTCCAATCGGCTTACACCCCGACCACGATCGCCTCAGCGAGCCTTCCAGTCCGAGCAGCAGTTCCTGACTGGCTTGAAGCCCTGTCGTGGATGAGCAACAATCTGCCACATTCAAGTGTCGTCTTCGCCTGGTGGGACTATGGCTACTGGATTACCGTGAACACCGGACTTAGTACGCTTTCAGATAACGGAACTGGGAACACCACGGCAATACAGGACATAGCAACTGGGTTCATGCTGAACGAGTCGCTAGCCGTCCAGTTAATGCGCCAAGAAAGAGTCACACACGTCGCCATCTTCATCAGCTACAACCGCGGATTATGCGGCTCGAACGGACCGCCCTTCTGTGGCTACGGGGATGACAGCAAATGGTACTGGATGGTCCGGATAGGCAACAACACTTCAATCAATACCCCCTTGGGATCTGCCAACGTCAGTTACCGGCAGGTGATCACGAACTCCCAAACCGGCGCATCAGACTACCACAGGATCGTGAAGATAGGAAACAGTACTACTGATGAGAGAATTACCAGCAATTACCAGAACGTGCAAATCCCGACCAGCAATACTGTTCTCGGCCTACTGATGCGAAGCAGCTATCCTGGAGGACGGCCGAACGACGCGAACGATACCGGACCGGTCTCTCCCAACTTCTTCGTCCAAGACTTCGCCTCCTCCTCCTCGTACGTTCTCGTCTATTCTGTAAAGTATCCTGACACGCCGTCGATGACGGCCCAGCTTACCCCAGCGATCGTCTCGCCCACCGGCGGAAACACCAACATCACAGGGTCACTGACGACTTCGACAGGCAAACCAGTGGATACTACAACCGATAAGTCTCCAGTTATTCTGGAGTACTCTTCCAACAAGGGAAGCAGCTGGAATTTCATAGCAAACGTCAACGCAACAGCGGGACACTTTAGCTACAACTGGACCAAGTTGCCCACGGGCCAACAATATGTTCTGGTGCGAGCTAAGTGGCAGGGCGATCCAGCTCAGCTCTTGGATATCGCCGTCACAATGCCTCAGCCACTGACGTTTATGTGAGAGGATTCTAGATTTCTGAGGGTCCGCTGGACCCCTCCATTCGCTGTCGAGCGTACTTGTCGTCTGGCGAGAATTTTGATGGATGAGGATTCTTAGTCGGGGTCCCGCAAACTGGGCAGGTTTCCTTTAGGGTGTATCTCGAACATTTTGGGCATCGTCTCATCAACCATTTCATCCAAGCTTCCTTCCCTCGCCGCCAGCCTTCTTGATGGTCCCTAGGACCTCCTCCATAGCCAGGCTGAGGGTTTTCTCGGCCGCCTCGAAGCTGGGCGCTTCCACTTCTATTCTGTACTTGGGAGAGCCTATCGAGTAGATTTTTACTTCGCTTCCACGGGGCTTGCGTATCTTTTTCGCGCTCATTAGCGCTTGCTTGATTATCTCCACCCCGCCCGGTTTGTGGCATGTTACCGAAACGGTTCCTCGTACCTTTGACCTCTCAAGTCGAATTTTGCTCTTAGTGACCTCGGCTATCGCCTGAGCCCACTCCGATGACAAACCGCCCTTTACCAGGACCTCGGGACCTTCGTCCAAGGCCTCTTCGAGCGGAGAATAGAGTCCTCCGAACTTGTCTAGAAGAATTTTCCTGATGTCCTCAGCGTCCTCTTCTGTTTTTTTCAGCTTGTCAGCCGCGCTCTTCAGGATTGCCTCGGCTTTTCGCTCTTTCTTCCATTCCAGCATCTTTTCAGACTTTTCCCTCCCCGTGACCCTTCTGAGGGAGAGATCTATCTGGTTCCGCTGTGAGCTGACTCGTAGAACTTTCAGGACTAGCTTCTGGCCCTGTCGCGCGTGCTCCCGGATGTTCCGGACCCATGTGGTTGAGATCTCGGAGATGTGGACAAGACCCTCGATCCCGCTGTACTCGTCGAGCTTAACGTATGCACCGTAATCTTCGACTCTAGTTACCGTAGCAACTACTAGGTCGCCGACTTCCGGCATTAGCGCTTGCGAAGCCTGGCTACTCAACTCTATTATTCCAGTCCTCCTCTATGCGAGGGGCTGTAATATTTCTCCTCTAATCTCTGCTTTTCCACCCTTTGGTTGAGCTAGAAGCTCATCGCAAACGGTGCACTTCACGTAGTTGCTTGTTCTCTCGAAAATTACTTGTTCATTCGCGCACTTCGGGCATTTCACTTTTAGGAATATGCTTCGAGGCTTTGGAATCAGTTCCCATCGCATGGGGTTAGGCTCCGACCTCCAGTTTTCTCAGCCTGATACCAAGCCTCTCAATTGTATAGTTGCAGGTCCGGCATTTCAGTTTGACAAGCGCTTTCTTGGTTGTCTTGGCGGTGCGTTTCAGTTCGGGAAATTTCTGCCCGCCGTAGCCGTGTTTTCGTCTTTCTTGTCGTCTGGCTCCCCACGATAGGGTCCGTTGCTTGCCCGCCTTGTAGACTGCGACGGCATGTGCTGTGTGGTGTTTGCACTTGGGGCAATAGGTGTTGATCTCTTTTGGATACTTCGTTTTTTCTTTCACCGTGGGAAGGCTGGTTTGAGGGCGGGGGCGTCCTTTTATCCATTATCCCTGTTGCTTGGTCTTATCTCGACCGCGGTGCCTTGTCGTATTAGGCTCTCAGCATTCTCGTACGGAAGAACGGCGATGTCTTCTTTCAGGAATGGTCCGTGAGTCTTCAGGTCTACGCCTATGATAGAGGGGATGTCTTTGACGAATCGAAGTAGGAGTTTGTCTTTCTTTTTCTCTGGAGAGTTTGAGGGCTCTATTCCCTGAACCGTGTCTTCCTTGAACTTTCGATAGTGGCGAGCAAGAGTAGAGAGTTCTTCTTGAGCCCATTTCTCCGAGGCGTGTGTCGTGACCTGGGCGTTTGTCTGGGACTTGCGCCAGATTTTCGAGAGTCTTCGGTCGATAAGCTCGACAACTAGTCGTTCTATTCTCTTTGTTTCCTCGTCTAGAAGGATGGCTTTGAGGGATCGTTGGTCTAGGTTTCTCTGTGCTTCCTTCAATCTTCGAACGTAAGCGGCTACGTCTCGAAAGAGCTCGGGTCTAAGCTCTTGAAGTTCGGGGCTGTGGAACTCTTGTCGCCATGCTTCAATTGTCTCTTCATAGATAGTAGCCGTGGTACAGCATCTCTCTGGAAGATGGTGCTACTCATTGACGAGCTAATAATATCTTGATCGTGATCTAAGCGATCGGTTCTGCACGGTGCTTACACAGGAGGAGCATCGCGGCCGCTGATGGCAGCTCGACATTCTCATTACGGTATGGGCCAAAGTATCCCTCTCCAATTCTGAACTCGGGCGACTCCTTGACACTGACCTTCATTCGTCCTTGAAAGGCGACTGCTTGAGTGAACGGGTCAAATTCGTCGATTCCTTCCTCGGGGACCCTCATCGCCAAAAGACCTGTATGACCATTCAGCGTGCCCGACAAACGTATCAGTCGGTGAACATCGGTCGTTACAACAGTGTCTATCTTTGCTTTCTCCACCGATTTTATCACCAGGGATTTCCACGTAGAAACACCGATACCTTTGAACAGACTCCAAACTGGTTTCCTGAAAATTTCCTCTCTATCAAAATCCTTAAGCGTCTTCAGCTGTGAAGGCGACAGCCCGAGGCTTTCTAGATTTCCTCCTAACATGTCATAAATGCCTTTCACTATCCTGCCCCTCCACCCCGGTTGATCTATTGCGGGCCCCTCCAGGATTTTCACTCCGTCAATGGGAGCTTCGAAGAGTCCGTGAAACTCAGGGTCAAATCCCTGTGCCATCATATAATCCGAGAGTTCCCTTCGCTCCTCCTCACCCATTGTCCTGAGCCCTTCAGAATAAACGTGGACGTGAAAACCTCGGTGGCCTGAAAAGAAAACCCCCGTCTCCTTTGGGTCGAATGCAAAATCGGAATGCATCATATCCAAGAGTTTCATGGTTTCTTCTTTCGCATGTTGCAAGCATTGCTCACATAGCCACGTTTGTTCTTCCATACGATCACCCTTGCACTTGGGACATAGCTTGGGAGGACCGCCTGGTCCACCAGTTCCGCATCCCTTGCACTTCCAGCTGTCATGCGTCGGTTTGCAAGGTGTTTCCAAATGATCGGCGTCGATGTCGAAGACGAGGTCCGCCCCAAGCCATCCCTTTTGTTCCATTGCAGCCGTGGGGTCCCGATAGTAAGCCGTGGAAAAGTAAACGTGGGCGGGAACCAAGTCTCGGATTGCTCCAAGAACTGTCTGTGGATCCTTGAATGACCTATGACGAACCATGAATTTCCCCTTAAAGAGGAGAAATCCGTACTCTCTCTCAGCCGGATTCCGAGGAGGATCCAGTTTCCTGCCTGAGGACAAGTAGTACTGTTGAAACTTTTGCCGAATAAATTCTTCAGTGGGTTCCAGGGCTAGGTCCTCTACCTCTCAGAATCGACGACTTCTTCTTGTAGTAAATTAGAGGATTTCTAATAGTGCTACAAACATCGTCCGGCTTATAGCATACTCCATGTGTCTTGAGAGTATCGCACTTTGGGCAAGTGTATTTTGTTCTGCCGCCTCTTTTCCCTCCGATATGCTCCACTTGATAGCGGGTCATTCGCTCGGAAAAGTCGCTTGCAGGCTTGAACGCTTTGACTATCTCATCGTCGCTTGCTCCTATGTTTGCTAAGAATGATGCGAGAGTAAACCGTCCCATGTGCTGCACGTTTTTCCCGTCCGCGAGATTATCGATGAGGTGCCTAACACAGGGAGGCATGGCTTCGGGCACGGGTACTTGAGGAAGCTCGTATCGAGAAGGAGTACCTAACCATTTGAAGATAAGACCACGAGTTTGTTCCACCTTGTCCTCAAGAAGGCTTGACATTCGTCCCGGAAGTCCGGTTGTTCGCACGACTATTCTCATTCTCACTTCCTCTTCCAAGAGGCGGGCCATTTCCTCTCGGGTCATGTAGACAAAACCATGATCTAGGACCCTATTCGGAAGTTTCCATTTCAGTTCCTTCAAATGAGCAGACACGCGAAGGTAGTCGGCGAGTCCAGCTGAAAACTCAAAAACTCTTTTCCCGAATTGAATTTCCATTCTCTTAAGTTTCCAACCGAAAGTCGTAGCTGCGATGTATTCTAGCTTTTCTGGGCTTTCTTGTCTGAGGAGCTCGTAGGCTCTCTTCGCTTCAGCGAGGGCGAACCTTCTTCGGGCTCGTTCTTCTCCAGTGAGGGCTAGGATCAGATTCGATACTGGAAACGACAGGATTTCGGCGTTTTCATTGCTAAACTCGTTCGAGACTCTTCCTTTTGAGAGGGCTTCTTCCAGCCTCTTTTCTGCTCT
>Ga0209471_1000337_pt1 | contig 32566 bp, 30 predicted proteins | sample GraSoiAngelo_128_FD_185885 | JGI IMG/M metagenome (GOLD analysis project Ga0209471, IMG submission 185885) | Grasslands soil microbial communities from the Angelo Coastal Reserve, California, USA - 14_0927_12_20cm (SPAdes) (version 2) | ecosystem: Environmental > Terrestrial > Soil > Grasslands ... | reverse complement strand
CGTAACCCGCTTGTTCCTGCTTCAGCACAAACAGCAAATCTTCCTGCCAGTTACCTTCTAGACTGCGCGCGATCTCCTCCTCGCTGGCCTTCACCCGGCAATCCCGAAACGCAGCCAGCTTATGCGCATCGCGTTCGCCCGCCAGAATGGCCTTAATGATCGCCTGTCCGGTTACTCCGCTCACGTCACTCAACACGTTGGCCAACTGGAGATTCATCTGCGTCAGCGCCTTCTGCATCCGTTGGATGTGCCGGCCTGCCGCCCGTACCAGATCATTGCGCTGCCGCCAGTACGTCCGCATCCTGCGAATCTCCTGCGACGGCCGAAAAGAATTTCGCAAGGGTGCATTGACCCCACCCTCCGCCGCAGCGTAGTATCTCCACCAGTCTTCGAGGGTCGACAACGGAACCCCGTGTCACAGGAACCGACTCGCCGTGAATTCCTCGGCACGCTTGCTGCCTTCTCCCTCTTTCCGCTCGAACAGGAAAAGCCAGATCTCATCCTCCACAATGCCAATGTTCTGACCGTGAATGCTCGCGAGCCTCATGCTCAGGCTGTCGCGATTTCTCGCGGTAGGTTTCTTGCCGTTGGAAGCAATCCGGACATTCTCAATCTCGCTGCCCCGGCTGCCAGAAAACTCGATCTTGGCGGGAAAACAGTACTACCCGGTTTCATCGATGCCCACTCCCACCCCGCAATGGCCGGCGTCATGCACCTTCGCATGGTGGACTGCGACCTTCGCTCGATCTCCGCGATCCAAGCCGCCCTGCGCGAACGTGCGGCGAAGACTCCTCCTGGCGACTGGGTCCTTGGCTTTAAGTACGACGACACAAAAACTAACGATGGCCGCCCACTCACCATTGCCGATCTCGATTCCGCTGCTCCCGACCATCCGGTCCAGATCGAACATCGCGGCGGCCACACCGCGTATTCCAATTCCCTCGCGTTTCGAAAGGCCGGGATCGACGACAAGACCCCCGATCCGCAGGGCGGGAAAATCGATCACGACCCCGCCACAGGAAAACTGACAGGCCGCGTCGCAGAGAATGCCCGGGACCTCTTCGACAAGGTCATTCCACTCAATTTCACGCGTGACGATCATCGCGAGGGCGTCAAGCTCATCTCGAAGATGCTCGCGAGGACCGGCATTACTTCTGCTCATGAAGCTCAGGGAACCCCCGTTGATCTTCTCGCCTATCAAGACGCTCGCGATTCCGGCGATCTGCTCTTTCGCGCCTACTGCTTCATCAATTACGCCTACATCGATTCCATGATCGCAGCAGGCGTCCGCACCGGCCTCGGCGACGAATGGGTTCGCGTCGGCGCGTTGAAGCTGGTCTGCGACGGTTCGATTTCTGAACGCACCGCGCGCCTCTCCTCACCGTACGAAGGGCGTCCCGATGACTTCGGCATCCTCGTCATGACCGAGGAAGAGCTCTATACGTACGGTCGCAAAGCCCATCTCGCAGGCTGGCAAATCGGCACTCATGCTAACGGCGACGTTGCTATTGACACCACACTTCGTGTCTACGAACGCTTACAGGGCGAAAGCCCTAGACGCGATCCGCGCTTCCGGCTTGAACATTGCACTGTGGTCAACGACGATTTGGTTGCCCGCATCAAAGCGCTCGGCGCTATCCCCACGCCCTTCTCTACCTACGTCTATTATCACGGTGAAAAAATGCGCTATTACGGCGTTGACCGTCTGAATCACATGTTCGCCCTGCGGAGCTTCCTAGCCGCTGGAATTCGCCCAACGCAGGCTTCTGATTATCCTCCAGGAGAATTCATCCCCATGATGGCGTTGCAATCCGAGGTGACACGCACCGACACAAAGGGAAACGTTTGGGGACCAAAACAGAAGATTACGGTGGACGAAGCGATTCGCGTCGGAACCATCAATGGTGCCTATGCTTCCTACGAAGAAAATCTCAAGGGTTCCATCGAGGCCGGGAAGCTCGCCGATCTTGTCGTCCTCGGACGCGATCCTCTGAAGGAGAATCCGTCCACTCTCATCTCCATCCCCGTCGAACGCACTATGGCCGGCGGCCGCTGGACCTTCGAGTCATAGGACAATTTGAATTGCACAGCGAGTTGGCTGACTAACTCCTGTGTATAATGTCGTCGGCGTTGTCAAGAGTTTTTTTTAGGCACCTCCGCGCCTGCGAGCCGGGAGCGGGGTCAAGGGCGCCCGCGAAAGCGGGCGTTCATCGAAGACCCTTGACGCCGCGGACGGCTCGCCACCATGCGCGGCGGGACGAAGCGCAGCTTCGTCCCTGTTAGGAATCCGTTGGTTCACCTCGACCAAGGCTCGCTCCTTAGAATCCTACGGGGAATTTAACTAACTCCACCAACCATGTATGCGATCTTAACTTCAGACCATGATTTGTTCTCCGATCTCCCCGTTCTTCTGCAAAGGGGAGGCAGGGCGCTCAATCAATTAGCCGATAGGCTTTCGCCTACCACAGGACTTGCCGGGCTACCCTGCATGCGAGCGGCGGTGTTCGGCCGGTCTGCTTCACGCAGCTTCCAGTACAGCCGCACCGCCAACTTTCGTGCGATGGCCACCTTCGCCACCCCACTATTGCCACGACGGAGCTTTAATCGCTGATAGTTCCGCCGCAATTCTGGATCGAGTCGCGCGCTGGTCTGCGCGGCTTCGACTAGTAAGCAACGCAGCATAGTATTGCCTTGCTTACTGATCGCACCGAGCCGCTGGCGGCCTCCAGTACTCTCTTCACTGGGATTTAGGCCTAGATAACTCACCAGTTTTTTGCTGTTCGGAAAGCGGCTCACCGGTCCGACGGTCAACACGAACGCCAGTGCTGTCACCGGCCCCACTCCGACCTGCTGCATCAAACAGACGGCCGTGGGGCGGCTTTCCGCTTCGCTGATCACCGCCCGGTCCAACTCCCCGATCGAAGGGTCGAGTTGATCGAGTAGCTCGAGCAGCTCCCGCCGGCGACGGCTGGCCCACGGATCGAGGGTCAGGCTTTCCAGTTTCTGACGGCCCACCGTGGTCCAGAGCTTCTTCCTGAGGCAAAGACCTTGCCCCATTGCTAGCGCGTGCAGCTGGTTCATCACCGAGGTTCGGAAGCGCACCAGCTTGTGCCGATGCCGGACCAACTGCCGAACATCACGTTCCGCAGGGGAGGGCACCCAAATCCGCGGAAAACGATTCTGCATCAGCAAGTCGAGGATGTGCAGAGCATCCCGGTCGTCTGTCTTTTGTTTGCGCACCATCGCCGCGCGGATCTCCGCCGCATCGCCAATCCACAGTTCATGCCCATAGTGACGGAGCATCTTTTCGAACCACTGCGTGGCGAGGGTGGCTTCTATGCCGACGCGGACGGGAGCCGCCAGTGCAGCATAAAACCTCTCGGCCTCGCCCGTGCCATGCTCCAAGCGGCGCGTTACAAGTTCGCCCGTCGTGGTATCCATCATTGCGATTTTCTGAAACCGTGTGTGAAAATCACATCCTATAATCAACATAGTCGCTCGGCTCCTTTCCTCCGAGCCTTGGTCGAAGAAACCGCTACCAAGTCTACTCGCCCGGAGGGAGCCGACGACGTTATCCAATCAATTAGTCGCGTTCTCGCCCATGTGACCCGCCAGCTTTCGCGACGGATTTCAAGTCTACGAGAAGCGTTAATCAGGCAGTGGCCCCCCCAAAGCCCAAAGAAATTTTTGCAATGGCAGTTTCAGCGCAGGGTTAGCTATGATTGACTTCACTGGAGGTTTATATGAAGAGAATTTGTCCTGCTCTGCTTTGCGGTTTTCTGGGAATCCTTGTGACAGCAGTAGCGATTCCTTCTCAGGTGACCGGGCAAGCCGAAATCTCAACTGGAAAGCTGGTGAACACTCTACGCCTCCTAAATACCGAAGAGTACTCGTATCGTCACGAAACCGGTCGGTTCGCTTCTCGGGAGGAGTTGCTCACCTTTCTCCGAACGAAGGGCTTGTTGAGCCAATCACCAACTGACCTTGCGAAACCGGCACCGCGATTCGTTTCTCAGGAGGAGACGTCCACGTCCCTCCATACGAAGAGGCCCTTGAGCGAGTCACCGATTGACCTTGAGAATCCGAAGCCGTATGAACTGACGATCACAACTAGCTCAGACGGAATGCACTACCAGATCACGCTTAAGCGACCATCCGACATGAACGACAAGAGCACTTGGTGCAGAACTGCTGCTTTCAGTGACGACGCAGGCGTGATTTTCCTTGGCGCGGCTATCGACTGCAAAACGTCAACCCCATAAGCAGGCGTTTCGCGTTACCGGCGAAGTTCCGCTAGTTCCCTGAGCCAAATCTACGGTTACCGGGACTCGACCAGCATGTTTCGTTATCGTCAGGATTAGGTCCGAGTTGCGACAACCCTGGCATTGCAATCCTCTGGAGACGATCGCTCGTAAGGGCGAGGTTTACCGGGTTCTCCTTCTTCATGAATGCCGCCGCAATATGTCGAGGATAGTCTCATGCTCCATTTTCGCAGCCCAGGCTTTAGGTGTTGCCCACGGTTCTGCGTCCGGCTCGTCAACCGGTGCGCCACGTTGGATAAACAATTCGACCAGTTTTCTGCGTCCCCAGCGGCACGCCCATCCCAGCGGTGTTGACTTGAGCAGGTCATCTCGCAGATCCAATCTGGCTCCGTGAACGTGCGTCTTCCCCAGTATGCCCGGTGTCAGCCGCTCCTCTGAAGTCGGCTGCAAATTCGACTGCTCCAAGAAGGTGCCAGGCAACTTCCAGGAGGTTGATCCGTTCTCTTCCGGCATTCGGATGAGGCGCTTACTGAGGGCCCTGCAAATCCATTTCGTCGGCGCATGGGAAGAGAAGGTTGCAATCTATGCAACCAAGTACCGCGGTAACGTTGAGTCCCTACCGGCCCTCATCTACGATAAACAAGTATCTTTGACCCTTCGGAAGGCGTTGTGAAAGAAGAGAAGCGTCACCCCTTTGAAGGCGGATTGTCCAGAACCGCCGGGCTCACCCAGCCGCAGGCTCGACAAAGCAACAGCGAAGCATCATCCCATGCTGCTTGGGGATCGGAAGCTGGTTTCGGGAGAGCCTTCGACCAAGCCGCGATCGGAATGGCACTCGTCGGATTGGACGGTGCCTGGCTTCGCGTGAACGAGGTGCTGTGCCAAATCGTTGGTTATTCTGGGCAGGAGCTCCTGGCCACCAATTTTCAACAGATTACTCATCCGCAAGATCTGGAAGCGGATCTCAGCTATGTCGACCAAATGCTGCGGCGCGAGATTCGCTCCTACCAGATGGAAAAAAGATATATCCACAAGAAGGGACATGCTGTCTGGATTCTATTGAGTGTGTCGTTGGTGTACGGCCGCGAGAGCCAGCCTCTTTTCTTCTTTTCACAAATTCAGGATATCACTGACCGCAAGCGAGCGGAGGAGGCACTGCGGGAAAGCGATAAGCGGTTCCAAGCTCTCTTGGATAACAGCCCGAATCTAATTTTCGTCAAGGATACGGAAGGGCGTTATCTGCTTATCAACAAGGAGTTCGAGAGTACGCTTGGGGTCGGCCAGGAACAGATCAGAGGCAAGAAGGACGAGGAAGTATTCCCGAGAGAACAGGGTCTCGCGTTTCGAACCAACGACCTCCGAGTGCTCCATGCGGGCGTTCCGATGGAATTTGAGGAGACTGCGTTACAAGAAGGCGGTCTGCATACCAGCATTGTCCACAAATTTCCTCTGTTCGACGCGAATGGAAAGATATACGCGACCGGGGGGATCGCTACGGACATCACCAAGCGCAAGCGAGCCGAGGAAGAACTTTGCCATCGGGAGGAGGAGTATCGTCGGCTGATCGAGAACACTCCTGAGGTCGTCTGGAAGGCTGACGAACGCGGAAGAGTATTTTTCATTAGCGAGAAAATAGAGAAGGTGTTTGGCTACGCCCGCGCGGAGATTTACAGCGAGGGTGAACGGCTCAGGTTCGGGCGGATGCACCCCGACGACCGTGAACGAGTGCGAGACGCATACACGAAACTGTTCCATGAGAATCGGCCGTTCGACGTCGAGTACCGGATACAACACGGCGACGGTCGTTGGATGTGGTGGCACGACCGCGCTGCCTTAATCGCAGGGAGGCCTGAAGAAAGATACGCCGAGGGTCTGCTCTCCGACGTCACGGAACGCAGACAAATGGAGCAACAACTTCGCCAGAAACACAAAATGGAAGCGATTGGTCAACTGGCCGGGGGCCTTGCGCATGACTTCAACAATCTGCTCACCGTAATCAAGGGCAATAACGACATATTGTCGGACGCCACGGCGCAGAGCGCCGCACAACAACGGAGTGTCGAGCAGATCCACAAGGCGGCGGACCGAGCTGCTTCGTTGACGCGGCAGCTTCTGGCCTTTACACGGATGCAAGTGTTGCAACCGACAGTGCTTGATCTCAACGCCGTTGTTGCTGAGCTGAGCAAGATGCTGCCACGGCTGATTGGCGAGAACATCGAATTCCTCCTCGTACCGGATTGGACGCTGGGACGCGTGAAAGCGGATCGGGGGCAGCTCGAGCAGATCATCATGAACCTGGCGGTGAATGCCCGGGACGCGATGCCACGTGGTGGAAAACTAGTCGTCGAGACCAAGAATTTCGTCATGGACAAGGCGTATGCCCGCAAACATCCCCCAGCGAAGCCCGGCCAATATGTCCTGCTTGCCGTAAGCGATACCGGCCACGGGATGGACGCGGAAACGCAGAGCCACATCTTCGAGCCGTTCTTCACGACCAAAGAACAGGGCAAAGGTACGGGGCTGGGGTTGGCGACGGTATACGGAATTGTGAAGCAGAGTAGCGGCTTTATCTGGGTATACAGCGAACCTGGCCGAGGCACGACATTCGAGGTCTATCTGCCGCGCGTTGACGAATCGTTCATGTTGATGCAGCCGAGCAAACGTGCGGTCGCGGCGACTCGCGGAACGGAGACGCTCTTGCTGGCCGAAGATGAGGAAGCTGTTCGCGAGCTCGTAGCGGGGTTTCTCAGGCAGAACGGCTACACTGTGCTCGAGGCCAAGGATGGCGTCGAGGCTTTGCTGCTTGCGGAACAGCAGGACAGCACGATCCACATGCTTTTGACCGACCTGATGATGCCGAAGATGGGAGGCTGGGAATTAGCCGAGCGGCTACTCGCTCAACGCCCGGGACTCAAGGTGCTCTACGTTTCCGGGTATTCGGAATATACTGCTGATCAACGCGCCACTAAAGACTGGCGCGGAGCTTTTGTTCAGAAACCTTTCTCCATGGACATGCTTGGTCAGAAAGTCCGCGAGGTTTTGGAGAAGCGAGAATAGAAGCAGGCTTGGCGAGGTTTTGCCCGTTGGCCTGGCGCGTGCTTAGAGGTGCCGTTCGCTCGGCACATTCCGGGCGGATGGTCGCTATACGGAAGCTATCCAGACGGGGTTCGAGGAGCTCGGGGCGCGACAGTCACTCAGCCGCCGAGTTGGGCCCGGGAGGCGCAAAGTGGAACGAAAGAAAGGGCAGCGTTATAGCAACGAGTTTCGGCGGCAGGCTGTTGAACGGATGAACTCGTGCGGCAATATCGTCGGGCTCGCACGAGAGCTCGGGATCTGTCGCAGAATCCTTTACAACTGGCGCGACCGCCTCGACGAGACCAACCCTCCTCCGCCTGTGCGATCCCGCGAGCTGATCTTGCGCAAGCAAATCATCAAACTAAAGCGACTGTTAGCGAATAAGACTATGGAGGTAGATTTTTTCAGACATGCCTTGCAAAGAGTAGGAGCTCGACGTCGGCAGAGGGATATTCCTGGCGACAAGGCATCTACGACGAAATAAGAACAAGGATGCCGTTGCAAGGTGGTTTGGGTGTCGAGCGACTGTGCCAATTGGGGCAGGTGAGCCGGGCTGGATTTTATCGGTACTTGCGGCGTGGATGGCAAGATGAAGAGGAAGTGACCCTGCGATCCGCTGTCCAGAACCTTGTTATCAAGCATCGCTGGCGCTACGGCTACAGGGGCGTCACCGTAGAGCTACGCTCGCATGGGATGATTGCGAATCACAAGCGGATAGCGCGAATCATGCGAGAGGACAATCTACTTGCGCTTCGACAGGAATGGTTCCGACCTGATGATCATTCTCTCCGCGCGGTACAGATTTATCTTAATCTGGCAAACCGAATGACACTGTCGGGCCCAAACCAACTCTGGGCCGCCGACATAACCTACATCCGTCTCAGCTGCGAATTTGTCTATCTCGCAATCGCGCTGGATGTCTTTTCTCGGAAGGTCATTGGCTGGGCGCTCGGACCAAGTCTGAAAGCTCAGCTTCCGCTTTGCGCTTTGGAGCGAGCCATTGCCAATCGGAGACCGCCACCGGGAGTCGTACACCATTCAGATCAGGGGGTGCAGTACGGTTGTCGCGAATACGTGCAAAAACTCCGGCATCAAGGGATGTTGCCGAGCATGAGCCGACCAGCGAATCCATATGATAGTGCCACGTGCGAGAGCTTTCTGAAGACTCTCAAACGGGAAGAAATTTACGCTGGTGAGTACCGCAACTTCGAAGTCTTGCGTCAAAATATCGAGGAATTTATGGACCGATATTACAACCAGTGTCGGTTACATTCGGCGCTAGGCTATTGTTCGCCCGAAGAATTTGAAAACAACACCCAGGCGCAATCCAGAGACTCTGCGGGGGCGATGATGACGTTCTTTGGTAGATAGATGCATGGAATGCGGAAGAGCCACGCCCTTCGAACTAGGCTGTGATGCACACCTTTGTCTCAACGAAGGGTTCAGTCTGCTGTGCACGACCTGTGCACGAATGGCATGTTTTCATTCCATTGGGGTTAGCTTCGAGCGAAAAGCACATTCCCCGAATTGTTGAAAACATTGGAAACCAAGAGAGAGGAAGGAGCTATTAGAGAGGACTCCCGTGCTTTGCAAGCAGGGGGTCGCGGGTTCGAGTCCCGCCACGTCCACCAAAACTACCCTGCCTTCAAGCACTTACAGCCATTTCTTCAGGGTCACGGAATTGAGTTTCGGTCCATTCGGTCCAATAACGCGGATTTCGGACGGAAGTTCGAAGCCCAAGCCCGCTCTTTCGGCCCACTCCTTGCGCAACGCACGTTCGTGTTCCCATCAAATTTGTTCGCGATGAGCTTCCGATACCAACCCAGAATCGTTTCGGGCTTGGCCGTTGCCGCCACGTCCGCCAGTGCCTTTCGAACTCGGCCAGTGTTGCTTTTTCTCCTTCCGAAAGCAGCAGCCGATCCTTGATCCGCCCTCTCAGGATCCGGTTCTCCGCCGCCAGATATTCGTTTCGCAACAGGATCCTTGATCGACTGTTCCGGTGACATAGGCGAGCAGCCGCGCCCAAAGCATTCCGGAGCCTCCCTAAACTTGATCGTCGAACTCGGATTGTACATGCTCTGTGTGGACGCCTTGGTTTCGTTTCTGCGTCGCGCTCAGGCCCAGGCATCGGCGTAGCGAGAACCAGCAGGTGTGTTACGCCTGCCTCAAGGCCGTGCTTTTTCTTGCTTTTCTTGCACAGATTTTCCACTTTCCGATCTTTCGGGCCGGGTAGTCAATTGATCCTCGTCGAGCTAAGATGGCGGCGTGCGTCTCATTCTGTGGGGGGATGGTCGTGCAAAAAGATACGCTCGAAGGTCTCCAGCGGTTCCTCAATTCGATGGGCTTCCAATCCCTCGACCGCGGCCGGCGTTATTTCTCCCTCGGCAGCGTGCTCGAGCTTGACTGCGTCGAACCCGATCATCTCTACTTCGCGAGCGTGCGCGGCGAGCGGGTTTATGAAGTGCAGCTCGAGTTTGCGAACGGCAAGTGGGAGGCGGATTGCTCTTGTCCCGTCGGCGTGCGTTGCAAGCACATTGCCGCCGCGATGCTGGCATTAGAGGAGCTCGAGTCGGAGTCGGACAACAGCGGGCCCCCCGTCTGGGACAGAAAACGCATCGCCGCGCTTATGAAGAAGCGCTGGCAAAAGGTGCGGGCGGCCGCGGTAAAACCGCCGCCCTCGCCGCTGCTCAACAAAATTGTTGCCCATCTCGGACGCGACCTCCGGCCGCGCGAAGCGGCCTTCCTGCGTGCCGTGCAAAGCTCGTTCGCCAAAGGTGCTCGCCCGTTCACGGAAGCGGATCTGCGCGCCATGGCCGGACCTGGCACGGCGTTCAATTCTTTCAACTCCTGGAACGTCGTCGATCTCTGGCCCGCTTTTCCGGCCGACGATTTTTACTTCTGGCTTTTCGTGGCGCGGGAATTCCGGCGGCGCAACTGGAGCTACCCGCGATTCATGCAGGGCGTCACCGATTTCAGCCTCATCGAGCCGACCATGAAGACCTGGGAGCGCCAGAAGGAAATCGAGCGGTGGAAGAATTGCTTCCAGCGATTCGAGAGCTCCCGGCCGGATCCAGAACCAGGTGTTTTGCAATTGCGCTTGGCTGTCGGTGCCGAGGAAGCCCGGCTGCAATGGCGCAGTGCGCGCCTTTGCCCAATACCCGCCGCAAACCGTCGGTTATCAACTTACCTGACGCACGACAAAGTCAAGCGAGTCAACAACCTCCATTCTTTGTACTAGCCGTCCCGACCTTTCAGCTGTTAGCCGGACGCGCTCGACCATTCTTCCGAGGAAGGCCTTGGCGAAAGAGTGCAAGAGAGGATTTAGGAAACGGAGCATTGAAAACTGGATAACCAAAAAGCTAGAAAGGTGCGGTTAGCAGGGAGAGTTGGCATCATTCATGGTGATCAGAGAGAATTCAACATTTGTGAGGAAATCATGCGAGAGCTGAAGCTTATCGTGAGCAGTGTCCTCGCCATTGTCTTGTGCAGTTCTCACATCCGTGCCCAAGCTCGCAACCCGAAGTCTAAACCTGAGGCAGTCTCGGCTCAGGCAAGGGTTCATGTCGACCCGGAGAAGATTCGTGCCCATGTGAAGTTTCTTGCCAGCGACCTGCTGGAGGGACGCGCCACCGGCCAGCGCGGCGGAGACATGGCCGCTGAATACATTGCGACCCAGTTTGCGTTATACGGATTGAAACCAGCCGGGGACAAGGGGACCTATTTTCAGGAAGTGCCAATGGTCGGGGTCAAAACATCAGACGAGACGTCGCTCAACCTGGCATCTGGCTCAGAAACGATCAAGCTCAGGAATCTCGAGGATTTCGTTACCAGCAATGAAAGCCAAACGGAAACGGCATATATCGATGCCCCGATCGTGTTTGTCGGATACGGGATCAATGCGCCCGAATATAACTGGGACGACTACAAGGGAATCGACCTGAAAGGCAAGGCCGCACTTTTGTTCGTAAATGAACCGCAATCCGATGATCCAAAGTTTTTCAAAGGGAAAGCGCTGACGTATTACGGGAGATGGACATACAAGTTAGAAGAAACAGCCCGGCGCGGGGCGATAGCGACGCTCATCATTCACCGGACAGACCTGGCGAGTTACGGCTGGGAAGTTGTGCGCAATACTTGGGGCAAGGAGCGATCCTACCTAAGCAGAGATGCCACGCCGAAATTGCAAGCGGCATCATGGATACAAGCCGAGGTAGCGAAGAAACTCGTTGCCATGGCTGGGTTGGATCTGGACAAGCTCTTTGAGCAATCGCAATCGAAGGACTTTCAGCCGATTGAGTTACCGGTGCGGTTGCAAGCGCATGTCGTTAGTCAATTACGACCATTCGTTTCGAGAAACGTTCTGGCCGCACTGCCATCCCGGGGTCTAACCTCACACGAGGCAGTGCTTTACACGGCGCATTACGACCACCTCGGTATCGACCCTGATAGGAAAGGCCACAACATTTATAACGGGGCTGTTGATAACGCGACTGGTTGCGGAGTGCTATTAGAACTAGCGAGGGTATGGTCAGAGGCGCCTTCAGCCCCACGGATGATTTTGTTTGCCGCCGTCACCGCGGAAGAGCAGGGTTTGCTTGGCTCGGAATATCTGGGGAAGCATTCGCCCGTGGCGCCGGGGAAAATCTCGCTGTCCTTGAACTACGATGCGTTGGCGCCGATCGGCGACCCTGAGGAGGTGGAGCTAAGTGGGGCTGAGCGTACGACCTTTTATGCCGACATAGAAGCCGAAGCGAAGGCCTTCGGGCTAACGATTCGGCCGGATCCACACCCCGAAGCAGGTTACTACTACCGTTCCGATCATTTCAGCTTGGCGCGAGTAGGAATTCCCTCGTTTTCAATTTCAGAAGGATTGAAATTCAAAGGACACGATGAGGCCTGGGGCGAGTCGCAACAGCGCGAATACTTAGAACGCCGTTATCACCAGCCGAGCGATGAATACGCCCCGGAGATGGATTTCTCGGGCCATGCAAAGTTGGCGATGTTTGGGTATCAGCTCGGAGTACAGGCGGCTTCGCAGCCCAATTTGATCGCTTGGTTGCCGGGCGATGAGTTCGATGCAGAGCGCCAGCGGAGCCAGCTCATAATTCGCAAGCCCCCACGCAAGGGCATGACCCACAGGCTCAAGCGGTAACCTTGCCACATCTACAGCACGCCTGGGAGTCATGCGCGCCGCTGTCCTTCAGTTGTTATTACTTCGGCTGGGACTGCTTTTTTTCCTCTTGTTCTTTCATGGCAGCCGCGCGGCGGGCAAAGACCTTCTTGCGAACTTCTAGCTGCTGCTCCCGTGTGAGCACCTGGAATATCTGAGTGTGCTCATTGCGCAGGAAGCCCTGGAGGAACGCGTCCTTCTGCTCCGGACTTAACTTTTGGTCTTTGGCCACCACATTTAAACGCGACTTTGTGTCCTCGTGGATCTTGTCAATCTTGGCCTTCTGCTCATCCGTGAGAGTCAACCCGGCAAAATCATCCATCGGGCCGACCGCTTTCTTTCCGCGAACCGCGGGGGAGGCCTTGTGCGGCGGCTGCTCCGTTGCGGGCGGAACACTTTGCGCCGGCGTCAGCGCTGGTATCGCACCGAGAAACAAACATGCACGCCAACGCGCCAACCTTCTTGCAAATTTGGTTTTGTTCACGTGAACTCCTTCCAGAGCGAAGCGGTCGCCCTGATTGATTCTCAATGACTGTCCGGAATATTCTACCCGCACTTTCGCCCGAATGCTTATTGCGGCTTCGTAGCCGTGAGGAGAGAAATGGCAGCTGCCTTCAACTCATTAGCCGAGAACGCCCACATCTCTGCGTCCCAGGAATGGCCTCAGCTTCCAGCCGTTGGTGCCATCATATACCTGTATGGCCTTATCACCCGCGAAATCTATCTCCCTTCACCGGGACGCTTCAACTCCAACACCAACGACAGCTGTAAATACTTCGGCAGCCGACCAGAAAATCTCACCGTAGCTGCATCCTGGAAGAACAATTTTACCTTCCTTAACCGCCTTGGCGTTTTTCTCGCTTCAGCCGCCTCTTCCGAACTCTACGCGATGATCTTCGGGGCCAAACCAAACAACCACCGCTCCGACTAGAAGAACGATCAACGCGAAAAGCCCCATGGTGCGACCATAGCTCATGAAATGGGCCATCCGCGCCTCAAAATACGCACTGCCCGAAGCAATTAACACACCGAGTTGGTACGCCAGGCCGGGGAAAAATCCGCGCAGCGCATCGGGCGACAGTTCGTTGATGTGCGCCGGAATGACGCCCCAGGCGCCCTGCACCATGAATTGCATCAGGAATCCCCCCGCCACAATCAGTGGAAGATTCGGAGCGAACACCCACATTGGAATGAGCAAACAACCCAGGAGCAGAGCCGTCACCACTGCACGCCGCCGCCCCTTGTGGTCAGAAAAATATCCGAACGCTAATCCGCCGCAAATCGCACCGACCATGGAAAATGCCGTTAGGTCCGATGTTCGCCGCGGACTGAAACCATGCTGCTGTTGCAGGTACGTCGGATACATGTCCTGGGTGCCGTGCGAGATGAAATTCACCATCGCCATAAGTACAACGAGATACAAAAAGCGCTGCCCATTCGCAAAGATCGCTCGGCGATAATTCGACCAATCCGTGCGCGAACGATGCCAGGCTTCCGGCTCTTTCACTTTTGCCCGCACGAAAAGCGTGAGCAGCGCCGGCAATCCGCCGGCAAAAAACAGGGGTCGCCATCCCCAATGCGGATAGACAAGCCGGTACGCGCCCGCCGCCAGCAGGAATCCCAACGCGTAGCCCTCTTGCAACAATCCGGAAATCAACCCCCGCCATTTCGCGGGGATGGATTCCATGGTGAGCGAAGCTCCCACGCCCCACTCGCCTCCCATTCCGATGCCATAGAGCAAGCGCAAGATAAAAAAGACCCGATAGTTCGGAGCGAGTCCGGAGAGAACTTCAATCAGCGAGTAATACAGGATGTTGACAATCAGCGGAATGCGCCGCCCGTAGCGATCCGCCAGCAAACCGAAGAAAATCGCTCCAATCCATCGCGTGGCGAGGCTCGCAGTGATGGTCAGCGCCATCGCCGGGATGGTCTTGCCAAATTCCGCCGCGATGGGCGCCAAAACAAACGTCAGGACGAAAAAATCGAACGCGTCGAATGTCCAGCCGAGAAATCCGGCCAGGACTGCGTTGTGAGTGCCTTTGTCCGCCCGGGCCGGCTGGGCCGTCTTCGCCATCTCAATCCGCGCTCCACTCGTTCGCGCGCGGCATCAGCCGCGAGAGCAGCGCCGCACAAATTGCAGCGAGCACCAGCAGCACAAAACCAAACCCAATCTTCCCCAACAGCATCTTGCCCGAACCAAACAGCGCCAGATACACCATGCCGCAGCCCAGCGCCCACGATAGCAGGTTGCGTCCGAGGTCTCGCGTCGGTGGAACGTCCGGCGCCAAACGCGCCACTGGTTTCCATCCCGCAACATACGGCCGCACCTTTCGATAGAACTTTACCAGCACGTCTTCCCGCTCCGGCTGGGTCAGGAAAGTCACAACAACCCAAACCAACGACGTCACCACGGTTACAACTAATGTTTCCTTGGCGAAAAGTACCGCCTCCGAGCCTGAAAAAGGTTTCACCAAAGAAAGCGCTGTCGTTACGACAATGGCGGTGGCCATGGCTGAAATTTCGCTCCAGGCATTGATCCGCCACCAATACCAGCGCAGCAGGTACACGCCTCCCGTGCCGGCGCCGACCCTCAGAACAGTTTCCCAGCCTGAGACGATCGAGCCGAGTTGCGCAGAGACGTACGCCGACGCAACCACCAACAACCCGGTCGCCAGGCGCGAGGCAAAGACGTAATGTTCTTCCCTGCCATCGCGCTTCACAAAGCGACGATAAAAATCCGCGACCAGGTACGACGCGCCCCAGTTGAGTTGCGTGGCCACCGTGGACATAAACGCCGCCAGGAACCCCGCAAACACGACGCCGCGGAGCGCGTGCGGCAAGTGTTCCGCAACGATGCGCATGTACGCTGGTTCAGGCTGCGCGAGCCCGGGATACAAAACAATCACCGCCAAAGCCGCCAGTATCCACGGCCATGGACGAAGCGCATAGTGCGCGACGTTGAACCACAGTACCGACAGCAAACCGTTGCGTTCGTCGCGCGCGCTGAAAATGCGCTGCGCGATGTACCCGCCGCCGCCCGGCTCGGCGCCCGGATACCAAAACGCCCACCACTGCACGCCAAGAAACACCGCGAAAGTGATTACAGGAAGCGCCCACATCGCCTGGTAGGTGAACGGCCGGGAAAAATCCGGAAGGAACGCTGTGGGATCACTCGCCGTAGGTCCCGCTGCCGCACGCATCGCGTCGAGCTTGCCCAGCATGACGTGCATCCCGCCAATGGCGTCGAGCCCGTACCAGGCGATCACAATCACGATAGCCATCTTGAGCACAAATTGAAAAAGGTCCGTCCACAACACGCCCCACAGCCCGCCAAGAGTGACGTACAACCCAGTAAATGGAATCAGGAAGAAGACGCAAATCCACAACGCCGTCCTTTCGTTGGTCCCCAAACTGGCAGCCACGATCGCGGTCATCGCTTTGGTGACCCAGCCAAGAATCAGGCAGTTCATCAACAAGCCAAGGTACAGCGCGCGAAAGCCGCGCAAAAACGCCGCCGGTTTTCCGGCATAGCGCATTTCCGCAAACTGCACATCCGTCAGCAGGCCAGAGCGGCGCCACAAACGCGCAAACAGAAACACGGTCATCATGCCCGAGGGCAAAAAGCTCCACCAAAACCAATTCCCCGCGATGCCGTTTCGATAGACCAAGCCGGTAACCACCAGCGGCGTGTCCGCGGCAAACGTCGTCGCCACCATGGATGTTCCCGCGAGCCACCACGAAACGTTGCGGCCCGAGACGAAATAATCTTCCGTGCTTTTTCCGGAGCGGCCTCGGAAATACAGCCCAAGAATCAGCGTGATGATCAGGTAGCCAACGACGGCAGCCCAATCGGCAGCGGCAAATGTCAAGGCGTATCCTTTCTTCTCTGTGGTGGCGCGTCTTTAGACCCGTTCTTTAGTTCCACAATCTACTGACCAGGTTGTTTGCCCCGGACCGCAAAAGGCCCCTTCCATCCTTATCCCGTGCGCAGAACTATATAGCAGTTTTTGGGCCGAGCCTAGCGAAGGTCGCGTCCTCGCGCGCATCGAGTTTTTGTCTCTCACGTCTGCTTCCGTCCTGCCTCGATTCACTCCCCGGCTGGGCTCCAGCTGGCGCAGATTTGGGTTGACATCTTACCCAAGCGTGCCTACACTCAGGTCAAATGTCTACCCAAGAAGCGCCACCACGAACCAAAGACCGCCTCGAACTCCTTCAAGGCACGCTCGACCTGCTCATTCTGCGCACGCTCCTTTTCGGGCCGCAGCACGGCCAGGGCATCGCGCGCGCCATCCAACAAACGTCCGACGAGGAACTGCTGGTAGAACACGGCGCGCTTTATCCTGCGCTCCAACGGCTGGAGGACCGCGGCTGGATCTGCGCGAAGTGGGGAACCTCCTCCAACAACCGTAAGGCGCGCTTTTACTCGCTCACCTCCGCCGGCCGCAAGCAACTCGGAAAAGAAACCACCAAGTGGAGGCGGCTGACGGCCGCGATCGGGCGCATTCTGGAGTCCGCGGGGAGTTAGGCCATGTTCAGGCGCAAGCGCAAGGCGAGCGACTTCAGCGACGAAATTGTCCTACTCTAGCCGGTACCGAAATCTTCCAAAGCAATCATTGAGAAATCGGTGCGCGCGCTGCGCGGCCTGGGAATACGCCGTCAACGAGTTTCCCGTCTGTGACGACCGAAACTCCATTCACCAAGACGAATTGAATCCCCTCGGAGTATTGCAGCGGCTCTTCGTAAGTCGCCTTATCGACCACGCGATTCGGATCGAATACCGTGATGTCCGCATCCGCTCCCACGCGAATTCTTCCTTTATCCTTGAACCCGGGCGCGCGCTTCTCCAATCTCTGCGCTGGCATCAGCGTCATCTTCCTCAGCCCGGTCATCAAATCCAGCGCTTTTTCTTCGCGCACGTAGTGCCCCAGCACGCGCGAGAACGTGCCTTGCCCCCGGGGATGGACTTTGGCTCCGGTGATCGGCATGCCATCGCTCGCAATCATCACCATGGGATTCGCCACCGCCGCGCGCGCCGCTTCTTCCGGAATGGAGTGAATCACAACAATGCCGCCTGCCTTGCGGTACTTTTCGAACGTTTCCGCGGTGAGCCGCTCGCCTGTCTCCGCCCACTGCACATCCTTGAATGTGATTCCCATGCTTTCCTGCCAACCCGGATCGAAAATCGCCGATTGCAGCGCCGTGCTCCCCGCCGTGTAGGGATAGCATTCCGTGGTGACGTCAAGGCCTTGCTTCTTCGCTCCGGCAACCATCTCGATCAGTTGCGGCGTGTTCTTCAGCCCCATGCTGGTGATGTGAACGACATGCAGAGGCGCGCTAGTTGCCGCAGCGGCCGCAATCACTTCCTCGATTCCCGCAAGCCCCGTCATTGGTTCTTTAATTCCAGCATAGCGCAAATGGACATGCACCGACGCTCCGTACTTGGCGGCGATGCGGAACATTTCCACGATTTCCGCGTGCGACGCGGCGGCGGTGTAATTCACGCCCATTCCCTCAGCCAGAGCGCCGCGCCAAAATCCTTTTTCCATCAGATCCGCCATGCTGGAAAGCTCTTCTGCCGTTGCCTCACGGTGCGCGGCGTCTCCGGTCGGCAGAAACGTACCGGGATCGTGCATCACTTTCATGCGCACGGGGATGTGCCCGATGCTCACGCCAAAATTGATCAGCGACTTCCCTTCCCGCGCGCTGTACCACTTGTCGACGTCGTCCGTTCCTGCCTCAAGTTCAAGCGAAGTCGTCACTCCATCGTGCGCCTGAAACTGGTAATTCCGCGGCTCTTGTCCATGCTCGTGTAAATCAATAAATCCCGGCGCGACAACCAGTCCTTTCGCATCAATCGTCTGCTTCCCCTTCAATGCGCCGCTGCTGATCGCTCGGATTTTTCCGCCGCTGATTCCCACATTGCCCACGGCATCCAAACCCGATTCCGGATCCATAACCCGTCCGTTTGCGATCACCACGTCATACGACGCCTCTTGCGCGAGAACAAATCTCGCCGCGCCAATTCCAAAAGAAAGCAGCAAAGCGCCCATGAATCCGCATACGACTTTGCCCCTGGCCTTTGCTTCCTGCTTGTTCATGGTCCAAACCATCCTTTGCGCACGTGTCTTTTGCGCCGCCAAGTTTCTTCATCTCCCGCAGGCCTGTCAAATGATTTCCGAGCCGCGGTAGGCGAGCTATCGCGCAGGCGTGCTACGGTCGGAAGTAGTTATTCGGCTTGGACTTAGCGCGCATTCAGCATGGTGCCGCGCTGCGATTGTACTGTGTCCGACAAAGATTGAGGTGATTAAGGTATTACTTGAAGTCCCTAACTCGTTGAACTGAGATGAGGATGCGTACCAAGAAAAACCCGGGTCGCTGGGGGGAGCGACCCGGGTGGGGGTACTGCCGAGGGGGGCCGGAGGAAACTCGTTATTTTGTGACGGCAGGTTTATCCCGCCGCCTGTCTTAGTGCACGTGGTTCACGGCCAGCATGCAAATCTGGCGTAACTCTTCGTAAGTGAAATAGGTCTCTTCTTCTTCGCCTGAAACTTCTTTGTGGCCAAAACCGGATTCGCTGGAAATCCGGCTCAGCTCCTGTTCCGACAGCCCTAGCAGGACCGCCGCCCGCCGCCGGGTCACGTATTTCAGCTCTTGTGTCTTCATGTCTGCGCCCCTTACGATGGCAGAAGGACCATGCGGTCCTCCTCCACTGCCAGGATCATGGTCTTGTAAATGTCTACGTCCCAGCCTTCCCCAATGCGCATGCGCACCGTGTCGCTTCCATCCTTCAGCAGCTTCCCTCGCAGCGGCACTTTGATGTCGCCCAATGCCACCTGAAGAACGACCGGCTGCCCAATCCAAGCCTTGAACGCGCTTTCCATTCTCTCTACCCCGCAGAACTTCAGCGTGACAAGGAGAGAATCGCGCGGAGAATTGCGGCTCACAATGGTACAGAGAGGGTACGGAACTAGTAAGTTCGTACTGTTTCACGCCGGCTATCCAGGCTTAGAAAGGACCACCACCAAAGTACATTCGTACTGTGTCCGCAGGACGGCCGGGCCATAGCCCGAAACGATTGCGCCTTGCATCCTTCTCCCCATGAAGCCGCAGCACCATTCTGCGCAGGAGAAGATGCACTCGCGGACAGGGACACCGTCCCAGCGGCCAGGCATCGGACTGGCCCTGGGTGGGGGCTTTGCGCGGGGATTTGCGCACCTTGGCGTCTTGAAAGTCTTGCAACAACGCCAAATCCGAGTGTCCCACATCGCGGGCAGCAGCGTGGGCAGCATCCTCGGCGCGGCTTATGCGAGCGGCGCGCCGCTCGAGCGCATTATCGAGATCTGCCGGGCGGTGCGCTTCCGCGACATCGCGCGGTGGCGCGTGTCGCGGTTGGGTCTTGCGAGCAACCAGCGCCTCGGCGCGCTCGTCGAGCGCATGTTCGGTTCGCGCCAATTCGAAGATCTGCAGATTCCTCTTGCCGTAGTGGCTACAGATTTGTCTTCCGGCGAGCCAGTAGTCTTCACCCAAGGAAACCTGGTGGACCCGATTCGGGCAAGCTGCGCCTTCCCCGGCCTGTTCGAACCGGTGGAGATTGGCACGCGGTGTCTTGCGGATGGCGGCCTTGTGGCGCCTGTTCCAACGCACGCCGCACGCCAGCTCGGCGCGCGAACCGTGATTGCGGTTTCCGTTGGCATGCAAGATGGCCATCGCGGAGCGCCGACAAATATTTTTCAGGTGGTCACGCGCGCAGTTGGCGCGGCGCAAAAGCACCAGCTCGAATTATGGGAGCGCCACGCGGATCTTGTCCTTCGCCCAGATGTTCAGTTTTTGGCTTGGGACGATTTTGCGCGCGCCGATGAAGCGATTGAGGCGGGAGCCGCAGCAACCCTCCGTGCGCTGCCTCGCGTTGAAGGATTGCTCGAACAAAAGGCGGACGCGGAACTTCCGCTGGAAGCGCGGCGGGTGCTCAGAAAGAGAAGTCACCCGTGGCTGACGGAGGTGCAGGCATGATTCGCTTTGGCGTCTTGCTGGCGGTCGTTGGCAGCTTGATCTTCTTGTGGCACGAATGTGGGCAGGATGCCGGCGTTTTCTGCTACCGTATAGGACGCAGTGCTGTGACGGGGTTGCGCACGCGCGGACTTGTGCCAGTTCCCTCACGGGCAACATTTCATTTTTCCGCTGCGAGGAACGGTTCTGAGTGCTTGAGGCCATCCGTCATTTCTTCCACGGACTTTTTGACCCCAACGGACTCCGTGAATTAATCCGCGCGGGCGGCGCCCCGCTCATCTGCACAATCGTTTTTGTCGAAACGGGCTTTTTTGTCGGCTTTTTCCTCCCCGGAGATTCCCTGCTCGTCACTGCGGGCATTCTTTCCGCCGGCGGCGTAGTTCCGCTGAAGTTCCTGCTTCTGCCGGTGATGGCCTGCGCTATCATAGGCGACCAGATTGGCTACTGGATCGGGCGCTCGGCGGGAGCGGCACTCCACCGGCGCGAAGATTCTTTTTTCTTTCGGCGCAGCCATTTGCAGCGGGCGCATGATTTCTACGAGAAGTACGGCGGCCGCGCCGTTGTTCTCGCGCGGTTTGTTCCCATCATTCGCACGTTTTGTCCGCCGGTTGCGGGCGCGGCGCGGATGCCGTACTGGCGCTACGTTGCGTTCGACATTTTCGGCGGCATTTTTTGGGTGGGAACCATGATCCTGGGAAGCTATTTCCTCGGTCATTTGATCCCTAACATCGCGCAGCGCATCCACTACGTAATTGCTGTTGTAATTCTCCTTTCGATTTCGCCAGCGATCATCAGCATCCTGCGCGCGCGGCGTCAACTCCACGAAATAAACGCCAATCGTTCTGCCTCGCTGCCCGAGGCCGAGAAAGAATAAGTCGTGCCAGCAGCCAAGTTGCGGGCCATCCTTTTTGATATTGGCGGCGTGCTGATTCGCGTGGATGTGGCCCGCGCGATGAGCGGCCTCGCCGAGGGACTGGCTCTCTCCCCGGAAGAGGTCTGGTCGGTTTTGCAAAAGGACCCGCGCTGGAAGGATTGGCAGGAGGGCCGCATCTCGCCGCGGGACTGGCATTTGCATGTGTCCAAGCGTCTCGGCAGCAACCTCCCTTTCGAGCGGTTCGTGGAAGTTTGGAACCGCGCCCTGGATCCTACTCCCATTCACGACAACGGATTGCTGGAGCAGCTGGCGAAGAGATATCGCCTGGCGGTCCTGTCCAACACGGACCCGCTGCATGTTGCTCATATGGAAGGGACTTTTCCGTTTTTTGGGCTCTTCCCTGTCCGCATCTACTCCTGCCAGGTGGGCGCGAGCAAGCCGAATCCGCTGCTCTACAAGGAAGCCTTGGAGGCGTGCAAGGTTCGGGCACAGGAGGCCGTTTATGTGGACGATGTCGCTGAGTATGCGCAGGCGGCCGAAAGGCTTGGCATGCGCGGCACTGTGTTTCAGTCGCCGCAACAGCTTTACGCCGAGTTGCGGACGCTTGGCGTTGAGTTCAAGTAATACTTTAACTTCCCGACGGCAGCCCCCCGGGGGGGTTGTTTTCGCAGGAATATATTGAAAAATATTTAATCTATAAGTAACTGTGAATACGCAAAAACTGGAGGTACAATCGAGGTCACAGAGGACGCAGAGAACAGTGATGCTCGGGAGCAAGAGCGAGGAGGTTGTTGAAGGCCGTTCATATTCATAGTCGCAAACCGGGCAGAGAAATATCCGCCCCGACGGGCCAATGGTGTGTACCACAGAGTTAATTATAAATCAACGGTATATTAAGCGGCAATGTTTTGCGTGGGATAGGCTGGTAGTCTAAACGAATTCAAAACCCGCACCCGGAAAGTGGGAACCTCCGAGAACCACGAACCGCTCGGAGGCTGGAGTGCACCGAACGGAGGACCGTATTTGCGTATTGCGCGATAGTCGGACAAAGGCCTATTCTTGAAATATATGTGGGGTAAAACCCTACATGGCGGCGAAAAGCAGGTAAATACCTTAGGAAAGTATTGGAGCGTAGGTGTCGTGAGCGGCGCGTCTGTCCCTTTAGGTGCCCCCTCCAGCCCAACCAGGTTTAGACGGAGCGGAGGAGTTCCTTCGGAGGGCTTTTTTCGCGAGCTTGCGGCGCGGGCCCAGTCGCCGGCCCGCGCCGCTTCACGGTTAGTATTGGGGTTACTGAAGTTCTGGGACGCAAAAAATATGCTGTTTGCGTGTTTTCACGTAATCTTTGCAAGGTATAGTACTACGCTAGTGGTAGACTTCTCAGGCAAGCTTCTATCCATCTATGAGTTACCGCAGTTTTAGGCTTCGCTTCTTTGGATGGAGGCATGCATGAGTTTCTTTTAAAGCCGGTGCACCCGGCAAGTGCCCCTAGGGGCGAGGAGAGAAAGTAAACTTATGTCAGAAGATCAAATGATACTGGATGAGAAGAGCGGTTCTTCCTGGCAGCTTCCCGCGATGGTGGTTCTCGGGTTGATTGCATTAGGTGGATTGGCTTTCGGCTGGAGTGCGTCGTCGAAGCTGGATAGCACCCAGCAAGCAGTGGCAGCACAATTGAAAACAACCCAGCAGCAGGTTCAACAGGATATGTCCTCTTTGAAGGACCGTTTGGCGCAGGATGAAAAGGCGAATACGGACTTTCAAGGCGACCTGAAGGTGGTCACCGATAAGCTGAAGATCACGCAGGGGCAGCTCAAGAAGGCCCGGGCGGAAGCCGAGAAGCTGGCCGACGAAACCAATCAGAAGGTTACGGCGCTCGATACTTCCGTGCATTCCGAACTAGCCACGAAGGCATCAACCGATGACGTCAAGACAGTGGATACGAAGGTTGTAGGCGTGCGTACCGACCTAGATACTACCCGCGAAGACCTGAAGATGGCCAAGAGCGAGATGGGAACGCTGATCGCCCGCAACCACGACGAAATTGACCAGCTGCGCCGTATGGGCGAGCGGGATTACACCGAGTTTACAATTACCGGCAAGAACCGGCCACAGAAGGTCGCCAATGTGACGGTTGAACTGAAGGGCGTGAACGAGAAGCGGAACCAGTTCAACCTGGCTATGGTGGTGGAAGACAAGCGCTTCGAGAAGAAGAACCGCGCGGCCAACGAGCCGATTTTCTTCTATACCACGGGCACCCACATTCCCGAGGAGATCGTCATCAACAAGATCGGGAAAGACACCATCAGCGGCTACGTGAGCGTCCCGAAAGTGAATTCGCAGGGGGCGCCAGCCGCGACGAAGTCTGGCAACTAACATAAGAGGAGAACCCTGGCTATCTGAGCCGGGTGTAATCAAGGCGGGCAGAAGCTTTTGCCCGCCTTTTCTTTTTCGTTCAAGACGCTAAGCGCAATCCAATTCCGCTACAATGAACTTTCCAGTAGATTCCAGTAGCGGAGATACGTTTGCGGCAAACCTCCAGCGTTCTTTACGTTGCGGTCGACACGCTTCTTCCCGAGCGAGGAAAAAGCGCGGCAGGCTTTGCCGAATTCACGGCCGCGCTGGACCATGAGGGAATACCGTCGGTTTGGCTGACAAGCCGCTCGCGGCTCCAGTTCGATGAGCCGCGCCGAAAACTGGGCCATGCCCACCCATTCATTGCAGAAGACGGCTGCGGCGTCTATCTACCCGAAGATTATTTTCACTTACGTCCGGATTCCGCTGGCTCCCACTCTGCAAAGGCCTCGACGCTGCGCCTGGGCCGGTTTACCTGCATTCCCATTGCAAAGCCATTGCCAGCGGCGGCGGAGGAGCTAGAGGCCCTTTCCCAAGAGACTGGAGTCCCCATTGTCACTTTGCGCTCGCTTTCTGGCCGCGAACTAGTTCAAAACACCGGGCTGCCTCCGCGTGAAGCAGAATCGGTGCGGCAACGCGATTTTGATGAGCTATTCTTCCTTGCCGGCGCCTCGCAAGCGCAAACCGAGCGATTCCTGGCGGATGGCCGGAAGCGGGGAATCGAGTTTCGGCAGCACGGAATGCTCTGGTCAGCCGCTATGGGCGCGAGCACCCAGCGTTGTGTGGCGGCGCTCTCAAGATTGTATGACCGCGCGCTTCGGTACCATGCTCCTTCCGTGGCGATCGCAACGGAGGACGTTGCTCCCAAGCTGTTTCCTTTCTGCGACCGGAGCATTTTGCTGGCAGGACGAGCTGCCGAAGCTCCAACGGACGGGCGAGGATACCCGCGATCACAACAATTCCCATTGAAATCGCCTGGCATTTGGGAGCAAGTGCTGGAGAGCGTCGCGCCGAATCTGCACAGGTGAGAAAAAGAGTTGCACAAGAGAGAGTAAGTTTGCACAGGTGCTTTTTTGACGCCAAGAAAAGAAAAATCCATCATTAACGAGCAAATGATTTGTTTTCTGTGTGATGGGTAGACGTGAGGGGGATCTGAAACGTGGCGCTTCGATTGCTCGGCCTCTTTATGAAGAGGCGGCGAGTCCCCCCCACCTGCCATAGGGAAACGTGAGACGAGTACTGGGAGTATCCCCCCATGGGATGGATTCGCCGTGTTTTTCGAAGCGAGATTCGTGAGTCTCACGTGGGGCTTGCCCTTATCTTCTGCCTTCTCATCATGAGCGTGATGTCCATTGCGCTTTTGTGGCAGGCGCAAATTATTGCCAACCAACGCGATACCATCCGGTTGCTCGAACAGCTGAAGGTCGGGAACTGAGCAAACTGCCGGGAATTGGACCTCGCCGGACCTGCATAGTCTGTGTACATCCGAAACGTGAATTCTGGTTGTCGTTCAGAAGCCGCGAATTTCTATGTGCTTGCGCCCGCGGAGACTTTTTCGTTACCAAATGGAGCCGTAAAGGCATGGGGATATAAGGCTCCGGACGAAATTTTGTGATAAGCTCCAGCTCTCGATGGGATCCGCAAAAACCAAGCGGTTCTGTCGGGACGCCGAGGGACGCTCGGTCAGCCTGTGTCCGTATTCAATCACAAGTTGACGACTCCCCATGCCCAAGCGGCGGGGGATTCTTCGGAGCAACTATGCAGCCTAAGCCGCACATCTCACGACGATGTTTCCTGCTTCGCAGGCGCGTGCCTGGACTCGCGTCCAGGTCTTGTTGTAAGAAGGAGACCAGGGAATGAAGCGTGTTTTGAATCTTCTGTTGCTCGCGGGAGCGCTGATTTTGTATCCAGCCCACAGCGCGAACGCCAAGCAGTCAACCACTGAAACAACCGCCGATTCACAGAAGAAAGCGACGAATCAGGCGTCTTCAAAGGACCGCCATCATCACCGGCGAACGAACACGGCGCAACGCCATCGCCACCACAAGACCACATCGAAGCAGTGATCCTCAATTCCATTCGATCGGCATAGGGGGGGTGGTCACCCACTCGCCCCTGCCACATTACCGCGTCCGCATCCAGCGATTCGGTGGGTTGAGCTAGCCACGAACAGCGAGCTCGGGAAGTCCGAGCGAAGCAGAGTAAGCGTTGGACAGAGGGTGCTCTTGATGGATAGGGGCTTCGCTGCCATTCGCCAGCTCGCCCGAACACTGCCTGCCTCGCATCCAGTTCTTGTTCATCGGCTCGCGGCTTTGTTCCACGCTTCTTTCAGGCCTTACCTCGCGGCGAGGCCCTTGCGCTTCGCTATCACCACCTCCATCCGGTTGTGAAGAGGACTTGCACCTCCAAGCTATCGGACATGCTCGGCGTACCGAAACAAGAAGGGGAGCCTGACGGCTCCCCTTCTTGTTAATCACTGTGTCGCTTCGGAAAGCGCGCAAGCAGCACGCGTCTTTCTCGAGCGACTCGCACCGCAAAAGTGGTGCGCCCAGTTTTGGTGCAGCTCTAAGCCCGGTGGAGTCATATTCCCCTCCGGAGCCCGACAAGCTCACGCCACGCTTGTACTCCTGGAAATCGCTTGACGCAAGAGAAAAATTGGCGAACCGTCACAATTGACAGGTTGTCTCACCGGTCTTAATGAAGGATCTAATCAAAAGGTTTTTGGCTATTTTATGAAAAGAGTCTCGCGCAGCTGGTCGCGACCGATGAAGGATTTCATGGTGCGGTAACGGCCGAAGAGATCCTGAATTTCCCTGTTCTGATAAACGCGCTGCGCCGGGCAAACGACAGCGGTCGGCACCATTTGCAGAGTACTCGAATCCAGGACGCGATAGCGCTGGAAACCTTCCGGCTTCTTGCTGTGGAACATGGCAAAGACCACGCCGCCAGGACGCAATAACTCCGTCAGGCTCGCTACCACTTGTTTGACCAAGGCCTGCTCCATGTAATCCAGCAGATCCCAAAGGAGCACGGCATCGAAGGAGCTGCGGGGATATTGCAAATTCTCCTTGAGGAAGCGCGCGGCCCTGGCGCTAGGAGTCATCTCGGGCGTTTCGCCAGCCGCAAAGTCCTGTTTCAAACGCGCCTCTTCCTGGCTCAGAAATTCTTTCCAAGAGCGAAGGATGTCTTCGGCAGAAACGCGGAACCCCCGCTCAATGAAGAAGCTCAGAGTGATTTGCCAGGCAGGCCCCAGGTCCAGCAGTGTGCCCCGCTCCAAACCATCCAAATTCCACAAGAGTTCCTTCAAACCGTTGGAGAGACGGTTGGATTCCTCTTGAACAGGAGCGCGAGCGGCACCGGCCGCGGGAGAACCAGCGCCAGGAGTATGTGCGCGACCGGCCAAATGAATCGGGCCCGTGACCTCACGCCGGACTCCCTCTGAGGAGCCGATGCCAATTCCAAGTTTATTGAGAAAGCTCATCGTAATTTAGTCCGCAGCTGTTTCGGAACCGAAGGCGGGCTGTGCCGAGGGCTTGGTGGTGGTGGCCGCGGCCGCAGCTGCGGCGGCGGTTTTAGTCTCAGCGGACCTGCTCATCTCGACTTTGCCTGCCTCTACTTTCCCTCGCAGCGTGGCTCCGTCTTCGATGGCCAGGCGGCCGGTCTGCACTTCGCCGTTAATCTCGCCGGTGCTTCCGATTTGCAACTTATCTCGCGCGATGACTTTTCCCTCGACTTTTCCCCGCACAACGATTTCACGCGCAACCAGGTCCGCTTTCACGTTTCCGTTAGGACCAACCGTCAAGCAAGAGTCGGCGGTGAGATTCAGCTTGCCTTCCACGTAGCCATCCACAAAAAGGTCTTCGGTTCCAGTGACCTCGCCCTTGATTCTGATTCCCTGGCTGATACTGGCAGAGGCGCGCGGAGAATCTGAAAATGAATTTGAAGAATCAGAGCCCAGTGGCCTTGCAAACCCCGAAGCGGCGGCGGAATTTTCGGCAACGCCTAGAATCTTTGCATCATCTTTCTTCCACATCAGACACCTCGACATCGAAAATTGGATTTTCGAAGCCGCTCATCGCAGGGCTGGTTGGGAAGCTGCGACTCAGAAGAGTCACCATATTACAGTACGCAGAGGCTGTAAACAAGAAAGGCAGACAGCAAATATAGGGCGTTTCCTGAATAGCTATACCAAGGATTGTGGAGTTAGTGCTCTCCCCTCCACAATCCCTTGAGATGCGGGACGTTTCGCTTGTCCCGAGTGTAACTCCCAGATCGTTTCGAGCAAAGCAGCAATCTCTCGCATAAAGACCTTGGTTGACTTGCGTTTCTGCCACCAATTCTGCGGATCAAAGTCGCCGTCGCGAGCGCTGGCAATGCGCACTTCAATGCCCTGTGGAAAAACCCGGCGGAAGATATAGCGGGCGCGCCGAGTGTGGTAATTCGAGGTGACCACAATGGCTGCTCGCCATTTCTTGGTTTTAGCGAGCTTTGCCAACGCTTCGGCCTCATCCCGTGTGCTATCGGCGTCCTCTGCAAAGCGCAAAATCCTGTCTTTGGGCACGCCGCGCTCGATCAAGTCGTGTTCCATCAATTCGTCGATGCCTGCGCTCGGCCTCAACCTTCTACCGCACGCCACGACAAGCGGCGCCTTCCCTTCCCTGAACAATTCTGCCGCGCGCGTGGCGCGGTCCGCATAAAAATTATCGTCGCTCAAAACAATCAGAGCATCCGATTTTTCGAGAGGATCCTCGATAACCCAGGACTCGGCCATAAAACGGAAGATGGGGTGGCGTACAAAATACAGAGCCAGAAAGAAAATTCCGAGGAACAGTAAAACAATCAGCTTAACCAGGATGCCGCCCTTTTCGTTCCGATTGGGGCGGGAGGGCGTCATGAATTCGGGTCCAGGGAGCGTAAGTTGGATGCCGCTTGTTCCGGCAATTCGGCATTGAAGTAGACTTCTTTGATGCTGTAGGACTTGCTGCGCTTTTCGAGGATGGGCAGGATTTCGATGTGCCAGTGGTAGTCATCTGCCAGCGTTTTCCAGTAGCCTGCCAATTCGCCCTTCTTGTTCATCGTGCTCGGCGAAGTGTGGACCACGAGGTGATAGGCGGGCGCAACTTTTTCCAGGCGGCGCAAGACTCTTCCGAGGAGCGCCGCTAATTGACGGCGGTTGGAGCCGGGCCGCGGTTGTTCGAAGGTGTGATTGTGACGCCGATGCAGCAGCCAGATTTCATAAGGCACGCGCGAGGCGTAGGGACACAACGCGTAGTAGTCCCCCTGCACATCCACGATGCGCTTTCCTTGCTTCTCTTCCTGGCGCACCATGTCGCAGAAGATGCATCGTTCTTTGTCCTTGAACCATTCGTGAGAGGAATTCAGTTCGTATTTAATGCGGCGTGGCACAAAAATGGTGGCGGTTACCTGGGAATGGGCGTGGGGCCACTCTTCTCCGGCAAGCGCGCCCTGATTTTTGAACACGCTCACGTATTTGAAGCGCGCATCTCTCTTTAGGTCGGCAATGCGCGAAGCCCATACCCAGAGCACGCGCTCGATTTCTTCATCGCTGAACTGAGACAAGCGCCGATCGTGTTGAGGAGTTTCGACAACAACTTCGTGGGCACCGAGGGCACCCATCTTGTCGTACATTCCCTCAGCTAATCTTCCCGGGTCGCCTTCGACGTGATACAGCGGTTCAGGGTGTGGAATCACTCGGACCTGCCGAGGCCCCGCGGCAGGCCAGGTCATGATGGCGGGAATTTTCTCGATCTCTGCAGGCTCCAAGGGGCACAGCTCTGGAATCTCCGCAACGGCTTCTCTTTGTCCCAGGATGACCCAGCTCTGAGTGATGGGATCTTTGCGAAGTTCCATGCAATAAACTTTAACGTGTATAACGCGCGGGTGTGGGTCCTTGCTCCAAACGGTGACGGTCCCAGATGGCTCCTTCGCGAGTGTAGTAAGCCATTTCGAAATCCTGAGTCAATTCCAAGGCATCGGTGGGGCAGGCATCCTCGCACAAACCGCAGAACATGCAGCGCGAGGTGTCATAGGTAAAGTGCGTAAGCACTTTACGGCGGGTTGCATCGTCCCTCGACCATCCCACGACGATGAGGTTTTCCGGGCAAGCCAGGGCGCACAGATTGCAGCCAATGCACAGCGTTTCACCGGTTTCGGGGTTGTTGTTCAGACGGGGCGCGCCGCGGTAACGCTCGGCCACCATCGGCCGCTCAAGGGGGTATTGCTCGGTAACGATTTCCTTGGGATGCTGCATCCGGAAGGTCACCGCAAGCCCTTTGATAAAATCGATTTGAAACAGGCGTTCGAGGAGTTCCCTCATGGTTGTAGTTTGTTTCGCCTGCCAGGAATTGTCAAGCCATCCCCTCAGCCAACTTGATGCATTTTCCCGAATACAGTAACTCCCGCAACTTTATAACGAATTCGTAGGCTGAGCTTTTACCGGAACGAACCCATTCCATTTTCAGGATATCTCGCCCAAATGTTACACGATTTGCCGGATTGTTTGCTTTTGCCATGAGAGAGAGAGTTGGGTCGTCAGTCTTCGGTAGACACGGACCTGAGGTCAGCTTCTCGGCCCGGGTCGGAGGACGCAATGCTAGCGTACGGTGGAGCAACGCGACGAAAACGAAGACACCGATGGGCGTTCGCCCGACAACGACCAAGAAACTCCCTTTCTACAAGCGTACTTCTTCCACTCCGGATCGTTCCCTCCTCATGTACCTTACCCCGCAGCCATCCCGGCTGTGAGCTTAGTCCACCGTAGGGAGTAAGGGGCCGCCGGTTCACCCAGCGACACTTCCGGTCGGCCGTTTTCCAGATCCAACAAACAAATGCAGCGAAAAAACGCGGTTAGCAAGCGGCGAGCTGAAGGGCAGTATTTCGCAATGAGACTCGCTTGCTTTGCTGAAAACTAAAGCTACTAAGAAAAGCGAGGGTAAAACTATGCTGAATAGCATCGCCCCCAAGTTATGGAAGTCTTTTGATTATGCGCTTTGCAAAAGCGCCGGAGCAGCATTCCACTTTGTCCAGTTCTTCAATGGCTTTTTCCCTGCCACTCCGTCGTTCACGCCCAAGTGGTCCGATAAGCCCCTGTTGAAGTCATGGGAAAAGACCAAGCCGACACTGGGCTTTCCGCGGCAAACGGACTCGCTCTGCCCCGACTGTGTGAAAGAAACCAGGCAAGCGATCCTCGACGGTCAAAAAGACTGGCGCGACCTGATGAATGAGAAGGTCGGCGAGATCAAGGCAGAAATCGTCGAACGGGACGGACAAATCTGGATGGTGAAGGACTGTCCGCAACACGGGCATTACGAAGACATGATGGCCGTCGACGCAAACTTCCTGAGATGGGTCGAATCGCAATTCCCAGGCCGCGATATTCCCGCACACAACGATGAGGACATCCACAAGCACGGCTCGAGTTCGGTACGGCACGGCCGCGGGTCGGTGCTCACGGTGGACCTCACCAACCGGTGCAACATGATGTGCGATCCCTGCTTCATGGACGCTAACCAAGTAGGCTACGTCCACGAATTGTCTTGGGACGAGATCAAGGAGATTCTCGACAATGCGCTGAAGGTCAAGCCGCGCCGCCAGATGTCCGTCCAGTTTTCCGGTGGTGAGCCGACTTTGAGCCCGCACTTCATTGATGCGGTCGCATACGCCAAGAAACTCGGATACAACAGCGCGCAGGCGGCGACGAACGGCATCGAGTTCGCGAAGAGCAAAGAGTTCTGCCGGAAGGCATTCGAAGCAGGCCTCCGCTATGCCTATCTTCAGTTTGACGGCATAGGCAACGACGCGAACAGCCACCGTCAGGTGGGCAACCTGTTCGATGTGAAGCTGCGGGCGATCGAAAACATGCACGAAGCGGGAATCGACATCGTTCCCGTGGTCACAATCGTCAACGGCGTGAACAACGACCAGGTGGGAGCCGTGGTCAAGTTCGCCATGGAGAACCCGAAGAAAATCTCTTTCGTCAGCTTCCAGCCGGTCTCCTTCACGGGACGCGACGAAGACATCACTCCGGAACGCCGCTTGAAGCAACGCTACACGCTCTCGCATCTCGCGAACGACGTTAGCCAGCAAGTGGGCAAGATCGAGCCGACGCGCGATTGGTTTCCCATTTCGACGGTCAGCACGTTCTCTGATTTTGCCGACCTGATCCACGGTCCACAGTCGCAATGGGGCACGCTCTCCTGCGGCTGCCACCCCAACTGCGGCGTAGGAACGGCGCTCATGATCAACCGGGAGACCAAGGAGTGGGCGCCGGTTCCGCACTTCCTGAACGTTCCGGGGCTAATCGCCGACATAAGAAAGGTTACGGACGCGGCGCGCAACAAACATATGTCCGTGTTCATGATGGCCTTGGCGGTTCTGAAAAACTACAACCCCTTCAAAGCCCCTCCTTCGCTAACACTGAAGGACATCTTCCGGGAGTTTGACATGACCATGGGCATATCCAGCGCGAACAGGGCAAGAAAGATCTATGGAAGCGTGGGAGCTGATCGTACTTTGGAGGACGTGGCCAAGCGCAGACGCAATCCATGGAACCTGCTGTTCGTGGCGGGAATGTGGTTCCAGGACTTGTTCAACTACGACTTCCGGCGCACGGAGATGTGCATCATCCCCTACGCTACACAGCAGGGTGAAATCAGTTTCTGCGCGTACAACACGGGGGTGGGCTGGCGCAAAATCATCGAGAACATGCACAAGAACGCGACCGTGGCGCAGTGGTATAAGGAACATGGCCGGCATCAGATCTATGCGAAGGGCAAGAACGTGGATCTGGACAGTTACGAGCACTCGCTG
>Ga0209471_1000335_pt1 | contig 32719 bp, 28 predicted proteins | sample GraSoiAngelo_128_FD_185885 | JGI IMG/M metagenome (GOLD analysis project Ga0209471, IMG submission 185885) | Grasslands soil microbial communities from the Angelo Coastal Reserve, California, USA - 14_0927_12_20cm (SPAdes) (version 2) | ecosystem: Environmental > Terrestrial > Soil > Grasslands ... | reverse complement strand
GATGAGAACTGTGGTAACTACGAAGACTTCCTGAAGAATTATCCTGTACGATTTTCGACTGCCTGCGAGCCGACGAACAAAGTTCCGTTGCACTACCTCTACTCCGGCCCTTTGGATGATGGCCAGATTCCCGAAACCTATATCATCGACCGTGAAGGACGCATTGTGCGAAAGGTTATTGGTCCGCAGCAATGGGACTCCGCAGCAATGAACTCTTATTTTGATTCCATTCTGGCCGCTTCTTGACTCAACCTCTACGCCTTTCGGGACACGGGCCTAAGCCGTGCGCGTCTGGCAGTTCCGCCACAGCCGGATTCCTAACGCAGCCGGATTCCTAACGCAGCCGGATTCCTAACGCAGCCTGACATTTCACCAGATGACTTCTCAGCTTCCCCGCGTCAACGCTCGCATCAGAACACGCATAGAAAATGCTTTGTCGCTTTCGAGCAGGAACCACGACGCCGTCTTATGCTGCGCTGATTCCGGCTCTCTCAAGGTAAGGTCATGTATGAAAGCCAGAATAGCATCCGCGTTAAGGGCCGTCGTTGACTGTGCCGTTCGCGGCGAATTTGAACAACGGATGAGGGAGGCCGGGTATGCTTCTCACGTTCAGCGATTGTATCATTAGTTCTTCCAAAGACTTCAATGGACGCTGGTTCAGGTAGTGGGCTAATTGTGTGTTGCTGCCCCCGGCCAGGTGTCTCCCGCCTTTTTCCGCGTCCGAAACACGCGGATGGTAGAGCGCAAGCGCCTAATCCGCTCCTTGGCATCTGCGATTGCGGTATCCCAACCAGACTGGTTTTGCTTTCTTTCGTCTTGACATTTGTAATAGGCATTGTCTATAATCTTGTTATGGACACAAAGAAGAAAAGTACCGATTACTTCAAGCTGGTGCAAAAGGAGTTTGCCAAGCTTGAGAAACTTCGCCAACGGCGCGATGACCTCGACGTTGAAATCGCAAAGGCAAAACAATTCATAGCGGCAACAGCAAATATGCTGAATGACCGCCAGCGTGACATTGTGCTTCAACTTATGGGCACAATTGAGGCGGGCAAAATGATAGCGGAAGCTGGCCTCACAGAGGCGATTAGAAGTGTGCTTAAGAAAAACTACAAACGGTGGCTTACAGTCACGCAAGTCAGAGATAGATTGGAATCTGCGGGTTTTGACTTTAGCAGCTACAAATCGAGTCCGCTTGCTTCCATTTCGACAACCCTGAAGCGATTCAAAGCCGAGGACGTTGAAACAGCCGAGATTGACGGTGTCGCGGCATATCGTTGGATTGGAAAGATTCTCGGCACAGAATCGTCTAAGGGCTCGGCGTTTTATGGAGAACCGGCGAGAATGGGAACGCTGGCCGAAATGGGGAATCTTGCGAAATTTGTCGAGCAGTGGACCAATATGGGTAAGAAATGAAAGTGCCCCGCCGCTAGTTTCAGCTAACGGCGAGGCTGAATTCAAGAGCGGACGAAGCCCGCACTCGAACCCGAGACTTTGATTGTCGGGCTTCTCCCTCAGAAAGACAAGAGGAGAAGCCACATGACCTGCCTGAGATGTAAGCACGCCGAAGCAAAGCGGTTTGGAACCTACGGACGCAAGAGAATCCAGCGGTATCGCTGCCCTGCCTGCAATTCGACGTTCTCTGAGCCGCGCCAGCGGCCTCTTGGACGCCACTACACCGATCCCGCGACAGCGGCGCGAATCGTCAACCTCTCGCTGGAAGGAATGAGCGTTCGCGCCATTTCCCGAGTGACTGGCGTTCACAAGGGAACGATTCTCTCGCTGCTCCTCACAATTGGCGACAACTGCCGAAACCTCTTCGACAAGCGAGTGCGCGGCATCCGTCCGCGATTCGTGCAGGCCGATGAACTCTGGACATTCGTTCACACAAAAGAGGCGCATCTGTACGGCGATACTCCTACGGAGTGGGGCGACCAGTACATTTGGATGGCGATTGACAGCGAAACAAAAATGGTTTTGTCCTACCTCATTGCGAAACGCGAGGGCACCAGCGCCTATGCGTTCATCCGAGACCTGAGCAAACGAATCACCGGGAGATTTCAGCTTACGACGGACGGTCTCCGTAGTTATGTTCCCGCCGTCGAAGAATATTTCGGACCCGATGTTGATTTCGCTCAACTCGTGAAGTTGTACGGAACGAGTGACGGAGAAGGGCCAGACTGGTATCAGCCGTCGAAAGTCACGGCAACCATTCCCGTCGTAATCAGCGGAGACCCGGACGAATCGCGCATCAGCACGTCGCACGTCGAACGCGCCAATCTGAGCGTGCGGACGCATCTGCGACGCTTCACTCGCTTGAGTCTCGGATTCAGCAAAACAGTTGAGGCCTGGGATGGAAGCGGGAATCGCAGACCACATCTGGACCGTTCAAGAGCTTCTCGAATGCGCCGCTTAATCACATGGCTTGCCATCCACATCCGTCCGCCACCACCCATCAACACACAATTAGCCCACTACCCTGGTTCACGGTTTGTCCTTCCTAGGCGCGAAAGGAAACGCGATCTTCCAAATCGCATCGCTCCACTTTGACGGGAGAAGCCACATGATTAGGAAAAAGAACAGCCAGAACGCCAGCAATGGTCCGAGGAAGGATTCTATTGGACCTGGAGGCTGGCAGTCCGGGCAAGGCGGAAGCGGCGGGTAAGCCTCGTTAACGCGAGCCTGAGGGTTAGGGGCGCATCGTGTTAACGCACGGTGCGTCCCGCTCACCAACGCTATCGCTCAGGTGTTGTGGAAGTCAATCCATCTGTGGTTTTCGTTACGTGGTTCCGCAGGTTCGTCCAGAGTTTTGAAACCGTCCCATATTTTGCAACATAATTACGACTACAAGCATTATGATGACCGCGCCGAGCATGAAAATGATCTTTTCTGAGTTGGGATGTTGCTGAACTATCTGGACTGTAGTTGTTGGCGCTGGTATAGGTTCCGGCGCAGGCTCCAAATCTTTCTTGGTGATCGGACCCGGAGCAAAACCATAAGTGACGATTTCGGTTGCCATTTCAAAACTCCCTGGGAGAAGCGTACCATGCCTCTTTTGAGACCTGTCAAGTGCTCGACGGCCTTTGTGAATTCGTTTTCTGCGAAAGAGTCGTGAGATCAGAATTCACAAAAACTACGGCTGCCGCTTAAAAGCATGTCTTCCAATCCACACTTCTATGTCTGTGGCATTAGGAATGACCTTTAGGGAAGCATCAAACCCAATGGATTGCAGACCATCTCGCAAAGTCCTAGCAATGGATTCATTTTCAGCCGATGTGGTCACTGTCACCGCTTCTGGAACGGGCGGTAGAACTGCTCCTGTAACAGTCCACCCTGGGACCAATGGAAGACATCTACGTAACTGACTCACAACGTTGGCTCCGTCAGGGTCAGAAATAAACGCGCCAACTGAAAGCTGAATTGAACCTGTGCTTCTGATTGGGGTAAGTAGCTTCCTTCAAATATCTTCAGTGATGACCCAATTCTTCTCCGGTGGCTCCGGGTTGACAATAACCTGATTGTTGTTTCCGACTTGTGCGATGTTCGGGCTGTTTGCGCCGGATGATTGCTGGCGCATATCAATCGGACCAGTCACCGTCTCGGCAGGCTGTTGCTTGGCTTGGCCTTTTGATTTTGGATTCGACTTTGAAGATGGAATGGAAGGCTCTGCCACTTGCGCTGGTCGCTTCTGTTGTGCCTCGGCTTTCGGAATGTCCTCTGGTTTCTTTTCAGCAGGATGTTCTAATGAGGGTGATTGGACAACTCCGGATGCAGTTTGGCGGGAAGCACTTAACCTGTGGTCTCCCCAAATCAATGCGCAGACGAGGACCAAAGCCAATCCGACAGCAAGCCCATAGGACTTGTTTCTTTTCGATCTGTCCAGTTGTTTGGTCTCTTCCCATGTCAAAAACTTCGCAGCGGCCAGAATTACGCCAGCCGAATAGAAAACATCGGCAAGCCAGGGGTGGTTGGAGGTCATAAACGCAAAACCTCCGCCGATTAGCAGAGAAAAAACAACGCCAACGACAGGCCAACTCCAGATTTGTTTCCAGAGTTCTACTTGGCGCTTCAGGATAATCACCATGCCAACAGAATGTCACTGAGCAGCATTCTTGCCTAGTCCTTGAGGGTTCAATTTAGTTTCCGTACATCGCTTTGAACCTCGCCGCCCTCCGAATGAAAATTTGCTGCTGCCATTTGCTCCGGGCATCGGGGTCCGGGTTCAAGGTATCACAGTTGCTCGTTCATGCTATGCGTGCAGTCGGTCAAGGCGAAGAGTCCGATGCATAGCCTGTCAGGATATTGTGGCCGAAAAAGCGAAATGAAAATTCTTACCCTGCTTAGTTTGGTCTTGATGCACTCAGACACTTGGGTTTTTCTTTTTCTGAGGAATTCTAACCAACTGACATGGGATACCACGATATCGAATTTCAAAAGCTTCTTCAGGTCGAGAAGTTCTGCGAAGTCAACGCGCTCGAAACGAGACCCAAGTTCAAATAAGGCAGTGGACTCGATCACTATGATACGGGGCATCCTTGGGCGTGGGGTTTGCTGCGCTTCCATTTTCTTTTAGTTCGGCATGTCAAGTTTTGAATCAGGCAGCCGACTTGTGTTGGCTCCGAGTTCCAGTTCGTGTAAATCATCAGTGAAGTCGAAAACCCCCTGGATCGGTTTTCCAGCGTTGAAATTCTGGTTGTAGCTGTCTAGGTCCAGCTTCAGTTGGCGACAATCCATCACGATCTGCTGTCGTCGGTTCGCAAAGGCTAGTTCCATGTGTTTCCTAGAAGCCGTTCGAATGTCATCCCACAGAAGCTCTGATTTGCCGTCTTTGGTAGCGTACGGAGCGACGTGCTTCGCGCGAATTCTTCTCCCCTGAGGATCATCGATGTATTCATCTCGCATCGCTTGCGCGAGTTGATCTGCGCACTGACGAACAATTTTTCCCGGATGGATTTCCCACAGTTTCTTGCTGATGGCCCATCGAGCGATCTCTATCGCGGTCACCGGCCACGGTTCGCCCGACTCTCGATACTTTGTAATGATTCGCTGCAGTTGTTCTGTATACGACATGGTTCCTCTCATGCAACAGCAGGTAAAAAATGCCCCCAACCATCAGTCACCGCGGTTGAAATGGCGAGTTCTCGAACTTTGACCAACATCTCTCGACTGTGGGACCATTCCACTTCACCACGATGTTGTAACTGCCCCAAGACGATTGCTGGATGTACACCGATGCGCATTGCGAAATTCCTGATTTTCTGTTTCGAATAGAGCGGCGCAGTTCGGGCAATGAACTTCTCTAGTTCAGTTTGATCAACTAAGAAGTTCCCGGCAAACTCATCTGCCTCTATTTCGGCTTGCGGTTTATCATCGCGTGAAACAGCATCATCTCCGACGAGGTTGATATCTAAGTAGGGATTGCTGCCCAGTCCGTCCTTGCGACTCACGTGTCCGCATTCGTGCCCGAGCAAGTACCAGAAGTGATCGAGTCGGTCGTATCGCAATGCCAGGGCTATCACCGGTGAAGTGTCATCAAGCCAAAAACAGATACCATCAATCTTTGTTTGGGGAAGTGGTTCAATAAGCAGGAGCCTGATGCCGCCCTCTGCGAGGGTTTTAGGAACGTGTCGCACATCCTCTGGATTGGCAAGCAACTGTTTCAACTTTCTCTGTATTTCACCCAAGGACTTGGTTGAGAACTTCTCCGCCTGGACTCCCCTGGCGATCTTCTTTGCGCGATATAACCAAGCAATCTGTGCCGGAGTCATACTTTCGTATGAAGTCGATTTCTTTGCCGCGTGCGGCATTATCTTGGGCTTATCATCCAAGGATTTGATCTCGAAGAAACTAAGTACGCTCTCTTCAAGAACGGTCAAGTCAGTCGATCCATTAATCCAGTTGCGGCGAATCATTTCCTTGATTGGAGCCTTTCTAAACAAATTCGCTTTGCGAGCAACAGATTCATTCGAATGAGTCTCCGAAAACAATCGGTAGCCAGTCTCCAGATTCATCCAGTACTGAGCACTGGTTCCAAATGCTGCGCCCAAATCACGAGCGATGTCAGCAGAGATTTCTCGTTTGCCGTTTACAATCGCGCTGATCGTAGCGCGATGACGCCCAAGAATGTCAGCGAGGTCATCTTGTGTCCAGCCCCGAGCCTCAAGTTCTTCTTTGATGAATTCTCCGGGAGGGAAAACTTCAGCAACGGTGTTCGTATCCATTCTGTGTCCCTCCTTCAGTGGTAATCTTCGATTGCAACCACAATGACTTTCTTGGTTTTTCCTGTTTCTTGAATCTCCAGAATCAGTCTCCACTGATCGTTTAGTCGCATCGAGTATTGATGGCTTCGGCCTCCTTTGAGTTTTTCAAAGTTCAAGGACCTAAGTGCGAAGAAGTCTCGCTCGTCACTGGCCGCACGAATCTGCTGCATTCGCTTCCGGAAAGCCTTAACGATGCCCTCTGGATAACCGGCACTGTATTCAGCTTTTTGCTCCAGTTTTGCGAGGGACTCATCTTTGAATCCCACTTCAAGAGCCATGAACAGATTATAGGTGGGGCCGGGCTGTTGTCAAGTACAGTTTTCACATTTTCATGAAAACATGAAAGTCCACAATTTCAACCCCGGTAGATTTGGTCTACGTGGCTCGTGCGCGCAATGGCTTTGTCCCGGCGTCGCGCCCGGCAGGTCTTCGAGAAAATTCGTCATCTGGTCTCGCCCGCGACGCCCTTCGTCAATCTGCCGGACACGCACAAATCTCGTTGGGGCGACGGAATTGACCGCTGAGAAAATGAAGGAATGCGTTTGGCTGCGCCCCGAGGCTGTTGCTCAGGTTGAGTTTTTGGATTGGACAGAGGCGGATCGGCAACGGCATTCGAAGTTTGCCAGGGCTGCGAGACGACAAGAATCCAAGAGACGTTGGTGTGAAAGAACACCTCAGAGACCTACACGCCGGTGATTTGTCGATTTCTGAAGTCCACCTGAACTGTTCGTGTTTCCTCGAAGTCTCTTTCTATGCCCAATATCTCGCATCGAAGCTCAACACGGACTTCAATCTCGAACTGTCGGGCAAAGCCAACTTTCTTTGCCGTCCAGCGTTCAATATCTTCTGGGTATCCGGCGAGTTGCCACAATCGCTGTGCCACATCTTCTTGAGCGTCAAATTGAATGGGGACAGTTCTGTGCGCCGGAACGGACCAGCGAACATTTTCAGGCGGAAATGAAGGCTTGCTAACTTTCTGTTTTTCATTCCACAAGGTGATGCACTTGACTTCGACATCGAACTTTGAATGATTCTCTATTTGAACCGTGTAGTTACGGTGGTGTCCGTTGTCTGTTTTGATTGAGAGCATGACGGAGGCGGCAATCTTCTGGCGCTCCTCATCTCCAATGTATAGCGGCTCCTTCCACTTAGGCAGAATCTCCCGAAGCCGAGCGATAACTTCGTCGTTGTTCGTAAACTCGATGGAATTCAATTGGATTTGTTGACGAATACCTTCGATGGCGATTCCGTGCTGAATGAAAAGCGCAACGTGCAAGGGCCGACCGAGTATTTGTTGCATCAGCGTCGCCATTGCGATTTCCTGCTCGATCCAGACGGATGCACGAATTACGTTGCGGCCCTCAATCTTTCCCCGATGGTGCATTATCACGATGAGGCCGACAGATTCGTATAAGCGGCGAAGGATATTTTCGGAAAGGGTTTCTAGAGTTGTTTGATCTTGGGCGAAATACCCCTCGAAAGCGGTACTACTCGTAACGAGATCGGATATACGTTTCCCCAACTCTCGTTCTTCCTCGGTGTACTGTCCGCAAGAGATGAAAACTGTTTTCCGCTGCTCGGCCATGCTTGGCAGTCTATCAGGCACACAGGAATCGCATGAAACGCCATGGGGAATATTTGCATGAACGAACGGCGCTCGCCGCGCCCTTATTTCGATTTCCTGAACTGCTTTACGCGCTCACGCTGGCTCGGTTAGCTTTGTCGGTTATTCTGGGTTCGGGCTGCTGGGGACGATCCCGGTGAGGCATTTTCATCATCATCGGCGCGAAGCGCGACTCCACACTGCCTGCATTTTGGATTCTGCTTCCATTCCGCGACGGCATAGCGCTTGCCGCAGCTTGGGCACCGATAACGCCTCGTGAGTAGCCAATCTTTCGCGGTATCCATGACGGCGCGATTCTAAGGAACCTCCAAGCGGTCAAAATGGTGGGCGGAGGCCCTCAGTGGCGTGATATTTTACTTCTTCTCCCTCCGCAAATCCAAGAAGAGTCTCACTGCTCTCACTGCTCCTCACTGCTTACCCCTCTTCGCTGCTCTAAGCTTTGCCCACCGCTCTTTTGTTGCCTTCCCAATCTTCGCCCTTGCGGCGGCAGACATCTTCCTGTCAATCCGTTTACCGCTGCTGGTTACTCTACCGGCTAGAATCTTTATCGCCGCACGTTAGGCGACGGGCCTTAGCCGCAAAGCGCGATGCAGGATAACGACCAGATGAGAAAGAAACAGCAACGAAAGCTCGCGAAACCGTTGAATCACTGGCTCTTCTTATCGGGCGCAACACCGCAAGCTGCCAAAGCAGTTTGCAGATTCCAAACGTTTATCGAGTTCGCTCCGTGTACTATTCCTCCCGCCAGCCAGCGGCCATCCGGGCTAATCGCCGTGGTGCCGTTTCCTATGTGCGGCTTGGAGCAGTATCGCTTTCCAGAGGAATCCCATACGCTAAAACCTTCGCTGGTATAGGTAAAGATGAGTGTCCCGCTCTCATTGAAAGCCGCGAAATGGGTGAACCCAGTCCCTACTCTTGCGAGTTCCTCTCCGGAAATGAGTCTTAAGAGTCGAGCCATCTCCGAACTTCCGACCACGACCAAATCCTTCTCAGGAAACGTTGCTATTGCTGTTACATAACCGTGGCTGTTCGGAAAGTCGCTAACCTTGCTCCAATCCTTGGTGCGCCAGACAATCAAGTGCTTGGAATTGCCTCCGATCAACAATGCCCCGTCCCTTGAAAAACTTGCGTGCTTAGTATCCGTGAGAGTAGCCAACTGCTTCCCCGAAGATACGTCATAGACCAGATCGTCTTCGCCATTCGCAGTCACATCAAGGAAGGTCGCGGTTGGATCAACTTCAAGCCTCTGGATTGTGTTATCCGTCTTCTTCGTGGGCCTTTCTATCTTCCGGATCACTTGCCCCGAGGCCAGGTCATAGATTTCGATGCCATTGCCATCTTTCGCGAGTAGTCGTCCGTCCATGGTTAAACTGACCGAGGAACCGCCCTCAAAAGTCCGGAACTTCTTGTGATTTTCCACGTCCCACAAATCAACACTCCCCGGCGTGCTTCCGACGGCCAGCAACTTGGCGTCACCACTAAAAGACAAACTGCTTACCTCAATCTGCAATCCTCCTCCATATATGGCAAACGAGCCTTTTGTTCCTCCCTTGCCATCACTTTGCGGGGGACCTAATACCATCCCACTTTTTTGTGGTTTTAGGTCTTTGTCGCGGAGTACGAAATCCGGTCCCGGAAACACCTTTGGAGCGCCTTGTCCTGGGGATGAGGTTTCTTGGCCAGAAACAGGAAGCAACAAAAGCAATAGTGCGCCAGAAAGTAGCAATTTCATACGTGGTATCGTAGCCCGAAAAAAATAATCTGAACAGCCGTAAAATGAAGCCAAGTTTGCCAAATACGCTGGGGCTTCACCGTCGTGCTTGATAAACGTTAGCAGCTTCTGGATTCCAAGCCTCCCGCACTTTACCGATTGGAAGCGCATCGGTTTCAGAGTCGATTCCAGCGAACGTTAAAAGCACCTCCGCAACTTGCGGCTCTGCCTCATGACGTAATGGACTCAATTGCCGCGCTGCTGCTATTACGCCAAGTTGCCCCGCAACCAGTTGCTTTGCGACATCCAGAATCTGAAATCTGACATTTGCTTCGCGTCCCGAAAGCTGCTTGTTGTCGCGTTCGCTCACACATTTACAATACTGCTTGTTGGACACAAGTCCCAAATCGTGGCCCCGGCAACAGTCAAACTGTTCATGGACTTGTGGGACAAGAAAAAGTAAGCTGGTTTCTCCCGATTCTCCTACCTAATCTCAACTTTCGAGTTCATCATGTCCATCAGCAGGTGCATTGTCCGGTTGAAGGACAGCCACATACCGAACACAGCGTCGAAGTTTACGCAGAATCGTTGTACGAGGCCGTCCTTCGCGGATTGAACCGCTTGCAAGATGTGGGGTGGGAATCCGATACGAACGAGACAATAAAGCGAGTCGAGGTTGAAATTCACCAGGAGCCTACCCGACACATAGTCGATGTGCCGAAGCTGTTGAAGTGGATTGAAGAGAAATCGACGTATCCTGCGCAAGAAACCAGGAAAGCAAAGTTGCGGAAATTACTCGGCACACAGTAGGAGGAGGACTTGAACAAAAAGGCGACTCAGGGGCTTTAACAGCTCACTGCGGTTACACCTACAGTAACAGTGCCTAAATCTTTTATGCTGTGAGACTTATACATGTCCTATCATACCTCCATCGACCAACGGCCTAGGCATGGGGCATGATCGACCACAAAAGAAGTAACGACGGAGGTGAACCTTTCATGAGAAAACTGATGTTATTTGCTTGTATGGTCTTGCTTGCCATCCGTGTCTCAGCGAATGGTCCAGCACAACAAATCAAAATTGAACAGGTCATGACTTCTCAGGAGATCCGAGACTCCGGCATAACAACTCTTACTTTAGCCCAGAGGCAAGCCCTTAATAATTGGCTAAAGCGTTATACACTTAAGATACTGCGAGCAGCTATCCAGAAAGAAGAGACACTTTCGGAAACTCCGCTTGTGCGGTCCTCCTGTTCGCCAGTAATAGAGAGCACGATTTCGGGCGAGATCGAGGGGTGGGACGGAGACACGATCTTCAAACTAGATAATGGTCAAATCTGGCAGCAGGCCGGGTATGACTACACGTACTTTTATGCGTATCGACCCGACGTCACAATCTATCAGACAAGTGCGGGCTGCCGGATGAAGGTTGAAGATGAGACCGAAACTGTCCTCGTGAGGCGCATCAAGTAGTGATAGTGTGAGGGGTCTTAACACAAAGAAAATCAGCGCCGACCATCTATTTCACTGACCGATTGTTATTTGCTTCGGATCATCCGCAACAATCTCAGGTACTCCCCGATACTCTGCGATCTTCCCGCTGACGCAGACTTGCTTTTCTTTGTAATCGACCTCCGGCCTGACAAACTTGCTCCGGTTGCTTCCCCGGAACACGAATCGTGAACACTTGATTCGGGTACGGCTTATCCGAGTTGAGGAACGTCGGCTGCCCTTTTGTTGAGGCTGCATGCGGCGTGCTGACCACGTTTCCGCAAACAGTTGCCGTTTCGCCGGGTTGCACACGGGGATGGGCGTAGCGCTCTGGTGTAATCCGTGAGCCTTCCGTTCCGGTTCTTCTCTAAGGGATCGGGAACGGGCTTGTATGAAATCCCGGATGTGCCCGATGAAATGCTCTGCGATTGCGGCCATCCAAGAAAGCTGCACGCAAAAAGTTTGAGAGGGCATAATATAGTAATCATTAAAACAAATAGGCCAAGGAGGCGACTTTCTTGTCGTTAGTACGTGCTAATGTAACGACAATCGGAATGGACAGGAGGTGCTATGCATCGCCTCGTACGGTTGCTACTAACAACGGTCCTACTCACGGCGACAACTCAAGTGCAAGCGCGTCCGCAAGCAGCCTCGCAGCCGTTTGATTCGGCTCAAATCACCAAGAAAATCTCACCCGCGGTAGTGCTGATTAAAGGAACGGCGGGTTCTGGCGAGATTCTCGGAACCGGATTCATCATTTCGAGCGATGGAAAGATCGCAACGAACTTGCATGTTGTTGAGAGTCTTAAGAACGGCGGCGTTCAACTCGCCTCCGGGGAGAAATTTGATTCGTTCTCAGTTTTGGCTTTCGACACACGGAAAGACATCGCAATCATAAAGATTCCTGGGTTTGACCTGCCGACGATGGCGTTGGGCAATTCAAACAACGTGCAGGTTGGAGAGCCTGTCCTGGCTGTCGGCAGTCCGCTCGGATTGCAAGGTACGGTCACAACTGGTGTCGTCAGTTCGTTGCGCGACGACCCTACAGGTGGCGGATTCAAGGTATTGCAGACAGACGCGGCAGTCAATCCCGGCAACAGTGGTGGTCCGCTGGTCAATCGCCAAGCTGAAGTGATCGGCATTGTGACGTTCAAAATCCGAGGCGGCGAGAACCTGAATTTTGCGGTCCCCATCAACTATCTGCGCGGACTAGTTGATTCTCCCGGTGCCGCTATGTCTTTGGATGAATTGCGTGTGAAATTGAGCAGCGGCGGTTCCGACGTATTCAAGTCTGATTCTTTCCCTCCCCGTTGGAAGTCCCTACTGTCAGGCACAACCAAAGTTCTGCGACGTGACGGCGACAGGATATATGTCGAAACGGTGATGTCAGAGGCGAAGAAAAATGCGGGGTGTTTCATCCTGTCCGACCTACAAAAGAAGGGCGACATTTTCAGTGGCACTACGCGGAACAGTTGCGTTTGTGAATACACGCGTTATGCCCGGACTTTCACAAATCGTGTGACCGACGAGACCTCCATCGAAATCACCAGCATAACTCCTACGCGCATTGAAGGCCGTCTCATGGTTCGGCGGAAAGGAACCAAGTTCGACTGCGAGAAAGGAGAATTCAGCGAACCACGGAGCGAGTGGGAGAACTTCGCTTGGATACCCGAGTGAGTGGAAATGTCATTCCAGGGTTTGGCCCATTGTGACGAACCTATTGGTCGGTCCAGGAACCAAAGACTGAGTTCCCAGGGTGATCTCGGACGCTGGAGTCGGAATGCGATATTGGTGGGTCAACCAAAATCAAACATTCCGCCAAGAGCTTGCAGGTGGCTATCTTTGGTCTCCCAAACACAACACCAACGGTGGACGTAATCCGTTCTACGAGTCGATGCGAGAAGTTGCTCCCGGCGATTTGATCTTTTCATTTGTCGACACCAGAATCGCGGCTATCGGCATTGCCAAGTCCAACTGTTGGGAGTGCCCGAAGCCGACGGAATTTGGCTCTGCAGGGCGAAACTGGGAGAACATCGGATGGCGCGTGACCGTGTCGTTTGTTCCTCTCCTCAACAAAATCCGTCCAAAAGATCACATGGGAGTTTTGAGAACAGTTTTGCCTCAACGCTACTCACCTCTGCAAGCTAACGGAAATGGTATCCAGTCAATCTATCTGACGGAACTTTCTCAGAATTTCGCTGAGGTCCTGAGCGGCTTGATCGGAGAAGAGGCCCAACTTTTGCTTACGGGCACTGCGGCTGATGCTGTTGTTAAAAATAATAGGATTGTGACGGGCGATGATCTCGACGTTTGGGAACGAAGGCTCGAAGAACAAGTCGAGAGGGATGAATCGGTAAATGAAACAGATCGAGAAGCAATCGTCCGAGCACGGCGGGGTCAAGGTCTTTTCAAGCAACGCGTGATGGAGATCGAAACGCACTGTCGAATCACGGGAGTTGAAAGTCTGAGTCATCTGCTGGCCAGCCATTGCAAACCGTGGCGGGATTCCACCAATGAAGAACGATTGAACGGAGAAAATGGCTTGCTGTTGACTCCCAGCATTGACCATTTATTCGACCGGGGATTCATTGGGTTTGAGGATTCGGGCGATCTCATCATCTCGCCCGTTGCTCACAGGCCTTCGTTGCAGAAGATGGGTGTCGAGACGAACGGCTCACTTAACGTCGGGAATTTCACCGAAGGTCAGCGTCAATTCCTCGACTATCACCGTAAAAACGTTTTGCTGCAGATCAGCCGATGACCTTACTTTGTGGCAGTTACCGATTCGACTATGATTGCTTCCTGTTGCCCGCGTCCAAGTCTCGCGTGGGATTCGGCAGGTAATCGCGTAGAAAGTCTGACCCGGAGGTGTGGAATATGCGGCGTGCAACGCTCGCAGTTATCGTTCTCCTTGGAATACTTGCGTGTGCGGTGCCAGCAAGACACTTGAATAGTCCGGTAGCGCAGGCAGCACAAGCGAAGACCCAAAAGAAAGAAGTCAAGGTGTGGGTGAACACGGCCAGCGGGGCCCCTACCACTGCCCCGGCACTCGTTGGTACGGAAGCACAAAGCAGGGTGAATACATGACGCAAAAGAAGGCCCGAGACGGAGGATACCGTCCAGCATATGGGAAGGTTTGCCAGTAGAACCTCGCGGTACGTTAGTCCTTGACACCCTTCTACTTTGGGTAGATTGTGGTTGCAGTTAATCCTCGCAACAGACTACGAACGGAGGCCCAGCCCATGAGAGTGGCTTGCTCATTCGTTCTTTCCGCATTACTGCTCTTTTCGAACATTTTGCAGTCTGCTGCGCAATCAAAACAGGACGCTAAGGATCAGCAGCCTGTTCAAAAGCCAGAGGCTCCGCCACTCAAGCAGCCGCTTGCGTTCGGCTTAGAGGACGGCACTCCAATTAAACTTCGACTCACTAGAAATCTGTCTTCTGCGGATGCGACCACGGGTGACCGAGTGGATTTCGAAGTGCTCGAAGATGTCAAAGTAAAGGACGTGATAGTGGTTCCGCGTGGTGGACTTGCTCTGGCGACAATAACAGAAGCAGAGCACAAACGTCGAATGGCTCGCGGCGGCAAATTGAACGTAAACATTGACGATGTGCGTCTTGCAGACGGAGAAAAAGCGCCCTTGCGAGCAGTCAAAGAGGCAAAGGGTGGTGGACATACTGGAGCAATGACGGGTGCGATTGTGGGAACCGCCATAGTATTTTTCCCTGCCGCTCCTCTCTTTCTTTTCATGCATGGTAAGGACATCACGATTCCAAAGGGCACTGAAATTACTGCTTACATCAACGGGGATATTCCACTCGACCCGAAGAGATTTGTTTCCCAAATGACAGCCACTCCTGAAGCAGGTGCAGCACCCGGTCAGCCGACAGCCAGCGCAACAGCCGCGCAAAATGGAAGTGCGGCGGACCCCGCACTCTCGACAGTTGATCTCAAATCAACGCCCGATGGGGCAGAGATCACAGTAGACGAGAAGTTCATGGGCAGCACGCCTTCATCATTGAGACTTGCAGCAGGCGAGCACAAGATCAAGCTGGAGAAGTCAGGCTTCAAGACTTGGGAAAGAACGATGACGGTGAGTGCAGGAGCAACCGTGACAGTAAACGCCACGCTTGAAAAACAGGGTGATAGAACCTTTTAATCGGAGGGCCAGCCTATGAAAAAGACGGCGGCTCCAGCGCGAGCGAGTTGGATGTTCCGAGGGAGGAATGCGATCCGTGCCACGATGATCCTGGCGATCTTAGGCCCCTGTCCTGCAATTGCTCAAAACAATCGGTTGCTCGCCTCGGCTCGGTCTGTCCTCGTGCAGTCTGACGTCGTCTTCAATAAGCACCGCAGATTCGACTCCGATGCAGTCCCTTTCTCCTATATTTATCTATCAGGATTACTGAAGAGTTTCCGTCAAGTCACCGTCAATCCCGATATCATCATAAAATTCCATAAAGACGTTTTCTTAATCGGTGATGAGAAGATTTCTCTTTCCGTTTTTGATGCTGATGATAATAGTGTCCTTTATTCAGAGGAACGAAAACTCGTCGACGAAGAGAATGACGTCAATCGATTGGTTGCACATTTTCTCGCACGGGTTAAGGTGGAGAGGGATGCGATAGCTGCGGAAGTGACCGCCCAGGTAGAACAAGAAAAGAAGAGAAACACAGCGGAACGAGATTCAAAGGCTTTAAAAGAAGCTGAAGTCATCGTCTCGATCTATTCGTCATCGGACTCCCTTTTGCAAGCCATCATAGAAGCAAATAGAAGCAAACCAAATGAGTGTCACGTCTTTCTTCGTGACGTATCAAGACAAGACGATGCTGATGTTGTGCTCAGCGAAAACGTAAAAAAGGGCATTTACACGCTTACTCTAACATCACGCGGAACCGACGAGATTCTTCATGCGGAGGTCGTCCCGGAAATATCTGCCAAGCGTGCGATTGCCCTAATGTCCAAATGGATTACTTCTACTCCGTGGGAATAGCACGGAGAGAGATCAGGACCTGGCGATGGTTATCCCCTGTAGGGACACGCTCCCAGTAACCTGAAGGAGAAAAACCATGAAGCGTCTGCATTTGTTTGTGATGGTCTCGCTGGTGGGCCTGTTCCTGTCGACTTCGGGAACGTACCTGCCTCCTTCATCGGCGTGCGTGGCCCAGTCACAATCCGAAAGGAAAGAAGTAAAAGTATGGGTCAACACCAGCAGCCGCGTCTACCACTGCCCCGGCACTCGCTGGTACGGGAGTACGAAGCACGGGAAATACGTAGGTGAATGTGCGGCGATCCAGGATGGGAATCGGCCTGCATACGGGAAGGCGTGTGGTTCGGACTGCCAGTCAGGGCAAACGACGGCTCCTGCTTCCTCACCTTCAGCCGAGGAGAAAACGGCGCCCGCGCAGCAAGCGGGGAATCCAGACGCAAAAGTCTGGGTCAACACAAACTCCGGCGTGTACCACTGTCCGGGGACTCGGTGGTACGGAAGCACAAAGCAGGGCGAATACATGACACAAAAAAAGGCCCGAGAGGGAGGATACCGTCCGGCGTATGGGAAGGTCTGCCAGTAGAATTTGGCTTGCCCAACTCCGAAAGCCGCCGATCAAGTTTTTTGGCTGGTGCCGTGCAAGAAAGTTCGAGCCCTCCGTTCAGGGAAGTATCATCTCGGTAAAACTCGGGCTTTGGAGCCGGAATCCATGCTGTGCCGAATCGTTCGGACGTAGGAGGCCTATGTTATTGAAATTTCGAAACCCAGTGGGAACTCTTGGACTGGGGTTATTCGCACTTCTTGTATTTGGCGTGGAGTCTAACTGTCAATCGACGTCATCCACACCACCGTCTTTGGAGTCCCTGAAAGCCATTGAATACGCAAAACAGAGCGACGAAGGGCAGAACGAAGTGGTCAGCTACTCCGAACTTCTCGCTCTCATCAACAGCTGCCGCGCCTACTCGAAGGGTCTTAGCGTCCTGCCGGAATTTCACGAGCCTATATTAACGAGGGGTGAGACGGGCATTGCCGTTTTCAGGAAGGTCTCTCCGAGTGTTGTTCTGGTGATGATGGCAAAATTTAAGGATGACAAAGTATCTGACATGGGCCTGGGTACGGGGGTCATCTTAGACGCTTCTGGTTATGTTCTAACCAACTGGCACGTTGTCGCCGGATATGAATCGGGTGTCATCTTTCTCAAGCCAACTTTTGGGACCGAGCCTCCCAAAAACAGCGCCTTCGGGATGAGATTGATTGCCCTGAATAAGCAGGCTGATTTGGCACTGCTGAAGATCGAGAGACCCCCAACTGGATTGGTCCCAGTAAAGCTTGGTGATATATCCTCAGTTCAGGTCGCCGAGGATATACACATCATCGGTCACCCGCACGGTCAGTTGTGGTCATACAGCACTGGGGTTGTAAGCCAAATCCGTGACAACTACGACTGGAAATACGAGGACGGCTCCGAACATCTTGCAAAGGTCCTCCAAATGCAAACAGCCATCAATCCCGGAAATTCGGGCGGGCCAGTCCTCGACAACAACGCAAGTATGCTTGGCCTGGTAGCTATGAGCGAAGAAGGTCAGAACCTCAACTATGCAGTAGCAATCGACGTAATCAGGGGCTTTGTCAATCGGTCAATGACGGCGTCCCCGTCGAGAGGGTCTGAGGCCAATATTCACAGTCCGAAGGGCAAGCAATATTTCGGTGGCGCTGCTGGCGGATTGTCCATAACAAAGACGGTCTACCCGGAGTTCGTCGCCTACACAGTCCGCGACGCCAAGGGATTGCTGATAGAATTGATCGCCGAAACTGCAGATGGAGCAGTTCTGACGGGCATCAAGCCTAATGCCTTCGGTGGTTTTGCAGAATGGTTGTACAAGCTGCCGAATGGCAAGACCTTCGCTGTTAAATCGGAAGGAACAGCCCCCGAGTTGATAACAGCAGGTGCTGCAAATTGAGATTCCCTTACTCGCCGATCAAAATAAATGGTGCCCAGAAGTATGGGTTCTTGAAGCCTTTTGCAAAAACAGCGTGTCGAGCCTCGGCGAGTGCGACACTCTTTTTCTTGCCGCTTATGAGGGTTCGGTAGTATTCCTCCATCAAGACGGCGGTAGATTCGTCTGAAACCTGCCACAAACTCACCGTGACGCTAGAAGAGCCTGCGGCAAGAAATGCGCGGCCAAGGCTCATTACTCCTTCCGCTCTGCTTATGCTGCCGCTGCCTGTGTTGCACGCCGACAGCACGACGGACTCAGAACGAAGCCTCAATCCCAAAATTTCCGACATCGACAGAAACATATGAGTAGGTGCTACGCCATCGTACGAAAGAACGAGTGCGGGCTCTTTAATGCTTGTATCGACCGGCAATACGCCATGCGTAGCAAAATGCACGAACCGAAATTTAGACAGGTCTGTATCAAGCAATTCATTTTTCGTCGCGTCGGCACCGATGCGAACCTCGATTGTTTCGTTCGCCTTCTGCAATAATGCGGCGATACTACGGACCTCAATTGCAGTACCTGGGAGGCGCTCAAATGTAAACCCTCTGGCCTTAAGACTACCGGGGTCGGTGGACGGAACGTCGTGGCTTTCTGCATTGCCTTCTGTAGACTGTATGACCCCGGTAGCGATTGCCTTTGCAGCTTCAAATCTATCGTCTTCAGGGGAGGTTATCGGATCGGCCAATCCAAGAAATGCTTCCTGCCAGTTTGAGGCATGCGTGGCGGTTCTTGCGAGTCGAAAAGAGAGCGCCGACGGATAGTACGTTGATGCTTTCCTCAAGAAAATAAAGTCGCCCTTCGAGGCTGTTGGGGAAAATAACTCGAACGGAAGCGCAAACAAGACGTCATCAGGAATGAATATGAGGCTTTCAGATTTAGTGAGAATCGCAGATGCATCTTGGGGAAACAGCGCATGGAAGATTTCTTCAGAAATCTCCCAGTCAATTGTCTCTGGGTGTCCCGAATTGAGTGCCTTCCTGAGAGGAGAAACGCGATCTAGGAACCATTTACGGGAAAACGGTATTTTATAGAATGAGACCAATTGATTGCCGCCGCCCTTTCGATCTTGCAAAACCCATGCGAAGGCCGCGTCATCGGCCAATTTGAACTCGACAAGGCTCTCGCCTTCCCTCAGAGGAAGGTCGGCAACCTGAATTACCTCAGGGTATGCCACTGCGGCATATTGAGGTGCTGTACCTCTTAACTCTTGGAGAAAACCAGCAATTTCCGTCTGGACGCTTGCAAGCTCTGCTTCCATCTGTTCCTTCTTGATCTTCGCCGGAGGCTCACCAGCAGTGTTGGATGATCCATTCAGTTGAGCCAGAATTTGCTCACGCTTCGAGAATAGGGATCGCTCGACCTCTTGCGTGCTGGCTGGGAGTGACCGCCGCATTTGATCCACAAACGTACGCCCCCAGGACGTCGCAAATTGCCTCGCTTTGTTTATCTCGGCATATTCCAAAGCTTCGGAAGCGAATCTCAGTTGATCGCGACCACCCTGCTTACTCATGGAGTAAAGCAGGGACACGAGCTCGTCATAGATAAATCCGTAGGTCTCAGCGAGTGCCTTTTGCTCGTTTGCATCTAGTGTGCCTTTTACCGTCTCGATAAGCGAGATCACTTGCTTGTACGATGCCAGGGCCTCACTAAATTTGCCCTCGGACTTGAGTTGTCGGGCTTCGCCATATAAGAGACGTCCTTTTAAGTAGAAATCTTCAGACTTCGATACCAGCGTTCGCGCCTGGTTCAGTGCCGATCTTGCTGCCTTTATCTCGCCATTCAGCCTTTGAGCTTCAGAAAGGCTTAAGAGGCCATGTGCTTGACATTCAAAGTCTCCAGCTTTTATGCAACGCTGAATGTTGGCATTCGCAATCTGGGCGGCGTCAGAGTATCTCCCGGTCTGAAGATGTATTTCCATCAGATCGAGCTGAAGACTTTCACCGTAGCCCAGTTCCTCCGCTTTCCTGTAACACTGTTGAGCCTTGTCAAAATCCTTCAGAGAAGAGCTCCTGTCGCTGTAAATACCCGTCAAAGCAGCCCAACTGGCAGCTTGACCGTTTTTATCGCCGATGTCCTGAAAGAGCTTGAGTGCCGTTTCTGATTCCTGGACTGCATATTCCCATTGTCCGATGAGGCTGTCTAATTCGGCTACCGAGAGATGAGAGTAAGCACAATGTTCTACGTCGCCTGCTCGCTTTGTGATTTCTACTGTCTCCCGGAATATCGCTAAGGATTTCTCGAATTGGCCCTGTTCCCTGTAAAATCCGCCCAGGTGAAGATTTGCAAAATACTGGCTGAGAGCTGGTCCTAGTTCCGCCACCTTTTTTGCCTCTATAAACGATGACAGACTCTCGTCAAACTTGTGCATTGCCGCATAATCTCTTCCGAGATTCTCAAGGCAGAACGCTTCGAGGCCGGGATTTTTTAATTCGTGGTAAGTTGCAGCCGCTCTCTTGTGAAGGTCGCTGGCCTTGGCGAACTCTTTTTCGCCGAAGTACGCATTCCCCAAGTCAGATAATGTATTTCCCAGGATGTCCTTGCGTCCAACCTTCTGGGCTAGACTGTATGCTTTTTCGAATTGGTCAATGGCCGTCTTGACCTTCGAGAGTTTTACGTAGTACTCCCCGAGGGCATTCAGAGTTCCAGCTTCCTCAGCCTCAGCGTTAAGCTCGTGATAGATGCGCTGACCGAACTTCAGGTATTGCAATTGTAGCTCTTGTGCCTTCGGCGAGCTGTCAGAATTTAGCGCGTTGGCCACTCGCACATAGGCTCCCGCAGCGGTCTTACTATCCCCTTTGGACATAAATTTCGAGACTGCGAGGTCAAGTGTGGAAACTGCTGTTTCGTAACGTCTGCTGTTCGCCAGGGACACCGCTAGCTCTACTTGTAACTCTGAGTTGTTAGGCAGTCTCGCGAGGAGGTGCTCTAGCGATTCTCTGGCAGGCCCAGGGTCTCCGATGCTGGTCTGCACAAAAGCACTCGCCATAGCCGCGAAGTTCAAACTTTGTTCGTCATTTGCTTCCTTCGCAAGCTTCGAGCATTCATTCAATTTAGATTTTGCAAGAGAGTTTTTGAATTCGCGCGAATATGCAATTGCTAGAAGGCAGGCACTTTCTACTCTTAGAGCAGTCACGTTGGCGGTTGAACTGCTTACAACTTCCTCCGACCGAAGGGCGTATTTCTCTGCCAAGGAGGGGTCATTAACTGTTGTTATGTAATACCGGGCGAGGGCATCTAGCATTGCGGTCTTCGGAAAGCCGAGAAACGAATCCACTTGTTCCAGGAGTTCAGCGAGGGCTTTAGCCCCCTCAGGCGTCTGCGCGATCTGGAAAGGGAGAGTAAGAAGTCTGTTCCAGTTGGAATCGTCCTCCCCTGCTTTGGGCACACCGTCATGTATGTACAAGATGCAGGCATAGAGCAATGATTCAGCGAGTTGCCCCTCTTTCTGCCGTTGGCTGACCAACTCTCTTATTTTCAAATCTTTCAGTCTTTGATCTAGATAGGCAACTATATTCCCTTGGACTTTTTCATCCTTGAGATGGACAGCGACGAAAAAAGCCTTATCAATCGCAACCAGTTCGCGGGTGGGAATCTTGAGCGCTCTGTAAACGTCGGCAAGTCTGAAGTAATCCTCCAGCACAAGATGATTGTCGATTTCTTCATCAAACGGGCCTGGCCGAACGAGAGAAAGGGCTTTTTCCAATGCATCTCGGGCTCGCGTCAGATCGCCACTCGGCTGATAGATTTCCGCAAGCACGCCATGCGCGACAACCTCAGCCCCGCGAAGGCCGTGTCGCTTCGCGTAGGAAGCAACCTCCTCTTCGAGTGGGAGCGCTTCCGTTCCACGGCCAATTCGTATGAGTAGCAATGACTGGGAAACTTGGACCTGAGAGAGCAAAGGTTCATTTTGGAGTTTCCTGTACAGGTCAGCTGCGATTGTGTAGTACTTCAGGGCCTCGTCATTTTTCTTGAGCTGTTCATCCAAATTGCCTGCTTTTTGTGCTGCTTCAGCCTCCCCAAAGAAGATGCCATGGTCATGACTGAACGAATAGGCTTCCTGCCAAATCTCTAGTTCCTTCTCTTTTTGATTCGCAGCTTCAAATACATTTGTCAGACCTTCGAGCAATATAAGGTGGAGCACCGGGAGCTTGAGAGCTGACGTCAGGCAGCCTTGTGCCTTGGAATCCTGAATGAACTTCTGAAAGTCACCTTGTTTAATGAGGAGCACCTCTGCAATAGCCTCATCCGCTCTTCCTTTTTGGATCAAGCCGAATGCATAGGAATTCTCAGCCATGATGAAGGTGTACGTGTCTCTAACAGCCAGGGCTTTAGTCTTCGCTTGGGCCAGGGTATCGATAGCTTGATCTGGCTTTTGTGTCACCCCCAGGTAGTAGCCGCGGTATAAAAGATGGAGGCCTTCAAATCTATAGCCATTTAGCTTGTCGATTTCTAATGCCTCATTGATTGACTGCGCCGCTTCACCGCTCTTGCCAAGCAAGAGCTTCATTCTTCCCAACTCGCCAAGCGCTCGGGACTTCTCGTACAGGCTCGCGTTTTTCTCCGAAATGCTTAGCGCCCTCGAAATGAGATTTGTCGATTCTAACGTGTTACCCTTCAGCTGTGCCTCCGAGGCAAGCGATATCAGGATGTCAGCTTCCAAAACTCCGTTCTTTGAGTCGATGGCGTCTTGCAAAGCTTTTTGGAACGTCGTGAAGGCGAGGTCAATCTCCGCTTGCCCTATGTAGGCAGATGCCAACGTAGCCTCGGCAAGCGCTCTGTCGCCTACTAAACCGCGACTGTCAGCAATGCTTAATGCCTTCTGCGCCCTTTCGATCACATCATTTATGTTGAACTGGTCACAGGCAGCGGCAGTTGTATCCAGGAGGCTCCGAATTTCAGGGTCAGCAGCTTCTAGTTCGGGGGGCTTCCATACAGAGCTTCTTTGGTCATCCTGGGCGCAAGTTGAAGGAATGAATGGAGAAAAAAGGCAGCATATGTAAAGAGCCAGAAATGTTGCCGCACGCGCCTCCCGGTACGTTAGTCTGTGCGAAAATTTCGAGAGCTGGTCTATGTTTCTCCGCGCACGAGCTTCGGGGCTGTCTGGCATGGTTTCAATGCAGATTATACGCGCAACGGTAGGGCCACCCTACTGCGACTGTTAACGTTTTGGCTACGATAAATAACTCGTTCAGATAGGGCCCACTTTCCCTACAGGCATGTCCAGATAATCATAAGGCTCGCCAGGGATTGCTCCAGGGTCGGTTGTCCATCTCATTGCGACACCTACCCGGTTTTCTTCGCCGCATGAATTTTCGCCCATCTTCGGCGTTGAGCCTTCGCGATACGTGCTTTTGCGGAAGCAGACATATGCCGCTTTCTCTTTTTTCGGCCATTAGCAGAATCAGCAGCTAGAGTACTACCAAAAGCTTTCACAGCCGCACTGATTGCATTCAACTGCCGTTCCAGGCTGGCTTTCGCCTTTGTGAGTTTTCGTGCTTCCTTTTGCAATGCTGCTAGTAGTTTCATTCGGACCCTCCCGGCGACACCCTACGCTAAGTGGCCCAAAAAGAACAGCCGAAGGTTTCTTCCTTCGGCTGTTGTCCGCTGGTTTGGTTCAGTTTTCGACATCTTCATTCAGCTTTCGTGCCGCAATGATGAGCGGTCGATATTCTTCACGACCTGAGCCATGACGGTGAGCAATCGTTCGAGGGACGGCAACTTTCCTTCACGAATCAAGCGTTGTGTCTCTTCTTCCAACTCGGATGGTGTGATTTTCTTTTTCATTGCCCTCCGATTCAACCTAGCATCAATGCACTACGGGGACGTTGGGCGCGGCATCCACACTTTGCTTTGCCCGAAGAGTTGGTTTCCATGGTTTCCTCGATTGCCTCGGTGTGAAACGGAATTCGGCACTAATTTCTGTGACCAATCTGTGACCAATTTCGCTCAATTTGTTCCAATGACGACCAACGAGCACCAAGAACAAATGTTGTGTTTTCAAGGGTTTGTGTTGATGGCAAAGGGCTTGCCTGGTAGTGTGTTCTTGCTCCTAAGTCTTGCGCGTCTGCCAGTTCCGCCACTCCCGCACCGAAGGCTAACTCACTGAATTGTAACAGGTTCGCCATTTTGTGTCTCTTCCCTTGCTGCGTTTCGGAGTTTTTAGCTTGTCTATAGCTTAACTCGATTTTACGGGCCGCATCCTGCAAGTCACGCTCGGAAGTAATGTTGTACCTGTCGAACACGTTGCGCGTCTTGTGGCCCGAAACCCGCATGCACACCGTTTCAGGGATCCCCGCGCGGACCATGTTGCGGACGGCGCTCCGGCGCAGATCGTGAAACAGCAGTGTTACGGGTGGGCGCAAAGTCAAAAGCTGCTCAAAAGGCCCGAATTTACAGCCTTTCTCCAACCTCTCTGGCTAAAGCGCAGTTTTTCACTCCACGCTCCGCTTCAAAACAACGGTGTTTGCAGGGAGAAAGAAAACTGAACAATTACGACTTTACGTAAGACGACACTTGGTGCAAGTAGTTGATACTCTGTCACTTACGGACAGCCAACCGATCTTTGACGCCGAGGGTCATCACAGTATGCTTGCGGGCATGAAACCCAAGACTACCGAGGTAGCTTGTCGGACAGCCTCGAAGCTCTCAGCGTGTTGAAGACGAACATTGAGATGTTAAATTTCCGTGGATGTCCGGCGGACCCTGATTTGCACTTTACACCTGTACGAAATCTGGACCTCTCACCAGTATCCCCGGCCATACTCCGACGCGTAGGCTCGGCCCAAGGAGCATGTGCATCTGAGAATGTGTGTTCAATCTATGGAGTCGCGAACGCGGACCCGAGTCCAGGGAAAGGGAAGCGCCTCATGCCTGAGCCAAGTGCTCTTATTGGTCGTAACGATCTTAACGTCGATTGGAATCTGGGGATGCACCGGCTCAGTTAGCGGACAAAATCTTCAATCTGCACCGCCTCCGAATAGCGCCTACAGCATTTCCGGGACGATCAGTCCAACGGCGGGCGGGAGTGGGGCGACGGCCACGCTCAGCGGCGCGAACAGTGCGAGCACCACCACGAACAGCTCTGGCAGTTACACGTTCACGGGCTTGGCAAATGGGACGTACACGGTGACCCCGAGCAACACGGGATACACCTTTAGCCCGGGCAGTCAGAGTGTGACGCTCAGCGGGAGCAACGTCACGGGGGTGAATTTCACGGCCACGGCGCAGACCACCACCTACAGCATTTCCGGGACGATCAGTCCAACGGCGGGCGGGAGTGGGGCGACGGTCACGCTCAGCGGCGCGAGCAGTGCGAGCACCACCACGAACAGCTCTGGCAGTTACACGTTCACGGGCTTGGCAAATGGGACGTACACGGTGACCCCGAGCAACACGGGATACACCTTTAGCCCGGGCAGTCAGAGTGTGACGCTCAGCGGGAGCAACGTCACGGGCGTGAATTTCACGGCCACGGCGCAGGTCGCTCACTCGGTAACGTTGAGCTGGGCCGCCGGCACATCCACCGTTGTCGGATACAACATCTATAGAAGTTCGGTGTCGGGTGGGCCCTATACGAGGATGAATTCGAGTCTCATCACCGTGCTCACTTACTCGGATACAACCGTGCTGGCAGGGCACGTTTACTACTATGTTGCGACTTTGGTGAACTCGAGCAATGTGGAGAGTAGCTACTCGAATGAACTTTCGGCAACGATTCCGACACCCTAGAGGATTGAAGGAGGGCCTCCCCGAGGTCGGGGTTCGGACTAGATGCATCTGAGAAATCCCTGGAGGGATCTGTGAACGTTTCCAAGCCGTTGGATACGCTTGGCGCGCAGCTTGCGACGGCGAAGAATTATGGCGATACGCGCCATGCTGGAATACTTTTCGGCAGTCCCCCGGTGACAAGACCTGCCGATCGTGCCCATGAACGTGCATTTAAAATCGTACTCAGCCTCTTGTTCGTGATGTTTTCGATGGCACGCGAATCTGCTGCCCAAACCCCGTCAGGTCCGGTGAATATCAGCGGACAGAACGGCACGGTCATAGATGATCTCCACATCACCAATCCAAATGGCGACTGCCTGACAATCACAAACTCGACGAACATCACCGTGCGCCGTTCGGAGATAGGACCCTGTGGAGGAAACGGGATCAACATTTCGGGCGGGGGCACGATCAACATCTATGACAGTTATATCCATCCCGAAACGCCGCTCTCAACGAGCTGCTGCGATACTCACGATGGAATTCTCGTCACGGGAACATCTGGCCTCACGATCCAAGGCAACGTGATCGCTTATGGCGAGACCAACATAGAAGCCAACAACGTGAACAACGTCAGCGTAATCGGAAATCTTCTATTGAACCCGATCAACTCCGATCCGTCACAACCTGCTTTCAACCAGAACCGCGGTCAGAATTTTCAAGTCTACTATGGAAGTTCGAATGTGACCGTGCAGAACAACTATGCTTTGTCCAGCATGGACACAACGAAATACCTGTTCCCCGAGAACCAAGAAGACTCTATAAACTTCGGCGTCACCACAGGCATCATCGCCAGTGGAAACTATGTCACCGGCGGCCACAGCAACTCGGGCTGTGGAATCATTGCTGACGATTCAGCGAATAACGCACAGTTTAGGTCAAACGTCCTCGTGAATACCGGGCAGTGCGGAATCAGCATCGCGGACGGCACGAATCAGGTGGTCGATGGGAACAAGATTCTTGACGCGACGCCTGTCGCTGGCGGAGGCAACACAGCAATATCCGTATGGAAGCAGTACAGTTCGCCGTGTGGTCCTGTGCAGGTATCAAATAACATCGCGAGCGCCGTGGACACAAGCGGCAACCCAAATAGTTATTTCGACGGTGGTGGGTGTGATCCTGTGACGGTTACGAACAACGTCTTTGACGTGGCCGCGGCGACCCTGCTCCAGCCAGTCTCCACAAATTTGCCGCCACCACCGATTCCGCCGCAGCCGTTTGCTTGCCTCGTTGTTTCGCCATATACGAATAACACGAGCCTGCCCTCTTGTGGCGGATCAAGCGGGGCACCATCGCCGCCAACGCTGCTAACGGTCACGGTGCATTGAACGTGGGTCGAGTCACAACCCCTGTACTTGCCCTGTACTTGGATACAACTAATATTCTGGCTCATTTAGGAACCACTGACCACTAGCTTCGCTCGGTTTGACTAGATTTAGATTGGCGTCAAGTTCTCTACGGCGTGTTGGGGGAGGCAGTAATGTCCAAACGAAGCGCGAAGTTCAAAATTAACTTTGGACTCGCCTTGCTATTCCTCATCGTAACGAGAACTTCTCTTGCGCAGGTTCCCCAAGTCCCGCATGTCTTGATCGTGGTGGAAGAGAACACCGATTATGCCGATGTCTGCGGGCCGAACAATATCAGCATGCCGTTTTTGTGTGGCCTGAAGAGCCTGGGCAGTTTTTCGGCCAACTACTACGCGCCAACACACCCGTCCATTGGCAACTACGTTGACCTGGGTTGGGGCGTGATCACGACGAACGACGATGGCTGTGATCCTAGCTCCTGTGGATTTCCCTACACTGGAGATAATATTGTTCGGGAGTTAAACGCAGCCGGCAAAACGTGGAAGGGTTATGCGGAAAGCCTGCCGAGCACCTGCTATTTTGGGGGAGACAGCGGCCAGTACGCTGTGCGGCATAGCCCGATTCCCTACATCTCTGACGTGCAGAGCAACTGTATGAACGGCTACGTTGCCTTCGAAGACCCCAATTTGGGGTTTGCTCACGATCTCGCGGCTAACACGTTGCCAAAGTATGCGTTCATTACTCCCAACCTATGCGACGACGCTCACGACTGCACCATACCTGGGAGTCTTATCCCGGATCAATGGCTCCAAAATAATGTGATTCAGTCCCTGCTTAACGGCGGACACCTAGACCCAACGACCGGTGACACCGTCCTCATCGTCACCTTTGATGAGTCCAATGCCGACAACACGAACGGAGGTGGCCTAGTCTATTGGTTTATGATGGGCAAGAACGTCAAGCAGAACTACCAGTCCACCGGGCCTGGCCCATCTCCTGGATTTTACTCCCATGAAAGCACTTTGCGAGTAATAGCCGAGATGCTGGGAGCCAACTTTAGTGGATTGGGTGGCGCTGCAAGCGCTCCTGATATGACAGAGTTCTTTGGGACCTCTTCTTCAAACCCGGGGGCGAGCGTCTCGCCCACGTCGCTGACCTTTGGAAGTCAGACGGTGGGGACCACCAGTGCCGCACAAACGGTGACGCTGTCGAACACGGGCAGCGCGGCGCTGACGATCACCAGCATTGTGGCCAGCGGCGATTTTGCTGCGACTAACACGTGCGGGGGTTCGCTGGCAGCAGGGGGGAATTGCAGCATCAGCGTCACGTTCACGCCGACGGCATCGGGGACGTGGACGGGGAGCTTGAGTGTTACGGACAATGTCACGGGGAGCCCGCAGACGGTGAGCCTGAGGGGCACGGGGGCTTCGGCGGGGACGCCGGGGGCGAGCGTTTCCCCCACGTCGCTAACCTTTGGAAATCAGACGGTGGGGACCAGCAGTGCCGCACAAACGGTGACGGTGTCGAACACGGGCAGCGCGGCGCTGACGATCACCAGCATTGTGGCCAGCGGCGATTTTGCTGCGAGCAACACGTGCGGGGGTTCGCTGGCAGCAGGGGGGAATTGCAGCATCAGCGTCACGCTCACGCCGACGGCGTCGGGGACGCGGACCGGGAGCTTGAGTGTTACGGACAATGCCACCGGGAGCCCGCAGACGGTGAGCCTGACGGGTACCGGCTCAAGCACTGCGGCGGATTTCTCCCTCTCCGTCTCCCCAACTTCAGGAACCATTACCGCAGGTCAGTCGGCCACGTTTACTTTGAGCGTGACGCCGTCGGGCGGCTTCAATCAAACGGTAAGCCTGAGTTGCGGCGGGGCTCCCCAAGCGGGGACGTGCGCGATCTCGCCGGGTGCGGTGACCCCGAACGGATCTAGTGCTTCGACGGCAACCATCTCACTGACCACGACAGCCCGCGGAATGGTCGTGCCAGGACAGTGGCCGCGGTGGATTTCTCCTCCCCTGGGCGACCAGATGGAACTCACAAAGATACTGTGGCTGATTGCAGCGCTTGCTCTGCTCGCGACCATCGTTGTGGGCAGACGGCGGCAAGTGCGTCTGACGCTGGGACTTGCGATGCTGATGGTTGTGCTGGGGGCTGGATGCACCGGAGTTGTCAAGAGCACAACCACCTCTGGCGCCGGAACCCCGGTAGGCACCTACACCTTGACACTGACGGGGACGTCAGGAACAGGCTCGAGCGCGCTAGCCCACTCCGTCACTGTAAATCTAACCGTTAATTGACTCAGATTTTCGGTAAGCCACTGGTTCGAGCGGTGAGAACGGAGAGGTTTGACCGTTCCGGCATAACATCCTCCCCCATGGCTTGGTGAGAACCATGAAAAAAGGAGGACGTTATATCTGAAATTTAGTCGGTTCCTCCTTCACTTCCTGGGCGCAGATTTCCTGGCGGGCGGACGGGGTACTGGACCGGCGGTTAGGAGCACGGGTTTGCCTCCAATACGAATCGTGCCTCCGGAAAGCTGTGTGATGTTGCCATCCAGGTCGGTGCAGTGCATAAAATTCGGCGCAGGACTAAACGATATCGTCTCAGGAAGTTTGACCGCGGCGTTCCAAAGGATTTGGCCAGGTGTTCCTCCGGCGAGTGTCAAATTGCACGTCCAAGTCGACTCTCTGCTCGCGGAGCAAGGCGCGGTCAGGACGGCCCCCACCAGCCAACTCTCCACCTGAGCATATGCCCTGCCTGCTTTCTCGACCGTCGCCGTGCCGTAGTTGAAAAGCGTGCCGTAGGACTTATCGTTCCAGGCATACCAGTAGAAGCGTTGTACGCCTTTCGACCACTGTAGAATATAGTGCCGTGCCACAAAGGCCATCCGCGCATCGTCCCCGGTGAGGTGGTTCGACGGTCCCCAACTTCCCTCCGTATCCCACAAGGGCTTGCCACGCTGGCCGTGCGCAGCCATGACGCTTTGCACGGCGTCCACGATGCCATTGACGCTTTCAGGGCGCGCGGGAATCGAATTCACGTAGCCGTGGAAAGCCACGCCGTCCACAAATGAGCCTGCACCTGTGGCAAAGAACTCGTCGAGGAAGGTGGAGATGTTCATGCCGCCACCCACCGCTGAAGGCGCAAAAATCATGGCGCTTGGGGAAATCGACTTGATGATCTCTGAAGCGTGTTGTGTCATCGTCGCCAGTGCGGGGATGCCCCCACTCCAATATTCATGCTGGTTCGCTTCATTCCACATCTCCCAGTATTTGATCTTGCCACCAGCGTGAGTGGCAATCGCCAGGACAAAGTTATCCCAATCTTGTATATCTCTCGGTGGATAACACGCTCCACGATTGTAATCACACTTTGCAGTCGGATGAGAGGACGCCCAAGTCGGCGTAGCGCCAAAAGTGTAAATTACGTCCACATCGTGTTGTTGGGCAGCGTCGAGCCATCGGTCGAGTGCTGGCCAATTGAAAATCCCTGGAGAGGGATTAAGATCGTTCCAAGTGGTGTAGGTGTCCCACAATCTCATGCTGCCGAAGGAAATCGTGGGCCAGGGCATCCCGGAGAAAAGCTCCGACTGGACATGCATTGAAAACAGCGTAAGAGGAGTCCCGCCCGTGGAAGGAACTGCAGCACCGCCCTGGGTGCCCTTGGCGAGTGCGGTGTTCACCGAAAATCCCTGTTTCGGTGCTCGGTTGTTGCCTGTAGACTGCGCCTGAGAGGCAGGCAAGAAAGCAAAAACTACAAAAGGTAGCAAGATGGATGCCGAGGTTATGACTCGATCAGCCACCCCTGGGGAATCTGCCTGCGAGGACGGTCTTCGAAACAGCTGGTGCGAGATGCCCCAGGACTGTAGGGCCGAAAAGAACACCCGCCAAAATCTCTCCAACGACGCGGGGCTGGCACGTCCTGCCGAAAAGCCAGCCCACCCAGTGCGCAGTGGCGAGCAACAGGAACAGGTGAAAGGTGAGAGAGCCGAACTCAGCGTTGCCAAAGTTTTTGCTCTGTTTCTCCGTTCAGCCACCAATCACGACGCAAGCAGCTTTCTTCGCTTGCGGCGGCAGCGGACGCCGGTGGGCCTTGATGCTTCGGGTGAAATAAGGAAATTTCTTGAAGGAAATTGAAGTAAATCAATCGCGTTGCGGGGATGATCCTTGCCTGTTCTTTGATATAGTTCGCTCGACGATATTCGTTGCTATCACTGAATGGTGAAATTGATTCCGGTCACGCTAGCTCCGTTCACGTTCACTGCCCGGCTGGCCGGACTGAATGTGAAACCTGCCTTGGCCGGTGTGACCGCACGGCTCCCATTCGTCACATTGGTGAAAGTGTAGGTGCCATCCGGTTGCGCAGTCACCGTCTGGAGAGGGGCTGGGGCAAGGGCGATTAACTGGATGGCCCATTGACCGACCGCTGGCGATGAACTGGCCGTGGCGTTCCAGGTCCCGGCGCTCGTCGCGCTGCGCGTCTCGGTCAGGTTGGCCCATCCGCTGCCGCCAGAGAGGCTCGGGTTGTCGGCTGCGCTGTCGGTCGTATAACCTGTCCCGTTCCCGGTCGAGGTGTAGGATTCGTTTGAATCCCAACTCGTGGCCACCAGCGTCGTGTTTGCCACCATAGTAGTCAGGTTCCCGGTCACCGGGGAGCCGATACTGACCGTGCCCGTTCCGTAGGCAGTCGCATTGACGGGGTGGATAGGGTCGACACCCGAGTACTCAACCGCAGCCAGGTAAATGTCGTGCGTCGAACTGCCCGAAAGAGTGACCGTTATAGTCAGTCTGCTCCCGCCGGTGATGTTGCTGGCGACGAAGACCTGCGCCCAGCGGTCGGTCGCTTCCGGTGCCGCACCCCATTGCGTTGGGCCCAACACAGAGGTGTAGGTGTTGCTCCCGCCCGCTTGGTCGTCAGTGACCCTTGAGATAGTGGCGCCGCCGAAGCGCACGAAAAGCACGATGGTGTCCTTTGCAGCACTAGCCGCACCGAAGGTGGCTTTCGCGGAGCTATTGCCGGTGAAGTTCGAGCCACGAGCGCTGCGCACTAGCACGGGGGGGACACCGCTTAGCGTCACTGTCGATCCAGTGCCGCTAGCCGCTGGAGTGATAGTACCGGAGATCGAATAGGTCACTGTAAAGTTCGTCGCGCTGGTTCCCGCGCCCACCGAGTTCGTCACCGTGATCTTCCCGGTGGTGGCCCCTGTCGGCACCGTGGCACTGATCTGCGTGTCGGAATTCACGGTGAATGTCGTTGCCGCCGTGCTGTTGAAGCTCACCCCCGTGGCCCCTGTAAAGCCTGTGCCCGTCAGCGTCACGCTCGTCCCTGTCGGCCCACTCACTGGAGTGAACGAGGTGATGCTGGGCACCACCGTCACCGTGAAGTTTGTCGCACTCGTCCCAGTCCCTGCTGAGCTGGTCACCGCGATCTTCCCAGTGGTGGCCCCTGTCGGCACCGTGGCACTGATCTGCGTGTCGGAATTCACGGTGAATGTCGTCGCCGCCGTTCTGTTGAAGCTCACCCCCGTGGCCCCTGTAAAGCCTGTGCCTGTCAGCGTCAC
>Ga0209471_1000333_pt1 | contig 32814 bp, 30 predicted proteins | sample GraSoiAngelo_128_FD_185885 | JGI IMG/M metagenome (GOLD analysis project Ga0209471, IMG submission 185885) | Grasslands soil microbial communities from the Angelo Coastal Reserve, California, USA - 14_0927_12_20cm (SPAdes) (version 2) | ecosystem: Environmental > Terrestrial > Soil > Grasslands ... | reverse complement strand
TCGCGCACGCCGAGGCAGGGCTCGAGCTCGTCCTGGGAAAGCTTGACGATGTCGCAGTGGGGCAGCACGTCCTCGCAGAGCGATCGCAGCTCGCGCGGGTCGCGCCAGAGGTGCAGGCGAGCGTTCGGGTCGAAGGAGACCGTCATCCCCCGTTGGCGCGCTCGCCGGACCGCGTCTCGCAGCGCCGCTCCCGCGCGCGGCAGCACGTGCGACGACGACCCGCAATGAAGCACGCGCGTCTCGGCCGGAACGCGCGCGAAGTCGCTCTCGTCGATCAGCTTGTCGGCGCTCGCCGACCCGGTGGGCGCAAAGAAGCTGCGCTCGCCCTTGTCGTCGAGCGCCACGAACCAGACTCCGGTGGGCGCCGCGGTCGAGAAGCGCAGCCGCACGTCGATGCCCGCCTCCGCGAGCTTGCGCGCGAGCAAGTGGCCGAACTCGTCCTCGCCCACGACGCCGACGAAGCTCACCGGCGCTCCCAGCCGGGCCAGCCCCACCGCGACGTTCGCCGGCGCGCCGCCCGAGTGGACCTCGAAGTGCGCGCAGTCGCGCAGCCGGCCGCGCCGATCGGGCAGCAGATCGACCAGCGCCTCGCCGAAGCAACAGACGCTCACGGATCGAACCGGCCGATCAAAGGCACGTGGTCGGACTTGCCCCAGAAGGGACTGGCCTTGTCGCCGTAGGGGCGGGTGCCTTCCAGATCGATCCAGCGAACGCTCTTGCTCGAGAACATGTGATCGAGATGCATGCGCAGGTTCATGAAGCCGGCAGTGGGAAAGGCGCGCGGCGAGCCGTCGGTCTGGCCCAGCTCCTGCTGCACTCCGAGAAGACCAGCGTCCTCGGTCAGGTAACGGTAGACGGGAGAGGCGGGCGGCGAATTGAAGTCGCCGCAGACGATGAAGGGATCATTCCCGGCGTGACGGCGGATGAAGGAGATGAGCGTCTTCGCCTCCTGCAGCTGGTTGATGCCGAAGCCCATCTTCTCGCGGTTGGTCCAGAAGGAGCTGGCGAAAGGCGTCGGCAAGGAGAGATGCGTGTTGAAGATGTGGAAGACCCGGCCGCCCGGGCCCTTCAGCCGCATGTGCGCGCAGATGCGGGTCTGCTTGCGATCCCTCCAGCGCAGCACGTGATGGTAGGTGATGTTGTGGGGGGCCTCGCAGTTGTGCGCATCGATCTGGATGCGGTAGCGGTGCACGAGGATGGCGAGGCCCATCGTCTGCAGCGGCGTGTTGCCGATGCGGTTGACGTGCGCGCGAAAATAGAAGGCATCGTAGGGAAAGGGCGGCGGCCGCTTTTCGAAGGAGTGCTCCAGCTCGCCCATGAACGACTCCAGCTGCGTCTCCTGCTGGTGGGCGCGGCGGAAGACGAGGCTGGAGCGCAGCGAGATGGTCTCGACCTCCTGCAGGCAGACGATGTCGGCGGCCGGCTCGAGCTGGGCCAGCGCTTCGGCGACCCCGCGCTTGCCGCCGCGCGTGCTCGCCAGGCCGCGCAAGGCATGGCCGAAGTAGCGGACGTTGTAGCTGACGATGCGGAGCGGCACGGGAGGAGTGTATTTTCCTTGACCATGCTCGTCATCCGACCCGCCCTCCCGGCCGATGTGCCCCAGATCGGACAGCTCATTCGCGAGCTCGCCACCTACGAGCGAGAGCCCGCGAAGGCGGTGGCCACCGACGAAGATCTGCTGCGCGACGGCTTCGGGCCGCAGCCGCGCTACTTCTGCCTGATCGCGGAGTGGGACGGAGCGGCGGCGGGCTTCGCTTTCTACTTCCACAACTACTCGACCTGGCTCGGGCGCTGGGGACTCTTCCTCGAAGATCTCTTCGTGCGCCCGGCTTTTCGCGGCCGCGGCATCGGGAAAGCGCTCCTCGTCGAGCTGGCCCGGATCGCCGTGCGCGAGGGCTGCGGGCGCATCAACTGGCACGTGCTGGAGTGGAACACGCCTGCCCTCCAGTTCTACGAGAGCCTGGGCGCCCGCGCGCTGCGCGACTGGGTGATCATGCGCCTCGACGGCGAGGCGATCGAGCGCCTCGCTGGCGGAAGAGTAGACTCTCCCCATGGCTGATTTCGAGCAGCGCGCCGAGGAAGCTCTCCGCAAGCTGGAGTCGTCGCTGCGCGACGCTGCCGACGAGCTGGAGGTCGACCTCGCCGACGGCATCTTGACGGTGGAGTTCGAGGACGGCTCCAAGTTCCTGCTCAACAGCCACTCGGCATCGCAGCAGATCTGGATGTCGGCGAACCTGGCGGCCTGGCACTTCGCCTGGCACGCGCCGACTTCGTCGTGGCGCGACACGAAGTCGGGCGCGGAGCTGTTCACCGAGGTGGGAAAGCTCGTCAGCGAGAAGTTGGCCCAGCCGGTGAAGTTGAAAATCTGAGTGATTATCTTGCGGACCATGATCCGCAAACTCTCGAACGGCCACTACCGCCTCTACTCGCGCAAGAAGAATCCCAAGACCGGCCGGCGCCGCAACCTCGGCACCTTCCGCACGCGCGCGGCGGCGATGAAGCACGAGCGCGCCGTGCAGATGTTCAAGCGCCGCGGGTAGCATCGCCGCAGGCGCTCCGCTAACCTGCGCCGCCATGAAGAGTCTCTCTGTCGCTCTCCTGCTTGCCCTCGCCTGTGCGTCGGCGAAGCCCGCGGCGGTGCCGGCCGCTCCCGCGCCGCAGGTCGCAGCTCCGGCTCAGCCGGTGGGCCTGGATCTGGCGGGCATGGATCTCTCCGTCGCTCCTGGCGACAACTTCTTCGCCTACGCCAACGGCTCCTGGCTCAAGTCGACCGAAATTCCCCCCGACCGTAGCTCCTGGGGAACCGGCGGAATCCTCACCGAGCTGACTGCGAAGCAGACCGCTGCCCTGATCGCCGAAGCAGCCAAGGTCGACGCGCCCGAAGGGTCCGACGCACGCAAGATCGGCGACTACTACAACAGCTTCATGAACGAGGCGGGCATCGAGGCGAAGGACCTTGCCCCGCTCCAGCCGCAGCTCGACGCAATCGCGAGGATCGACAGCGCACAGTCGCTCGCGCGCCACCTCGGCGGGACCGTGCGCGCGGACGTGGACGTGTTCAACAACACGCAGCTCCACACCGACAACGTCCTCGGGCTCTGGGTCGCGCAGGATCTCGACGACCCGTCGAAGTATTCGCCGTTCCTCCTGCAAGGCGGGCTTGCCATGCCCGATCGCGACTACTACCTCGACACGTCGCCGCGCATGGCGGACATTCGCGCCCGATACCTCGCGCACATCGCCGCGATGCTGAAGCTCGGGGGAATCGCGGATGCCGAGGCGAAAGCAGCGCGCATCTTCCAGCTCGAGCGCCGTCTCGCCGAAGCCCACACCAGCCGCGCTGAATCGGAAGACGTGATCAAGGGCAACAACCACTGGTCGCGCGCCGAGCTCTCGAAGCGCGCGCCGGGGCTCGACTGGAATGCGTTCCTCGCGGCAGCGGGCCTCGACCAGCAGCAGGAATTCGTCGTCTGGCAGCCGGAAGCGGTCACGACCCTGGCGGCGCTGGTGAAGAGTATGCCGCTCGCGACCTGGAAGGAGTACCTGGCGTTCCACTCCCTCCACCGCGCAGCGTCGTTCCTGCCCAAGGCATTCGTGGACGAAAGCTTCAACTTCTTCGGCAAAACCCTCTCGGGCACGCCACGGCTGCGCGATCGCTGGAAGCGCGCGGTGGACGCGACCGATGCCGCGCTGGGTGAAGCCGTCGGCAAGCTCTACGTCGCGCGTTACTTTCCCCCGGCGGAGAAGGCGCGCGCGGAAGAGATGGTTCGCAACGAGCTGGCGGCGTTCGCCGAACGCATCGACAAGCTCGAGTGGATGGCGCCGCAGACCAAGGCGAAGGCCAAGGAGAAGCTGAAGGCGCTCAAGGTCGGCGTCGGCTATCCCGACAAGTGGCGCGACTACTCGGGTCTCGAGGTGAAGCGCGGGGACGCGCTGGGCAACGCTCAGCGCGCCGAGCTCTTCGAGCTCAAGCGGAACCTCGCCAAGTTTGGCCAGCCCGTCGATCGCGGCGAGTGGGTGATGAACCCGCAGCTGGTCAACGCGGTCAACCTGCCGGCGATGAATGCCTTGAACTTCCCGGCTGCGATCCTGCAGCCGCCCTACTTCGATCCGACCCGGCCGGCGGCGATGGATTACGGCGCCACCGGCGCCACCATCGGCCACGAGATCAGCCACAGCTTCGACGACCAGGGGGCGCTCTTCGATGCCAGCGGCCGGCTGAAGAACTGGTGGACGGAGGAGGATTTCGCGCACTTCAAAGATTCGTCGGAGAAGCTGATTGCGCAGTTCGACGGTTACCGGCCCTTCCCCGACGCTCACGTCAACGGCAAGCTGACCGTGAGTGAGAACATCGCCGATGTGGCCGGGCTCGCGGCGGCCTACGACGCATACCGGATTTCGCTCGGAGGCAAGGAGGCAGCGAAGGTGGCGGGCTTCAGCGGCGACCAGCAGTTCTTCATCAGCTTCGCGCAGAGCTGGCGGGCCAAGGCCCGCGAAGCTGCCGCGCGCCAGCGTCTCGTCACCGACGGCCACGCGCCCCCCGAATACCGCGCGGACACCGTGCGCAACGAAGACCCCTGGTACGAGGCCTTCGCCGTCAAGCCGGGGGAGAAGCTGTATCTCGCCCCGGCCGATCGCGTCCGCGTCTGGTAGGCAGCCTCGAGGCGCTCACTCCGCGGCGGTATTGATCTGCAGCTCCGATTCCTCGCAGAAGAACTTCACCGCTGCGGCGGCCTGCTCGGGGGAATCGCAGCGTCCCTCGTAGCGGCGCAGCAGGACCGAGCCGGCCCACTCCTCGATCCTCTCGCCCACCTGCAAGAGGCCCAGCGACCGCAGCGGTCCAGTCATTCGCGCATCCAGGATCGCCTTGCCCTGCGCCGGATCGCCGCGCACCTCATACTCGCCGCGCACGGTCCGCTCTTGCAGCCAGACCGGCATCGGATTGAATCGCGCGCGGCCGGTGCGGCGCAGGATGGGCGCGCCCTCCGGACCGTCGGGCCCGAGCTGGTAGCGCCCTCCCAGCCGGGCGAAGAGCGCGGCCAACCATGGATCTTGCGCGAGCCGCGGATCGGCGGGGCGCGGCGGCCGCTTCGGCGCACGGCGGAAGAGACGGAACAGCCGGCGCAGCATCCATGCCTCCTGGAAAGCGAAAGCCCGACGGCGACCAGAACGCATCTCACAACTTCTCAAAACCCAAACCGGAGGAGTAGCTAACCTTAAGCCGCCTGCGGCGGCTGGGGCCAGCTGCAATGGCTATCACTAAAAGCCACGCTTAGATTACGCCCAGACTCGTCAGAGAGCCTTGAAGCGGGAAAGTGAAAGGGAAGGGGCAGCAGGCGCGCGCCAACGCCTGCGGCGTCGTCACTGGCGCCTGCATTTGGGAAGGAAAAAACTTGCGCCTTCGGCGCTTGCTCCTCGGGATTCCAGTCGTTCGTCATCGCCGGCTCCTTGCTCCGCCTTTTGAAAGGAGCCGGCGATGACGAACTTTGGAAATCTTCCCTTTGAAAAGCTTCATGCCTACCAGGAGTCGCGCAGGTTGCTCGACGCTGTCCGCGAATCCGCCATCTCGGAGCGCCGCTTGCGGGATCAGGCGCTACGCGCCGCGACCAGCGTCTGCCTGAACATCTCCGAGGGTGCTGGGCGCTCCGGAGCAGCCGACAAGTCGCGGGTCTATGCCATTGCCCGCGGCGAGAATTGCGAGGTCGCGGCGGCCCTGGACATCGCGCTGGCGGGAGGACTCTGTGTTGCGGAACCCGCTCGCCGCGGGCTCTTCCATGCGCGGGCTGTCCACGCTTTGTTGTCGGGTCTCATCCGCAGATTTCAAGTCGCCGGATGAGACCCCGCCCAAAATGCAGGCGCCAGTGACAACGCCGCAGGCGCGCCTGTTGCCCCTTCCCTTCCCTTTCCGCCTTTCCCCTTTCCTACCGGCGTTAACTGATCGAGTATTGGGGCGGCTAGCCCGGCACCGGCTTGGCGTTCCAGATCTCGTGCGCGTACTGCCGGATGGTCCGGTCGGACGAAAACTTCCCCATCTTGGCGATGTTGAGGATGGCCATCTTCGTCCAGCGATCCTGATCGAGGAAGGCCTCGCTCACCTTCTCCTGGCACTCGGCGTACGACTGGAAATCGGCCAGCAGCATGTAGGTGTCTTGATCGAGCAGAGACTGCACCAGCGGCCGGAAGAGCTCGGCGTGATCCGGCTCGAAGAATCCCGACCAGATGAGGTCGAGCACGCCCTTCAGCTCGGCGTTCTGCTCATAGAAGTCGCGAGGCCGGTAGCCGCTGCGCTGCAGGTCGTGCACCTGCTGCGCGGTGAGGCCGAAGAGGAAGAAGTTCTCCGCGCCCACCTCCTCGCGCATCTCGATGTTCGCCCCATCGAGCGTGCCGATGGTGAGCGCGCCGTTGAGCGCGAACTTCATGTTGCCGGTGCCGCTCGCCTCCTTGCCGGCGGTCGAGATCTGCTCCGACAAGTCCGACGCGGGGAAGACGCGCTCGGCCAGCGAGACTCGATAATTGGCGAGGAAGACCACCTTGAGACGATCGTTGACTTGCGGGTCGGCATTGATCACCGAGGCGACGGAATTGATCAGCTTGATGATCAATTTGGCCACGCCGTAAGCCGGCGCCGCCTTTCCGCCGAAGACGAACGTGCGCGGCACCATCTTGCGCTCGGGGTCCTTCTTCAGGCGCAGATAGAGAGCCACGACGTGCAGCACATTCAATAATTGCCGCTTGTATTCGTGCAGCCGCTTGACCTGCACGTCGAAGATCGAACTGCGGTCGACGGCGATCCTGTTCTCCTGCTCGATCAGCCGCGCCAGCGATTCCTTGTTGCGCTGCTTGATGCTGCGCACCTTGTCGCGGAACGCCTGGTCCTCGGCGTGCGGCAGGAGCTTGACCAGCTCGTCGAGGTTGACGATCCATCCCTCGCCGATCCGTTCGGTGATGGCCTCGGCGAGGGGCGGATTCGCCGTCAAGAGCCAGCGCCGCGGCGTGACGCCGTTGGTCTTGTTGTTGAAGCGCTCCGGCCACATCTCGTGGAAGTCGCGCAGCAGGTCTGCCTTGAGCAGCTCGGTGTGCAGTCCCGCGACGCCGTTCACCGAATGGGACCCCACCACCGCCAGGTAGGCCATGCGGATGCGGCGGCTGTGGGCATCGCCGCCGGCCTCGTCGATGAGCGACATCCGCTGCAGGCGCGCCTCGTCATACGGGAAGCGGTTCATCACCTGCCGGGTGAAGCGCCGATTGATTTCGTAAATGATCGATAGATGGCGCGGCAAGAGCCTCTGGAAGAGCTCGAGCGGCCAGGTCTCCAGCGCCTCCGACAGCAAGGTATGGTTGGTATATCCGAACGTCGCCTGCGTCAGCTCCCACGCCTTGTCCCAGGGCAGGCCGTGCTCGTCCATGAAGATGCGCATCAGCTCGGGGATGCCCACCGCCGGATGGGTGTCGTTGAGCTGGATGGCCACCTTCTCGGCGAAGCTGTCGAGCGAGGGATAAGCGACCAGATGCCGGCGGATGATGTCGTGCAAGGAGCAGGCGACGAAGAAGTATTGCTGCCGCAGCCGCAATTCCTTGCCGAACATCTTCAGATCGCTCGGATACAATACTTTGGAAATGGTCTCCGAGCGGTTCTTGTCCAGCACCGCTTTTTCATAGTCGCCTTCATTGAAATAGCGCAGGTCGAAATCGGTGCTCGCCCGCGCGCGCCAGAGCCGCAGGGTATTGACGGTATTGGCTCCAAATCCGGCGATGGGCGTGTCGTAAGGCATGCCCACCACCTGCTCGCCGCCGGTCCAGCGCACGCGGAAGTTGCCGTGGTCGTCGGCGCCCTCCTCGACCTGGCCGCCGAAGCGCACCGGCACGCCGTACTCGGGCCGCGGCAGCTCCCAGGGATTGCCCAGCCGCAGCCATTCGTCGGGCTTCTCTACCTGCCAGCCGTCCTTGATCTCCTGGTCGAACATCCCGAACTCGTAGCGGATGCCGTAGCCGTAGCCGGGGATGTCGAGAGTCGCCATCGAATCGAGGAAGCAGGCCGCCAGCCGCCCCAGACCGCCGTTGCCCAGGCCGGCGTCGACCTCCTGCTCGAGCAGATCGGCGATGTCGAGATTCATCATCCGCATGGCGTCGCGCGCCACCTCGGAGAGGCCGAGGTTGATCAGGTTGTTGGCCAGCGCGCGGCCCATGAGGAATTCCGCGCTCAGGTAATAGACGCGCTTTGCATCCTTCCGGTAGTAGCGCTGCTGGGTCGCGATCCAGCGCTCGATCAGGCGGTCGCGGGTGGTCAGCGCCAGCGCCATGAAGCGGTCGCGCGGTGTCGCCGTGTATTGGTCCTTCGCCTGCGAATAGAGGAGATGGTTGGTGAAGGAATGGAGCAGGGCGGCCGATTCATTCGGGGCGGCCGCGCGGGCAGGGCGATTCATTTCTCCATTGTAGCGCCGGAACCCGCCTTCCTGGTCTGGTGTTTTTGCTCCTCCGCGTCGAGATCGTCGAAGGCCTTCTGGGCGCGCCAGCGGGTGGCCTCGAGCGGCGTGAGCGTCTTGCCCGGCGGCTCGCTGGAGACGAAGCCGCGCTTTCCTTCCGGCGGCGGAGCGGGCGGCGCGAGCGTCGCCTTTCCTGGGCGGGCGGGCGCAGCGATCTGATCCGCCTGCTCGTCCGCCGGCGGCGTCTCGGTGCGCTCGGGCTCGAGCGGCGGCGGCTCGGCCGCGGCCACTTGCTGCGGCGGAGGTGGAGGCGCCTCGCTCCGCCTGGTCTTCTTCGTCTCCACTTGCGACAGGGTGTCGCCCAGCCACTTTCGCACCACCGAGCTCTTGATGGCGAAGTTGACGCCGGTGATGGCGAGGCCGTCCTCGGAGCGGCGCGCGATGGCGGTATTGATGCCCACCATATATCCGTTGCCGTCGAGCAGCGGGCCGCCGGAGTTGCCGCGGTTCACGCTGGTCTCCATCTGGTAGACGTCCTTGCCGGCGACGCCCTCGAAGCTCGCCCACTCCCCGCCGATGCGGCCGGTGGTCAAAGACCAGCGAGCTCCGTGCTCGGGATGTCCGATGGCCGCGGTCGCCTCTCCCACGCCGACGTCCCCGTCCGCCAGCGGAATGGTGGGCAGACCGGCCGGCGGTCCGTCGATGAGGAGCAGCGCCAGATCGATCGCGGGATTGAACGACAGCCAGTGCGCCTTGAAGCCGCGGCGCAGGTCCTGTTCGTTCTGCCCGGTGACGCGGTCGGGCTTGAGGAAGACGAAGAGCTTGTCGAACGGCTTCTTGGTCTGGTGGTCGAGAATCACGTGCGCGTTGGTCACCACCAGGCCGGAGCGGTGGATGATCGATCCGGTCCCCACCGACCCCGACTCGCCCTGCTCGCCGTAGATGAGCACCACGGCGGGCGAGGTATCGTTGTAGAGCTTCTTGTAGTCGATCTCCTCGGCCCGCGCGGCGGCGGCGAGGAGCGAGAGCGCGCAGATGACTCGCGTCATGGTTCGATCACCTCAGCGTCAGCAGATATCCCGCCAGCACCTGCATGCCGCTCAGCCCGCTTCGCAGGCCGGCCGGATTCGAAGGGAGGAGATCGAGCTGCAGCTGCGCCAGCGCCCGGCCCGGCCCGAGCCAGAGGTTCGCGCCGCCCGCGAGCGTGATGCGCGGCGACCAGCTGTCCTGCGAGGGCTGGCCGGGAATCGAGATCGTCTGCTGCTGCATTCCGAAACCGAGCGTGCCGTGGACGTCCAGGGACTGCGCGACCTGGCGCGACCCACGCAATCCGAGCTGGGCGATGCGCGCTTCCGGCTGCGCCTTCACGATGGCGCCGCCCAGACCCGGCTGCGACACCGAAGTGAAGAATCCCGGACCGAGGTCGAGCGATAGTTCCAGGGGCAGCGACTCGAGCCGCAGCGCCGCCTCGAAGAGGATGGTCCCGACCGTCGAGCCGTTGAACGTCGAGCCGCCGCCGCCGACGGCGCCGAGCGAGAAGCTCCACGGCCTCTGCAATTGCAGCGAGCTGGGCCACTTTTGCCACTGGCCGCCGTGGGTCTCTCCGCCGCGCACCTGCACTTGCGCTGATGCCAGCTGCTCGCCGGAGTTGGCCTCCACCCGCACGGCGCCGCTCGTCTTGCCGCGCGGCGGCAGGTAGCTGGCCAGATAGACGCCGTGGCCGATCCGATCGACCAGCTTGGCGTCTCCTTCGGCCGCGCGCAGCTCGATGCGCGCCGAGTCGTCCGGCGAGCCGTCCGGCCGCACCGCGAAGATCTCCAGCTCGAGCGGCGAGCCTTGGCTGGCGGCGTCGCCGCGCGGGGCAATGCGCAGCCGCGGGAAAGCCGGCGGTTCGAGATCGAGCGGCCTCTGGTTCTTGTTGCCGATCTTGTCGGTGATGTGCAGCGTGCCCTGCCGCACGCCGGGCGGCACCACCAGGCGCAGCGAGGCGATCCCCTTCGGGTCGGCAGTGACCGGCCCGAACTTGCGCCCGGCCACGTCGATCTCGACGGTCGCCTCCGGCCGCGTCTCGATCACCATCGTGTCCGACCCGGAAAGGGGCAGCGCGAGCCACTGCAGCTCGCGGTCGTCGCCCTGATCGATCTGCGCCAGGATCAGCGCGACCGTGGGAGACTTCAGCTTGGGCGGCTGGTAGCGGGCGCGAACGTCGCGGCCGTCGCGGCTCACGTCGCTCACCGAGCCGACGCTCGCGCTGAAGGAGATCTTGGCCCCCGCCGGCGCGCGGAGCGAGAGCTCGGCAACGCCGTCCTGCCCGAGGACGAGTTGCGCCGGGTTCGCGGCGAGTTGCGCGAGGAGCGCGGCGATCAGCGGCGCCATTGCCAGAGTTTCTTCTTGACCTTCACGTCGGGCAAGGAATCGTCCCGCTTCACCGTCTTCTCCATCTCCTTGCGCCGGCCGAGGGCGTCGACGGTGACCACCGCGACCTTCTGCTTGCCTTGCTTGAGCGGCACTTCAGCGCGGAAGGTGCCGGCCAATTCGACCAGCACCGGCTGGCCCTGGACGAAGACGCGGCTGCCCGGCTCGACGCGGCCGGACAGTGGCAGGATGGAGCGGTTGGTGTCGCGCTGCCTGGGCCATTCCACCGAGAGCAGCACGCGCCGCAGCGCCGCGGCCGGAGGGCTGGGCGGGTCGCTCCTGACAATCTTGCTCACCTCGCCCTTGTTCACCTCGACCGTCTTGCCGCCTCCGCTGAGGTGGACGGTGCCGGTGACGCTGGCCACCGCCACGACGCCGCGGCCGTCGGCGGTGACGAAGAAATGCCCGCCCTGGCTGAAGGCGGTGGCGTCGCTGCCCTCGATCTCGATGTCGAAGCGGCTGCTCTTGTCCACTTCCGACTCGACGCTGCCGCCGACGCGGGCCCGGAGCGATTTCTTGTCCACCTGCTTGAGCTCGAGGCGGCTGGACTCGTGCAGTCTCACGCGCACGCCTTCGACCGCGACATCGGCCTCGCCGACGTCGGTGCGCAAGGAGTCGCGCACCGTCAAGCGATCGCCCACCTTGACCGGAGACCAGCCGCCGCTGCCGCCGTGCGAGAGCTCGACCGTGCCGCGGCTGGCGGTGACGACGGCTTCGGCGGCGGGCAAGCCGGCCGCGCTCGCAACGGACGAATTCGTCCCGCGCTTGCAACCGAGCGCGCAGATCGTGGCACACGCGGCGAGCCGCACTGCCGTCCGGACCATTTCCCGACTCTAGATGGCCCGGCACGGTGGGAGCAAATACTCGGCCGTTCCACATCAAAGGTACTTGCCCCAGTGCGTTTTTTGCGCCTGGCGGATGCGGTTCAAGGCGCCTGCGGCTCGTCGCGGAAGGGGATCGAGCGGAGGTGGGCTGGCCCCCGCCAGCACTTCGATGCAGGCGCGCACGCTCCCGGCGAGCGCCGCGAGGTCGTAGCCGCCTTCGAGGGTCAAGACCATGCGGCCCTGGCAATGCTCGTCGGCGATCTCCTTGACCGCGCCGCAGAGAGCGGCGAAGCCGTCTTCGCTCAAGGCCATGTCGGCGAGCGGGTCGGCCCGGTGCGCGTCGAAGCCGGCGGAGACGAGAACCAGTTCTGGACGGTAGGCCTGGGCGATCGGAAGAAGCACGTAGTCGAAGATGGCGGCGTAGTCGTGATCGCCGCAGCCGGCGGGGAGCGGCGCATTGACGGTGTAGCCCTCGCCTTGGCCGAGGCCGATCTCCGACTCGTGGCCGGTGCCGGGATAGAAGGGGAACTGGTGCGTGCTCATGAAGAGCAGGTCGCGGCGCGATTCGAAGGCGTGCTGGGTACCGTTGCCGTGGTGCACGTCCCAGTCGACGCAGAGCACCCGCGAGACCCCGCGGGCGTGCGCCTCGGCCGCGGCGACGGCGACGTTGTTGAAGAGGCAGAAGCCCATCGCTCGCGTCTTCTCGGCGTGGTGTCCCGGCGGCCGCACCAGCGCGAAGGCGCTCTGCGCGCGGCCATCGAGCACCCGGCGCACTCCCTCGGCAGCCGCGCCGGCCGAGAGGCGCGCGGCTTCGATCGACCCTGGCGAGACCGACGTGTCCGCGTCGAGCGAGGCCTCTTTCCCGGCGAGGCGGAGGATGGCGTCGACGTAGGCCTCCTCGTGCACGCGAGTGAGCTCCTCGCGCGTCGCTTCTGGAGGCGCGATCCCCTCGGTGCCGGCGATGGGATTGCCCGACAGATCGCTCCAGATGGCGCGCAAGCGGTCGGGCGACTCGGGATGCATCGGCCCCGGATCGTGGTCGAGACAGCGTGGATCGTAGAGCAGGGCCACCGCCATGGGGCGATGCTACAGCAACGGCAGCTGCCGGCCGCGCCCGGGACGCCGGAAGGTGTCCGCTTCCTCCTCCGTCCCGAAGTCGCAGTTCATCCCCAGCCGGCGCACGGTCGACTCGAAGAGAGCGCGCGCCGCCTCCGCATAAGTTCCTTCGCCGATCTGCCGCAGGCGCCAGCGCGCGTCGTTGAGCTTGCCGCCGCGGGTCTCGCGGATGCGATGGAGGACGCGCTCGGCGCGCAAGGGAAGGGCAGCGCGCAGCCGCTCGGTGAAGACCTGCGCCACCGATCCAGGGAGGCGGAGGAAGACGAAGCCCGCGCGCCGCGCGCCTGCCGCGTGCGCGGCCTCGAGGATGCGGGGGATGTCCTCGTCGGAGAGGCCCGGGATGATGGGCGCGATGTTGACGCCGACGTCCAGCCCGGCCCCGGCCAGACGGGCCACCGTTTCCATCCGCCGCTGCGGCGTTGCGACGAAGGGCTCGAGAGCGCGCGCGTGCTCCTTGCTCCAGATGGGGATGCTGATGGTCACGCTGACGCTGGCGGTCCGCTGCAGCTCGCCAAGGAGATCGAGGTCGCGCTCCACCAGCGGCGCTTTGCTGATGATGCTCACCGGATTGCGATATTCGGCGCAGGCTTCGAGGCAGCCGCGGGTCAGCCGATAGGAAGCCTCCAATGGTTGATAGCAATCGGTGACGCCGGAAAAGACGACCAGCTCGCCCTTCCACGAAGGGCGCTCGAAGGCCTCACGCAAGAGCCGCGGCGCCTCCGGCTTGACGGTGATCTTCCGCTCGAAATCGGTGCCGGCGCCGAGGCCGAGATATTCGTGCGTCGGGCGCGCGTAGCAATAGGCGCAGCCATGAAAGCAGCCGCGGTAGGGATTGACGCTCCAGGAGAATCCGAGGTCCGGGCTGTCGTTGTGCGAGAGGATCTCGCGGGTGTGGTCCTGGTAGATCTCCAGCTTCGCTTCGGGGATTTCCTCCAGGTACTCGACCTCGGTCGAGAGCCAGGGGTTGGGCGGGTTCGACACGGGCCGATGCTGCATGGGGAGAGCATACCCACGGAACATCCGTTCAGCAACGCGAGCAGCCGATGATCCGCTCGCGCGGCCGTTGCCAAGCGCCGCTCAAGGTGTAGAAGGGCGCTCCCCAACGCGGAGGAGCGCAATGGAAAGCCGTGCAACTGCATCGTGGGAAGGCGACCTCATGTCCGGCAGGGGCCGGACCAGCGCGCAGAGCGGCACCTTCAAGGACGCGAACCTAAGCTGGAAGGCGCGGACCGAGGGTGCCGCCGGCCACACCACTCCCGAAGAGCTGCTCGCGGCATCGCACGCCAGCTGTTTCTCGATGGCGCTTTCCAATGGCCTCGCCAAGTCGGGCAAACCAGCCAAGAGGATCGAGACCACCTGCACGGTCGAGTTCGGCCCGAAGCAGGGCGGCGGCTTCGAGGTGAAGTCGAGCAGGCTGGAAGTGAAAGGCCAGGTACCCGGGATCGATCAAGCCGCTTTCCAGAAAGCAGCCGAGGCGGCCAAGGACGGTTGCCCGATTTCCAACGCCTTGAAGATTCCCCTCTCGGTCAAAGCCACCCTGCAGTAGCCAAGCTTCAAGGCCGCAGGAGTCCGTTCACCGAGACATCGCGCCGCATCACCTCGGCATGGCGGACGTTGTCGTCTCCGACCACGTCGGTGAAGGTCGCGTCGGAGATGATGAGGCCGCGGACCGGCGACTCTGGCAGGCCCTCCACATCGAGCGCCGCCACAGCGCCATCGACGGCGAAATCCGAGAGGTGAATGCCTTCGAAGGCGGGCGGAAACCGGCCGGACTGGTCGTCATACTTCATCGTGATCGCGATCGCGGCCTTGCGAACGCGGCCGCGGAATCCGCTCACGTTCAGGTTCCGCGTGTACCCGCCCCGGCGCGAGTTCGACTTCACCCACACCGCGTTCCCGACGCCGCGGCCATAGGTGCGGTTCCCGAAGGCGTACACGTTCTCGATCCCGCCGCTCTGCTCGCTGCCGCAGGTGATGAAGCCGAACCGCCCCTCGGCCTGGCAGCCGACGATGACGACGTTGCGGCAGGGCACCGCCAGACGGCGGCCGTCCTCATCACGGCCGGACTTGATGGCGATGTTGTCGTCGCCCGATCCAAACGAGCACCGCCGGATCACGACGCGGTCGCAGGATTCCGGGTCGCATCCGTCGCTGTTCGCCCCGGAATCCCACGTCGTGACGCCGTCGATGGTCACGTCCACGCTCGAGATCGGGTGCAACTGCCAGAACTGCGAGCCGGTGAGGGTCACGTCCTGGATGAGAACGCGGGCGCAGCCGAGGGTCTCGAGCATCGCCGTCCTCAGCCGCCCAACGACCACGCGCTGGTCGCCGAGAAGCCCTCGCCTGACGAGTGGCTCGAGAACTCCCTCGCGATCATCTCCACGGTTCCAGACCGCCGTGTCGGACGCGTCCAGAGTGCCGCTGCCGGTGACCGCGACGTCGGTCGCGTCCCGCGCGTAGAGCATCGGCGAGCGGTTGACGCACTCGAGGCCCTCGTAGCGGGTGCTCACCGCCGGAAAGCGCCCCGGGTCGTCCGAGAACCTGAGAGTCGTCCCCTTGCTGAGGTGGAGATCCACGCGGCTCCGGAGCCGTAACGCGCCCGTGCGGAACACTCCCTCGGGGACGACGACGCGCCCGCCCCCGGCGCCATGACACGCGTCGATCGCGTTTTGCAGCGCTTGCGTATCGTCAGCACGGCCGTTTCCGCGAGCGCCGAAGGTGGTGAACGTGGCCGCCGGAATGCCGGGCAGCGCGGTCCGGTCGAGGATCGCGTTCGCCTCAGGCCATGGTGTAGACACCGGCGCCGTTGGCAGCGCGGGAGGAATCGTGGTGGACCGCAAGCACCCGGGAAAGACAGCCCCAGCTGCACCAAGAAGACCTGCGCGGAGAAAGTCCCGCCGGCCGTATGGTTTCATGAGGCAGCGTAGCCGCCGGCCCGGCCGCCGACCATGAGGAACCGACCCCGAACCCGACCCCGACCGTATCCGTCCCCGTCCCGGTGAACGTGCACGAACCCGGACCCGGGCCCAGCCTTTGTCTCTTTCAAAACGAAGGAGGCCCCGCCGATTCGGGGATTTCGGCGGAGCCTCCTCCCCCGGATCACCGCGACCCAGGGAGTCTGTGCACGGCTGATGCAGCACGGCCCGTGCCAGCGCGCGCAGCGAGTGGAAGCGCAGCATCGACGCCCGGCGGCAGTCCCGCTCGCGCGACGAAAGCGTCCAACGTGCGCGACAAGCGGCAGGGGATTGCACTGCGGCCTGGGAGAGACGCACCTCCTGGCGTGGACCATGCAACGCATCATGTCTGGTCCAGAACGCGCCCGTGGGGCAGACTGACGCTCTCGATGACTTCGATCCGCTCCGCCGCCCTGGTTTCTTTGCTCGCTGCTTCGGCGGTGGGCGCCCCCCCGCCAAATCCTGTCCGCGATGGCGGCGTGCGGCTCGACCGGTCGCAGAGGAGGTCGCAGCGGCTGCCGATGCAGACCGACTTCGACCGCTGCGTGCTGCACATCCAGGACGTCGGCAATGAGAACATCCAGGGCCGCTTGCGCTTGCAGCTCCTCGTCCGGGCGAGCGGCGACGTGTTTGCGGCCTATGTGCACGGCGAAAAGGGCGTGGAGGATCGCCGGCTCGAGCGCTGTCTCACCACGACCGCGCTCAAATGGAAGTTGCCTCCGGTCGCGCTCGACTACTCGCGGCCGTACGTTCTCAGCTTCGTGCCCGGCGGCACGCACTACGACTTCTCCGATCCCGTCTACTGGAGCGGCGGACACTATGCCGTGCAGGGCCGCGCTTCGGTGTTCATGCCAGACATCGACGACCCGCCTCCGCCGGCCGAGTTGGAGGTACAGGTGGCGCAGGCCACGCTGGAAGTGTCGGAGCTCGCCACCGATGCGGAGTACGGCATCGCCCAACTCGAGGTGCGGCATTACGGCGAGGCCATCCGCGCCCTGCGCGCCGCGCTGGAGAAGGACCGCGACGACCCGCTCGCGCTGCGCGGGCTGGCCGTAGCGCTCGCCGAGAGCGGCACCGACCTGCGCGAGGCGCGCCATCTCGCCGAGCGGCTCGTGGAAGAGCAGCCCGACTCCGAGGCGAGCCACGAGGCGCTCCTGCGCGTCTGCATCGTGGCCGGCGACGACCACTGCGCCTTCGCCGAGTGGCAGGCGGCGCGCGAGGCCAAGGACATGGCTCCGCGCTCGCGCCATCTGGCCGAGCTGCAGCCGCTGTTGGAGAAGGCTGCGGCGCGCCTGCGGGCCTGGGCGCGCTCGGAGGACGCCTGCGCCGCGGGCGCGAGCGATCGCGACCGCGCCCTCTGCGTGGTGCGGCGCTGTCTCGACGGCGGCACTTCCGCCTTCGCCGACGAGCTGTCGGGCGAGAAGCGAAGCTCCTTCGAGCCGCGCGACTGGCGGGCCGACAAGGCGCGTGAGGGGCGGCTGGTGGTGACGCGCCCGATCGGCGACGGCCGCGAGGAGCGCGCGCCTCGCTGGCTGGTGAAGATCGACGAGCAGACGGTGACGATGACGCCGACGAACGAAGACGCGCGGCACATCACCTTGCGCCACAGCGCCTGCCAGGCGGTGCGGACGGGGACCGGTTCTGCTCGGCAGATCGCGCGAGGGTCGGCGATCGAAGCGCCGATCGTGAAGTCGCCTTAGGCGCAATGCCAGTCAGTTCCAGCAGGGAAGGGAAAGGGAAAGGATGCAGGCGCGCGCCGTGCACGCCTTGCTCTCGGGGCTCATCCGGCGGTTTGGAATCTGCGGATGAGACCCGATAACAAATCATTCCCAAATGCAGGCGCCAGTGACAACGCCGAAGGCCAGGCGCGCGCCTGCTGCCCCTTCCCCTTCCCTTTCCCGCTTCCAGCCTCTCCTTTCGCGTTAAGCCCGCCTTAATTGACAAGCGTGGGCCCTGGGCGCGCGCCGTCAATCCAGCCGGAAGGCGATGCGCGGGTCGATGCGCGCCGCGCGCCGCGCCGGAAGCCAGCTCGCGACCAGAGCCACCAGAAGCAGGGCAGCACAGAGAAGGACGCAGAGCATCGGCTCGATCTGCGCCGGTCCCTCGAGCAGCACCGCCGCTACCAGCCCCGCCGCGATGCCGGCCGAGGCCAGCGTCATCCCTTGCCGCAACAACAGTCGCAGCACGTCGACCGCGTCCGCGCCCATCGCCATGCGGACCGACAGCTCGCGCCCGCGCTCCGCCACCACCCACGACATCACCCCGTAGAGCCCCATCCCTGCCATGAGCAGGGCGAGGAGCGCGAGCACGGCGAGGAGGATCATCGGATCGCGCTGCTCCTCGGCAGACGCCGCGACGATCTCGGCGAGCGGCGCGATCTGCTGCGGAGCTACCTCCGGATCGAGCGCCGCGCGCACGGCCGCCGCCGTCCCGCCGCGCACGATCATCGCGCCCTCCGGCAGCGGAAACTGGTGCAGCGGCAGCACCACCTCGGGCCGCGGCTCGACTGAGAGCTTCATCTCGCGGACGTCCCCGATCACTCCCACCACAGTGAAGAAGGCCGGCTCATCGAGCGCCCAGAACCGGCGGCCCGAAGCATCCTCGAAGTGGAAGCGATAGGGGCGGATCTTCTTCCCCAGCGCCTCCTCGGAGGGCCAGTAGCGGCGCGCGAAGGCCTGGTTCACCAGCGCGACGCGGCCGTCATCGTCGCCGAAAGCGCGCCCAGCCAGGATCGGCACGCCGAGCGCGCGCAGGGTCTGGGCGCTGTAGACCTGGATGGCGTCGACGACGTGACCCGAGCCGCGGCCGCCGGGACCCTCGACCTCGAAGTGCCAGACCGTCTGCGAGGCGCTGAGCGGCACGCCGGCAGCGAAGCCGGCCGCCTGAACTCCGGGGAGCACCGAGAGCCGCTCGATCAACTGCGAAAAGAACCGCCGCTGCGCAGCGGGGTCGGCGAAACGCGCCGGCGGCAGCGCGATCTCCATCGCCATCGCCCCTCGCGCATCGAAGCCCGGGTCGATGCGCAAGAGCCGACGGTAGGCGAGAAAGTCGTGCCCGGCGGCGATGAGCAGGACCAGCGCCAGCGCGACCTCCGCCGATGCGAGGGCGTCGCGCAGCCGGCGCCGTCCGCCTCCGCTGAGGCGGCGCGCGCCGTCCTTGAGCTGCACGGCGAGATCGGGCCGTGTCGCCTGCAGCGCCGGCACCAGCGCAGCGGCCGCTCCCGCCAGCGCCGAGACGGCCGCCGCGAAGGCGAGAACGCGGCCGTCGACTTCGATGCCGCTCGATCGGATCGCTTCCGAACCGAGCCGAACCAGGAGCTCGATGGCCCAGAGCGCGAGGAGCAGCCCGAGCGCACAGCCCGCCGCCGCCAGCACCAGGCCTTCCGCCACCAGCTGCCGGGCGAGCGCGAGGCGGTCGGCGCCCAGGGCCGATCGCACGGCCAGCTCGCGCTGTCTCGCCGCCGCCCGCGCGGTGAGCAGATTCGCGACGTTGGCGCAGGCGATGAGCAGCACCACCGCCACGGCCGCCATCAGCAAGAGGAGCGCGGGACGCAGCTCGCCGAGGAAAGCCTGGCGCAGGGGCACGACCTGGAAGCCGCCTCGGCCCGACTCCGGATGCTGCTCGCGCAGCCGCGCCGCCAGCCGATCGACCTGCGCGGCCGAGTCGGGGCGCAGCCGCGCGACCACCAGGGCGATGCCGTACTCGCGCCGGTCGGGCTGTAGCTGCTCGGGCGCAAAGGCGAGCGGCGTCCAGACGTCGCCCATGAAAAAGGCGCTGATGCTCGCAGGCAAGACGCCGATCACCCGCCGCTGCACCCCGTCGACGACCAGGGGCCGGCCCAGGAGCGCAGGGTCCGCCCGCAGCTCGCGGCGGAAGAGCTCGTCGCTGACGATGGCGGTGTCGCGCTCTGTTTGCGCAAAGGCCCGGCCGAGCTGCATCGGCGTCCCGAGGATCGGCAGGAAGTCGGAGGTCGCGTGCAGGACCGTGACGGGCACCGCGCGATCGCCGAGATCGAGGCTGCCCGGAGTGCGCGCCACGGCCGCGACCTGCTCGAAAGCGCCCGAGGCCCGCAGGTCCTCGAGGGCGGGGGCCGAGACCGTCAGGCGCGCGGACCGCCGCGCCTGCAGCGTCTCGAACACCAGCGCGAGCCGCTCCGGGTCGCGAAAGGGCAGCGGCCGCAAGAGCAGGGCATTGACCACGCTGAAGATGGCGATGTTGGCCCCAATTCCGAGCGCCAGCACCGCCGCCGCCGCGGCCGCGAGCGCCTTGGCCCGCCAAAGCGAGCGGAGGGCGAAGCGCGCCTCGTCTACGAGCGAGGGCATCTCCCTCGTATACTGGCGAGGTGCAGAGCGCGTCCATCCGGGTCCTGGTCGCCGATGACCAGCCCTACGTGATCGATGCCGTCCGCCTCTTGCTCAAGACCGAGGGGTGGCAGATCCGCGCGGCGGGATCGCCCGCCGATCTCCTCGCCGCGCTCGAGTCGGGCGAGGAGTTCGACGTGGCGTTGATGGATCTCAACTACACCCGCGACACGACTTCGGGGCAGGAGGGGCTCGATCTGCTCCGGCAGTTGCAGCAGATCGATCCGGCCCTGCCGGTGGTGGTGATGACCGCCTGGGGCTCGGTGGAGACCGCGGTCGAGGCGATGCGCCGCGGCGCCCGCGATTACGTCGAGAAGCCCTTCGACAATGCGCGGCTGCTCGCTACCCTGCGCACGCAGGTCGAGCTCGGCCGCGCGCTGCGCCGCAACCGCCGCCTGGAGGAGGAGAGCCGGCTGCGCAAGGAGGAGGCGCCGGAGCTGATCGCCCGCGCGCCGGCGATGCAGCCGGTGCTGCAGATCATCGAGCGCATCGGCCCGAGCGAGGCCAACGTGCTCATCACCGGGGAGCACGGCACCGGCAAGGAGGTCGTCGCGCGGCGGCTGCACGCCATCTCGCCGCGCGCGGGCCGGCCGCTCTTGTGCATCAACGCCGGCGGCCTCTCCGATGGCGTCTTCGAGAGCGAGATGTTCGGCCACGTCAAAGGCGCCTTCACCGACGCGAAGCAGGATCGCATCGGCGCCTTCGAGCTGGCCGACGGCGGGAGCCTGTTCCTCGACGAGATCGCCAACATGCCGCTCACCCAGCAGGCGAAGCTCCTCCGCGTCCTCGAGACCGGCGAGCTGAAGCGCGTGGGCAGCTCGCGGACCGTCAAGGTCGACGTGCGGCTCATCTCGGCCACCAACGCCGACGTCACCTCCGAGACGCGCGAGAAGCGCTTTCGCGAGGATCTGATGTACCGGCTCAATACCGTGGAAGTGCGGCTGCCGGCCCTGCGCGAGCGGCGGGAGGACATCCCGCTGCTGGCCGATCACTTTCTGCGGAAGCAGTCGCGCAAGTACCATCGGACGCTCTCGGGGTTCTCGCCCGCCGCATTGCAGGCGCTGCGCGAATATTCCTGGCCGGGGAACGTCCGCGAGCTGGAGCACACGGTGGAACGGGGTCTCTTGATGGCGCGCGGCGAGCAGATCGAGCTGGACGATCTGCGGCTGCGCACGCCGGCCGCGGTGGCAGACCTCGACGCCATGACCCTCGAGGAGGCCGAGCGCTGGTTCATCGAGCGCACGCTCCTGCGCTGCGAGGGCAACGTCAACAAGGCGGCCGAGGCGCTCGGCCTCTCGCGCAGCGCGCTCTACCGCAGGCTGCAGAAGCCCGATGACGCGGGATAGGCGCATCGCGCTCTTCGTCCTGCTCGGCGGCCTGCCCGGCGCAGCGATCGCATTGTCGCTGCTCTGGCAGTATCAGCACTCGCAGGCATTGCGCTGGACGCTGGCCGCATTGATCGCGACTGCCTTGATCGGATTTGCGCTGGCGTTGCAATCGCAGATCGTCCGGCCTTTGCAGACCTTGTCGAACATGCTCGCCGCCATCCGCGAAGGTGATTATTCATTGCGAGCGCGCGAGGAGTTCGACGACGATTCCTTCGGCCTGGCGCTGCGGGAGGCGAACGCCATCGCCGAGGCGCTGCGCGGACAGCGGCTCGACTCGCTCGAGGCCAGCGCGCTGCTCGGGACGGTGATGGACGAGATCGAGGTGGCGGTGTTCGCCTTCGATCCCGAGGAGCGGCTGCGCTTCGCCAACCGCGCCGGCGCGCTGCTCTTCCACAAGCCGCAGGAAGCATTGCTCGCCCGCAGCGCCGAGCAGCTCGGCCTGCGCGAGGCGCTGCAGCTCAAGCGGCCCCGCACCATCGATCTCGCCTTTCCCTCGGGGATGGGCCGCTGGGAAGTGCGCACGCGGACGGTGCGGCTGGGCGGAGTGCAGCACCGGCTGGTGGTCCTCGCCGACCTGCGGCGCGCGCTGCGCGAGGAGGAGCGGCAAGCGTGGCAGCGCCTCATCCGCGTGCTCAGCCACGAGATCAACAATTCGCTGACGCCCATCCAGTCGATCGCGCAGTCGCTGCAGTCGCCGCGCATCCGGCCCGAGGACCTGCGCGAAGGGCTCAACGCCATCGCCGCTCGCGCCGAGGCGGTGTCGCGCTTCATGGCGGCCTACGCGAGGCTGGCGCGATTGCCGCCGCCGCGGCTCTCCGACGTGCAGGTCGCGGCCTGGGTGCGGCGGGTGGCGGCGCTGGAGACGCGCATCACCGTCACCGTCGAGGGGGGTCCGGAGGTGGTTGTGCAGGCCGATGCCGACCAGCTCGACCAGCTGCTCATCAACCTGCTCGCCAACGCCGCCGAGGCGACGCTGGAGGCAGGCGGGTCGGAAGTGCGCCTTGGCTGGCGCGCCGGCGACGGCGAGGTGGAGGTGAGCGTCGTCGACAGCGGTCCGGGGCTGCCGGCGAGCGCGAATCTTTTCACGCCTTTCTTCACCACCAAGAAGAGCGGCAGCGGCATCGGCCTGGTGCTCTCGCGGCAGATCGCCGAGAACCACGGCGGCTCGCTGACGGTGGAAAACCGCCTCTCGATGCGCGGCGCCGTAGCGCGGGTGCGACTGCCCCGCGCCTGACCGTCACCAGGCGAGCGCGGCGACTTGCGCGCGCAGGCGAGACAGCTCCAAAAGGTCGGGCGCGATGTCCGCCGCTGCGTCGAGCTCGTGCTGCGCCGCGGCCAGTTCCGCGGCGCTCCTGCCGGCGCGCGAGATCGCCAGGTGCATTCGCGCCAGAGCGACGTGGGCGTCGGCGGCGCGCGGATCGGCCTCGAGCGCGCGACGGGCGAGATCGATCCCCTGCGCCAGGGGGCCCGCGGGGTTCTCCTCGCTCGAGCGCGAGAGGATCCACTCCACCTCCAGCGCCCGCTCCAGCGACGCCAGCGCCAGCTGCGCCGCGTTCGTCTGTGCCATGTGTGCCTCTTGGTTGAGGCGATAGCGCGCCTGCTCCAGGTCCGGCCGCGGGTCCTCGCCGTGGCGCAACCGATGGTCGGCGAGAAAGACGTGCGCCCGGGCCATCTCCTCGACGACTTGCGCGTCCGACTTGTCGAGGATGCGCGCCTTGTCCAGCTCGGAGAGGCCGCGCAAGGAGAGCGGCCAGGGATCGATCCCCGACTCGGCCGCGGCTCGAGCGCGCCCGAAGAAGAGCAGAGCCGCATCGACGTGGCCGGCGGAAGACTCGGCAGGCTCCCGTCGAGAGCTGCAGGCGAGCATCAGTGCGGCCAGCACCACGCGCATGGAGCAAGCGTAGCTGGAGGCAGGGCCGCGCGTGAAGCCCTGCGATCCATTCGTTCAGGGGTCAGTGCTGCTTCGCGCCCGTCCCCGGCGGCGGACCGACCCGCTCCCAGGCGTCCTTCGCGGCATGGCGCGCGTCCGACCAGTCCAGCTTGGACTCGCCGCGCGACTGTGCCCAGCCCGCCCCGAGCTGCGCTTCGATCTCCTCCCAGCGCCGGTCGCCGTGCATCATCCTCGCTTCCCAGCCGTACCGGTACGCAGATTCGTAGGTCTCGTAAGGCTCGCCGGCCTTCGCATAGGGGCGAGTCGCGTAGTTCTCTCGCCACCAGGTGTTTTCCAGCGTCGGATTGACCGACTCCGCTGCCGCCTTGCCGCCCAGGCCGCCGGCGAATGCGCCGACCGCCGCTCCCACCACCGCGCCGAGGGGCCCGCCCACTGCGCCGCCGATGGCGGCGCCCGCTGCTCCGGCGCCGGCCGCGCCTGCTCCCACGCCGACCGGATGCGCGCCGGGAGTCTTGGTGATCGGGTCGCGATGCTCGGTGTCTTCCTGCGTCCTCTTGCGCCTCGCCATGGCCGTCTCCTTTTCAAGGCAAGCTGCGCCCGGCCGCTGCGTGCGGAAAGCGACGGCCGACAGACACGGCGCCCGCAGGGTTGCCCTTCGAGCCGGGCGTGCAAACCCTCTCGCGCATGCGCCGTGTCCGCGTGCTCGGGGTGCTGCTCGTCTGCCTGGGATGCAAGAGGGAGGGGCTGCCGCCGATCCACGAGTCGCCGCCTCCAGTGCCGGACGTCGATGGAGGGACGCCGCCGAACGTCGACGCCGGACCGCCGCCGCCAACGTTCGATCCCCATCGCATCGGGGGGATGGGCGCCGGGCCTTGGGGAACGGCCTCGCTGACCGTCTACGGCTCAGCGCAAGGGCTGCTCGAGGCGCCGCTCTCCGCCTCGGTCGACGAGACCGAGAACCTCTGGGTGGTGACCAACAGGGCGCTCTATCTGCTCCAGCCCGGCGCGCACAATTTCCGCCGCTACACCGCGCAGGACGGCTTGCACGTCGGCCCGGGCTTCACTGACCCGCCCGACTTCACCTGGGTCGAGGGCGGTGCGAAGAACGAATGCTTCGTGGGCTACTACTTCCACGACACGCACGACCCGCCCGACAAGGACGCGCACACCGCCAACGATCCCTACGCGCATCGCGGCAAGATGGATCAGGTGCTCTTGCGCTCCGACGGCACGCTGGAAGCGCGCTTTTACGACCTGCACAACAGCCCGCCCAGCGGCTTCTACTACGAGACGAGGGAAGTCACCTCGATGGTGTACGACCATTTCCAGCATCCGGGGAATCTGTACGTCGGATCGAATCATGGAGTGACGCGGGTCATCCCGGCGAAGTGGCGGCTTCCGCAGACTCCCGCCGAGCAAGCCTGGCCCGGCGGCGTGGAGAAGGAGTGGTATGCGGACCACGTGCATCCGATGGTCTGCCGCGGTGGACCGTGCGATCCGAACTACGCGACGCGCTCGGTGACGTTCGGCGACTGGTTCGGGCTCGCGCTCGGGCCGGACGGCCGGCTGTGGATGGGCGGGCTCACCTCCGCTGGCGCCCTCGGCTATCGCGAGGCGCTCGATGATTGGATCAAGGACTGGGGTTCGTTCAACCCATTCGACCCGGCGTTCGGGGACCCCTATCCCGGGCACCCGCCCGTCTTCAACCCACCGGTCGAAGGCGACCCCGTCAACATCCGCGCGGTCGCGGTCACGCCCGATGGCATGGTCTGGTTCGCGTCGGGCGAAGCAGAGGCCTGGCGCGGGCCCACATACGGGATGGCCTCGTGGGACGGGCACAACTTCGCGTACCTCGACCCCACGCGTTTGGGAGCGCTTGAGTATAATATACTTGAAATGAAGGCTTTGCCCGATGGACGGCTCGTTCTTGGCTTTCCTACCACCGGCCTCTTGGTGTGGAAGCCCGGAGAGCCCGCCGGCCATCGTCTCACCGTTCGCGAGGGACTGCCGGGCGAGCACATCCGACGCCTCTCGCTCGACCTCATGCACCAGCCGCCGCTTCTGCTGGTGCCGACTGACGGCGGCCTTCTGCTGCTGCGCGACGTGCCTTAGCGCTTCGTCACTACCCTGCCGTGCTCCTGCTCGTGCTCGGTTTGGTGCTCGGGTCTCGTTCCCGTTCGGTGCTCGGGGCTAGTTCGCGGGATCCGACACGCGAATCAGAACGAGCACGAGAACGACATCGGGCACGAAAAGGAGCACCAGCACGAGCTCGACATCGAGCACGAAGACAAGAACGAGAACGAGCACGGCTGTTGATTCGTCCGGCTTGCGCGACAGCGCTGCCGGCTCTTACCCTGCCGGCGCGATGCGCGCAGCGGTTCTCGCCGTGGCGGCTGCCGCGCTGCTCTGGTCGAGCGGCGGGCTCTTCATCAAGCTCGCCCCGATGCCGGCGATGGCGGTCGCCTGCGGCCGCTCGCTCATCGCCGGCGTCTTCTACCTTGCGCTGCTGCGGCCCAACTTGCGCAACGCGCGCTGGAGCACCGCCGCCGCGTACGCCGGCTGCATCATCACCTTCGTCACCGCCACCAAGCTCACCACCGCGGCGAACGCCATCTTCCTCCAGTACACCGCGCCGGCCTACGTGCTGCTGCTCTCGCCCTTCGTGCTGCGCGAGCGGCTGCGGCCGATCGATCTCGCCTGCGTGATCCTTTCGCTCCTCGGCCTCTCCCTCTTCTTCGTCGACAAGGTCGAGCCGGGCCAGACGCTGGGCAACATTCTCGGCATCGTCTCCGGCATCTTTTTCGCCCTCAACATCGTGCTCTTGCGGCGCGACCAGGGCGACGCCTTGGCTTCGATGACGCTCGGCAACCTCGTCGCGGCGGCGGTGACGCTGCCTTTTGCGTTGGGGTCGCTGCCGGCACTGCTCACCCCGCTCGGGGCGGGCGTCTTGCTCTATCTCGGCATCGTGCAGCTCGGGCTCGCCTACTGGCTCTTCGCGCGCGGGGTGCGGCTCGTGCCGGCGGCGGAGGCGTCGATCATCTCGATGCTGGAGCCGATCTTCAATCCCATCTGGGTGCTGCTCTTCTGGGGCGAGCGGCCGGGGCCATGGGCGGTGGCCGGGGGCGTCGTGGTGATCGCTTCGGTCGCGCTGCGAACGGTGCGCCCCGCGGAGGCTTTCGCGCCGGACCGTTGACGAAAAAAATCGGGCCGGGGTCCGGGCGCGTACTCGGGCGCGCGGACGGGGACGCCGACGGGCGCGGCACTCAGCGTCCGAACCCGTCGGCGTATCCGTCCCCGCAACCGAGTACGAACCCGGGCCCTGGCCCGGCAGTTGGAGTAGTACAGTGCGCGCCGTGGCGGCGCCGCGGGTGGTCATCGTCGGAGGCGGTTTTGGCGGCCTCTACGCGGCGCGGGCGCTGCGGCGGGCGCCGGCCGCGGTGACGCTCGCCGACCGCAGCAATCACCATCTCTTCCAGCCGCTGCTCTATCAGGTGGCGACAGCCGCGCTGAGCCCGGCGAACATCGCGGTGGCGCTGCGGCGCGTGCTGCGGCGGCAGCGCAACGTCTCGGTAGTGATGGCCGAGGCGGTGGCCGTCGATCTGCGGCGCAAGCGCGTCGAGCTGCAGGGCGGCGCGCTCGACTACGACTATCTCGTGCTCGCCACCGGCGCGACGCATTCCTATTTCGGCCACGACGACTGGGCCGCGCATGCGCCGGGCTTGAAGACGCTCGACGACGCGCTGGAGATCCGCCGCCGCATGCTGCTCTCCTACGAAGCGGCCGAGCGCGAGACGGATCCGGATCGGCGCGAGGCGCTGCTCACCTTCGTCGTGGTGGGCGGCGGCCCGACCGGAGTGGAACTGGCCGGAGCGCTGGCGGAGATCGCCCGGCACGTCCTCTTGCGCGATTTTCGCCGCATCGATCCTGCCGCGGCTCGCGTCGTCCTGGTCGAGGCCGGGCCGCGCCTGCTCCCGGCGTTTCCGGCAGACCTCTCCCAAGCCGCGCTGGAACGGCTGCAGCGCATGGGAGTCCAGGTGCGGCTCGGGATCGCCGTGACCGGGATCGACGGGCGCGGCGTCGCTCTCGGCGCCGAGCGGATCGAGTCGCGCTGCGTCCTCTGGGCGGCGGGCGTGCAGGCCTCGCCTCTGGCGCGATCTCTCGGCGTGCCGCTCGATCGAGCCGGGCGCGTCCCGGTCGAGCCGGACCTGAGCGTGCCGGGAGCGCCGGAAGTCTTCGCCATCGGCGACCTGGCGGCGATGAAGATGCCGGATGGCCGGCCGGTTCCCGGCGTCGCTCCGGCGGCAATCCAGAGCGGCCGCCACGCTGCCCGAAACATCCGCCGCCTCTTGCGCGGCGAGAAGACCGAGCCGTTCCGCTACCTGGACAAAGGCTCGCTCGCCACCATCGGTCGAGCGGCCGCGGTGGCGCAGATCGGCAGGCTGCACCTGAGCGGGTTCATTGCCTGGGTACTATGGCTGGTCGTTCATATCCTCACTTTGATCGGATTCAGGAATCGATTCATCGTTCTGATCGAATGGGCCGTCGTCTATCTGCGGTACGAGCGCGGAGCAAGGCTCATCACCGGAGGGGCGCAACCGCGGCTGTCGGACCGCTGCTGAACCTCGTCAGGCGCTCGCGAGAGGCTGCACGGGGCGGACGGTGCTGAACCTGTTCTTGCCCGACCGCTTCGCGCCATAGAGCGCACCGTCGGCCGAATGCACCAGGTCCTCCGGCGTCTCGGTGTCCTCGGCGGGATAGTAGGCGAGCCCCAACGACGCCGTCACACGGGCGACGCCGCCGCTCTCGTCGTGCAATTGCAGCTCGCCGATGGTGCGCAGGATTCTCTCGCACACCCGCATCGCTCCCTCGGGCGGAGTCTGCGGCAGGATGACGGCGAACTCGTCTCCGCCGTAGCGGGCGGCGATGTCCGAAGCGCGCACGCAGCGCGCCACTGCGTTGCCCACCGCGCGCAAGACCTTGTCGCCGACGATGTGGCCGAACTGATCGTTGATCGGCTTGAAGCCATCCAGGTCGAGCATGGCGAAGGCGAGCGGCTCGCCGTGCCGGTCGGCCCGCTGCATCTCCTGCGCGAGCCGGTCCATCAGGTAGCGGCGGTTGTGCAGGCCGGTGAGCGGATCGGAGACCACCAGCTGCTCCAGCGACTGCTGCAGCTTGCGCATCTTGTCGTGCGACTGCTTGTTGCGCAGGAGCGCCTTGGCGCGCGCGAGCAGCTCGGCCGGATCGCAGGGTCTCCCCAGGTAATCGTCGGCGCCGAGCTGCAGCCCGCGCACCCTCTCGGCGGTCTCGCCCCGATGGCTCGCGACCAGCACGGGCACGAAGTCCAGCTCGTTCGACTTGAGCCGCGGCAGGAGATCGAGCCCGTCCATGTCCGGGAGGTTTCTTCCCAGGATCACCAGGTCGGGGCGCTCCGAGGCGAGGAATTCGAGCGCCTCGGCCCCGCTGCCCGCCTCCACCACCGTCATGCCGGCGTCCGAGAAGAGAGCTCGCTGGAACAGGCGTTCGGCATCCTCGGACTGGACGATGAGGACGCGGGACGGATCCGACATGGGATTCCCCCGAAAAGAGTCGCGCACTTCTAGCAGAAGCGGCAGGACAAATGAATCCTACTTGAGATTCTGCAATGTTGTATCTCTCGCCCTTACGCGCTGCGCCGTCAGCCCCGGATGACCCTGCGCACACCGCGCGATTCGAGCAGCGAAGGCAGGCGCTTGCGCTGATCGCCCTGGAGCACCAGCGAGGCGCCTTCGACGGCGCCGCCGCAGCCGAGCGAGCCCTTGAGCGCTTTGAGCCACGCCTGCAGCTCCCTGTCGGGGAGCTCGAGCTGTTCGACCAGGGTGACTTCCTTGCCGCGCCGCCGCGGGCGCTCGAGGCGCACGACGGCGCGCGCGGGACCTCGGGGCGCTTCACGCTCGGGTGCCGCAGGTCCGGGCAGAAGCTCGCTCCGTCTGTCGCGGAGCGCAGCGAAGGGATTGTTGAAAGGCCGCTTCTCCTCGGCGCCGGAGGTCTCTTTCCCGCCGGTCGGGCGCGCTCGTTTCCCGTCGCTCACGCGCGCTCCCAGATGGCGGCGAAGAATCCATCGGTGCCGTGCAGATGCGGAAGGCAGCGGAAGAAGCCGTCGGCGGTGGCGCAATCCTCGGGAGGTACCCGGCGCCAGCCTGGAGCGCGCTCTTCGAAGTCGAGCGCGACGTCCTCGTTCTCCTCGCGCCGCAGAGTGCAGGTGGCGTAGACGAGCCGCTTGCGGGCGTAGCGGACAGCCGTTTCGAGGAGATCGCGCTGCAGCCTTTCCAGCGCGGGAAAGTCTTGCGGCTGGATGCGCCAGCGCGCATCGGGCCCGCGGCGGAGCGCGCCCAGCTCCGAGCAGGGAGCGTCGACCAGCACCGTGTCAGAGGGCTCTGGCACATTTACAATGGCGATCTCTGCCCTCGCGCGGGCCGCGCGAGTGCGAAGGCGGGCGAGGCGACCCGCATCGGGGTCGTGCGCGAACACCTTCGCGCCGCGCGCCGCGAGAAGGAGCGATTTGCCGCCCGCGCCGGCGCAGAGGTCGAGCACCGTCGCGCCGGTCGCGAGCGCCCCGAGCAGCTGGCTCCCCTCGTCCTGCGGCTCGAACCAGCCGCGCCGCCAGGCGTCGAGCGCGAAGAGGTTGGGGCGCTTGGAGATGACATAGAGGGCGTCGGCGGCTCTCGGCGCGGGATGCGTCTCGAGGCCTTGAGACGCCAGCTCGCGGGCGAGCTCGTCGCGAGTGCAGAGGAGCCGATTGGCGCGCAGGCAGACCGGACCGGGCACGGAGATGGCGGCGCAGAAGCGGTCGACTTCGGAGCCAAGCTGGCCCAGAAGGATCTGCTCGAGCCAATCCGGGAGCGACCAGCGATCGGCGAGCCGGACCGGCGCCGGCCGCTGCGGCGGCGCAGGGTCGAGGCCGCAGAGAGCGAGCGCGCGCGGCTCGGGGAGGCCGGCGAGATCGCGCAGGAGACAAGCCAGGAGCGTGCGGGGTATGTCAGATCCGCCCGCCTGCCACGCCAGCCGCCGCCGCCAGAGCGCCACGCCGAAGATGGACTCCACCACCGCCGCCCGCTCCTCCCGCGACAGGCCGCGATGAGAGCGCAGCGCTCTGTCCACCTCGCGCTCCGCCGGCGAACCCGTCAGCGTCCGGCCGATGGCCGGGAGCGCGACGTCGGGCCGCAGCGCCTCCCACGGGACCTCTCGCAGTCTCGCGAGCTGCATGGCCGGATGAAATACGCGACCTGCGCGCGCGCATCCAGCCGATGACGTTCGCTCCGGTGGCAAAGGGGCTTCTCCTCGGCTGGTCGGTCGCCTGGCCGCCTGGGCCGATCAATGCCGAGATGATCCGCCGCGGACTGGGCCGCGGCTTCTGGTCGGCGTACGTCGTCGGCCTCGGAGCATGCAGCGGCGACTTCCTCTGGGCGCTCCTGGTCGCGCTCGGCGCCGGCGCGCTGGCGCAGGGTCCGCGCGTGCGCCTCGCCCTGGCCGCCGTCAGCTTCTTCCTCCTGCTCCTTCTCGCCGCGAGCTTCTTCCGCGGCGCCTGGCGCGCCCGCCGCGGCCTCGACCGGCCGCGCCCGCTCGACTCCGCCAAGGGCGGCTTCCTCCTCGGCTTCACGCTCGCCCTCTCCAGCCCGTGGAACATCGCCTTCTGGCTCGCAGTCGTCGGCCAGCAAGAGACGCTCGCCCCCGCGGACTCGCTGCTGCTGGCCGCGTCCGTGATGGCGGGCGCCCTCACCTGGGGTCTGGTGCTCTGCGCGGCGCTCCGCCTCGGCGCGCGCTTCGCCACGCCGGCCTGGGAAGTGGCTACGCAGCTCGCCACAGGCCTGCTCATGCTCTGGTTCGCCGCGCGCCTGGCCCTGCGCGTCCTCTCCTGAACACCGCAACCGCCGCCTCCCTGCCGGCCGCCTTTGTCGTGGCCATCCTTTCCGGCCGATGGAAGACCCCAAGCAACTCATCGAGGAGGGCCGCTTCGAGGAGCTGGCCCAGGAAGATCATCCGCTCTGGCGCGGGCTGGCGCTGCTCGAGCTAAAGCGCTGGCCGCAGGCGGCGCGCGCCTTCGAGGATGCACCGGACGCGGGGCAGAGCGGCACGATGCTCGAGCTGTCCGGCGCAGCGCACTGGCTGGCGGGCGAGCGCGACCTCGCCCTCGAGCGATGGACCGCCGCCCTCGACGCGGCCTACGAGGGCCCAGCGAGCCCGCTCAAGGCGCCCGCGCTGCTCGTCTACGCCGGCACGCGCATGAGCGACGAGCGCTTCGTGCTGCGCGGCACGCGCCTGTTGCGCAAGGGATGGAGGCCGAAGATCCAGCGCATCTGGCCGGGTCCGGTCGCCGGATATCTGCTCGGCGAGGTCGAGGAGAAGATCTTCCTCGAAGAGGGATACAGCTCACCCGACCTCGAGGCGCGCCGGTTCGCCGCCGCGCATTTCTGGGTAGCGCTGCGCAGGCCTGAAGAGGCGCGGCAGCATTACCAGGCCGCGGTGGAAGCGGAAGGCGCGAGCGTTCTCGAGGTCGAGCACCACCTCGCGCATGGCGAGCTCGGCTGATCAGCTGAGATATCCCGAGGCCTGCAGCCGGAAGAGGTGCGCGTATCGGCCGTTGCGCTGCAGGAGCTCCTCGTGCGTGCCCAGCTCCTCGACGCGGCCATCGCGCAGCACCGCGATGCGGTCCGCCCTGCGCACCGTCGAGAAGCGATGCGAGATGAGGATCGCCGTCCGATCCCGCGCCAATTCTTGCAGGCGGCGGAACAGCTCGAATTCGGCCTCGGCGTCGAGCGCGGCTGTCGGCTCGTCGAGCACCAGCACTTCCGAGTCGCGCATGAACGCGCGCGCCAGCGCGATCTTCTGCCACTGTCCGCCGGAGAGCTCGTGACCTTCTTCGAACCATCCCCCGAGCATCGTGTCGAGCTTCTGCGGGAGCTGCTCGATCACCGGCCGCGCCCCGCCGTCGTCGACCGCGCGCTCGATGCGCGCCCGGTCGCCCAGCGCCGGAACCCATCCCAGTCCGATGTTCTCCCCGGCGGTGAACTGATAACGGACGAAATCCTGGAAGAGCACGCCGATGCGGTCGCGCAGGTCGCGCGCGTCCATGTCGCGCAGGTCGACGCCGCCGTAGAGGATCGCGCCCTCGCTCGGATCGTAGAGCCGCATCAAGAGCTTGATGAGCGTCGACTTGCCGGCGCCGTTCTCGCCGACGAGCGCCATCTTTTCCCCGGCCGAGAGCTTGAGGTCGACGCCGCGCAACACCCATTTCTCGCTGCCCGGGTAGCGGAAGGAGACGCCGCGGAATTCGATCGGCTGCGCGCGCGCCCGGGCCGGCTGCAGCGCCGGCAGGCGCCGGGGCGACTCTCCGCCCGTGCTGATGTCGAGATAATCGAAGAGATTGGACATGAACAACCCGTCCTCATACAAGCTTCCTATCGAA